>Ga0247727_10006808_pt1 | contig 22220 bp, 30 predicted proteins | sample WisWelCaveWW1625_FD_202498 | JGI IMG/M metagenome (GOLD analysis project Ga0247727, IMG submission 202498) | Biofilm microbial communities from Wishing Well Cave, Virginia, United States - WW16-25 | ecosystem: Environmental > Aquatic > Deep subsurface > Groundwater > Cave microbial mat | place...
GGTCCAAGAACTCTGGCGCTGGGCGCTTCTCGGCAGACGAAGCCTTTGGAACTTAGCGTATGATTGTACCATGAGTAAGTTCCACGACTACAGCGTCGGCCTAAAATCACAGAATCTTCCTGACTGGATGACCGCTTCCTTCCGAAGCCGGCTGAAATCATGGGAACCTAAGGATTGGGCCGACCATAGCGCCTTAAGCGACGATAAGAAATTCTACCTTCGGAACGTACTAAATATTGTATCTGCTTTGCCAAAAACTTTTGTGTTACATGAAAGAAGACTGCCACTCTTATATCGTCCGCTTGTTGAATTCATGCTTGCCATACCTTGGGAGCACAAACTGCGAGTCTCTGAGGATCGAGTCATTCAGCGGCGGGCACTAAAAGGAATAATACCGGAGGCGATAAGAAACAGAAGGGATAAAGTAGGCAATATAGTAGTTGCTTTGCGTGGATTGCGCGAGAACTGGAGAGAGTTGCTCGATTTTGCTACAGGCAAATACCTTAATGAGATAGGCTTAGTAGACAGCGGACTATTTTTTCAGGCCTGCGAGCGGTGGAGGCACGGTTTAATCGGTTCTGATCTTCGGTATCTGATGGCAGCCTTATCACTTGAAGTATGGCTTAGATTGAGACAAGAGAGGGGGAAAGGCAGTTCGGCATTAACTCTTACTTTTCGATAGCCTTATTAAAGAATAATGAGCGACTGCGTTGCTGAACAGGGACGGACGAAACAACCGAAAAAGCGATGTTTGAAATTGGGCGACGATATTCTAGAAGGCATAAGGTACAAGGATTTTACAGGCCTTTTTCTGAGATATGGTACTACGGCAATGGATATACTGAGAACCGCTATTTTTCTTGATCATCGCATGTTACTGTGAATCATATTTCCTGGAATACGACCTACATCGTATCAAGATCTGCCCAGTTCGAAGTTTCACATGAAGGAGCATTCTTGATTCGCGCTTCCCTTGCGTCACCAGAACTCATCCGCATGGATGGAGTTGCCTTGCTGAGTTATTTCGCAACAGGCGCTACCCCAGAAACAGCATATGGAAATATGTTAAAAGAATGGGAAATAGACAGGAGCGAGTTTATAAGGACGGTCGAGAAGATGGTTTCATCTGGATATCTAATACCGATTAATCCTACTGAACGATTTGAGGCATTAAAAGCAGCGGAATCACTGCTGATAAAAAGTCATGTTCGGTTGCTGAATGATGAATCACGGATGTTGTCCTATAAAACCGTAATAGAACATCTTGTGAAAGGGCGAACGGTATTGGAAATTGGATGTGGTACTGGAATCTTATCGGTGCTTGCCGCAAAGGCAGGCGCCAAAAGGGTAATAGCCATTGAGGAAACGGGAATTGCAAGAATCGCGGCGGAACTGTTTAAAGCAAACGGCTGCAGCGCAGTGGAACTAGTAATTGGCAATTCGCGAGATGTCCGTATAGATGAAAGAGTGGATATAATTCTGCACGAACTCATAGGCTTTGATCCCCTTTCAGAAAACGTCCTGCTTACAATTTCTGATGCTCGTAAAAGATTCCTGAAGTCTGATGGTTTTCTAGTTCCTCATCGGCTAAAAGTGTGCTGTCTAGGGATAGAATTCTCGAGCGACGCCACTAATAGTTGCTCGGAGGAGCAGCGGATTGTAGCATTGTCCAGTAGCTGCGGAATCAATCTTCATCCAATAATCGCAGCTATGAAGCAATCGAATATCTACACTCACAAGATGCTCTTCACTACTGCCGGTTATCAGATATTGTCTGATGAACTGACTCTGTTCGATTTCGATTTGTATGAGAACGCAGAGAATTGGCAAGTTCATAAAGTTTTACCGCTGTCAATTAGGCAATCCGGAGAATTGAACGGACTCGTTTTATACTTTCGGATGTTTCTTAATGATCACGAATTGACGAACTCGCCGCTTGCAGCCAAAACGAGCTGGGAACAGGATTATCGGGTTGTGCCTCGCGCTACCATTGTTCAAAAAGGCGCAGCGATAAGCATTGAAGCTTCTGTTGAAACAGTTGTCGGAAAACAAAGGGTGCTAGTTCGGCGTGTGGAGCAATAGCCGCTATTCCTCTCTGCAACTTAGTCTCTACCACCTCAGACTGTTGATAAAACATTGTAAACATTTTTGGTGGTGAAGGAAGGGAGATCAATGGAATGATATCCCCAAATGGAAAAATCGTCGAAATCCTTTTTGGTTCCGGCTTGTCCGGATTGGGGGTACGAGGCACATCGGTGCAGAAACGTACGGTAAGAACGTACAATTCTGCATGAAGGTGCGTTCTCATTCCCAACCTCAAGTTCTCTCTGGATTTCTATCCAAACAATTGCAGAAAGGACACGCCCATGTGCAAAGGCTGCAAGTGGCTTACATATAACCCATACTTGCCGTCGAACATCGTGAGGCTATTTCGAACAGGTCGGGCAGATGGAAATCTTGAACCCCTTACAGAAAAGGAGTAAGGTGGTTGAGTACTAATACATTAGTAATCACATGTCTGAACTCACCAAAGAATACTTTGATGAAAAACTAAACCAGCTCAAAGAAGACCTGGAGAACAAGATCGAGGCTGAATCGAATCGTTTAGGTTCTCTCATCCAGCGCCACGCTATTGAGCGTCTTGATAAGCATGAGAAGATGATTCACGAAGATCGAAAGGAGATCACCAAACTAAAAGAAGCAATCAATTTGCCTTGAGCTCAACACCGGATTGCTCTCCTTCCGTTTCCGCCAGGCCCAGAAAAAAGGGTCCTTTTCTTTTCAATTCAACATTACAGTCTTAAATCCCCTTTCGTTTATCCCCCTTCCACCCTTGTAAATCGCCCCCTTCATGCTACGCTATTCAACAATATAGTTATTTTGTTGAATAAGAAAATGAAAGGGAAACAGGCCCCCCGGGGCAGCAAATCCGGATCCCGGCGCGATCCAACCGAGACAATCACATTTCTTACGCTGGATGAAACCAAGCGACTTATTTCCGCCATCAAAAATAAACGCGATCGCGCAATCTTCTTGATTGCTTATCGTCATGGTCTCCGCGCCAGTGAAATTGGTTTATTCCGGCGTACTGACTTTGACTCGAAACAGCTTCAGCTCATAATTCATAGAAAGAAAGGAAGCCGTTCCGGAACTCACCCTCTGCAGCCAGATGAGTCCAAAGCAGTAAAATCTTATCTCCGAAGCCGTCCGGATTCTTCGCCGGTTTTATTTCTCAGCCGGCGGAATCTTCCCATCGACCGAACAATGCTTCATCGCCTTATGCGCAAGTATGGGGAGCTTGCAAAACTGCCATCAGAGAAACAGCACTTCCATGTTTTAAAACACACGATCGCAACACAAATGCTGGAAGCCGGTGAAAATGGCTAGCGAGGGAGCTATTTGCCTCTCTCGCTATCCACAGAATTCATACTTTCTAGTTTCCCCGGCGTGAGTTACAATATTGTTAACAGTTAACAACGGTAAACAACCGTTAACAACCATGACGGATTTGCCTTTGCCCATTGGCACCATTGACGAGCACCATCAGTACCGTGAGGGGAAGCAGTTTTTGCTTTTGCCCGAAGATCGGCGACGACATTCCGCCCTCGTGGGCAAGAGCGGAACGGGAAAAACGACTCTTCTCCGAAACATGATCGCGTGGGACATCCACGCGGGCTCAGGCGTAACCGTTCTTGATCCTCACGGAGATCTCGTCAACGAGATCCTAGATTCCATCCCCAAGCACCGCACAAACGATGTCGTTTATTTTGATCCAAGAGATCCTGAATATGCCCTGGGATTGAACATTCTCGAACCCCCTGTCGATCCCCGTCATCAGCCCCTTATCGTTTCCTATCTTATTAGCATTTTCAAAAACATATGGGGTGATGTCAGCTGGGGTCCCCGCCTTGAGGATATTCTCAGGAACGCCGCCTTTGCCCTCATCGAATATCCCCAGCCGCTTTCTCTCATTGCCATTCCGAAACTTCTGACCAGCGTCGAATACCGCCGTCGCGTTCTCCGGCACGTAACCAACCCGGCTGTCCGTCACTTTTTCACCATCTACGAAGACCACTGGGACAAACGTTTCCGGGAAGAAGCCATTTCCCCGGTCCTCAACAAGGTCAACGCCTTTATTACCAATCCCCTGCTTCGCGCGATCCTCGGTCAAACGCGTTCAAGCGTGGACTTTCGCTGGTTAATGGACAACGGAAAAATTCTCCTCTGCGATCTTTCAAAAGGGGGTCTCGGCAGTGATGTGTCTTGCCTGCTGGGTTCCCTGATTGTCACCAAAATGGCGCTCGCCGCCCTGTCCCGCCAGAATATTCCCGAAGCCGATCGCCGGCCACACTTTCTATATATCGATGAAGTGCAAAACTTTACCTATGGCGTGGACCTTCCTACCATTCTCGCCGAATCAAGAAAATATAGGTTGACGCTCATTCTGGCGACTCAAACACTGGAGCAACTTCCAAAGGAATCTCTGCCATGCGATATTCGGGAATTGCGCCACGCTGATTGGATTTCGGGTCAGCAGTCTCGATGCCGATGTTCTGGCTCATGAGTTCGCGATACTTGGACCCGGATCCATGCTCCAGGAAATGCCGGACTATAAAATTTATTTACGCACTCTCGCCCAAGGGAAACCAGTCGGCCCATACGTCATCAATACCTATCCCCCGTTCCTTACAAACCGGGACAGAAAGGCAGCGGTGATTCAGGCAAGCATGCAACGATATGGACGGCCGAGAGCTAAGGTAGAGGCCAGACTTGGAAAGTTTCTCTCGGGAGGAAACTCTTGATACCTTCCCGCCTATCTGTACAAAGTCACATCTTCAAAAGCTTTGGTTAACTCGGCTCCCTGAGGGGTCGAGTATTTAATGTACAAATACATGGTGCTCATCGCCTCATCAACCTTTAGCACCCGAAGAGCCACCTTAACTCGCCCCCTGGGCGCAACCGAAATCTGGGCAGGATCGGCTATTACCGTATATTTTCCACCAGAGGAATTCAATGCGTAGGAATAATTGCTATAAATCAGTACCTCTTCTTTTCCCAAAGAACTCGTAATTGCCAGAACGCAAGATATGCCGGGTGTCTGTCTGTTAAAACTTAGACCGTATTCATCCCCCGTTCCCTTTCTGCATCCTTCAAGTTGAAACTGAACCCCCTCCGAGATTTGATTCCGCACGGAAGTGTCCTTTGTTGTCATGCGTCCATCACGTCTGGCCGCTCGTCTCATCTCCTCTTCATTATCCCGACACTCTTGATAGCCGGCGTAGCCATACCATTTCCATAACTCACACTCTGGAAGAACGACCGGAGCTGTCTCTTTTGCCGTTTCAATCCCCCCCACTGTCGTTGTCGTTTTTTGAGAGTTAGATTCTTCCCACTTCCTCGTCTTCTTGGCTTCTCGCTCTATTCTGTCTCGTTGTATCAAATTCTCCCTATATTTCTTGGCTTGCTCCAATAGCTCTTCCTCCCTCGTCATTTGTTTAGGTTCTTGACCCTCTTCTCCTGCTGGTGCTACCGGAGGCGCAGGCTCTGCTTTTTGTTCTTTGACTTCCTTGGTCTTGCTCGGCCGTGGAGCAACCTGCAGCTTTTGTGTGTGCTGCTGTTTTTCAAGCTTTGCCTTTAAGTCCCCTAAGTCATCGACTTCCCGCTGTAGCTTCGCTTGCTCGCTGTGCGCTTGCTCTTTCTTTTTCCCGGCAAGGAGAAAAATTCCCCAGAAAAAAATCAGTAACCCCAGACTTCCAAGAACAATCGCCCCCTGTCTTGTTGTCACTCGCTCATTATACGGCCTCTTGACCTTTCAGGTGCCAACGTTTTATCATTGGTTGTTAACCGTTAACAGCGGATAACAACCATGACCACGACCATTTCGATCGCAACTCACAAAGGTGGAGCCGGTAAAACGGTTACCGCTATGGCGCTCAGCGCGGCTCTGGCCCGGGCCGGCTACCCGACTCTTTTATTGGATTTGGATCCGCAAGGCCACTGCACCCTTGGCCTTGGTGTAAGACTGGAAAACCATTCCCCCACTCTTCGGGATATCTTCACCGATCCGCCCGTACCAGTTGCTTCTGTCATTCGGGAGACCCATATTCCAAGCCTGCACATTATCCCTTCAAACATCCGACTCGAACGCATGGCACATGCGATCTATAGCCGTCCCAAGCGCGAAGAGCTTCTAAAAAAGACCCTGCAGCCGGTAGCAAAAAACTATCGCTTCTTAATCGCTGATTGTCCGCCATCGCTGGGCGCGCTGACTGAAAACGCGATCGCGGCCGCCGACCTTGTTGTCATCCCCTGCCAGATGGAAGCAAGGGCAGCCGACGCGCTGGTTGATCTTCTTGAGCTGATTCACATCATCAAAGGCAAAGGATTCACCGACTGGCGGATTTTGATCACTCGTTTTGACAGCCGGAAATCCCTCACCAATCAGGCGATTGGCGAAGCCCTTGCCCAGTGGCAGGACCACCATTTCAAAACCGTCATTCCTCAATCTGAAAGCATCAATCAAGCTCAAATCGCCCAAACCGATATCTTTTCTTTTAACGGCACGTCCAAAGGCGCTCAGGCCTATCAAACCCTGTCGCTTGAGGAGGTACTTCCCTATGGGATCAAATAAACGCAACGAGCTCATCAGGAAAGCGAAGCAGAGCGTTCGACAACCAGACGCAAGCCGGCTGATGGAAGAACCGCCGAAAGGTAAAGCCAAAGGCCGCCAGATGCTCCCGATGAGCATTAGCTTTTTCCCGGAAGATATTCAGTGGATGGACAAGATCACCAACGAACTCAAGCGCATGATTCCGGGAGCAAACCGCTCTCTTGTTGTCCGCCAGGCTCTGCTTCGCTTGAAAGATGATCTTGACCGCAAGAATCCCAACGAAGTCGTAAACGACTTCCTTCTTCGCCAGACAAAAAAGAGTTAGCCCAAATCGTTAACAACCGTTAACAACTTGGCTCTTGACCACTTCTTTTTACTACGCTATTAGTACCCCACTCCCCTCTTTGGATTCTGACTGAGGTTTCTCAGGTCTGTCCGGAGCCTGTGCTGTGCACGCACCGTCTGCTCCCGGCTGGGAAACCTCTTAACAATCTACAAAGGAGGTCCGAGATGAAGTACTTTGTTTCCCGTCAGAAGTATTGGCCCACTGGCGAGCTCGTCGTTGAAGTGGCTGTTGGCGGTAAAAACTACGCCAACCCCGACATGCTCGTTTCCCAATTTCCCGGAGAAGCCGAGGAGTATCACGATCCCCGTCAAGCAGTGGCCGTCGGCATCAAGATTGCCGATGCCTGGAAAGCGGCCTCCGGACATACTGAAATCGAAGTCCGCACCGGATTCACCCATGGCTTCACCGCCCCGTTTGAGTCCGGATCCTACCAAGAGGCTCAGGCCTGGGCCCAACGACAGTACCAGCAATTAGACAACTGCGACGCCTGTGGCGAGCTCCTAAATGACGAACGGTATACCGACTCTTTTGGTGAAGGAAAGTTCTGTTCTGAACGATGCGCTCTTGGTTCAGAAGAACAAGGAGGCGAATCATGCGAAGCATGCAATTGATTCAACAAGGCAAGATCAACCAAAGAGCCACCCTGTTGTTGCTTGAAAAAATAGAGCAGCTCCGCCCACTGACGATCCAGGAACTACACGCCGGAGAATTTCAGGAGGACAAAGATCCGTTCCGGATTCATTGGCGGATCCAGGACAACACGCCTTACGCCGGCACCTTTCAAATTCTCTGCCAGGTAATCCACTCCCCCACTTCCCGCGTGATCGTAGAGAGCATTTTCTATCGATCTGAATAACCCCTTCAACCCGTTCTTTAACCCATTTTAAGGAGGCAACTATGGACGTTCGCTGTCCCGTCTGTGCTGAACCCTGGGATACCGATGAGCTCCACTATCTGGATATCCCCTTTAAACAGGCCTACCGCAAGTTTCAGATAGAAGGCTGTGCTGTCTTTGGCAATCGCCACAACATTCCCCAGGATGAAGAAGAACGCCGCCGGATCAATGACCAGACCGCGATCATCCGGGGAATGTACGACATCCTTGGCGATGACGTGGACGGAGCCGCCGCTGAAATGGAGGACCTGTTTGATGGTTAATGAAAAGTACACGACAACCGCTGTAACCATTGAGATCTGTTACAACCCCAAAAGCATTTCTGGCAAGCGGGCCACGGCCGAACTGATCCAGAAGATTCAAGAAGTCAGGCTGTACGATGAAGGCAAAAGATGCTTTAAGTATTTAACGGCCCGGGTCATTGCTTACATCAGCGATGCCAACGAGATAGACTGAACAACATCCGTCAACGCCGCTAACAACCGACATTGACACCGCTAACCGATTGAAATATATTGGTCAGCCCTCTATTTCAAAAATAGAATCCCCTAAAGGCGAACTCAATGATCCCCCATTGGTTCGCCTTTTTCTTTGATCTAAATCCGTTGTAAACGGTTATAAACAGATTACAACTTTTGCCTCACCTTTCATTTTATTCTTTCCCCCACCAACCGCCCATCATCCTTTCCGCAACCGGTTTTCTTAATCCTTGCTTCCTTCTCCGCCCGCTCCGATTCGCGGGTGACATCTTTCCCCGCTGATCGCGGCGGGATTGAATAAAGTTCATTATCAATCGCCTTTTTCTTGCAACCAGTCTCTTCTCCTCCGCACACCGATCCGCCGGGTTTGGTGGAGACGTATACAATGTTTTCTAAAGCAGCGTGACAGTTAAAGTACTTACTTCCTTTCTTGCAAGGAGTTCAGGATTCGTTCAAGATCGTGAAATCCAGGAAAATAAAGCCAGCCGATAAGGGCTGGCTTCCAAAGCCTCCGTTCTGGAGTGTTTTAAGAACCTTGCCGCGGGGGTCAATAGCGGTTTTGGGTTTCCCTTTTGCGGCATACCAGCTCAAGAGTGTGTGAGGCTAAAAGGAACAGAAGAACAGTTGCAATAGTAAGCGTAGCAGCGCCCAGAGTGGATAAGAAACAACTTAGGAGCAAGAATAGCCCCAGTGGATATATTTGGAAAACCAGAATGACCAAATATACATAGACGTTCCGATTAAACATTTTACCTCCTTTCCGGTCCTTGGGGAGGGTTATCAGCGCTGTATTTCGGATTACTGCTCCCAGAATGGCATTCCGGGAAAGACCAAAAATATACAGAGAGCTGCAACTCCTCGGTAAGCACCGGAAGAGAGAAACAGGTGGGGAAATTTAACTATGTTTTGGCGTACACTACAGTTCGCTTATCAGTGGGCAGGAATAAGGAATTTGTTTCCGCGATCTGTTGAGCTCTAGCTTCCGCTTTGGAGGTAAATGGGGAGTCAATAACATGATCAACGATGTCTGTTTCACGAAAATACCAGAGTTCGTCTAACACCCTGATAGCTCTGCGATTGGCTCGCCGAACATCAATGTGGCGTTTGATCTTTATACCGAGTATGATGGGCCAAGCAAAAAAACAGATAGGAAAATTAGTCAAAAAGAGATGCCGCAGGAGCGTAGCGATAAGGTTCTCGTGTGCCTTTTGAAAAAAATCTCGCTCTTCTGAGTCTTGCATGTTTCTTATTTGTAACGCAAGACTTGGCTTTCCGTCATCGGGCCTTTTACCGAAAAGAACAACGGAAATAATAACAAAGATGCTAGTAACGGACGCTGTTCTTATAACGCCGTTTATAATAAGACGCATATTGCGATGGACAGGGTGATCCAACAGATTTTTTTTTCGGGCATAGTCCCATAACTCGTTTCGAATATCGTAGAGTCGTTGACGATATTCGTCTGTGCGGGCTTTTCGATACACAAAAAAATAGCACACCCAAAGAATTATCAACGACACAAAAACCTTAAGACCGGCAATTTCTGGTTCCATTTTAGTGCCTCCTTTTCATTTTCATTCGTCTTCTAATTTAGACTTCCGGGGCGCACTCGATGTCCTGGCAGGATCAAGCTCTTTTTCCGTCTCAGCCAACCTTGGGAGATTATTTTTTTCAAGTCTCTTTTTTGATCTCCACGTAAACGCCCAGGCTGCACTGCTAAAACTTGCGGCAGCCCACGCCACCCATTCTGAGAACCTCACGTTAACCGCCCACTTTATAGCAACGTCCGCCAAAGTGGTTCTCCCTGCTAACGCCGTTATTGATAAATATCCAAAATAGAAAATTAATACCAAAGTGCCGAGTCTGGCAAGTACCTTCAGTGAGTCGGCTCCATGACTAACAAACAGAACCAGGCGATGGAATTTGAATGTCTGCTCCGCTTGCGATATTCGTTGATTGATCTCTTGGATCGCATGGTCTCTTTGAGTTGCTGGTAGCGAATTCAACAATTTCGATAGCCACGTCCTATCTTTTTCCATCCCCGTTTTATAATTTCCTTTGATTATAAATTATAAAAGTGCACGTTTCTGTTAAGCGTCAGCAGTTCGTTTGCTTTTCGCTCGATTCGTACCTGACTTACTGGCCGGACGTTTGTTGTCCCACCAAGCACTCTTGCAGCTTGGACACATTCTCACTTCCTTCTTTCTCGGAAACCATCTGTGTCCACACCTTAAACATTCAATCTGTTGTTGCTCTACGTTCACCGCTTAATCCTACTGTAAAAGTTTACGCTATACGTATACGCTAAGTCAAGCCGAGCTTTTGCAGTGGCTGTCGGACGGCGGAGAGAACAGAATTTCGAAGCTTGCGCCAGCAGCCTGCACAGGCGCAGGACACGCCATCAAAAAAGGTCCTCCTGTTGTTCTGTCCGCTACATTCTCCTTTCCGCGCGCCCCGACCTTTCGGAGGGGTTGCTTCGCGCGGAGGAATCAGTTTTATCCGGATCCACGGGCGCTTGCTTCACCTCTCTTCATTGTACCAGCGGGTCAAGGTGCCTTCCTCAACGAAAGACCGTGCTCAAAAAGCCGATTCACTTTCGTCTCTGACGAAAGTGAGCTCCCTTCGCCCCCGCGCGGCTTTGGTCGTGAATCCGCTTTTTGACTTTCGCTTCGGAGCTCCACCTTGACTGCCGCTGGCTTGCCGCTCCGCGTAGTGAAGCAACCGCCTCACCTCAAAGCCCGTCGAAGCTTGAGCAAACTTTAATTTTCATTTCCGCTATGAGCTACATGAAAGAAGTTGACGCGTGGACGCTTGATGAGATCGTCCAGACGCTCATCGACGCGTGTCATCAGTACGCTGAGGATCCGGCCGAGAGCCGGCAAGAGACCTTTAACAAGGTCGTGGCCGACGTCCAGCAGGCCATCCGAGAAAAAATTCTCGGATCCTACCGGAACGGCCAGCGGGATTGCCCAAAATGCAATTCCGAACCGGAACGCAAGTCCGGTTATCAGAAGCGTTCCTGAACACGCAAAAAGCCCCGCAGGGGGCTTTTTTGTTGTTCAGCACTTCTACGCTATTAAAACCCTGCTTTCTCTGGCTCTAGGAATGTCGAAACGAACACGGGACGATGTTTTATACCCGGCAAAATCCCCTGTTCGAGACCCGCATAAAGGCCCGCCGTCACCCCGCCCGCCACCGCCGGCGGGTAAATTATGGAAAGGTGAGGCACAGAACTGCTTCAGAGTCAGTCGTTCAGCAGTTCATGGATTTTAACGCGCAGAGCTCGTGACATTCGATACAATGTTGGCAGAGACGGCAGGTCTGTCTGTGACACCATTTCTAAACGCTGCCAGTATTTATACGTCATTCCGGCGCGCTCCGCTGCTTCTTCTTGAGTAAGCTCAACCCGTCTGCGATGCAGTTTGAGATTCTTCACGAGAATTGATTTGACGATCCTCGCTTCTTTCACTCACGCTAGTATCTATAACCATACCTACGGGGTACACTCAGGCAGAGGTATGTTTTTGGTATATAATCGGGCAGATCACAAGGAGGGTAACGATGATCAAGGGACTTTCACTATTCCTTTGTGCCTTGTTCTTTCTTTTTTGCTTCATTCCCAAAACCAACGCTGGCGACGCCTTTCTGAAAGGCGGATTTATCCTCAGCCCCAGTGGTGGTACGTTTGATTTAAATCAAGATCTCAGCGTCTCCGACAAATGGCTATTCTCAGTCGGCAGTGATTATGGAATTGGTAAGCAACCCATCTACTGGGGTTTTGAGATTGAGTTTGCTTACCATTCCGTGAGTATTCCTATCCCGGATGAGTTCGGCGGCGGCTTCGAGACTTTTCGGGAAATTCCCTTCAACGGCTTTGGTAATGTCAAATTCAAAGCCAACGTCAGCGACAAAGTCAGGATCTTTGGCGGAGCCGGATTCGGGATTAATGTCCTTGTAGTGGATGGCCTAGATTTTGACACAGATGTGGAGAAGAAAGCTGGATTTCAAGCGATGGGCGGCGCTGAAATCGGCGGCGGCAAACGTCTGGTCCTGGAAATAAAAATCCAGAAGACCTTCAGCGCGCCCTTTGGCATTCAGGATTTCCCGACCCGCACAATTTTCTACGCTGGCTTTGGGTTTTAGCATAATCAGCAGATCAACAAAATCACAAGGGGGCCGATCATGAAAGGAAGAACTTTGCTTTTAACTCTTCTCGTAATCGTTTCGTTCACCGCCTGTGACAGCGGCGGTGTTCCAGCACCACCACTCCCGGGCACGGTACACATGTTGTCACCGAATGGAGGCGAGGTATGGCGAGTAGATAAGGTAAAGATGATCCGTTGGGAAGTAATCGGCCAAACCAGCCCGAGAAATATTGTCGAACTGGTCAGCGCTAGCGACGGACAAATCTGGGGTATGGGTACTGGCTCGGTCACTAATCCAGAGTTATCGTGGCAAGTCGGATACGACGAATACAGTAATAGAATAGACATACCCAAAGAAGGCAAGCAGTTCCGGATGAGAGTCAGGGACACGGAGGCGCTGAAGTTCGATGATAGCGACACTTCTTTCACCATCTTGCCGAAGAAAAAATAATTCCCCGTCCCCTATTTTAAAAAAAGCCTCCGGGCGGGTGCGCGGAGGCTGATTGCGCTTTGGAATGAGCAAGGCGGGGACTCTTGGTTCATTTTTTCAGCGCAAACTTTTTTCAACGAACTTTCAACCATTTCAGAGCAAGCATAATCCCTCTCCGTTGAACTTCAAGCGACTGTCCAGACTCGCTGCATATCTTCTTCCCTACTTTCGCTTTCACCTCCGGCGGTAAATCATTGTACTGGACGCCCATCATTCACCTCTTTCGTAATCGTGATTCTATCTTTTCCGTACTCAACTTCAATCGACTCCCCTACTTTAAACCCGTGACTTTCAAGATACTTTCCGGTCAACCGGATCATCGGATAACCTTTTCGGCCATCGTAGACTTTTCTCTTTTTCTTTGGCTTCATTCTACCCCTCCGCCCGGACTCAAATTCTCTTGATCCTGTTTGCCGATCATGCTCAGTCCTTCAGCCACTACCTCAGTGCGATAGTGCTTTGAGCCTTCGGAATCTACCCAGCTCCGCGTCCGGATCCGCCCTTCAATAAAAACCGGTTTACCCTTCTTCAGAAATTCCCCGGAGATCTCCGCCAGCCGACCGAAGCAGACCACCCGGAACCACTCTGTTTCTTGTTTTAGCTCGCCTTCCGTCTTGTAACGCCGGTGAGTTGCGAGCTGAAATGCTGTCACCGGTTTTCCTCCTGGCGTGTACCGAACTTCGGGATCACATCCTAAATTGCCAATCAACAAAATCTTATTCAGCGACATAGACACACCTCCTCTGTGTTGAGAACATTTTTTGTTAACAACCGTTAACAACGGTTGGAAAGGAAGAGTTAAGCGCTGAGGAGTTTCTGAATTTCTTTAACGGCGAGCCGGTCCGGCTGATTGCCATCCGGAAGATCAATTACCTTCACGAAGACTTTTCGGGAAAGACGTTTAAGCGTCTCGTCAGCTGCATGCCGACCAGCTTCATCTCCATCCAGCATCAGGATTACCTCTTTGAAATGCTGTGTTAGAAGCGATTCCTGGGTCTGAGAAAGGCTTGAGCCCATCAACGCGACGCAGGACACCACGCTGGCCTGATAAAGGCGCATGCAGTCGAAATATCCTTCCACTACTACAACCCTGGCACTGCCGCTCTTCAGGGCGCGATGCAGATTGTAAAGTAAAAGACTTTTCCGCAGACCTGCCGGCAGCCTATATTTCGGCTCCCCTTCCGGAGGATCCCCAACAAATCTGCCCGCATACGCGACCAACTCCCCTTTCTCGTTGTGAATCGGAATTGCCACGCGGCCGCTCATTGATCCTTTGCCGGGAAAATATCCGACACCAAACCATTCACAAACCGCTTTATCAAAACCGCGTTGCTTCAAATACTCATGCTCCGGATTGATGTTTTGCAATTGAAAGCCCAGCGGCTTATTCGGCTCTTCCTCGCTACCCTCTTTTTTCTTTTCCGCAACCGGTTCCGTCTTTGTCTCTGGTCTTGTTTCTCGCTTCCCTTCTTTGCCCGGCGGTTCACCGATCAGACCGAACCACTGTTTCATTTTTAAACCGGCCTGACGAACATCGCACCCCTCCATTTCCATAACGAGCTGCAAAGAATTGCCGCCCTTCCGACCGCCGCGACCCTCCACACAAGACGCGCTCAAACACGACCAGATGTTCTTTGCGATGTTCGCGCTGAAACTTTGTTCCTTGCTTTTTTTGTGGGTTGGTAAGGGACACTCCCCTCTTAATTGTGAACTCCCGACTTTGTGGTACTTGACCCCATAGTGCCGAAGGATGTCTTCGATAGGAACTTGCTTGGCTTCCCGAAAATCCACCCACTCCGGCTTTTCTTTCCTTTCTTTCACCATTTCCATGATTCTACCTCCGTACTGGAATGCCGCCAGCGTACCAGTTGCGTTTTTCCTGTCAAGGATCAACCCGACCACAACCTATTGTTGTGTTCACCGAACTCGTATACAATGTCCGTAACTGGTTTCAGGGTGTTGAAGCCGGGAACGAAAAAAAATGAAAGGTCCACCTATTGTTGTGACAGACCTAATAATCGCACTCGGGACACCCATCAAATTCAACAATTATCGCTATCTACCCAAGACGCCCAATGTGTGCGCAATGGTGATAAAAGCGTGTACCCAGTGGTGATGCTCCTGTGTGCTCAGTGGTGATAAAGGTGTGTGCACAGTAGTGATATTACCGTGTGCTCAGTGGTGATACAAAACGGTGTAAATCATTGAAGAATAAGGACAACTTTAAAAAGGAGATTTAATACGAATAAGAATAACGAATATAACAACAACATAGAGGGTGAAATATCATCTGAAAAAAATGTTGTTGCTGAACCTTAAAACTCGACGAAAAAAAACAAAAATAGGAGGGTGGCTACCGCGTGCCATGCGCCATTCGTTGGCCGGGGACCATCAAGCCCGGCACCGTGCTCAACGACATTTTCGCGCACGAGGACATGGTGCCTACGATCATGGCCGCGGCCGGTGTACCGGACGTGAAAGAACAGCTCATGAAAGGCATGAAGGTTGGAGACAAGACCTTCAAGGTCCATCTCGACGGCTACAACATCACCGACGCGCTCGCCGGCAAAGCGCCCAGCCCACGCCATGAGTTTTTTTACTTCAATGACGACGGCTCACTGGTGGCGTTGCGTCTAAATCAGTGGAAGCTCGTCTTCGCCGAGCAGCGCGCGCACGGCTTCAACGTTTGGGAGGAACCATTCGTACCGCTACGTGTCCCCAGGCTCTTCAACATCCGCTCCGACCCGTTCGAACTCGCCGAACACGGCTGGGAGTACTGGAAGTGGAGGCTTGACCGTGCCTTCTTGCTCGTGCCCGCGCAGCAATACGTGGGCAAGTTCCTGGCCACGTTCAAAGAATTTCCGCCAAGCCAGAAAGTCGGCAGCTTCAGCCTCGACCAGGTATTGCAAAGCCTACAGAAAGGCAGCAACTGATTCTAATATTGTAGAACACAGGCGGGTATCTTGCGATGCCCGCCTGTGAATTTACTGTTGCAGAAGGACAAAATCTATATGAGTGAATCGGGCCTTTAAGCTGACGTTTTCACGAAAACTATAACCCGATCAACCGTAAAAGAGAATCATTATGAACAAAATCCTATTCATTATTTGCTTGATGTTGCTCGTTTCCACTACAGCGTTTGCTGCGGAAGAAACCGCCCAACCGAATGCGTCAGAACTGGCCAAACAAATACAGAATCCAGTCGCCGACTTGATCAGCATTCCGTTCCAATTCAATTTGAATAGCGGCGGAGATCTCGGAAACGGCACGTTTTTCAATCTCAACCTCCAACCCCGTCATCCCATTCAAACTGAATCCAAACTGAAACATGATTGTTCGCACCATAGTTCCTGTCGTAAGTATTCCCGGACCGGAAGGGACGCGGTTTAGCGGGATTGGCGATATGCAGGAAGCGAGTTCAAACTGCTTCTTCCTTCCGGCCAGCGACTCATGAATTTTCTCCCGGAGCTCCAGGCTTCCGGAGCCCGAAACAATCAACTTGTAAGGCAGTTTGCGGTCGTAGATCCCTTTGAGAAACAAACCGGCGTTTTCCTTCCTCTGGATTTCATCAATTAATACAAACCCTGGCTTTCTTCCAAATTCCAGATCGAGCCGTTGAACCAGAACAAGTTGCGATGAAAAGAAGCGCTGATGTTCTTCAAAGTCCAGAGAAAGCCAGAGTGTCGGCTTTCCTGCGCGAACGAGGTCCTGCTGCAGAGCTTCCATGAGTGTAGTTTTCCCTGCTTGCCGCGCCCCGGTAATCAATGTGATCTCTCTTCTCGAGAGATGGTTCCTGAGTTCATTGAGAAGCCGCCGACTGTGCGACGCATATTCTTCACTTCATTGAAGCGGCAGTCCCATGCGGCGCAATAGATCCACGAATCGCGGATCGTTCCTTAGTTTGGAAAAGTCAGGTTCTGCCTTGATGTAGAGCAGAGGGTAATCGTGTTCCTGAAAAGCCTTTTCCAGCCATACAAAAACTTGATCGGTTTGTGATAAATGCGCGTAAAGCCCTGCAATGAAAGTCGGCGAACTTATGAAATCTCTCTTTGCCAGGGCAAACTCCACGCGTTTTGTCCAGTATCCCTTTTCGCCTGAAGCTGCAAAGGCTTTTTCCAACTCGATTCTCACGCGGGTCGCCTCCTGACTGCTGATACCACGGGCAACAACAGCTTTTTCGAACTGATCGATCGCGAGCGAATAGTGCTTTTCCGTCTCATAGATTGCCAGTATCAAGGTTTGCATTAATGGTGCGGCTTCATACTTCCGTGCCTGCCGGAGCGCCATGTCCGTTTCTCCTTTCATCAGATAGAATTCGGCAAGAGAAGCATTCACGTTCAGAGCTAGTGGATCCAGTATCAGCGCTATTTTGACCTGACGGATTGCCTCATCAATCTTCCCCATTGCGAGCAAGAAGGTTCCGTACCAGTGGTGAGCCGTTGCATAATTCGGATTGAGTTCGATCGCGCGCAAAAATTCTCGCTCTGCTACAGCCCCGTTCCACGTTCTTCCGTATACGGCAGCCATTGACGCATGCGCTTCTGCAAGAGCATCGTCCAATTCGAGAGCTTTTGCTGCAGCGTCTTTCGCAAGAGGTATTCCTTCATCATCACTCAGGTGACCGTAACTCGCCAGCGTGGCCCAGGCATCGGACAAACCCGAATATGCAAGCGCATAATTCGGATCTTTACTGATTGCCTCTTGAAAATACCAGACGCTCTTTTTTAATCCTTCTTCCGTTCGTTGTCTCCAGTGGTGCCTTCCCTGAATGTACAATTGAAAAGCCTTAGAGCTTTGAGTGTATTGTTTTCCCAGTGTTTGTTCTTCGTGACGAGTCAAACGACGCCGAAGCGTTTCTGCCGTCTCTTTGATAATCTGCTCTTCAAGCACAAGCAAGTCCTGAAGAGCCCCCTTGTATTGCTTTCCCCATAGCAAACGATTCTCCGCTGTGTCAATCACTTGAACACTGATCTTCACCGAATCTGCATTTTGTTCGGCTTTTCCCAGGACCAGTGTTCGAACATTTAACTCCCGCCCGACTTTAGAAGGATCAATATTCTCGCTGCGATACTGGAAGGACGAGCTCGAAGCACGGGTTCCTTTAAAATTTTGGCAAGACCGAAATCCAGAATTTTTACTTGATGACGATCGGTAATGATTATGTTTCCGGGCTTAATGTCGCGATGAACAATGTTCTTCTTCCCTGCTTCTTCAAGCGCGTCCACAATCTGAATGGCGATATCCATTGTTTCTGAAAGCTCAAGTTGACCTGATGCAATTCGTTCACGCAACGTAGTTCCCTGGATATGTTCCATACAGATAAAGTGGACACCCGCTGCTTCTCCAATTTCGTGAATTGTGCAAATATTCGGATGGTTCAACGTTGCTGCAACACTCGCTTCTCTTTTGAAACGCTGCAATCGTGCGGTCTCACCTGCTATCTCGGCCGGCAATATCTTGATAGCGACCTTGCGACTCAGCCGGACATCTTCAGCAAGATAGACCTCCCCCATGCCGCCACGGCCCAGCATCGAAAGTATCCGGTAGTTACCGATCTGCGAGCCCTCATTCAAGGTCATTGTTACTTAGTGATTATCATACAGGCCAATTCCAGAAAATTCACATTATTTCTATTGACAGATGGAACATGTCTCATTATTATTATTTCCCCGTGGAGGACAACAATGTCACTGATCATCAAAGGTCGAGGTTCCAAAAGTCTCGCTGGTGCGGCTTCGTTGAAGCACCGCATGCCGGTGGTCGGAGACTGCTTCCACGTCTACCGATATAGCTCAGAGGAAAGAGCAACAGACTCTAAATCTGTGATTCGCAGGTTCGATTCCTGCTATCGACTCCAAGGTGCTGAAAACACCCGAAAACAACACTGAGCCGAACGGGCTTCGATCCTGCTGATTCACTGCTTGCGAAAGCAGGCTGTGTAATTCGGCAACGTCTTTGAGCTCTGAGCAATCTCCGAAACTGTCAATCCGGTTTTCAGCGTCAAATCCCTTTCAGAAGAGACCTTCAGGTATTCCTGTTTCATTTGGAAGCTGAAAGCTTTTTTGAACGAAGACGCGGATCCGGAGACTTTGGAGATTGTCCGCAATTGGACGGGGAGAGAAGCCCGCGAAGCTTTACAAAACCACAACGAACCAAAAAGGAGGTGATCAAAATGGTTTTGTTCCGGCGCATTCTGGTCGGTGACCAGGAGCGCGTTTTATTGATTCGAAAAGGACGTTTTGTCCGAATTCTGGAACCAGGACAAACCTGGATTTGGACATTCGGCCGGAGCGTGAAAACTGAACGTTACAACGTGCGCGATCGCATCTTTGAAAGCGAGTGGACCGATTTTCTCGCGAAGGAAAGGCGCGCGGAAGCTGAACGCTTTCTCACAATCGTTGAGACAAGCGACGCCCAGGTAGCTGTCGTTTCTCTTGATGGAAAAGTGTCGAGCGTCATCGGGCCCGGCAAGCGTGTTCTGTTCTGGCGCGGGCCGGTCGAAGTGACGGCGCGTTTGATCCAGGTGCAGGACAACCCGGCAGTACCGGAAAATCTGTTGCCGGCACTCGTGCGCATTAGATCGACGCTTGTAACGTTTGCAACTGTGGACGAAGGAAAAGCAGGGCTTGTGTTTATCGATGGCTGGCTGATCCGAACCCTGGAGCCGGGTACGTACGGTTTCTGGAACGTCACACAAAATTTGCGAGTGGAAACAGTAGATTTGCGTTTGCAAACACTCGAAATTGCAGGTCAGGAGATTCTTACCAGCGATAAAGTCTCCATCCGCGTGAACGTGTTTGCTGAATACCGTATCGCAGATGCCGTCAAGGCAAAGCAAGCGGTAAAGGACTGCAACGAACATCTGTACCGTACGGTGCAGCTGGCGGTCCGGCAGACACTTGGAAAGCGGACGCTGGAAGAGATTCTGGCTGAAAAAGTGGATATCGATGCATCGGTCGCTGACTCCGTGCGCCGGGATATGGAAGCAATTGGAGTCCGCGTTGGAGCTATGGCCCTCAAAGATATTATCTTGCCGGGCGATATGCGCGAGATCCTGAACCAGGTTGTAACAGCCGAAAAGCAGGCTCAAGCCAACGTGATCCGCAGGCGCGAAGAAACGGCCGCCACGCGATCTTTGCTCAACACAGCGAAGCTGATGGAGAACAACCCTCTGCTGGTTCGTCTGAAGGAGCTTGAAACCGTGGAAAAGCTTGCTGAGAAAGTTGATAACATCAACCTTCTTGGCGGATTCGATACGCTCGTGCAAACACTGTTCACTTTGCGTTCGAACAAAGACAACCAGTAAATCCGGAGGGTGGGATTCCCGCCCTCCGGTTCTTTTTCTGCCACCGTCAAGATAGTATTCTGTTTAGGAGAAGTAACATAAAGTTTCCAACATACCGTTCTACAGTGGAGTATCAAGGTAATGCTGCTGACCATCACCACGACACATCAACCGGCCTCTGATCTTGGCTATCTTCTATATAAGAATCCCGCACGACTGCAGTCGTTTTCGCTGGCTTTTGGTCAGGCGCATATTTTTTATCCTGAAGCCAATGCCGATCGTTGCACTGCCGCCCTCCTGCTGGAGATCGACCCGATTGGTCTGGTACGAAACCGGCGGGCGCTTAGCGGCGGTTCCTTTTCACTTGAGCCGTACGTAAACGACCGTCCTTATGTGGCGTCTTCATTTCTCAGCGTTGCGATTGCTCAAGTATTTGGAACTGCGATGAGCGGCACCAGCAGGGAACGCCAGGAACTGGCGGACACACAGTTGCCCTTTGAAGCTCGAATCGCTGTCTTACCGTGCAGAGGCGGCGATCTTTTTCTAAGGAAACTATTTGAACCTTTAGGTTATGCGGTTCATGCTGATCGGATCATTCTGGATGATCGATTTCCGGAATGGGGAGAGAGCCGGTATTACAGTGTCAGGCTGGAAGCGAGAGTCCGGTTGCGGGATTTACTGCGTCATCTGTACGTACTGATGCCTGTGCTGGATGACGAAAAGCATTACTGGGTCGGCGATGACGAAGTGGATAAGCTGCTTCGGCACGCTTCAGAATGGCTGGGATCGCATCCTGAGAAGGAGCAAATTGCAGACCGGTATCTAAAACATAGGAAGCATCTTGTGCGCGACGCGATGGCGCGATTGGTAGAAGAGGATGATCCCGATCCCGATACGACACTGGAGGAACGTACGAATGAAGAAACAGAACTGGAAGAGCGAATCAGTTTAAATGAACACCGAATCGGAGCCGTTCTGGCGGCAGTCCGAAATTCAAATCCGCGAAGGGTGCTGGATCTGGGGTGCGGTTCCGGAAAGTTGCTCGAGCGCTTGCTTCATGAAAACTCTATTGAACGGATTGTGGGACTGGACGTCTCCTATCGTGTGCTGGAAGTTGCGAAGGACAGATTACGTTTAGAGCGCCTTCCGGAAAATCAAAAATCGAGGATCCAACTGATGCAGGGCTCCTTAACATATCGCGATCGGCGTCTGGAAGGATTCGATTGCGCAACTGCGGTAGAGGTAATTGAACATCTGGATCCGGATCGTCTTGCTGCGTTTGAACGCGTTGTATTCGCATTTGCAAAACCGCAAACACTCGTAATCACGACACCCAACACTGAATACAACATAAAGTTCGATAACCTGCCGGCCGGCAAGCTTCGCCATAAGGACCACCGGTTTGAATGGACACGATTAGAGTTTGAATCCTGGGCGAAACGAAATGCCGAGAAGTATGGCTATTCGGTCCGCTTCCTGGCTATAGGGCCTGCGTATCCTGAACTGGGCGCCCCTACACAGATGGGAGTATTTCAGCGATGAACCTGACTATTCCGGAGTTGTCACTTGTTGTATTGATCGGTCCATCCGGTTCGGGGAAAAGCATGTTTGCGCAAAAGCACTTTAAGCCAACGGAAGTGCTGTCATCCGATTTCTTTCGCGGTCTGGTGTCCGATGATGAAACCGATCAGACGGCAACCGGTCCTGCCTTTGAAGCTCTTCATTTTGTTGCTACTAAACGATTAGAAGCAGCGAAGCTTACGGTTGTGGATGCAACAAATGTTCAGCAGGAGGCGAGACAACCTCTTGTTCAGTTGGCCCGGAAGTACCATAGCTTCCCCGTTGCGATCGTTTTAAATCTTTCGGAGAAGGTTTGCTCGCTGAGAAATGCGGATCGCGCAGACCGCAATTTCGGGCCGCATGTAATCCGGCAGCAATGCCAGTTGCTGCGCCGGTCGATCAGACAACTG
>Ga0247727_10006809_pt1 | contig 22213 bp, 10 predicted proteins | sample WisWelCaveWW1625_FD_202498 | JGI IMG/M metagenome (GOLD analysis project Ga0247727, IMG submission 202498) | Biofilm microbial communities from Wishing Well Cave, Virginia, United States - WW16-25 | ecosystem: Environmental > Aquatic > Deep subsurface > Groundwater > Cave microbial mat | place...
ACCTTGTGGTTAGGCCTACAGCGTCTCGACGACCTCACGGCGATGTGGAAGATCATCACCACAGCGTCGCGCGCGCCATAGACTTTCATCTCTGTGTCCAGTAGGCCAAATGTGGGTAAAGATCACCTTAGAAGCAGGGATCCTACGACGTGTTCACGAATTGGCTGATAGGGGATGAATAACTATCGCCATAATTCTTGATGATGAAATGATGAAATTGGCTGGCAATGACGGTATTGCTGTACGAATTGAGGGTACAGAAAGCATAAACCACACACCCAGAGGGTGTGACGCCGCCGGCGAGTCCGGCCGCGCTGCAAGCGATGTTGGTGCGCATGATGCAGTCCTCCTGTCGAAGATGTAAAAATCAGCAGCGCGGCGCCGGCTCTACAAAGGACAAACAGGCGCCCACCGGTTGACTGTGCATAGCTTTCGAAACGTTATTGCTGCTGGTCGCGCCCCAGCTTGCAGCCGCTCCATCGGCGGGTAAAATTGCCAAAAACTATTTCTGGTGAGACAAAATTGAAAACGATCCCTCTCTCTCTCTTTGCAGGTTTTTCAATATAATCTGTCCCAAACTATAACTCAAGCAAAAAAAGTCCCTATTTCTTGTCATGCCTTTTGCGTGTGAAATCTGACATGCACAAGGGGATTTTTTACAGTTTTGAAACATCGCCCCGTGCAAATCGGACTTCGCCCATTGCTCTTTTACGCAACTCCGCAAACGAAACCCCAAATGCCCGCTGCACCCAGCGATAGAACGCGCGGCCATTGGCAAAGCCAAGCTCCGCACCGATTTCATAACCAAACACCATCTTGTCGGCCAAGCGAGAGATGACATGCGCTTTCCGCTTCTCATCAACAAATTGTTTGAAAGTTATTCCTTCTCGCTTTCGAAAAGCTCTTTCGAGATTTCCCGAATCCAAGCGATAGAGATCGGCAATTTCTTTCAAAGTCTTGCCCTCCCGCCAATTTGCTTTGATGTATCTTATGGCTCGCTCGATGGCCGTTGGTTTGGGCATGCCGCGTCCCTTCGCAAAAGTGATGCACCTGCGCTTTCAACCGTTTTCTATGAGAGTAATAGTGCGAGCAGGAAAAATATTGAAAACTTTTTTTTATTTTTTTGAGCGAGGATGGAAGGACATGGAGAACGGAAAATACCGTTTGTTTTTTATGAGCAAATTGCTATATTGGGGCAAAAATATAAGTTAGCATTTTAGGAGAAAGACGATGGCAAAGAGAAAATCTAAACGGGATCAAGCTGTGCAGCGCCAGATGGACAAATGGGACGATTTAATGAAGCGGATCATGAGGAACCCCGAAATCGCGGATCGTATTCCCAATCATGCCAACCTGCTTTTTACAGATGCTGATGATGTCATTTTCATCAACGGCGAGCCATGGCACTACAGCGAGTTGGTGCGCGTCGATAGAAAAAAGAAAACCACAAAAAACAAACGGCCCCAAAAACTTAAAAAAGATGCTGCAATACAGCGCCACATAGAGCTCTGGGCTGATTTGATGACTCGCATCATGAAAAATACCGAAATCGCTGATCGCATTCCCAATCATGCCAACCTGTTCTTCCTCAACGACGAGGTGATCTTGATCAACGGCGAGCCGCGTTACTACCGCGAGTTGGTGAAAGTGCTAAGAGAGAAAAAGAATCCGGCAAAAGGCAAGAAACGAATGGCAAAAGCAGTCAGGTGAACGCGTCACATCATGAAGAATCTTTTTTCACCCCAGCACTGTGCTTGCTAACAAAAAAGATGCTTCCAGCCCTGGCCTGCGGCAGGGCAGGCATGACATGGATAGTATAGTTCACCCGAGGCATTACCAACCAGTATCGAGCAACCAGCGACCAGCAACCAGCAACCAGTTCTCACCTCCCAATCAACACGAACCCCGCCCACGATTGCGGCCCGGCGGTTTCGGGATTCGTGATCATTTTCAATTTGGCCTCGCGCAGCGCGGCGGAGTAACTCTTGCCGGCGGCAATCTGCCGATACATTTCAACCATCAACAGGCTCGTGTGCTGATCATAAACCTTCCACAGCGAAGCCACAATGTTGCGCGCGCCGGAATAGAGGAAGCCGCGCGTCAGTGCCATCAAGCCTTCGCCTTTAGCAAATTTTCCCGCTCCGGTTTGGCACGCGCTTAAAACCAACAAGTCGGCGTTCAAATCCAGATTGTAAGTCTCGGCGGAGTAGAGAATGCCATCCTCCCTCGCGCTGCGATCTTGCGGTTGCGAGAAGGCCAGATTGGACAATTTCGGATTGTCGCTGCTGATCACGCCGTGGGTTGCGACATGCACGAATTTGTAGCCTTTGAGGTTTGTCTTGAAATTCTCTTCGGAAGCGTCTTGGTGCAGATAAGCGCGGCCTCGATACAGAAAAGCGGCCATGATGTCTCGCAATTCTTGTTCGCTATACTTCAGCTCGTCAAGGGTTTTCCCATCGCGCGTCATGAGATATGAATGGGCGTCGGGGCGGGCGACACCAGCCGGACTGAAATCAGTTGTCACCAAATTTCCATTCTTGCGCTCCTGGCTGAACACCGGCGCGAAGCCCGCGAACAGATTAGTGTGACTGACGGTCTTCTGCGCTTGGTAACTCTGCAAGAGCAACGTTGCCGAATAATGATAAGAGATTTCATGCTGTTGGATCAAATAAGGCAAAGCGCGATCATCCGGTTCAATGGCCGGAGAGACGTTTTTGCTGAGCAGGGCCTCGAAGGGAATCTGGTGCAGTTCGCCATCCGGAATAATGATCCATTGGGGCTTGTTTGCAATGTGCGCTTCGAGCGGCTTGACCAGAATTTGATATAACTGAGCAGCGCGCTGCAAATAGGCCGGTTTCGAAGTGACATTTTTGAACGAATTGGCGAGGCCGGCTACCATGCCGGCAAAAGAAGAATCCCTCTTCGTGGCAACCACTTCAAACCCTTGTTTGGTCACCGCAAAGGCGAAAATGGCGCTATCGCCCACAAAATATTCCAACACCGCGGTTTGATCGTCCAATGATTTTTGCAGCTCAGCCACCGCAGCGGTTGAGGTTTTATATTTGAGGCCGTAATATTTGGGATAAGATTTTTCAAAGCGCTTCATCAGCTCGTCATAATCCTTTTTGAGCGCAAAATAGCGGTCTTGGTGCCGGCGGAGCTTCGTTTTATCCTGCTTCTCATTTTTGCGTTTTTCTTTTTCGATCTCCGTTTCGCTGAAAGCCAAATCGATTTTCAGCGCTCTTTCTTTTTCCAACCAGCTTGCCGGAATGCCGGTGAATTGCCTGGCTTGGGATTCTTGCAGCAATTGCGCCAGCACCACGGCTTTACCCCGCTCGGCAAAGCGAAAGGCTTGTTCTTTATATGCGGCGTTTTTCGTGAGGCCGTATGCTTGCAAAGACGCTTGAATAACTTTTTCGTAGATTATATAAATTTTTTCTTGCAAGGCTAATTTTGAGCCTTCGGCTTTGTAGCCACTGCGCATTTTAGCGATGTAATCAATCACCAGCGCGAAAGCCGACAAAGCCGCTTGCAGTTTTTTGAGATCATTCTCATTTTGCCGCGACCATCCCTGCAAAGCCTCCGCTTTGAATTTTAAAGACAACAGCACACCGTCATCGGGGCGCAATTGGCCCAAAGAGGGATTGTTGCTAAAATTGCTGTCAGCAAAATCAGGAACCAGGCACAGGAGGGATTTTTGATAATACTGCAAGGCTTTTTCATATTGATTTGTTGCGTCGTATAATTTGCCAAATTTTTGATAAATCGAGGCGAGACTCGGATGGCGCGCGTTCAGCAACTGGAGTTCGATGGCCAAATCTTTGTTGAAATATTCCAGGGCCTGCCGGTAATCGCGCTTATTGTAATAAACCACGCCGAAATTCCGGTAAACCGAGGCGACTTGCAAACTGTTTTCGCCGAATCTTTGGCGCAATATCTGCATTACCTTGTCATGGTGCTCAAGCGCCTTATCATAATCATGTTTTTGCAGATAAAAGTTCGCCAGGTTGCTATAGCTTCCGGCCAAGGCCGGGTGATTTTCGCCGAAAACCATTCGCCTGATGGCCAAGGCCTGGTTGTGGCATTCAAATGACTTTTCAGCATATCGCGAGCCATAGAATACGCCCAAATTTTCATAAACTTTCGCGACATCCGGATGATTTTCGCCGTAAGCTTGGCGGAAGATGGCTAAAATTTTTTCGCAGTACAGAACCGCGGTGTCAACATCGCCGTCATCAGCATAAGAATTTGCGAGATTTCCATAGCTGCGAGCCACATCGGGATGATTTTCTTCCAACACGTCTAAGCGTATGGCCAGTGCTTTATGTGTATATTCACGCGCTTTGTAGCGGTCGCCTCGGCCCTTATGTGCGTTTCCCATGCGGTGATAATTTCGCGCTACCGACGCGTGGTTTTCACCAAAAATTTTCAAGCCGGATTCCAAAGCCTTATCGAGCACCTCTAAACTCTTATCAAATTGCCCATTCAAATAGAAATTATCGCCAATATTGTTGTAACATTCGACATAGCGCTCCCACAATCGTGGCGAATTCGACTGGCGCGCCATTTTTTCATAAATCGTGGCGGCCAGTTGATAATAATAATTGGAGCTGTCGTACTTTGTGGCTTTAGCGAGTTTTTCCGCTTGCGCAAAATATTGGCTGGCGAGAGTCGTGTCTTCGGCGGCGAGGGCGGTTTCCGTCTGCGCAAGGCCGGAGCCGGTCGCGGCGAGCAGAAAAAAAATGGGCACAACTAAATAACGCGACATAGTACCTCCGTTTATCTACTGGGTGGGTTTCTGGAAGAAAAATTTTCCCAAGTACAACATTTGCCCCTGCTCTTCGAGCGTCCAATAGTAAAGCCCAGGCGGCAAGGGTTGCGTTAAAACATACGCGCCGCCTTCGACGTTTGCCGTATAAACGGGAGTTCCCTGATTGTTCATGATCTTCAAATCCAACGATCCGGTAAATGGCTCGCCGTCTTTTGTGGCCTCCCACCGAAATTGAATCTGGCCGTCGAAATTTTCAGCAATAGCCGGAGAAATGACTGAAACCGAGAGGTCGGACGATTGAAAGGTTTGCTGCATGATGCTCTCAAGATAAGGCGATTCGGCGAAATTGGCCGCCACTTCAGATGCATCTCTTTTGAGCAAAATTTTTGTCATGAGAAACCCGATGAGCAACACCACGGTTGCACCAGCATAAATCCAGATATTTTGTTGCAGCCGTAAAAAGTCGGCAATGGACTTGATCAAACCAACCGGCTTTTGCGGCGACCGTTGTCGTGCATATTCTTCGACAGCAGTGACCCGCTCTTCTTTGATGAGTTTGACCATCCGCTCTCTGAGCCGTAATTCTTCAAAACACTCGGGACAACCGAACAGGTGAATCTCAAAGGCGTCGGCGTCTTCCGAAGACAGCTTCGCCAGCAGGAAGTCGTCAATGCGCTGGTCGCGATCCGTGATTTCACACTTCATGATCTCTTCCCTATATATTAAAATAATAGAAGAATCAAGGCAAATATTGATGCACCGGTTGCCATTGGGGGATAGGCTTTGCGCAGCAGCTTCAAAGCGTAATGAATGCGCTCGCTCACGCGACGCGGCGGCATGCCGAGCTGGGCGCTGATTTCCGACACAGAAAGCTCTTTAAAATAGCGGAGTTCCAAAGCTTCCTTATATTTGGGTTCCAAAGCTTGCAGGCAGGTTCTTAACAGCTTTCCCAATTCTTCGTTTTCCAACAGATATTCTTCGCTCGCGGCCGCAATTTCTTCGGAAGGAGGATCGCCGGCGAAAATTTTGTTCTCGCGTTTTTCCTTTTTGAACCAATCGCGGATTTTATTGTTGGCCACGCCCCAAATGTAAGCCTCGAGGGTTTCCCATTTTTCCGGCTGGAAGCTTTGTTTGCGCAAGCCTTCCAGGATGGCGAGATAAATTTCGCCGATGAGGTCTTTTATATTTTCTGAATCCGTTTTGACGTGCCGGCAGATTTTCCAGAGAATGGGGTCTTTGTAGCAGTGAAACAGCTCATTTTCAGCGGCCGCCTCGCCGCTTTGAATGCGCTGCACCAAACGGAGTTGTCGTTCATCCCTCATGCGCGGATTTCCTTATACAAACGTCCTGCAAACTTCACGCGTCGAATCTTAAAACAAAGATAACAAACCGGCGATGAAATGCAAGCGTAAAAGATGATTGAGAGTAATGCCTCAAGACACGGGTGGAAAAAATGTCATTCTGGAAGAATCTTTTTTCAAACCAACACTGTGCTTGATTTTAACAAGATGCTTCCAGCATGACAGGGTAGTGTCCACCCGTAACCGAAGGGTTACGATTGAGGTGGGGGTTATGGCATCGCTTTGGCAGAAAAAGCTCCGCCCCGTTTCAGGAGCTCGAAAACGAGGCGGAGTCAAAGGGATCTGGTGGACGACATTTGGGAAAAATGGTCAAATTACATTCTGCTTGAAGATGGGATAATTTATTGTTATATTTACTACGTTCATTCCAATATAAGTATGAGACATGGAGCATCTGTCATGAAAGAACCACAAAGCTTGACCGAAGTGATGGCGATTTTACGCCACAATAAAAATTTGTTGAGTGCAAAATTTGGTGTGCTCGATATTGCGGTCTTTGGCTCTTACGCCAGACAAGCACAAAAAACGACGAGTGATGTGGATTTGCTCGTCGATATGAAACCCGAGTACAAAACTTTTGACAATTATATGGAGCTAAAATTCTTTCTCGAAGAAAAATTGCAAAAAAAAATCGACTTGGCAATCAAAGAATCCATTCGGGAAGAATTGAAAGCCGACATATTCAGCGAGGCGGTTTATGCCTAAAAGAGATTGGACGCTGTCTGTCAAAGATATTTTGACCAGCGCTAACAAAATTCTCGAATATAGCCAGGGAATGGATCGGGAGGCTTTTTTCAAAGATTCGAAGACTTATGATGCGGTTTTGAGAAACTTGGAAATTATTGGAGAGGCCACAAAGAACGTCCCGGATGAAGTTAGAGAACAATATGCCAATGTGGAGTGGAAAAAATTTGCGGGCTTGCGCGATATTGCCATTCACAAGTATTTTGGAATTAATGAAGACATTCTCTGGGATGTAGTCAGCAATAAAATTCCGGAGCTAAGGACAAAAATTGCGGAAGTCATTGATAAGATCGATGCAGAGGGGAAAATTGAGACGGCAACATGAAATCTTCAAAACCCAAATAGAACGCCACTTGTTTCACCGCAACGAACAAGTGGCGTTTTGATTTTTGTCAGCTTATTTGATCAGCAGCAGCCTTTGCGAGCTGCTGAAACGCTGGGTCACCAGGCGGTAGATATAAATTCCGGAGGGAAGCAGCGCGCCGGCCACATCCCGGCCGTTCCACGCCACTTCGTGAGTTCCGGGTTCGCGCTCGGCGTCAACGAGAATCATCACTTCGTGGCCCAGGATATCATAAAGCGCCAGTTTCACGTGCGCGCGCTCGGGAAGTTGATAAACCAATCTCGTCTCGGCGTTGAAAGCGGAGAGCCGGAAGGGATTGGGATAGTTCGAAGACAGTGCAAAGTCTTCCGGAGTTTTGGCGGCGAGAAGCGCGGGCGATGATTGTTCAGCACCGCCGGCCATGGCGTCCGCCGTCCCAGCAACCGCTGCGGCGCCGGCAGTAGTTTGAATGACCAACACCGGCGGGTTGACGCCTTGTTTCGACCGATAATAAACTGCATCCGAAGAATTATTGGTTAACGCGAAACTATGAACGCCGTTGCCGATTATCGCGGCGGCCACCTCGAACTCCACGGTTTGCCCGACACTCACCACGCCAACCGAGGCCAGGGCACTGCCGCTAATCGTCGGGGCGTTGTTCCACGTCAGCCCCGACTCGACCCACGGGGTGCTCGTTCCCAAATAATTATTGGAGACTTTATAAACCGAACCGCCGTCGTTGCTCGCATCAGCAACATAGAAGCGGAGCTTGGCGCTCAATACGCTCCCGCTCAAGTTTGTAATATTGAATTTCAGGTAAGCATTTTGTTGCGTTGATGCCATTTTGCTGATGCGCAGCTCGCTCGCGGTACCATAGTTTTTCCTGGCATTCGATGACTGCACGTACGCGTCGTCCGTGGGACCGAAAGTCAAAGTAACCAAGACGGTAAAATTACTCGCGCTCGTCGCCGTGCCGGCCGCGGTCGTTAGGCTGATCTTGCCGGTCGTCGCGCCTGCCGGCACGGTGGCGCTGATCTGAATATCCGAACTCACAATAAAACTGCTCGCCGGCGTTCCAGCGAAAGCCACGCTCGTTGCGCCCGTGAAGTTGCTCCCGGCAATAATCACCTGCGTTCCTACCGGCCCACTGGTTGGGGTGAAAGAGCTGATCACCGGCAAGGCCAATGGTAGTGTCGTGAAAGTGAAATCACCGCTCGTCGCCGGGTTTCCTGCCGCATCTTGGGATTTGGCGCGGTAGTGATAAGTGGTGTTGGCTTGCAAGCTCGACAGCGCCATCGCGTGTGAAGTGACCAATGCCGGATCCAGCGGCGACAACGAGCCGTAGCTCGTCGTCAAGCCGTATTCCACCTGTGAGTCGCTCGCTTCATTCGTCGTCCAGGCTACCGTCGCCGACGAAGTGGTGATATTGCTCGCGGCAACATTTGTGATTATCGGCGGCGTCACATCATCCTGCAAGGTCGTGAAAGTAAAATCGCCGCTCGTCGCCAGGTTTCCCGCCACATCTTGGGATTTGGCGCGGTAGTGATAAGTGGTGTTGGCTTGCAAGCTCGACAGCGCCACCGCGTGCGAAGTGACCAATGCCGGATCGAGCGACGACAACGAGCCGTAGCTCGTCGTTAAGCCGTATTCCACCTGTGAATCGCTCGCTTCATTCGTTGTCCATGTAATCGTCGCCGCTGAGGTGGTGATATTGCTCGCCGCCACATTCGAGATCACCGGCGGCGTCACATCGTCCTGCAAAGTCGTGAAAGTAAAATCGCCGCTGGTCGCTAGATTTCCCGCCGCGTCTTTGGATTTCACGCGATAGTGATAAGTCGTGTTTGCCTGCAAGCCCAACAGCGTCGCCGTGTGCGAAGTCACCAACGCCGGATCAAGCGGCGAAGACAAGCCGTAGCTCGTGGTCAAGCCGTATTCCACTTGCGAATCGGCCGCTTCATTGGTTTGCCACGAGATCGTAGCCGCCGCGCTTGTCACATTGCTTGCTGCCACGGCGGAGATGCTCGGTGGTGTGGTATCTGTTGGAGGCGTTGTGGTGTGTGTCGAAGTTGCCAGATTGTATGGCGCATTGCCGCTGGTGCTGGAAGCCAAGCCATACATCAAATACTTCGCGCCGTTATCGACGATGACGGGAGAATTGTAAACAATCGGATTGCCGGCATACGCCGTCCACGTGGTCAAGTTCGTCGAGGTGAACATTCCTCCCATCCAGTTATGCCCGCCGATGTCGTAATGGCCATACGCATAATAAACGCCGTTGATCTTGATGATGCTGTCGATGGCGATATCGAGGTTGGTCCCGATCGGATTGGACAGAACCGGATTATTGGCGTATCTTGTCCAGTTTTTGCCGTCGCTCGACGTCGCCAATCCCACCTGTCCGGCTATGCCGCTACCCAAGCCCTCGTACAGCATATACCAGGTGTTGGCTTCTTTCCATGCGGTCGGCGTTCCTACGTCGCTCCCCTCCCAACCACTGCCGGATGGAGCGATGACCGTGCCGTATCGCGCCCAATCAATCTTGTTGGTCGAGGTATAAAGATCGATGAACGCGCCGTTGCCGTCGCCGACGTATTCATCCTCGGCGTACATATAATACACGCCGCCATCTTTCACGATCACCATATCCTCAATCCAATTCTGGTTTTGAATCGGATTGCCGGAATATTTCGTCCACGTCACGCCGTCGGTGGAAGAAGCATATCCCAACTTGACGAGCTGGGGAGTCGAGAGATTGTACGCACCTTTCCAGCCGCCGTACCAAACGTGATACGTGCCATTTTCATACATGAACCAGCCGCGCTCGCGGATGTTCTCGTCCCAACTCCCGGCAGGACCCGGGCTCAAAACGGGATTGCTCGGCGACGGCGTAAAATTGACGAGCGCGTTGAGCGTAATAAAAAAAGTCCCGTCACTCAAATCTGCAACGCCGGCATTGGCAGCATCGGCAACACGAATCAAAACTGAATTTGACACTGTATCCGGCACGGTCCAACTATAAGCGCCGGTATTCGGAGCGCTGGCCGCGATCGTGCGCCAGCTTGCGCCGGCATCGCGAGAAAATTCCAATTTAACATTGGCAATCGCGCTCGAGCCGCTCCACGTGATTGGTTTGGAATCGCCGACAAACCACCATTCGCCGCCATTCGGGGAAGCCAGGGTGATTGTAGAGGAGGTTGGATTCACGGGCGTGATTGAAAAGTCATCCACCACGAACGTGCCCAACGACCAGGTTTTGTAGCCGGCCAGCTCGTAATAAAACGGCGTGTCCAACGTGTAGCCCGGCAATGCGAACGTCTCGTTGTAGGTGTCCGTCCACGTCACGCCGTCAAGCGAAGCCTCGAAATGAATTTTCGCCTCGTCGCCGCGCAGGCGCAAATAGACGATGCCGTTGATCACCAAAGTGCCGGTGACGTCAAGCCCGCTCAGGACGCCGCTCTTCTTCCATTCCACGTACAAACGATAGGGGCCGCTCGCGGTGCTGCGATAGGTGTAAAACCGGTAGAAATTCGCTTCGTTGTAAAGGCCGTAAATGGAGGATAAATTATAGGTCGGACTCAGGCCCAAATCGCCGTCGTTATTCGGCTGCACCACTTTGACGGCGATGGTCATGTTGCGGGCGGGATAGGGATTTCGGGTGACGACCCAGCCGCTTTGGTAGACCGCGTTTTGCGTGCTCAACTGCAACGCATTGTTGACGATGGCGGTTTGATTGCCGGCGTTCGTTCCCATGCGCCATTTATTGAGATCGAGCGTGCTCGCATTGAAATCATCTGAAAAGATGGGCGCCGCGGCCGCAGCGTAACCCGGCGCGAATTGAACTTCGGATATGCCGGTCGCCAAATTTGATTTGAAGCCCCGATCAACGTTTGGCTTTGAGGAAAAATCAACGTAGGTTTGTGGCCACGACGGCGCAGCGCCCAAAAGCATAATCCCAATGGCGACAGCGCCGGAGTAGCTCGCAAAACGGCGAATCACTTGACCATCCATGGCAGCCTCCCTGCAAAAGTTGTTGGCGCGATTATGGTGCGTTGATTTGAAATTGGGTCCAGCCCGACCCAACCAACGGCGAGATATTCAAACCATGGCGATGGGAATTAGACAGGATTGTAGAGGCCGCAGAAAACCCCGCCATCGTACCCGGTATCCCGGCTTGTCTTTTTCGAAAGCCGGGAAGGGTCACAAACTTGAAACCCTGTTTTAAGGAAAATAGAAAAAGACCAACCTTTGCAGCCTTGCCTGGCTATTCCAATCGGTTCGATTATCCAAGAGATGCGGTCCTCGGTGAGCTTGATAAAGAGGGGATGTCCTTTTCATCGAACATTTCAAAATAAATGATCTGAATGTAAAAGGCAACTAAAAAATTGAAAAATCCGTAATGGCTCAGATTGGTGGAAGAACACCGTCCGGACGCTTAGTCGTACGCGATTCCGGCAGGTTCTCGAGGATCAGCGTCCGGACGGTTCACCGCAAGTTCGGTTTTATTTCATCATCACTATCCGGCGCACCAATTGGGACCACGCGCCGCCCGCACCGTCGCGATAGCGCAAGCGCAGCAGATAAACGCCGGAGCTTGCGACGCTGCCCTCACGGTTCCGGCCGTCCCACGTGATTTCATAATTCCCCGCCAGTCGCGAGCCGGCCATTAATTCTTTCACCTCGCGTCCGGCCAGGTCATACACCGTGAGATAAATTTCGGCACTGTGTGGCAAAGCCAGGCTGATCCACGTGCCGGCGTTAAACGGATTCGGATAATTTTGCAGCGCCAAAGCCGGCGGCAGCTTTTCGCGCCATAAAGCGGAGCGCTCGTCTGCAACGTTGGTCAGCATGCGGGCGGTTTGAATCCGCAGCCAATCCACCCAAAGATTGCGATCGTCCGGTGGATCCCAATAATCGTTGATGAACGCGACCGCCACTTCGTGCGTTCCGGCCTCGACGGAAAAAATTGCCGTAAAATCGGTGTAATTCGTGCCGGCCACGGTTACAATCGCCTGCGTAGCCCGATCGATGCGAAGCTCGGCTTTGGGCCATTCGCCGCCGATGAAATTGCCAAAGGCCCGCAAGGTAAATTGGTAAGAGCCCGTGCTCGGGAAATTCACCTCTTCGGCGATATAGCCCTCATCCGAGAGAATCCACCCCGGCGGCCGTGCGTCTCCCGTGGTTTTGATCGGCATATTTTCCGCTTCGAGCGTTACGGTGAAAGCCGGCGTTGATGAAATAGTCGTAAAAGAGAAATCACCGCTCACCACGAGAAAACCCGCGGCGTCTTGGGATTTCACGCGAAAATGGTGCAGCGTGCTATCAGAAAGCCCGGCCAGCCACACGCGGTGTGCGGTCACCAGGCCGGCGCTGGAAACCGAGAAGCCGTAGCTTGTGGTTATGCCATAGTCCACCACCGAAGTCGCCGGCTCATTGGTGTCCCACAAAATCAACGCGCGGTGCGCCGCCATGCTGTCAACGCGCACGTTGCTGATAGCCGTCGCGATGGAATCCACCGCGACGGTCGTGAAAGTGAAACCGGCCGAGACCGCGCCGTTGTTGGTGGCATCCCAATTCCACACGCGAAAATGATAAGTCGTTTTTGGCGCGAGCTGTGCCAGCGTTACGTCATGGCTGGTCGAGAAATCGGCGCCGAGCGGCGTCCAATTGCCGTAATTCGGCGCCGGCCCGTATTCGACCTGGCGCTTCGCGGGCTCGTCGGTTTGCCAAAAGATGGCAGCACGGCTCGCGTTCACGTTCGCCGTTTGCACGTCGCTGATGGCCGGCGCGATGCTGTCATTGGATATCCAGCGAAGCCGATAGACATTCGCCTGCGTTTGGCCGAAACCATCAAACCCGTTTTCGCCGTAGAGATCGGTAAAGTAAAGCCCGTCCGGCCCGAACGCCACGCCAATCACCGTCGCCCACCCGGCGCCAATATAATCGAGAAAGAGCGAGTCGCTCACCACCCGGCCATTGTTATCGAGCGCGAAGCGTTGAATTTTTTTGCCGACGAATGATTGGCCGTTCAAATACGGCTCGCCCGACAAAGCGACGAAGAGCTGGCCGTAGTAAGCCGCAGGAAAAGCGGCATGATTCAGAAAATCCATCGCCACCGGCGCCACCGTGGGGTTCCACAAATGAATGGCGCCTTTGGTCAAATCCGGATTGACCAGATCCCATCCGTAATTTTCGCCGGGACCTGCTTTGATCAGGCGATCATCTACATCCGTGCCGTTGTCGCTGATATAGAGCGCGTTATCGGCCGCGCGCCAGGCAGCGCCGAACGGATTGCGCAGGCCGGTGGCGTAAACGTAATGATTCGGAAACGGATTGTCCGTCGGCAAGCCGCCGTCGAGATTCATGCGCAGAATCTTGCCGCGCAGATCGTTGACCTCGGGCGCTGCCGAAGGGACAAACCCATCGCCCACATTCGCGTAGAGCTTGCCATCCGTTCCGATCGTCAATTCTTGAATTTGATGCGAGTAAGTCGTCGAAATGCCGGAAAAGATCGTCGTCCGTGTTGCGGCCGTACGTCCGCCGTCGGCGCTGTGGAAACGCATCACCTGGCTGTATTTGAAGCCGTTATCATCATAAACCATCGAAGCAAAAACGTCGCCGCTCATCGGATCCACGGCGATGCCGGTGACGCCCAGCTCGCCGCTGCCGGGAAACTCGGCGTTCGGCTCGAAATTCAACAAGCCCGTGGCATAAACCCGGGTTTGATAATCGCGCTGCACCATGATGATGTCGCCGTACAGCAACGTCACGTAAAAATAGGGATCGGCCGGATTCGGCCCCGGGTTCGGGACAAAAGCGATATTCACCGGCAAGTGCAAATTGCTCACCACCGGCACGATCTCGAAACCCGGCGGAATCTGCCAATGCTCCCGGGTGTTGAAAATTTCGAGGCGGTATGTTTGATCGAGCGTGGCAGCCGGCGACTGGCTGTCGCCGGCGCGAATCGTGAAATGGTACTGCCCGGTAGCAACGGGAACGCCGGCGATTCTCCCCGCAGCCGGATCGAGGTCGAGGCCGGGTGGAAGATCGCCTTCGACGACGTTGAACTGATATGGCGGCAATCCGCCCCACACGACGAGGCTGGCGGCGTAAGCAATATCGATTTCGCCATTCGCCAGCGAGGTGACGCGAAATTCGAGACCGGCATAAGGCGGGGCCGGCGTCGAAGTCGCGCCCTGGTCGATCCACGTTCCGATCAGCTCGATCTCCCCGGCGGATAGGTTTTCCATTTTGCTGCCGGCGGCCGGCGCCGGGTTGACGAGCTTCTCGTAGAGCCAGCTCACGGCGCGATTGTTCGGCTGCACGCGCCGCCACGCCGGATATTCCGTGCTCGGCACGTTGACGATATTGGCATACGCCTGGCCGGGGAGCAGAACCAATCCCGCGGGCGCCGTCACGCCTTGATGGCAGCGCGCGCAATGATTCGCAAAAATATCTTCGACATTGGCAAACGCAACATTGCCCGTCGCTAGCGTGACAAAAGTGGCGTCTTCACTCACCGCCAAATTTCCCGCCGCATCTTTGGATTTGACACGATAGTGATAAACCTTATTGGTTTGCAAATTCGACAGCGCCACGGCGTGCGAAGCTACTAATGACGCATCGAGCGACGACGACGAACCGTAGCTCGTCGTCAGGCCGTATTCCACTTGCGAATCACTTGCTTCGTTCGTCGTCCAGATGACCGTAGCCGACACGGGTGTGATATGGCCGGCGGCGATATTGGAAATCGCCGGTGGTTGGTCATCGGCGGGACCGGAGAATTGAACGCGCAACCAATCGACATAAAGATTGCGGTCATCCGGCGGATCATAGTAATCATTGATAAAAGCGATGGCGATTTGATGGATCCCCGCGACCACGTAAAATTCAACGGTGAAATCGGCGTATTCGGAGTCAGCGACCACAGTGGTGGCTTGCGGCGCTTGGTCGAGGCGGAGTTCTGCCATCGACCATTCGCCGGCCGCGAGCCGGCCGCAAGCCCGCAACGTGAGACGGTGCAACCCGCTGTTTGCAAAATTCAGGTTTTGGGCGATATAGCCATTATCCCAGAGCGCCCATCCCGGCTCGCTTGCACTGCCGGTGGTTTTCACCGGCATATTTTCCGCTTCGAGCGTGACGTCGAAGGGCGCCGTCGTCTTTGCGGCGGCGAATGCCGTGTCGAGATTGACTGGCGCTAAAACCGGCGGCGACAAAAATAAAAACGGCGCTGAGACCAAACTCAGCAGCAAATCTTTTGAGAGCGATGGCATACTTCCCTCATGGCATGGCGTGAATGATATTGGCGCGTGGTTAGCGAATTGCAGGAAAGCACATCCGGAGTGCAAAGCTTTAGCTTTGTGCTTCGCTTTGTAAATCTTCCACACGCATTATATTTTGTTTCGCAATGCCCATGCCAGGCCGTTTGCGCAAATTGCTTGAAGTATGCTTTCCGGATAACTCTTAGAATTTTTTGCGTGCCCGCCACGGCAAGCTATTGGCGCCGGTTCGCAAGCTGTACAATCAGGTGCAACAGGCGGTTCATATTGTACGCTTGACGGCAACAAGCCTCGTTGGTCGTTGACCCCTTTCCAGCCAGGCCAAACCACCCTGACGTCGCGTTTGTAGTGTCGCCTTCAGGCGTGCTGGCTTTGAATGGCCACAAAAGTTGATGGCGGCAATCAAGCCCTCTTCAATTTCCAACGCTCGACGCCTAAAGGCGATACTACGAACCTTATTTCACCATCAACACCCGGCGCACCAATTGGGACCACGCGCTGCCCGCGCCGGCGCGATAGCGCAAGCACAGCAGATAAACGCCGGAGCTTGAGACGCTTCCCTCACGGTTCCGGCCGTCCCACGTGATTTCATAATTCCCCGCCACGCGCGATCCGGTCAGCAATTCTTTCACCTCGCGCCCGGCCAGGTCGTACACCGAGAGATGAACCTCGGCGTTGTGTGGCAAGGCCAGGCTGATCTGCGTGGCCGCGTTGAAGGGATTCGGGTAATTTTGCAGAATAAAGGCAGTTGGCATCGGCGCCGGGTCTGAGGCTGGCTCGTTAGGTTTGGCGACAAACCCGCTCGCCGTATTTTTCGTAATCGAAAAATCGTCAACCACCAGCACGCCTCTCGCGTTGGTGTTGTAAGCCGATAGCTCGTAAAAAAATGCCGAATCCAAAGTATAGCCCGGCAAGTCAAACACTTCCGTGTAGGTTTCCGTCCAGGTGACGCCATCCAATGAGGCGTCAAAATGAATATTGGTATCGTCAAATCGCAAGCGCAGATAAACCGCGCCGTTGATCACCAAATTGCCAGTGACGTCGGCTTCATTGGCAACGCCGTTCCTTTTCCATTGCACGAACAAACGATACGAGCCGAGGCCGCCGCTGCGATAAATATAAAACCGATACCAGTTGGCCTGATCGTAAATGCCATAAGACGACGACAGATTGTACGTCGGGCTGACGCCGAGATCGCCGTCGTCGCTTGGTTGCACGACTTTCACGCTCGCGATGGTGTTGCGCGCGGCGTAGCCATTCCGGGTGATGACCCAACCGCTGGCGGCGCCTTGCGAGCGCAGCTCGAGCGCATTGTTGGCGACGGCTGACACGTTGCCGGCATTCGCGCCCCACTGCCACAAGAGTGTATTCAGCACGGCGCCGTTAAAATCATCCGCCAGCAGCGTGCGGTTCAAAAGCGTGGTGAAAGTGCCGTCATTGGCAATAGTTTCGTTATTCGACGCGTCACTGCTGCGGACGCGGAAATGATACAACGTGGTGTCGGTCAATCCGGCCAGCCAAATATAGTGCGAAGTGACGAGTTCTTCTGTCGAGGCCGACAATCCGTAATCGGCGGTCGCGCCGAAATCAACCATCGAAGTGGCCGGTTCATTCGTGTTCCATTGGACGAGCGCGCCGTTTGCGGAAATACTGTCAACGCGAACGGCAGAAATAACCGGTGGAATGGAATCAATGGCCATTGTGGTGAAAGTGAAATCGCTCGAAACCGCGCCATTATTCACCGCATCCCAGTTCCAGACGTGAAAATGATAAGTCGTTTCCGGCGCAAGCTGCGTCAGGGTCACACTATGGCTGGTGGCAAAATTGGTTTCGTAAGGCGTTGCCTGGCCGTAATCGGACGTGAGGCCATACTCGATCTGGCGTGTCGCCGGTTCGTCGGTTTGCCAGACGATGGTCGCGCCGGCGCCGGTCACGTTGGTCGCCTGCACGTTGCTGATAATCGGAGGTGCCACGTCGCCGGCGGCCCAACGAATGCGATAGACATTGCCCTGCGTTTGGCCGAGTGCGTCGAAACCGTTCTCGCCGTAGAGGTCGGTAAAATAAAGTCCATCCGGGCCGGAGGCCACGCCGATAACCGTTGCCTGGCCGGCGCCAACGTAATCGAGAAACAGCGAATCGCTCACCACGTTGCCGCCATCATCGAGCCCGAAGCGCTGGATTTTTTTGCCGAGCAAACTATATCCTTGTTGATAAGTCGGACCCGACAATCCGGCAAAAAGCTGGCCGTGATAAACCGACGGAAAAGAGGTTTCGTCCATAAAATCGATCGCCACCGGCGCCACGGTGGGATTCCACAGAAAAATCGCGCCTTGGGTCAAATCCGGCGAAGTCAGATTCCACCCGTAATTCTGGCCGGGAAGAATTTGGGCGATACGGTCGTTATCTTCCGGCCCGTTGTCGCTGATATACAGTTTGCCATCTGCCGCTCGCCAGGCGGCGCCAAATGGATTGCGAACACCCGAGGCATACACCTGACTATTGGCGAACGGATTATCCGGCGGGATGCTGCCGTCAAGATTTATTCGCAAAATTTTTCCCCGCAGGTCGCCGAGGTCCGGCGCTGCCTCGGCCACCCATCCGTCACCGACGTTCACGTACAATTTTCCATCCGGGCCGATGGTCAACGCCTGGATTTGATGTGAAATTCCGGCCGGAATGCCGGAAAGAATGACGGTTTGTGTGGCCGCAGTGTGGCCGCCATCCGTGCTCTGAAATCGCACGACCCGGTTGAATTTAAAGCCGCCCTCGTCATAAGCCATCGCCGCGAAAACGTCGCCGCTGAGGGGCTCAACCGTAATGCCGGTGACGCCCATTTCGCCGCTGCCGGGAAACTCGCCGGTGGGCGCGAAATTCAACAAGCTGGTGGCATAGGTTTGCTTTTGGAAATCGCGCTGCACCATGACGATGTCGCCGTACAACAGCGTCACGTAAAAATACGGATCGTTCGGATTCGGCCCCGGGTTCGGCACGAACGCGATGTTGACCGGCAAGTGCAAACCGCTCAAGACATTCTCGATCAAGAAACCCGAGGGCAATTGCCAATGATCTTGCGTGTTGAACACTTCGAGGCTGTACGCCTGCTCGAAGCTGGCGGCGGGCGTTTGGCTGTCGCTAGCACGGATGGTAAAACTATATTGTCCCGGCGTCGAAGGCGATCCATAAATGCCGCCGGCAGCGTCGAGCGCGATGCCGGGCGGCAAAGTTCCTCCGGCAAGGCTGAATTGATACGGCGGCAAGCCGCCCCAGACGACGAGATTGGCGTAGTAGGAAATATTGATTTCGCCATTCAGCAGCGCCGTGGTGCGAAATTCCAGATCGGCATAAGGCGGAACCGGCGTCGCCGTTGCGCCCTGGTCGATCCACGTTCCGATCAGCGCGATTTCGTCTGCGGTCAAGCTGCCCATTTTGCTGCCGACCGGCGGAAACGCGTTGGTGATTTTCTCGAAGAGCCAACTGGTGGCGCGATTGCCCGGCTGCACGCGCTGCCATTGCGGATATTCGGTGCTCGACATGTTGACGATATTGGCATACGCCTGGCCGGGCAGCAGAACCAATCCTGCCGGCGCCGTCGTACCTTGATGGCAACGCGCGCAATTATTCGCAAAAATATCTTCGACATTGGCAAACGCCACATTGGCGGCACTGCCCGTTAATAGCGTAACAAAAGTGGCGTCTTCACTCACGGCCAAATTTCCCGCCGCATCTTTGGATTTGACGCGGTAGTGATACGTCGTGTTGGCCTGCAAGCTCGACAGTGACACCGTGTGCGAAGTCACCAAGGAGGTGTTGAGTGTCGACGATGAGCCGTAGCTGGTGGTCAAGCCGTATTCCACTTGCGTGTCACTCGTTTCATTCGTCGTCCACGTGATGGTCGCGGCTGAAGTGGTAATATTGCTCGCCGCCACATTCGAGATCACCGGCGGTTGCGTGTCAGGCGCCGAGTTGCCGTTGATCGCAAAATCGTCCACCGTCAGCACGCCATTCGAGCCGGTGTTATATCCGGCCAGCTCATAATAAAACGGCGAATTGAGCGTATACCCCGGCAAGCCAAAAAGCTCGCTGTACGTATCGACCCAGCTCACGCCGTCCAGTGAAGCTTCAAAATGAATATTCGTGCTATCAAAACGCAGACGCAGATACACCGTGCCATTGATCACCAAGCTGCCGGTAACGTCCAAACCGCTATCGACGCCGCCCTTTTTCCATTGCACGTACAACCGGTACGTACCGCTGTGGCCGTTGCGGTAGGTGTAAAAGCGGTACCAATTCGCTTGATCGTAAATGCCAAACGACGACGATAAATTATACGTCGGACTCATGCCAAGATCGCCGTCGTCATTGGGTGTGGCGACTTTGACATTGACCGTGGTGTTGAGGGCGGCATAAGTATTCGCCGTAATAATCCAGCCGCTGACGCTGCCGCTGGAACGCAGTTCGAGGGCATTATTTGCCACAGCCGCCAGGTTGCCGGTATTCGTGCCTTTGCGCCATTTAGCGGCATCGAGCGTGCCGGTGTTAAAGTCATCCGTAAAAATTGCGCTCGGCTGGACGAGCGTCGTGAACGTGAAATCACCGCTCGTCGCCAAATTCCCCGCCGCGTCTTTGGATTTGACGCGATAATGGTAAGCCGTATTCGCCTGCAAATTAGCCAGCGTCACGGCATGTGACGTAACCGGCACAGGATCAAGCGGTGTCATGCTGCCATAATTCGTATCAAGGCCATACTCGACCTGCGAATCGCTTATCTCATTCGTCGTCCAACTGATCGATGCCGCCGTGGCAGAAATGCCGGGAGCAGCCACGTTGGAAATCACCGGTGCTTCATGGTCCGCCGGCACGCCGTCGATGGTGACAGTTTGGTTGGCAGTGACATTGCTGAGCGTGACGGTCGTGCCGTCGAGAAACGTGACAACCACGTCCGCAGCGGCCAACGCGCCGAGGCCGAAGTGCAAAACCGGCGAATCCTGTCCGAGATAACCGTTGTTGCTGCGCGATTCACGCATGCCAACCAAAGCGCCCCCGGCCTGATTGGGCGGATAGAGGCGGGTTTTGGCGCCATAAGCGCCGGCCTGGCCTTGCGGTGAGATGAGCCGCACTTTCAGCCAGTTGCCGGCATCGAAATCATTTCGCAGCAGCCAATTTCGCGACTTCTTGCAGCCTATCGCAAAATCCAGATCTCCGTCATCGTCGATATCGGCAAAGCCGACGGCGCGAGGATCGCTTATTCCGGTGACGGGGATGGCAGGCCCGGCGCTGAAAACTCCGCTGCCGTTATTGAGATAGCAAATCTCGTCGCCGGCAAAAACCAAATCCACATCGCCGTCGTTGTCCAAATCGGCAAACCCGCCCATGTAACCGTCGGTGGTGGCGAAGCTCTGCACGAAGCTGAACGTGCCGCCGTCGTTGCGATATATATGCCCCTCGTTATCGCTCGCCAAAAGCATATCGAGGTCGCCGTCATTGTCGATGTCCGCCGTCGTGATCCCGTCACCGGCGTTGTGTGCAATGCCAATGGAAGTCGTCGTCACCTGAGTGAAAAATCCCTGGCCCTCATTGCGCAGCAGATTGACCGGCCCGGTCCGATTGGCCGCGATCACATCAACGTCGCCGTCGCCGTCAAAATCGGTGTCAATCGCGCCCTGGCCCGCTCGCGCCAGGAAAAGCGCGCCGGTGTCGATCGCGGTAAAACGCAAGTTGCCGTCATTGCGATAGACTTGGTTGCGGTCATCCGGAAGATCGTCGGTGCCCAGATAATCTGTGACGCCGAACAAATCGAGATCGCCGTCGCCTTCCAGGTCAAACGCGATGACCGAACGCGTTTCCCATTCGCGGATCGGCATGCCGCTGTTGGCGCTGACGTCGTCAAAAAAGCCGCTGCCGTTGTTGCGATAGATATTGTTGATGCCCAAAATTCCGGGGGCGCCGCGCGTCGTGCCGTTATACAAATCATAGTCGCCGTCATTGTCCAGGTCGGCGAAACAGGCGCCGTGAGAGCCGCCGTCAAAATCATCGATGCCGCGCAGCGCCGCTTCTTCCATAAAAACGCTGCCATCTACATTGCGAAAGAAGAGATCGGCGGTCGGAGTTTCCGGCACGTTATACATCGTGATGTAGAGATCGGGACGGTCATCGCCGTCGACGTCGGCAAAAATTGCGGCATGGCCGCCGGTCAAATTCGGATCCGTCGACCCACCGGTGCCGGCAGAAAGCGTGATATCGGTAAACGCGAGTACCGAAGTGCTCGTTCGAAACGTTTGATCATTTCCCGTCGCCAAATTCCCCGCCGCATCTTTGGATTTGACACGATAGTGATACGTCGTGTTGGCTTGCAAGCTCGACAGCGCTACCGTGTGCGAAGTCACCAACGAGGTGTTGAGTGTCGACGACGAGCCGTAGCTCGTGGTCAAGCCGTATTCCACTTGCGTGTCACTCGTTTCATTCGTCGTCCACGTGATGGTCGCGGCTGAAGTGGTGATATTGCCTGCCGCCACATTCGAGATCACCGGCGGCGTCACATCGCCCTGCAAGGTTGTGAACGTGAAATCGTCGCTGGTCGCCAGGTTCCCCGCCGCGTCTTTGGATTTGACGCGATAGTGATACGTCGTGTTGGCTTGCAAGCTCGACAGTGACACCGTGTGCGAAGTCACCAATGCCGCATTCAGCGATGAAGACGAGCCATAGCTGGTGGTCAAGCCGTACTCCACTTGCGTGTCGCTCG
>Ga0247727_10006810_pt1 | contig 22211 bp, 23 predicted proteins | sample WisWelCaveWW1625_FD_202498 | JGI IMG/M metagenome (GOLD analysis project Ga0247727, IMG submission 202498) | Biofilm microbial communities from Wishing Well Cave, Virginia, United States - WW16-25 | ecosystem: Environmental > Aquatic > Deep subsurface > Groundwater > Cave microbial mat | place...
GGATCCGGCTTTGAAGCCATTGTCCAGGGCGCGCGCATGTTAAAATTGGGTGAAGCGGATTTTGTGTTAGCCGGCGGCACCGAAAGCATGAGCCAGGCGCCGCATATCATTCGCGGGGCGCGCTGGGGGTTGCGGCTCAACACCGGCAAGCTCGAGGACTACCTATGGGAAGCCCTGCTCGATCCTTACTGCGGCTGCCAGATGGCCATGACCGCTGAAAATTTAGCGGGCCAATACGGTATCACCCGCAAAGAAACTGACGAGTACGCTTACACCAGTCAGATGCGCGCCAAGGCCGCCTGGGATTCCGGGCGGCTGGCGGAAGAAATTGTTTCGGTGGAAATCCCCAGCAAGAAGGGCGCGAAAATTTTCGAGCGCGATGAACATCTGCGTCCGGAAACCACTCTCGATGGACTGGCGCAATTGTCGCCGTATTTCAAAAAAGACGGCACCGTCACCGCCGGCAACGCCAGCGGCATTGTGGACGGCGCGGCCGCGTTGGTGTTGACGACGATGGTCAACGCCGAGAAACACGGGTTGAAGCCGCTGGGCCGGTTGGTGGCGTGGGGCAATGCCGGTGTCGAGCCGTCGATTATGGGGATCGGCCCGGTGGACGCCAGCAAAATTGCTTTGAAGAAAGCTGGCATGAAGGTAGAGCAAATGGATTTAGTGGAAGTGAATGAAGCCTTTTCGCCGCAGTATCTCGCAGTAGAGAAGGCGTTGGGTTTAGATCGCAGCAAAACCAACGTCAACGGCGGGGCGATTGCGATTGGTCATCCATTGGCGGCTACGGGTGCGCGGTTGTCCCTGACGATTTTACATGAACTTCGCCGCCGAAAAGGTAAGTACGGGTTAGCTTCCGCGTGCATTGGCGGCGGCCAGGGGATGACGGTGATTGTGGAGGCGTTTTAAAAACCTTTAAGGAGGAATGCTCATGAGTGATGTGGAAAAGATTGTTGGTGGATTTCGTTCCTCAATTCAAGATCTTTTAGTGCCTGAATTGAAGGCTTTGCAAGTAGAGGTCAGAGGTTTACGTGAACGAATGGACAAGATAGATATAAGGCTTGATAAACATGAGGAAAAATTTGAACGCCTAATTTCTGAAATGCATGATGGTTTCAGAAAAAGCGATGAGAAATTTGTTCAACTGATCAGCAGATTAGCTGAGATAGAAGGCAGCATTAAAATAATTGTGAATCGCTTGGATTTATAAAGAACGAGTTGATGAAATGGATTTTCGACTCAGAAAAATTGAAGAGCGATTTGAGAAAATAGAAAATTAGAAAACATATTAATGGAGGCTCAATGGAAATCAAAAAAGTTGGCGTTGTCGGTGCAGGTTTGATGGGCGCCGGGATTGCCCAGGTTTGTGCGGTGGCCGGATATAAAACCGTAGTGCGCGAAATTACTCAGGAGTTGCTGAATAAAGGTTTGGGCAAGATCGAGGGTTTTCTTTCCAAAAATGTCGAAAAAGGGAAGATGTCGGCTCAGGAAAAGGACGCCGCCCTGAAAAATCTCAGGGGCACCACCAATTTGGATGATTTAAAAGATTGCCACCTCATCATCGAAGCGATCACCGAAGACATTAAACTGAAAAAAGAGATTTTTGCCGAGCTCGACAAACTCTGTCCAGCCACCACCATTTTCGCCAGCAACACCTCGTCGTTAACCGTAACGGAGATGGCGTCGGCCACCAAACGGCCGGATAAATTCGTCGGCTTACACTTTTTTAATCCCGTCCCCGTAATGAAATTGGTGGAAGTGGTGCGCACCATCCAGACGAGCAAAGAGACGTTTGATACTGCATTCAGATTTGCTCGATCAGTTGGCAAAGAACCTATCGCTTGCAAAGACAATTCGGGCTTTGTAGTCAACCTGCTGTTGGTGCCGTATCTGCTTGCAGCCGTGCGCGCGGTGGAGCGCGGCGTGGCGTCCATCGAAGACATCGACAAGGGGATGACCCTCGGCTGCGGTCACCCCATGGGCCCGTTGACCCTGCTGGATTTTGTCGGCATCGATACCACCTACTACATCGCCAACATCATGTTTGACGAGTACCGAACGCCGGAATATGCCCCGCCGCCGCTGTTGAAGAAAATGGTGATGGCCGGCTATTACGGCCGCAAATCCGGCAAGGGCTTTTATGACTACTCCGGCGAAAAGCCGGTGCCGAATGATTTGGGGATTTGAGCGAAGGAGAACGTACTATGAGTGAGTTTGAAAAAGTTACTGTTGAGGCCTTGGCCTTACCTGCTCAGAATCGAGTTGAACTGGCTGAGATGCTAATTCAGAGTCTTGACGAAGAAGAAGACGCGGAAATCAAATCTGCTTGGCTTGCTGAAATACGCCGCCGAGATCAGGAAATCAAAGAAGGTAAATCGGTAACGAGACCGGCTGTCGAAGTTCTCAAAGAAGCTCGTGAAATGGTGCGATGCGTCAAATAGAGTTTCACGACGACGCTGCCCTTGAGATGAAGATCGCGGCTCAGTATTATGAAGAACGAGTTAAAGAGCTTGGTGAACAGTTTCTAAGCGAAATTGAGGAAGGTTTATCCAGGATTCGGCAGTTCCCGCAAGCTTGGTCGGCTTATGAAGGGGAGTATAGGCGTTATCTTCTAAAGCGTTTTCCCTACGGACTTATCTATCGAATTGAGCAAAAAAGAATATTTATTGTTGCAGTTGCTCATCTTCACAGAAAACCCGGCTACTGGCACGAAAGAGGATAGTTTTTTATATTGTAAATCAGGAGTAATGCATGCCCCACGAAAATCTTCTTTTAGAAACCAAAGACAAAATCGCCTACCTCACCATCAACCGCCCCAAAGTGCTCAACGCCCTCGACTGGCAAACCATGCAAGAGATTCGCGAGGCGTTTGCTAAAGTTAAAGACGAGGCGAGCGTCGGTGGAGTAATTTTAACCGGCGCAGGCGAGAAATCGTTCGTGGCCGGGGCCGACATTACCGAACTTGCGACCAAAGACCCGGTGGGCGCCAAAGAATTTTCCATCGCCAGCCAGGAGATTCTCCATTTCATCGAGCATTTCCCCAAGCCGGTGATTGCGGCGGTAAACGGCTACTGTCTCGGCGGCGGTTGCGAACTGGCCATGACCTGCCATATGCGGGTGGCATCGGAGAATGCGAAATTCGGGCAGCCCGAAGTCAACCTCGGAATCATTCCCGGCAACGGCGGCACCCAGCGTCTGCCGCGGCTGGTCGGCAAAGGACGCGCGCTGGAGCTGATTCTCACCGGCAACTTGATCGACGCGCAGGAAGCGTATCGCATCGGGTTAGTTAACAAAGTGGCGCCAGCGGATAAACTCATTTCAACCGCTGAAGAGATTTTGAAGACCATTTTTACCAAAGGCCCGGTGGCAGTGAAGTTGGCCCTCGAAGCCGTGAATCATGGGATGGAACTCACGTTGGACGAAGGGATTCAACTGGAGGCCAATCTATTCGGACTGTGTTTTTCCACCGCGGATATGAAAGAGGGGACGAAGGCTTTCATCGAGAAAAGAAAAGCCGAGTTCAAGGGGAGGTAGGCATGAGATGTAGGGGCGATGCATTCTGAGAAAAGATTTTGCCATCAGCAAAAATTTTAACCAAGAATGCATCGCCCCTACACTAAAGATTCATGGATTTTGAAATAATCGGAAGAATCACCCAGATCAAAACGATTTCCAGTGGGGGTGGAGTTCGTGATCGAGGTCGCCTGCGAAAACAATACGGAGAAGGCAAGTGGCGAAAGGTGAAGGGAGTCGCTCATGTTCGATTGGCCGACGGAACTGTCCGAAATTCATTGGTATGAAGCGCATGGAATCGGCAGAAAAGAGTTCAAACTAAAACTGCCATTTCTTGACCAGCTATGAAAAAGAAAGAGACACAATCGACGCAATTCGCCCTGTGCTTAGACAATGAGGGCTACACGGCTTCCTTAGAAGTTGGGAAACTCTACCGGGTTATCCCGGACAAAGAAGCGGAAGCACATGGTTATGTAAGAATTGTAGATGAAAGCGGAGAGGATTATGCGTTTGTTTTAAAACGGTTTCATATCATCACTCTACCGCTACCGGTGGAACGCGCATTGTTATCAGCATCCTAAAAATCCATGATTTTGAATTTCGGAGCATTCAAAAATGCAGAACCTGAAAGAAAGCGATCTCATTTACGACTGGAACCTCCACAACGGCAGCGGCTTTCGGCCCGCCGCCTTCATCCAGTTTGATGACGAAACCCTGCGCGACGGTTTGCAGGGGCCGTCGGTGATCGACCCGCCCATCGAAGATAAAATCGAGATTTTGCACTTGATGGATGCGCTCGGCATCCACACCGCTGCGATAGGATTGCCCGGCGCCGGGCCGCGTGCCGTAGCGGATGTCACGCGTCTGGCCAAAGAGATCGTCGCCAGTAAACTCAGAATTCGCGCCAACTGCGCCGCCCGCACCGTCGAAGCGGACCTCATTCCCATCATCGAAATTTCGGAAAAGGTCGGACTGGCCATCGAAGCGTGCACGTTCATCGGCTCCAGTCCGATTCGCCAGTACGCCGAGGGGTGGGATCTGGATTTTTTGCTGCGTCAGACGGAAAACGCGGTGAAATTTGCGGCCAAATACGGCCTGCCCGTGATGTACGTCACGGAAGACACGGTGCGCGCACATCCGGATCATATCCGGAAATTATATATTACCGCTATTCGCGCCGGCGCGCAGCGAATCTGTGTTTGCGATACCGTTGGTCACATCACTCCCACTGGTGCGAAGAATTTGGTCTCCTTTGTTGCTCAAATAGTCAAAGAGAGCGGTGCGCAGGTGGGCATCGACTGGCACGGCCATCGCGATCGTGGCTTCGACGTGGCAAACACGTTTGCGGCCATCGAAGCCGGCGCCACCCGAGTGCACGGCTGCGCCATTGGCGTCGGCGAACGAGTGGGAAATACGCCGATGGATTTGATTTTAGCCAACTGCAAGCTCTATGGCTGGATTGACAACGATTTGACTTCACTAAAAAAATATTGCCAGAAAGTTTCCGACTCGTATGGTGTACCTATTCCCCAAAATTATCCCATCGTTGGGATGGATGCGTTCCGAACCGGCACGGGAGTGCATGCCGCCGCCGTTATCAAGGCTGAAAAGAAAGGTGATTCCTGGTTGGCCGATCGGGTGTATTCCGGGGTGCCGGCGGAATGGTTCGGCGGTCATCAGGTCATTGAGGTAGGTCCCATGAGCGGCGAGTCGAACGTCATTTACTGGCTAAAGAAACGGAATTTAGAACCGAAAAAAGAGTGGGTTACCGCGATTTTTAACAAAGCAAAATCTTCAAATCGCCTCCTCACGGACGACGAAATCTATGCCGCCATTGACATGAAAAGCTAAGTGATGCAACCACCGCCCGAACCGGAGCAGCAACACGACCGCCGCGCTAAACCCACCTCGCCGTTTTCCAGTTACAGTTTTTTTGGTTTCACGGGCTCATGTTCGTCGCGAGCGCGACCGCGCGATTTACCGTTACATGGATCGCTACAGTCTGCGCTCCGTGCTCGTGGTCGTGTTTACTGTTGTTTTATCCATAATCGATGCCGCGCTAACACTCGAGTTAGTGAGTCATGGCGCTAAAGAATTAAATCCAGTGATGAATTTTTTTCTGAGCTATGGCCCGTACCCTTTTCTGGTGGTCAAGTATCTCATCACCGGCGTGTGCCTGGTGGTTTTTCTGATCCACAAAAATTACTCGGTTTTCGGCGGGCGGGTAAGCGTGAAAAACCTGCTGATCATCGTTTTGGTAACGTATGTTGTGTTGATAGGGTATGAACTGGTTTTACTGATGAAAGCAGAGGCTGTGGAGGAACACGCCAAACTTCATTCGGGCATGGGAGGCACGCCTTTGTCAAACTCGGTGATCGCTTCTTCTAAAGTAATATAGCTGCGCAGGAACCAGAAAAACTCCAGCACTTCGTAGACCTGATAAACGTCCGGCTTCATGCGCGCCAATTTAAGGTCGCCGTCCTTTTCACGAATTTCTTTAATCTTCCCCAGAAAAATACTCCAGCCGCGGCTGCTGATGTAGTCCACGTCCGCCAGATCGATGATGATTTTATAGCGGTTGGATTTCAGGACGGCAGTCAGCACTTTTTCGATCTCGTCGGAGGTGGTGAAATCAATGTAGCCCCCGACTTTGATAACCACGATGGGCTGACTGGATGCGGTGGATTGTGGTCCTGGTGACATGATTAATTTGGCGAGTTAGCAATGTGTCTTAAAATAATATCTTAGAACCCAAAAAGCAAGTATAATTTTACGGCGCCCCGTTTTTCAAACGCTTTAGGAAACAAGCTACTCAAACAAGTTTTTCTCGTTTCCAAGTTTGGATATGAGATTAAAAACGCCGTTACAAACGGCGTTGGATCCAATTTTATTATTTCACTTTCACGACGCAAACCGTCAAATCATCGAAGCGTTTGCCGCCGCGCGTGAATTGCTCCACGGATGCGATCACGCCCTTGGCAATGGCTTCAGCCGGTAGGTGGGCGGATTGTTTCAGAAATTCCGCCAGGCGTGTTTCGCCGAATTCGCTGCCCTGGGGCGTACGCGCATCGCTGACGCCGTCGGTGAACATGACAAACAGATCGCCCGATTTCAACGGGACGATTTTTTCTTCAATTTGCTGTTTGAAGTCCTGGGGCGAAGTCAGGCACAAAGCCAGACCGGCGCTTTCGATAAATTGAACCGAACGTTTCTCGGCGTCAAAATACAGCGCCGGTTCGTGGCCGGCGCGCACCAGCGTTGCCGTCCGGGTTTGCAAGTCGAACTTCGCGCCTACCTGGGTGATGAAGAAGTTCTTTTCGATGTCGCCGCTGAGCACGCTGTTCAGTTTAGTAAACAAGTCGGCGGGCGCCGGGTGATATTCGTAAATGGAACGCATGATGCCCTGAATTTTCGCCACATACAGCGCCGCCGAGGTGCCCTTTCCCGATACGTCGCCGACGACCGCCATGAACTGCTGCGCGTTAAATTGAAAGAAATCGTAGAAATCGCCGCCCACTTCCGAGGCCGGCTCCGAATGCGCAAAAATTTCGAGGCCGGCGATGTTCGGTACGCGTTTGGGAAGCGAGCCGAGCTGGATTTTATGGGCAATCTGCAATTCGCTTTTTAAGTGTTCTTGTTGTTTTAATTCTCGATAGAGATTGACATTTTCCAGCGCCACCGCGGTCTGCGTGGCCGCCGCTTCCAGCAATTCTAAATCCTCAACGCGATAATGATCTTCGGAGAGTTTTTCGCCCAGCACGAACAGGCCCAGCAGCCGGCCGTTCAAAGTAATCGGTGCCATGAACGACGCCCCGAGTTTTTTGAGCAGCGTTTTTTCTTCTGGCGTAATGTGTTCGATGGAATTGGCTCGACCGCTCGAGGCCAGCTGTTTCAGCCACGGCGCATCGCTTTGAAAGCGCAGCTCCTGCCAGGAATGGTGCTCAAATCCATAGGCGTCCGCGGGCAGTAGACCGCCGTTTTCGGCCAGCACAATGCCGATGTTTTTGAGATGCATCAAACTGCGGAGTTTGTTCACCACCTCGCCGGTCAAGTGTTCTCGATCCAGGCAGCGCGCGACGATGCTGCTGAATTCCGCCAGGGCTTTTTTATAATCATATTTTTCTTGGTGAAATTTTTTTGCCATCATCGTCTGCAAAGACGCGCGCAACCGCCAAAGCAGAATGATAAACAGAATGGTTTCGATGGCCACCGCTTTAACTTTCCAATGCTCGCGTTTTTCGGCGGGCAGCTGGTTAACTAAGGCCACTTCTATCTTTTCGCCGGTGAACCAGATCACCGGATAATTTATTTCGAACTTGGGTAAATAGGTTATTCCCAAAATTAAAGCTGCGATCAACAGAAGATTGATCAAAGTCGAAACCGCCACATAAACCCGACTGCGCCGAATGATGGGATGGTAATCTAGCAAACGAAAACGATGAGTGGTGTAGACATAGGCCGTCGGGAGGAGAAGCAGGGAGAAAAAGGCGTACTGCCCGTAGACGATCCAGGCGATGTTATAGTAAACGCATACTCCGGTGGCCAGAGCGAACGACACGCCAACGATCCATCCGGCCCATTTGATATATCGAGACAGAGGTTTGTCTGCAGCAGGTCGGGACTTGCGGTGCAGGACAAAGATAGTAATGCCATATACCACGATGAATAAAGCGCAGGCATTGATCATCAAGATTATCCACGCGAATACAAATTTTATTATTTTGAGCAATAATAGAATGCCGACCGTGGTCAAAAAAATGGACAGCACGCTGGCGCTAAACAGGAACATGTAAACGAGCCAGCGGCGTTGTAAAATATCATTGCGCATGGTTGGAAAGTAAAAACTCGAATAGAAAAATAGCGCGATCCAAATCGGGTTCACGGCAATTTGGATCACAAAACTGTACGAAATTCGCAGGGAAAGTGAAAATAAAAATACGCTCCAGAACAGGAAGGTAACAAACAGCAGCCGTGCTTCTTTTAATTGCGGCCGCAGCAGCCCAAAAAACGCCGCGGTGCCCAGGCTGATAAAACCGGTTAAAAAAAACGATAACAAATAAATGTTGATGCCAATGGATGCCAACGTCATTTCGAGCCGGAGTTCTTGGCCGTCGCGCCGCACTACATATTCAACCGTTTTGCCGGACCCGATGCTGCGCAGGTTACGGTCCGCTTCCATGGCGTTTTTGAAGGTCTGGCCGTTAATGCGGATAATGACATCGCCGACTTTGATGCCAGCGCGTTCCGATGCCCCGCCCCTGGTGACGGCCTTGACGGTTACGCCTTCTTTGCTGTCTTCAAAAAAGTTTTCGTCGGTGGCCGTGGTTATGGTCTGGTAGAAGTTGAGGACGCCGTATCCAAAGACGACGGTCATTAGAATTATAAAAAGGGTACGTACTTTATGGGGAGCGCCCAAAAAGTTATCGCATGTCCTGCGGAGTTTTAGTATAGTTTGGTGAAGCATAGCTACTTAAACGGATGCTGAAGCGAAATGTTTAAATGAGTGCTGCGGATTGGCTTATCGTTAAACTTTTATTTCAAAGTTACCGCATTTGTCCTAAAAAGCAAGGGAATTTTTATACGCTGGCGCTTGCTTTTTTGGGCAAAGAAAAGTATGATCAAAAATTGTCGAAAGTAAATGGTGTTGTTCGTCTTTTATCAAAGTAGGTTCAGAAAGGAGATTTTATGGCTCAATATGTATTGCTATTGCGTGGGGGAGAGTTTAAACACTATTCGCCGCAAGAAATGCAAAAAATTCTGGAGAAATACCTCGCTTGGATGGATGACCTCCGGAGACGAGGCCTTCACCGCGGTGGCGAAGAATTGAATAACAACGGCCGCATTTTGCGTTTGGAGAAGGGGGAAATTGTAGATGGCCCCTTCACCGAGACGAAAGAAGCCGTCGGTGGGTTTTTCATGTTCGAAGCGAAGAATTATGATGAGGCCGTGCAAATTTCAAAAGAGTGTCCGCACTTTAATTATGGCGGATATGTCGAGCTTCGAGAAGTCATCCCGCATTAAGAGAATGGATGCCATCACTTGGAGTGATGGCATCGATGGGGACGCTATTTTTAAAAGGAGGAAAGTAATTCATGACAGCAACTTCTAATTTCAGTGGTTTTCCAAAAGAATGCGTCACCTTCTTTTCGGAACTGGCGGAGAACAATAGCAAGATTTGGTTTGAACGGCATAAACAGGACTACGAAAATTTTGTGTTGGCTCCCGCCCGCGAGTTTGTGGTCGGGATGGGAAAACAGCTCCGCAAAATTTCCCCGAAGGTAAACGCCGATCCTCGGCCCAATCGCTCGCTGTTTCGCATCCATCGTGACACGCGGTTCAGCAAAGACAAGTCGCCCTACAAAACCCATCTCGGTATAATGTTCTGGGAAGGCAGCGGCCCGCGCATGGAGTGCTCGTGCTACTATTTTCATCTCGAGCCGCCGGAGATGATGCTGGGCGTCGGCATTTACCAGTTCCCGAAGCCTCTTCTGGAAGCTTATCGTCATGCCGTGGTGCACCCGAAGCACGGTCCGCAACTCGCGAAGGTCATCAAAACAATCAACCAGAATGGACAGTTCACTCTTGGCGGGCGTTATTACAAACTCATGCCGCGAGGATTTGACCCCCAACATGAAAATGCAGGATTTTTGCTGCATAACGGTCTGCATGTGGGGACGACCGTTAAAATTCCGCCGCAGTTGTACTCGGCTGGCTTTATCGATTATTGCTTCGAGCGCTATCGTCAGATGAATCCGCTGCACAAGTGGCTGGTGGCAATGACGGAAAGCGTGTAACGCAATCGTCGCGATAACATAAATTAGTTTGAAATGGGCAATATTGAATCTCCATACATCCACTCGAAAGAAATAAAAAGCAGGGCGCAAAACCAGGTCAACCAACTGGTGGAACACCTCTTTCGCCGCCAGGCCGGTCAGGTGGTTGCGACGTTAACTCGTTTTTTTGGCGTCGAGAATCTTGATTTGGTGGAAGATGTGGTGCAGGAGACGCTGCTTAAAGCCCTGAAGCAGTGGGCATTCCGCGGGGTGCCGGACAATCCCGCGGCCTGGATTTTACAAACGGCGCGCCATCATGCGATTGATAGTTTGCGGCGCCAATCGGCGTTTCGCAATAAGCAGCAGCGGATAGTTGAGAAGCTCGAACAGGAGTGGGCGCCAACCGCCGCGGACGAGAGCATTTTCTTGAATAATGAACTCGAGGACGATCAACTGCGCATGATGTTCACCTGCTGTCATCCGGCGCTTCTCCGCGAAGCTCGCGTGGCGCTGACGTTGAAAACGCTGTGCGGATTCAGTGTGCCGGAAATCGCGCGGGCATTTTTGAGCGAGGAAGCGGCTATCGCCCAGCGGCTGGTGCGCGCCAAACGCAAAATTCGCGATGACAAACTGCCGTTTGAAGTTCCCCAGGGCCGTGAATTGCTCGCCCGACTGGACTCCATTTTGGAAGTGCTGTATTTGCTTTTTAACGAAGGGTACGGCGCCCACCACGGCGAGGATCTGGTGCGTCACGATGTGTGCATGGAAGCTATCCGACTGACTGAGCTGCTGGCCGAGCATCCGGCTGGCGATGTGTCGAAAGTGCACGCCCTGCTGGCGCTGATGCTGCTGCAGGCGTCGCGGCTCCCCGCCCGCGTGGACGCCGACGGTGACTTGCTGCTTTTAAATGAACAGGATCGCTCACGCTGGGATCAAAAGATTCAACGAGGTCTGTATCACCTCGAACATTCCGCGGCCGGCGAAGAACTCTCGGAGTACCATTTGCAGGCCGGCATCGCTGCCTGCCATGCCGTCGCGCCGGATTACGAAGCCACGGACTGGAAGCGCATTCTGGATTATTATGATGAGTTGGTAGCGATGAACCATTCGCCGGTGGTGGCGCTCAATCGCACCGTGGCCCTGGTCATGATCGAAGGCCCCGCAGCCGGGATTCAAGCCCTTGACAAAATAAAAACGCTCCCACCCATGAAATCTTATTATCTGTTACATTCGACCTACGCCGAATTCTATATGCAGCTCGGCGAGCACCAAAAGGCGCTGCAGTGTTACCGACCAGCGTTGGAGCTGGTAGGCACGGAGCCGGAACGGCGGTTCCTCTTGAGGAAGATAAAAGAGTGTGAAAATTTTAATGTGCTACGCACTCTTGGAAATGCGTAGCACATTATTTTGTTGACTACTCCAAAAAATAATGATATTTTTTATTAGTGGGATAAATTGGAGAAATTGAAATGGAAAAGAAAAAATACGTTTATTGGCAGGACGAGGAAATGTGGATCGGGTATTGGGAAGACTATCCGGAGTATTGGACGCAAGGGGAAAATGTTGATGAGTTAAAAGAAAACTTAAAAGATATTTACCAGGAGCTTACCAGCGGCGCCATTCCCAGTGTTCGCAAGGTCGCTGAGCTGGAGGTGTCGTGAAAAGGAAGAGAGTTGATAAGCGAATTAGAAAGTATGGGTTGTATATTGATACGCCATGGCGCGCGACATGATTGGTATCAGAATCCAAGAACGAAAGTATCTCAGCCTGTTCCCAGGCATCGCGAAATAAAGATCAACTGGCTAAACACATCATTAAAATGATGAGGGATAAGGCCTAACGATTCGCTGATAAAGCCTCAAAATAATGGCCTTTGAAATTTTCCACCGCTACCGAGCTATCATCGACGACTGGCCGGCCTTCCTCGACGCCCTCCAGCGGCCGCTGCCCACCTGCATCTGGACGAACACATTGCGTACCACGCCATCTTGCCTGGAAAAGCGATTGCGGCAAGATGGAATTTCAGTCGAGCCGGTTGGTTGGTACGACGGCGCATTTCGACTTTCTCCCGAAGAGAGTATTGGCAACCGCCTCGAGTATCTGGTCGGTTTGTGTCACGTGCAGGAAGAGGTTGCCCTGGTTCCAGCGGTCTTGCTTGATCCCCAGCCGGGTGAGTGCATTCTCGAGCTCTGTTCCGCGCCGGGAAACAAGGTCGCGCAGATGGCGATGAGAATGCAAAACCGCGGTACCATCGTGGCCAACGATTTGAGCTACACGCGCATGCGCGCCCTGCGCCGTATCGTCAATCGCCTCGGTTTGCTGAATGTTTCCACCACGTTGTTCGACGCCGTGTTTTACCCGCGGCAACCGGCGTTGTTTGATCGCGTGCTGGTGGACGTGCCGTGCTCGTGTGAAGGCACGTCACGCAAAAATCCGGAGGTGCTGGATGAAATCAGCAATCTCAATGCGCGCCAATTGTACCGGCTGCAAATGGCGATTCTCAACCGGGCGCTGCACCTGTGCAAGCCCGGCGGTCGGGTGGTGTATTCAACTTGTACCTATGCTTCCGAGGAAAACGAAATAGTGGTGCAGACGGTGTTGGATTCTTTGCAGCACAAAATACCTGCCCGAATAATTGAAGTCAACCTGCCGGGTTTGACCTGGAGTCCGGGGCTGCAAAAGTGGGAGGGACAAACATTTCGCGCGGACATGCCGAACGCGCTGCGGTTTTACCCTCATCAGAATGACACCGGCGGCTTTTTCGTTGCCGTTGTTGAAAAATTGGATGAAATGAATCGCCAGCAAGTCGCAGACCGAAGCTATAACTTGCAATCAAAGGTCGATGAAGTCGGTCCCCATCCATATTTAAATTATCTTGAAGAACGCTTCGGCATTCCAGCGGACGTTTTTCGAGAGGCCTATTTTTTTAGATCCAACTCCAGATCGATTGGCATTATAAACCATGACCACCAACCCGTGACCAATCCGCCGCCGCATTTTGTTGGGTTGCCGTTCATTCACACCAATATGAAATATCCCAAACTTACCACGGCAGCCGCGCTGGCGTTTGGAGTTCATGCCACTCGCAACGTCATCCAGGTTGATCACGCGCAGGCGAATGACTATCTCAGTGGCAAGCCGTTAGCGCTGGATAAAGTTCAAGCCGTTGGGCTCACGGACGAGGGGTATGTTTTAGTGAAACTGGGTGAGATCACTTTGGGCTTGGCCGTGTTTTTAAAACGTACTCAGGGCGGGGAAATTCGCAGCCTGTTTCCAAAGGCCTGGCAACTGGCGGAGGACTGATAAACGGTTACTAAACCTTCGAGGGTTAGTAAACTCGATTATCTACTTCCCGTCCCACTGAAACTTCTCGAAATCCACTTTTCCGGTTTTGTCAAAGCGGACGCCCTCGGTTTCCAGCAGCGCCTGCTGCAATTTGCGCTTGGATTCCTCAGCCAGCGAGCTGCGGCCGCTGGCATTGATGACGCGCTGCCAGGGGATATCCGAGCCATCGGGGCAATTATTTAAAGCCCAACCCACCATTCGGGCCGCGCGTGGATTGCCGGCCATTGCCGCGATCTGGCCGTAGGTCGCCACTTTTCCCTTTGGAATTTTTTGAATTATTTTATAAATTTTGCTGTAAAGGTCTGAAGCCATAAAAATAACGAATCCACGGAGCAAAAAATGAAGCGTAAAGAATTTGGCAAGTACATTGTTTCCGATCCCAAAATATGTCATGGTAAACTCACATTCAAGGGCACAAGAATATTTGTTCGTGATGTAGTTGAAATGATAGCTGAGGGAATGGATTGGGATACAATTATAAATGAGTGGGATGGTGTGATAGACAAAGAGGCCATTGCTGAAGCCGTTCATTTCGCAAGCCAGTTACTTGAAGAAAAAGAGCATGATTTGGCCGCATGATTCTTTTGGACGAGAACATTATTTTAAGCCAAAGGAATCAGTTGCGACAATGGCGGATACATTTCTCGGTAGTTGGAATTAATGTCGGTTATCGAGGTATGCAGGATGAAGATGAGATAATCCCGATCCTCCATAAATTTTCAAAATCAACATTCTTCACGCGTGATCATGATTTTTATAAAAAAGATTTTCTGCACAAAAAGTATCGTATAGTTGTACTAAATGTAGATAAGGATGAAGTAGCTGAATACATCAGATTCTTTCTCCGCCATCCCGAGTTTAAAACCAAAGCAAAACGAATGAGTCGCGTAACCATGGTCAGTCCATCTGGTATTCATTGTTGGCAAACGAACGCTGAAGCGGAACAATTTATCGAGTGGGTAGACAGGTGAAGCAATTTCAACCCGAAACCAAACCGTTACTTTACCGATTCATTCGCGTGGTGGTTAAACTCGCCATGGCGATTTTTTTTCAGAAGGTGGAACTGCGCAACGGTGAACACGTTCCGGCGCGTGGGCCCGTGGTGTTTGTGGCCAACCATCCCAATTCGATCATGGATGCGCTGGTGATGGGAGCGGTCACGAAGCGCAAGGTCAATTACATTGGCCATGCCGGGTTGTTCTCCAGTCGCTTGAAAACCTGGTTTCTGCGCAGTTGCGGGGTCATTCCGGTGTACCGCCGTGAGGATGCGCCCGATAAAATGGATCAGAATGTATCGGCATTCGAAGCTTGCTACGAGGCGTTAGAAGGCGGCGAAACCATTGGCATTTTTCCGGAAGGCACCAGCGACATGCTGCGCAAAGTCAAGACAGTCAAAACTGGCGCCGCCCGCATCGTTTTGGAAGCGGAACGGCGCAACCAGTACCGCTTGGGCGTGATCGTGCTGCCCATCGGCCTCTATTTTTTTTCCCGCAGCCGCTTTCGCAGCCGGGTGCTGGTGAATGTGGGCAAGCCCATTGATTTGACGCTTTTTTTTGAAATAAACGAAAAGGATAATTACCAGGCGGTGCAGGAACTGACCTCTGAAATTCAGCGGCATCTCGAGCGGCTGACCGTAAACATCCGGCACGAAGAACTGGATGAGTTCGTGAAGGACATCGAGGTTCTGTTTCGCGATGAGTTGAAGTCCGAAACCGCGGAATTCTGGCGTGCCGACACCAACACGGCGACCGATTTTTTCTTGACCCGAAAGATTGTGGAATGTGTTGAATATTATTATGAACACGCTCCGCAACGCGTGTACGACCTGCAGGAGAAAATCACCGCCTACAAGCGAAAACTCAAACGACTGCATTTGAAGGACGCCATGTTAAAGGAGCCGCAGAGCTTCTGGCAAACATTACGGTCGAGTATGAAAACGTTCGCGCAGGCGCTGCTGGGTCTGCCGCTGGCCGTTTACGGGGTCGGCAATAATTTCATCCCATATTTCATTGCGGAGTACATCGCCAAAAAGTTTATTGATGACCGCCCGAAAATTTTATCGGCGCTGTTAATTGGCGGCGGCATGGCATTCATCATTTTTTACTCTTTGCAAGTATTTTGGGTCTGGTACTTTTGGGGACCCTTGTGGTCAACGATGTATTTTTTAAGCCTGCCGATTTCCGGCTTGTTTGCCCTGGCCTATCTGAAAGACATTCGCGAGGAGCAGGAGCGCATCAGCTTCTCATTTTTTATTTTTACCAATCGCCAGTTGTTTACTAAAATGCGCCGCGAGCGCCGTAAGCTGATGGCCGAATTGAATAACGTCAAGGATGAGTACCTAGCCCTGATGGGTCTCTTAACACAGTATGAATGAAACTTCGAGACTGGCTAATTTATTTGATGGCAGCACGCTGCAGTCGTTACTGAGCGACTTGAGCCACGCGCTCGCTCCGGAACGTTGGGGACCGACGATTTCCGATCGAGTATTCTGGCGTGCGGTTACCGATCAACCTAAAATCGCGTTAACTTTTGACGACGGGCCGCACCCTACTTACACGTCCAGCCTGTTAGAAATTTTGGAAAAGTGTAACGTCCCGGCGACGTTTTTCCTCATCGGTAAACACATTGAAGCCAACTTCCAACTGGCTCAAAAAATAGCTCAGACGGGACACGAACTCGGCAATCACACGTTTACCCACCCGTTGCTGTTTAAATTAACCGACGAGCAAATGCGAGAAGAGATTGTTCGCACCGATGACCTGCTGCGCAGCTTAGATGGCGCGCCGCCGCGTTTTTTGCGTCCGCCGATGGGGCTGTTTTCGCGGCGGGTTCTGGATGTGGTGGAACAGTGCGGCTATAAGACGGTCGTGGGCGATGTTTATCCGCGCGACCCGCACCTGCCGGGAAAGAATAAAATTGTTTACCGCGTACTTAGCCGCGTGCTCACCGGTTCGATCATTATCCTTCATGACGGCGGCAACTCAAACCACGTGGATCGCACTCAAACCATCACGGCGGTGGCGGAATTGATTCCGCTGCTGCAGGCGCGCGGGTTTGAGTTTGTGCGCTTGTCGGAGTTGATTGTGTAACACGACATTTATGTCGAGTCAAAACGCCACTCAGCGCAACGACATAAATGTCGCGTTACGTTTTTCGGAAAGCCCGAATCCTCGAATCTTCGAGAATGCACTCCGGTTTAGAGCAGGCAGAAACCATTAAAACCTAAAGTCAACTTTCGTAAAATAGAAGGCGCCGCTGAAGCCCATCTGCACCGCATCCCAGAAGCCGCCCGCTTCCGTCCAGTCTGAATCCTGCCGGCTGGGATAGACATTCAATAGATTATTGGCTCCAATAGTAAGTTTGAACCTGTCATCCAACTGATATCCCAAGCTTAAATCACTCACTATTTTGGCTTTATAAACGTCTCTTGAGGCATCAATTGCTTCTTGTGATGACGGGTCATCAAACTCAAATACTTCGAAGCCTAGTAATTCTATTTCGCTAAATCGAGTTAATGTTAAATCTGCATTAAATCTGGTTGTTGCAAAACCCAGGTTTAAGCTGAACTTGTTGTCCGGAGCAGAGGCTAAAAGAAAGAATTCATCTCTCGCCCCGAAAAAAGTACCTTTGTCAAGCTGTCGGCTCCTGATATTTTTGACCTCCATGTGATTCACATTGCCAAGCAGGGAAGCCGTAAGCTTTTTGCCAGCAATATTTTTTCTCCAGCTCAAAACAAGATCCAATCCGGTCGTTTCAGTATCCAGTCCGTTTGCAAAGAACTGGGCATCGGAAACCCCGATGTTTAAAGCGCTGGTATCAAAATTTCCGGTAAGGACAATTCGGTCGTCGATTCGAATAAAATAGCCATCGACAGTAGCTGCAAAATCTCCTGCTCCTAACGTGAAACCCAGGCTGGCATTGATGGCTTCTTCCTCCTTGAGCCGAGCAATACCAAAAGCAGCAGTTATGGGGCTATTGTTAGGCGCCAAGAGGGACTCAAGCGGTACGCCACCAATAAAGTTAGTGAATTGCAGATTGTAAAAAATCTGCACTAAAGAAGGGGCTCTAAATCCTGAACTTACGGAGCCTCTTAGAGCAAGTTCTTTTGAAACTTCGAAACGAGAAGCAAGCTTATAATTAAAAGTACTTCCGAAATCGCTGTAGTTTTCAAATCTGCCGGCAACGCCTACGAGAAACCGATCGCTCACATCGAGTTCGCCATCTGCGTACAAAGCAAAATTGGAACGGGATCGGTCTACTTCATTGTCAGGGCTATAACCGGGGAATCCCTGTGAGCCGCCAGGGCGCTGGTCGCCGGTTATCGAATCCACGGGGACAATTTGATCTCCCCGGGTCACGAGCAAACCATCGACATCAAAGGTTCCAAAAGAAGCCGGCTCGCCTGCAAAAATTTGGAAGTTATCCGTTCGATACTCCAGGCCGAAAGCGAGGTTTGCCCCGCTCAATACATCGTCAAAGTACTTGGTAAAACCAAGACTGGAAGTATTCTGGCTCAATTTATGACCACCTGCATCCATATCAGTTGGGGAAGCTTCCTCTAAAGATGCATTGAGAGTGCCTCGAATAAAATAGTGGAAGTTGTTAATACCATAAGTGTTGTTCAGGTCAATATTCCAGCCGCTTGGGGTGGTGGTTCTTACCCCGGCGGAGACGGAATTATCGGTAATAACAGAGGTGATACGCGGTGTAAAACCATCGGGGTAAATGCTGATTACGTTGCGGGCAGTGGGGTCATTACGGGTAAAAGCGAACGCATCGGTGTCTCTGTAATTGCGACCTCCAAAAGCATAGAATTCGGTTTTATCTGAAATCGGAATTGCTGAGTTGGCAAAAATATTGAATCCATCAATTTCAGCTTCGCCAAAACCCCTGCGGAAGGTGGCTCCCGGACGCAGGATCTTATCTTTCGAAAGAAACTCGGACGTGACATTGACAAATCCGCCCTTGCCAATCCCAACGCCATAGTTTGCTGTTATTTTTACAGTCCCCCCGTCAAAGTTTGTATCATCGGCTATTTGGTTGCCATCTCGGTCGGTATCCAGGCGATTGCCGTCGGTATTTGGTGTGCCGGCAGGGAAATCGCCATCGGCATTTGTATTATACGTCCCGTAAGTAACGCTGCCGGTCAGTTTACCGATGTCTTCTTTTAATACGATGTTGACGACGCCGGCAATGGCATCTGAACCGTATTGGGCAGAGGCGCCGTCGCGCAGTATTTCTATGCGCTCAATCGCGCTTGCCGGGATGGCATTGAGATCGGTGCCGGTATTGCCGCGACCTCTTGTTCCAAAAATATTTACCAAAGAACTCTGGTGCCTTCTTTTACCGTTGATAAGCACGAGCGTTTGATCCGGCCCTAACCCGCGCAGGGTGGCAGGGTCAATATGGTCAGCCCCGTCAGAGCCAGTTTGTTTTGTAGCATTGAAGGAGGGGGCTGCATACTGGAGAATTTGATTGATTTCCACTTGACCACTCTTGGTAGTTACTTCTCGAATATCAATTACATCAACAGGTACCGGCGTTTCGGTCACGGTGCGGTTATAGCTGCGCGACCCCACGACCTGAATACCCCCGAATTCGATAACTCCTTCCTCTAAGGCAATATTCAATTCGGATTGTCCATTTAGCGTCACTTCTTGTTTCGCAAATCCGATGAAGCTAAAAATGAGCGTTGCGGTGGGAGAGCTAACTGTTAAGCTATAGCTCCCATTCGCAGCCGTGGCGGTGCCATTGTAAGTTCCTTTCTCCAGAATGTTTACCCCCGCGAGCGGCTGGCCCTTGGTGTCTTTTACGCTACCGGTGACCGTATGCTGAGCCAGGACCAATGCCGGATACAGCAAGCATAAAGCAACCCATACGATTTTCTTCATGTTGAAATCCTCCTTCCTCTAAATGAATAGTTTGGTTGACTGTGAAATTCTTAAATGGAACGTTCAACAAAGCAAAGCGCTTCATCCACCGATTCCGGCCAGGTGATGCTGGGTTTGCCCGAGCTCTTTTTATAAAACCCAATCCATAATTCTCGGGTTTGATCATGATGCCGCTTCAGCCATTCATGCAATTCAGATGGTGATTTGAAGAAGGTAATCTTCATTTTAGTCTGGCCTGCCATTACCTTTAACCCTCGCATTTTTGTCCCCGCACTTCGGGATTCGCCCTTCCGTGAGTGAATTTCGTGTCAAATAAATTCGGGGAGAAAAAGTTCCTACAACAGGGATAAGCTTAACGTTGCACTTAAAAATAGTTAACCAACGTTGTAAAGTCAAGGGAAAATTTCCTGCTTCTTATAACTTTTTGGAATTAAACATTTGAGGGCTTTATGGTGGTGATTGGCAGTTGAAGGGACAACGTAGAGCGTAGAGAGATAGAGCGAATCAACGCTCCTCGCTTTACGCTCTTCGCTTTTGATACTATCTCATCAAAATCATCTTTTTGGTTTCTCGAAACCTGCCGGCGCTGAGCCGGTAAAAATAGATGCCGGAGGTTATCTCTTGTCCCTGGTTATCGGTGCCATCCCAGACCACGGATTTTTCGCCCGCGGATTGCAATTCATCCACCAGCGTTTTGATTTCCTGCCCCTGGAGATTATAGATGGCTAATTTAACCTGTGCCGCTCGCGGCAGGTAGTAGCTAATTTGCGTGGCTGGATTGAACGGATTGGGGTAATTCTGCTGCAAGACAAACTCATTCGGGCTAACGATGCGGTCATCGTCAACCTGGGTTGCGGTGGAATCGCCGAGCGCCTTTTCTACGGCCTGGGCCACCGGCAGACCCACCAGCTCCTGCAAGGGACCGAGCCGGGCCAGCTCCACATTCAGGGAGTCGCGCAAGGAGTCACTGACGGCGATCTTCAAACTATCCAGAAATGCGCTGACTGAATCGACCAGAGGTTGCGTAATCACTTCGCTGCCGTCGCCTTCAATGAGGTTGCGCAGCGGGTCCTGCATTATCTCGAGCGTCCGCATGGCTTGTAGTCCGAGATCGAGCTGGTCGAAGATGAGAAGCGGCATCACCTCCGGGGCGTGGTGATAGTACAAATCGACGAAGCGGGTGCCGGTTTCCGTGGGAAGGAGGACGTCATCCCGGAAGCGGCGGAAGAGCTCGACATCAAGAGTGTCGGCGGCCGATGCCTTTGCCGGGACGTGGCTGGCGGTTCTGTTCGGTGCGGTGGCCGTTAGCGCGAGAAAAAATGAGATGCACTCGATGGGACAAGTACAAAAGAGCATGGTTACAAATGCCGAGGCGGAGTCCTGGCCGTCCGTTATTCTGTAACGAAAAACGTCCGATCCCTTACCCGCCAATAAAGGTAATTCATGCAAATAGGTGATGGCGGTATCGTTGAACGACACAATGGTGCCGCCAAATACCGGTTCGTCGACGCTGAAGATGCGAATCGGGTCCCCGTCGGCATCGGTGTCGTTTTCGAGAGCCGGGAGGACTGCGGGTATGAAAGAAAGAAAATTCAGATACAGATAAACATCATCACGGGCGTTGGGTGGTTGGTTTGACAGGGTTGGCTCCGCGTGGATGGTTACGGTAAAGTTGTCGCTGCCGTGCTGGTAGACCAGATTTTGATTGGGTGGAATTGGCGGCTGGGTGGCGCCACGGGTGCTGATGCGCCAGAAGCCGAAGAACAGGGCATCGCCTCCAGCGGAAAAGTCGGGATTACCGCCGGCGCCGTCCAGCGCGATGAAGTCATTTTCTTTTAGTCCCGTGATCGAGCCGCTGTGCCACAAGGTATCACCGATCACACTCAAAAATTTTGACCCAGCCGTGCGGAACAACCTGCCGCTTTGCCGGATAGCGGGATAACTTACGATAAAGGCCTGGTTCCATGGCAGGTTGAGCAGCCGAATGTCCTCTGCGTAGTCGATATGGTCGATTGCGCCATTAAGGAGGCTGTAGAAGTCCAGTACATTGAAGTGCGTGACTTCGACTCGCGCCAGATCATTCAGACCCGGCGGCGCCGGCAGGATATGCTCCATATAACGAAATGCGCCTGGATTGCCGCCCGTGAGTCGCTGCTCGTGAGTCTCGCTGGCCCCGAACTGGGTGACGACCTGCACATCCCAGTCTGCGGGGTTATAGGTGCTGTCTGAAATGACGGTTTGCCCGGAAAGCGGGGAACAGGCTATGATAATAAGAAGTGGGGGAAGCAACCGGTATGATTTTGTAGTTCTCATGTCGAGACCCTCCTTGCTAATGAACGCCTAAGTGCTTCATTTCAGAATTCCTTATAGGGTTATAGGAAGATTGGTGAAGCGTGGAGCGTAAAGCGAAGAGCGACACGCATTACGCTCCACGCTCTACACTCTACGTTCTTGCCTTAGCGGCGGCGAGCACACCCAAAATGGCCAGCACTCGTACAAAATTTTGAGTTACTCTACTCCTTTTTCTTGGAGCGAAGTCCGACTCGAGCTCAAGAAATTGGCAAGTCGGACTTCACTCTTTTATACCAATTCACTTGAACGCCACACCGTGCGGGCGCGCCGGTCCGCTGGCGATTGCTGTGTTCATGTCGAGGTTAAACTTCCCGTCCAGAACGAGATCGTTTTT
>Ga0247727_10006811_pt1 | contig 22210 bp, 34 predicted proteins | sample WisWelCaveWW1625_FD_202498 | JGI IMG/M metagenome (GOLD analysis project Ga0247727, IMG submission 202498) | Biofilm microbial communities from Wishing Well Cave, Virginia, United States - WW16-25 | ecosystem: Environmental > Aquatic > Deep subsurface > Groundwater > Cave microbial mat | place...
AATACCCATCCCGATTCTTCCGATGGTTTCATGGAAACCGCCACCGGTCTGCATAATTTGCGTGTCCGCCATCGGAAACGCGCTCTGCGACGATGAGCTCCAAAATCTTATTTCTTATAACGTCTAATATGTTTCGGCAGAATGGATGCTTCGACGACATCCAGGCGGCGCAGCAGCGGCGCATACGGATTCTTGAATTTGAAAACGACAGTGTTGGCGTCTGGCGTTTCAATCGCTTCGAGCGCATTCTCCAAACCCGCTTTGGTGCGCGAATGGAATTTGAGCAGAATGTTCTCGAACGTAAATTTCACATCCGCCGACGTGAACGGTTTACCGTCATGCCACGTCACACCTTCAACCAGCTTGAACGTATACGTCTTGCCATCGGGCGAAATTTCCCAACTTTCCGCCAGGGAGGGCAGCGGATCCAATTTGTCGTCGAATTGCAAAAGACCGTTGTAGATGTTGCCCGTGACGGCGTGAATCCCGCTCGCCGTTGTGAGCCCCGGGTTGAATTGTCCGGGGTCGCTCGTCACGCCGACAACAATCGTGCCGCCTCGTTTCGCGCCAGTGGAAGGCGCGGAAGTGGGCTGCGGCGCGGTCGTCGCAACAACAGGCGGCGGCGCGGTGGCGGCAATGGTGGCGGTGGCGGGAACTGCGGTTGGTGGCGCGGCGGTGGGCGCGGTGGTGGGTGGAACTGCCGTGGGTTGTGCCGCAGGCGCGCAGGCGGCAATTACAACGAGCGCGGCTGCTAACAGTACGAACAAAATGATGTTGCGTTTCATTTTCTCTCCTCCTTGAAGTTGAATCGAAATGTCCATAGCAGTAAGTTCTTTACATAGACGCCTCCTTGTTTGCAAGAAAAATTTTGTTAGCCGCGCGCCTCTGCCGTTTCAAAACACGATATGCGCAACTTGCGTCCGCGAAAACGACGGATGTGCGTTTCAATCGTCAGCTCACCGCAATCGTCGCAATCGTGAGCAAGACGCGCGTGCCATAAATCAATTCGCTCAAAATATCATGCCCCACATCATTCGTGCCAAGCCAATGCGCCGCGCTCGGACGTTCAAGCGGGTCGCCGCTGTAAATGTACGGGTCGTACGGCGCAAGGAGTGGCGCGAACAATGCGGCGGCGAAATAGAAAGCTAATATGACCACGCCAAAAATAAGGAGGGGGGAGACGCGGCGCGGGCGCGCGGGCGCGGAAATCGCGCGCGGGATGATGTCTTGGAGAATGAGGTTTGATTCAGACATTGGATTAAAGCGCAATCAAAATCGCGCCAATCACCATCACCAATGACGCGGGCAGCCGCTGTCTCAATCCTTGCTCGCGTAGAAAAAGATAACTCCACAGCAAAGTCAAGACTGTACTCAATTTGAAAAGCGTCGTCACATAGCCGACTAGCCCAAGTGAGTATGCGGTATAGCCGAGTACGGGCGCCGTTCCCGCGATGATTCCCGCACAAAGCATTTCGCGCCGATGGAATGCGAGTTTGCCGATGGCGCGCGTGCCGCGTAACAATACCGCGGGCGTGAGAATGAGCGTGAGCAGCGCGGTCGCAATAAAGGCGACGAAACGCGGGCTCGTTGGCTGCGTGTGTTGAATCGCCACTTTTTCAAAGAGGGGCGTGATTGCCCACAAGAGTCCCGCCAACAGCACGAGCGCGGTCGCGGGCGTGAACGTGAATCCATCGAACGGCTTGCGCCCACTCACGCTCCCTTGCCGATTCAGCCAATACGCGCCGCACAAAACCAAGCCAATCCCCAACACACCGCGCGGACTTGGCGTTTCACCCAAAAAAATTGCCGCAATCAAAACCGTAAAGACGGGGCTAAAAATAAGCAGCGGTGTCACCAATGACACATCCGCCAATTTCAATGCTTTGGTCGAAGCCAGGTGCGCGCCCGCATTGAGTCCCGCCGAACCGATGACGCCAAGCGCAAACAATCCATCAAGGCGCGGAAATTGTGGCGTGAGCGCGAACGCAAACAATCCAAGCAAGGGCAGCGCTAAAAGTGTGACGCCCCAAACGACGCTGATGGTATCTGCATCGCGCAGGATACGTTTGTAAAGAATCGGGTTGAACGAAGTCAACGTCGCCGCGCCGAGTGCGAGTAAAGCCCACATGCGCCGTTAGCCCGCCACCCGCGGATCTAACCACGCATAAAACACATCCGCCAAAAATTTCGCCAACAGCATCGCCAATGTCAAAACGAGGAACGCGCCCACCATCACGGGATAATCGCGCACGGTGACGGCGAAGAATAACAGGCGTCCAATGCCAGGGTAAGCAAACAACGTTTCAATATCATTTTGCAAATAAATAAAATACTCTGCGAGTAACGGCTTGTCCAACCCATAGTACGCCAGCGCCTGTGCGCGAATTTGTTCGTAATAAATGAACACAGGATTCGAGGGGTCTTGAAGCGCGAGCAAAGGGTCGCCGGGCATGACGCGCGGCAAAAAGAAATTTATGGTGAGAACGAGGAAAAGCGTCGCGGCGTACAACGCGGCGCGCGAGGCAGTATTCGTTTTGGGAGAAAAACGAGATGCGCGCATCGAGGAAATTTTGTAGTGACGAATTTTATTCGTGCGCTGATTACAGCGCCAACGAATAAATTCGTCACTACGTAGGCAATGCAAGACGGTCAACAATTTTTCGAATCGCAATAACGGCGGGCGCATCGGGCGCAGCATCCATCGGCGCGAGTCCGTCGCGGTCCGCGTCTTGAATTGCGCGGTCTTCGGGAATGATGAGATATTCTTCATCGCCCAACGTTTGGCGTATCAAATCTAAATCGTCATCGTCGCGCACGCGGTTCGCCAAGACAATCACGCGCCCCACTTTATTTTCGCGCGCCAACAACACCGCGCGCCGCGCGACTTCCAACGATTTCGCGGACGCTTCCGCGACGATTAGCACATAATCCACCGCGTTCTCTTTTAACCGCGTCATCGTCCCAATGCCCGCTTCCATGTCCGCGAGGACGACATGGTGCGGTTCGACTGCATCCACTTCGCCGAGCAACTGCTCAGCCGAAATACCGCATCAGGTTCAGCCCGGATTAAAATTTTCGATTTTGGAAACGACGACAAGGCGAACCGCGTCGGGCGCATTGACGCCGAAACGATCTATCATTTCTGTAACCGTCGGGGCGTGTTCGACTTTTTCTTCATCCAACGCTTGACGAACCGCCGCAAGTCGTTCCGTTTCCGCCATGCCCAAACCGAGCGAGAGACCGAGATTCGGACTCCCATCGCAATCGAGCGCAATGACATTCATGCCGCGCTGTCCCATCACGCGCGCGAGCGTCCCCGTCAACGTCGTCTTGCCCGAACCGCCTTTGCCCATCACTGCAATTTTCATTGTTTGACTCCGTTGTGAATAGAGTTGGTCACTGACCCAACAATCGGACGGAAACGCGAATCTACGCGAATCTTTCCGAATCTTTTTTCGGCTGTCAAATCCCAAATTTTTTCTTCGCGTGGATTCGCTTTTATTCGCGTAGATTCGCGTTTTCAAGCGATGGCTCAAACGCCATTCGGCGAATGAACAACTCCATTCAATTCTTCTAACCGCGTCGCAAGTTCTTTAATCGCCATCACCGCCGCCGCGTTCGGCGCGGCATCTATTGGGGCGCGCGCTTTTTGTTCCGCGCGCGCGGTCTCGATGTCAAAGGGAATCACGGCGAGAAGAGGAAAGGAAATTTCTTGCAGCGCGTTTTGAATCTGTTCGAGCTCGCGTTCCTCACGAATTTTATTGGCGACGATGCCAACGACGCGCGGTTTCACAGGTTCCGTTTTTTCATCGTCGCCCGAAGGTCGTTCCTGCGCGAGTTTAGCGAGACGACGCGCGGCGAGCATGGATTTGCCCATCGGTTCGACGACGAGCAAAACAATTTCCGCGAAATCACTCCATCCGAAAAATGGCTGGCGTGTCCCCGCCGCGAGGTCGCCGATGAGCGACAAACCCTCGGCGCGATACTCTTCCAACACATAACGAAACGCGGTGGTCGAACCGGGCTTGACGCGCCCCGGCAATTTGCCGAGTTGGAGAAAACGAATGTTGTCGGGCGCGTGCGCTGCGTACTGTTCCACCAACTCTGCAAGATTCGCGCCCTCGCGCAAAATCCAACCGCGCTTGTCATCGCGCACGCCGAGATATTCAGGCAGAATCGCGTTCATCGCCGTATCGGGGTCAAGCCCCAGCGAGTACGCGAACCCTGGCATCGTATCCACATCGAGCGCGAGGATGCGATGCCCGCGCTGCGCGAGGACGCGCGTGAGCGTTCCCGCGATGAGGGATTTACCACTGCCGCCTTTACCGACGAATGCGACGCGCATTGTTGGATTCAAACCTTCGAGGTTGGCGATGGGCGATGCAAGTCATCGCAGTCATCGCATGAGACCTCGAAGGTTTTGATTAGATTGCTAATTACGGTGCCGAAAAATTTTTTCGCTCAATCACATTCGGGAAACCGCTTTTTATTTCTTCGGGTGACAATCCTTCGAGGTTGCTTGGCGCGTCCGATGCGGATGAGGTTGTGGGCGAGGACGCGGACGAAATCGGCGCGTGGGACGGCACGAGCTCGAAATCTTTTTCGAGGCGCGTCACGACTTGTTCCAGCGCGCGCACGGTTAAGGAATTGGGCGCGTAATCGTACAACGCGATACCGCGTCGGTCCGCTTGACGCGCGTCTTCGTCAAAAGACATTGCCGCCGCGATTTCGATGCCGAGTTCCGCCGCGAATTTTTCAAAATCTTTTTTGTCTGGCTCATCGCGCAATTTGTTGCCGATGAGATGCACGCGCGCAACGCCGAGTTCTTGCGCGAGGGTAAAGGTGCGGCGCGCCGTTTCCAACGCTTTGCGGTCCAACTCGGTAATAATAAAAAGTTGGTCCACATGCCGCAGCGTGCCGCCCGAACGGGAAAGATGTTCGAGGCCTGCTTCCATATCTGTAACTGTAATCTGGTGGCGCGAGCTGACCAGCTCCGCAATCAAACCACGCACGGTGGCATGATTCCCTCAGGTTCAGCCGCTGGCGGCTTTTTCGATTTTCGCGCCCAACACGAGCGCGATGTTGGCAGGACCTCTGACGCCATAGTTCGCCAGAATTTCGTCCACCGAAAAAGTTTGTTCGGAATCTTTGGCGAACGCGCGGCGCGGCATGGGCTGCATCGCGTTTGCAACTGCGGCATCAAAGCCGAGTGACAGCGCCATGTTGGGATTGGGGTCGCCATCAATCGCCAAAACGTCGTAGCCGCGCGCGGCGAAAATGCGCGCGAGCGTCGCGGATGTTGTGGTTTTACCGACGCCACCCTTGCCTGATACACCGATCTTCATCGAGAGCTCCTTTGTAAAGAGTTTGTCATAGGTTCAATGAATTGAACCAAACGCAAATCTACGCGAATCTTTCCGAATCTGCGTGAATCTTTTTTTGTTTGCTGTCGAACCAATTCCGACTCGATTCTAGGGTTTGGATTTTACGCTTTAGCGGGTCCGTTGGTCGAGTTCGGAACCTGCTGAAGCATAAAATCCAAAACAAACTCTCTGCTTAACTTTTTGCTTCGATTCGCGTTTTCATCCTTTGACTCCTGAAGGGACCAGGTCAAATTCTTTTTCCAAGTTCGTTGCCAACTCTTGCAGCACATTCACCGTTGCGGAATTGGGCGCGTAATCGTACAACGCGATGCCTTGACGGTCGGCGTGGCGCGCATCCTCATCGAACGGCAGCGCAGCAGCAATTTCGATGCCGAGCTCTGAGGCGAATTTTTCTAAATCGTCATAGTCCAGCTCATCGCGTAGTTTGTTGCCGATGAGCGCGAGGCGTTCGATGCCGAGGTCTTGCGCGAGGGCGAATGTTTTGCGCGCGGTTTCAACAGCTTTGCGGTCCATTTCGGCGATAATAAAAAGTTGGTCAACATAGCGCAGTGTGCCGCCCGAACGCGCGAGATGTTCGAGACCCGCTTCCATGTCGGTCACGGTGATTTGATGTTTGGAGCTGACGAGTTCGGCGATTAGTCCACGCACGGTGGAATGATTCCCGCAGCTTCAGCCGCTCGCCGCTTGCTCGACTTTGCCGCCTAACACGAGCGCGATATTTTGCGGACCCCGTACCGCGTATTTTGCAAGAATATCGTCCACCGTGTATTTGATTTCGGCGTCTTGCGCGAACGCGCGGCGCGGCATCGGCTGCATCGCGTTAATGGTGTCGAATGACAAACCGAGCGACAAGCCCATGTTTGGATTCATGTCCCCATCAATCGCCAAAACATCATAGCCGCGCGCGGCGAAAATGCGCGCGAGGGTTGCCGAGGTTGTTGTCTTGCCAACGCCGCCTTTACCAGAGACACCGATTTTCATTGCGACTTCCTTGATAAACCGCGAATCTACGCGAATCTACGCGAATCTGGGTTTCATTCGAGAAGGATTCGTGCGACAAAGCTGTCGCGAAGATTCGCGGTTTGTAAATTTTCGAACTTACACCGCGCGCGCTTCTAATTTTCGCGCGAGGCGCGTGATTTCTTGGACGGCGGGCGACATGGGCGCGAAATCGAGCGGCGAAAACCCGAGACGGTCGGCTTCGGGAAAACATTCGTCGTGCGGAATCATTGAAATCAATTCAAAACCCTTTTTGTCCGCGAGTTCTTGGACGGCTTGTTCTTCACTCTCGCGTCGTATTTTGTTGGCGACGAAAAAGATGTTGGGAATGCCGAGCGCGCGCGCCAACGGCGCAGCACGCGCGCCTGTATCGAGCGAACGAAAGTACGGTTCGACGACGACGAGCATGATGTCGGCATGTTCGGTGGTGCCGCGACTCAAATGTTCCAGCCCCGCTTCCATGTCGGTCAAAATAAATTCCGCCCAATCGCCCACGTCTGCCATCAAGCCGCGCGCGAGTGTGTGCGAGGAACACGCGCAGCCCGCGCCCGCTTCACTGATTTGCCCCGTGACGAGGAGACGTATCCCGTCGGGCGCGTTGATGCCATAGTCCGCCGCGATTTGCGCGAGGGGCGCGTGCATTTTCACAAACGCTTGTCCGTTGTCATCTTCTTCCCAATGTGCCATCGTGGTTGGAATGGCGCTCAATGCCTCGACGCGTTCGCGCGACACGCCCATCGCCAGTCCCATGTTGGGATTGGGGTCAGCGTCAATTGCCAAAACTTTGTGTCCATCGCGCGCCATGATGCGCGCAATCAAGCCCGTGATCGTCGTCTTGCCCGAACCGCCTTTGCCTGAAACTGCAATTCGCATTTTGATTTCCCTTTTACTTTCCGCTCGCGCGCGAGGGATTTGCAATCCCGCCTAGTTTTGCGGATTACAAATCCACACGCGCACTTGTGAATCCGCGCGCGCTCATTAGAGCTCTAATACGCGCGGCGCAAAAAAAATCTAAGCTTGTTGTTCGACTTGCTCGCGAAAGACCTCGTTACGATACGCGCCGCGCGTGAATTGGCGCAAACGCATGCCGTTCCAATGTCCGATTTCGTAATCGCCGGGCTTCCATTCCATCACCCACGCGTTGGGCAATTCTGCGGCGAGTTCTTTAGCGAGGCGCGGCTCGTATTCGCGCCACAGCGTAATGTGCAAACGCAATTCGTTTGCCCCATCGCCCACTGCCCAGCGCAAAAGTTTCGGTGATGCGCCATTCGCCGCGCGTTTTTTGAAATCAAGGCGCGGACACGATTTTTTTGACAATGCCACGAGCGCGGTGACCGCGCAAGCTTCGGGGCTGACGAATCCGCCTGTGCGCGGTGTGCGCGCAAGAGATGGGATGGGCGGCGGCGCGACGCGAAAATCATTCGTCCCCGCGCATTTTAAACTCATGCCATCCCACGCGCCACATTCGTTTTCCGTCGGTCCCCAACGCATGGACCAAAATTCATCCGACCAACGCGCAAACATCCAAACCATGTCGCGATGCGCGTCACCGCTCATGAAATTGAACATCGTTTGCTTGTTTTCCCAAACGGTGAATGTAAAAAATTCGGTGGGACTCGCAACGGCGTCCGCCCAACGCAGCAAGCCTGGCGTTTGCTTGAGCTGGGCGCGGATGTTGCCGCGCGCCAAAAGCATGTGCGGATAGAAACGGATGCTTTTGAGTTTGTTACGCGTGGTGACTGCCAGCATGATGCGATTGTTGCGAACTCGATTCGCCATCCACCGCGCACGCGCATTTTTCACACGCGCACTTGCCATTAAATAAAATGCGCTCGACGCGCCGCAATTGCGAAAGCATTTCGTGATTGTAAACGCGCATGGCGTCCAACAGTTCGGGATATTCCACCAAGAGCTTGAGCAAATGTTCAAGGGTGGGCAGTTCGATGTCGCGTTCCCAAAACGAGATCGTGCCTTGACTCACGCCAAGCTGCGCGGCAAGTTCCCCTTGTGATCTGGCAGCGCGCGTTCGCGCATGGCGAACGGCAGCGCCGAATGAACCCCTATCTGCGTTACTCTGCCGTGCTGACCATTCCATTGTGCAAATCCATCTCCGTCAACGGGTACACTTGGTAACTTGCATAATTGAGAATTGGTGATGTGGCTAACAAACGTTCCAATTCTTTGACCGATTCGACGCACACAATCCATGCGCCGCCGGGCTGCCCAAGCACATGCAGGCGTTTTTCAATCTTGCCCTTATCCTCCAAGCGTCTGGCGTATTCGGGGACGCGCAGAATCTCAATCAGCATCGGGTCAGAGATGTGTTCCGTTGTCAAAGACCACATTACAAGGAATTTCATACGCCATTCCCAGAGCCGTTATCTTTCGACACCTTTGCGAGAAAATTTTCAATCGCGTCCGCCATACCCGTCTCATCGCCTTCGTCCGCTTGCGCCGCCGCGACGATTCGCAAAACGGATTGCACCAACAAACGCGAATAATGAATCGTGTCGCGCGCCTGCTGATTCATTTCCGCAAACCCGTACGCGTCTTGCAAATCGGTGAGAAGCGAAAGCGCCGCCATCAATCGCCCCGCGAGCTGCCCCATCTCACGCGCGTAATATTCAATCATTGGGTCAATCGGTTCAAGACCCTTGTTCCATTTTTCGAGCGCAGCACTCTCGTCCATTTCCCTATTTCCCTGTCTTCCTGTCTCCTTCTTTCCGCGCAGCCCTCACGTCTCGAACGATTTCAATTTCGCGCTCGCGTCCATCGCCTCCAGCTCTTGTTCCAGCTGATCGCCCATGCCTTTGAGAAACGCGAATGTTTCCGCCGCCTCTTTTTCGTCAATACGGCTCAACGCGAACCCGACATGAATCAACACCCAATTGCCAACTTGCGATTCTTCACTCGTCAGCAAACCGACATTGATATTGCGTTTCACGCCCGACACATCCGCTTTCGCGATAAAGCGCGGCGCATCTACGATTTCTATAATTTTTCCGGGGATACCGAGACACATAGGGGAACTCCGTAATCAGTAATCAGTGAGACAGTAATCAGTGGGTCAGTAATCAGTGCGCGCGGGTAAGATTCATCCTTCATCCTTCATCCCTCATCCTTTATTTCTGCGCGTGCGTATGCGTGCGATTCGCGCACGCCGCGGGTCCTTGCGTTTTGCAGGAACAATTCGGGTTGTTACATTCGCCATGCGCTTGATTGGTCAAGCCCGAAAATTCTTGCATGAATAATTTGCCGCCCTCTTGGCGTCCGCGTTCGGTCAATTCGTATTGATTGTTTTTTACGCGCGCAAGATATTTTTCCTTGACCATGCGCTCGAGATGCCCGCGCAATTTTTCCGCATCGGTGTTGAGAAAAGAGGCGAGCGCTTCCGCGTTGGACGAGTCGCCCAATTCTTCGCCGCGCATCCAGAACATGACCTGCAAAACTTCATCGCGCCAAAAAATCGCGTCGAGCGCGGAATGACCGTTGTCGTTCCCATTCCCGTTGCCGTTATGATGTCCGTTACCGTTAGAGTTGCTCACGTTCCTGCTCCTGAAATTTCTCATTGAGCCGCGCGACAATGTTTTCAATGTGGCGAATCGTTTCCGTCGTCGCGCGTTCGACGGGTGCGCTCAAGCCAATGCCGAGTTCGTTCGCTTCGAGCGCTTGACAGCCGACGATAAAAACGCGCGGCGGTAAAACGTGCAATGCTTTCGAGAGAATCATCGCCTTGTTCGGCGTGGCATAGTGCATGTCCGCGAGAAAATCGGCGCGCTGTCCTTCGTTCCACTCGGCAAGGCTCGGGACTGTCGCTTCCAAAACATGAATCGTCCCCGGCGCGCTGCCGCGTTCCAGCGCATCAATGATAATGAGCGCATCAAAGCCCGCCATCAATTCTTGAACGAGGTGAATCCCGCCGATGCCGACTTCGATAATTTTTACGTTGTCGGGAAAATTATTTTGCGCTTGGAGCCGATTCGCGACGACGACGCCAAAGCCATCGTCGAGCCGCAGAATGTTGCCCATGCCCGCGATTAAGATGCGGCTCACTCGGGCGCAATCCCCACAAAATCGCGCGTGTTCTCGTACGGTTTCGGTTCGTCGGCAACGGTGTTGACGGCGATTTGAATGAGCCCATTCTCAACTCTTAACGGCAAAATTTGTAAACTCGCGCCCTCGCTGTTGTCACTGCGTTTGCCTGTCCGCAAATCCCACGCCTCGTTATGCCATGGGCAAATAATGATGGGCGGCGTAAAGCGTCCGAGATCGAGCGGCGCCGCGCTGTAGGGACAATTATTTCGCACCGCAAAAAATTCGCCGCCGATATTTGCGACAAGCGCGCGCACGCTGTCCACATCAAACGTTTGCATCGTGCCGGGCAAAAATTCATCCGTGCGCGTGAGGTCTTTGAAAACGGGGCGGCGCAATTGGCGCGGTGGGGCAACACCGATTTCATTGAGCGAGACGACAACGGGCGCGGGATGCGTGATGGCGGGCGCGGCGTCATGTACCTCGATGCCGCGAAACGCGGGATAATTTTCGCGCAGCGCCTTTTCAATCCCACGCGTCAAGGTTGCCGTCGAACCCGCGCAGCCGTAACAATGTCCTGTGAGCCGCAAATGCACGATGCCTTCATCCACATCCAACACTTCAACCGCGCCGCCGTGCGAATGAATGTACGGGCGAATCATTTCGAGCGCGGTTTCAACTTGCGTGCGATCATCGGTGGGCAAGAAATCGTACAATTGCAAAACGGTGTTGATGAAGGGATCATGCGCGCCGCGCAGCACGAGGTCAATGTGTCCCTGCTGATGAATGTACGCCAGCAATTGTCCGATGCCGACGCGATGAATGGTGTCGATCGCTTGCAGCATCTCGAACGCTTTTTCGCGCACTTCGGGATATGGAAGCGCGTCAAATTCGCGCACGAGTTCATCAAGCCGCTGTAACGTCGCTTGATATTCTTCGGGCGTGATTTGATCATCGGCGGGCGCTGCTTGCCCGTTTGGTTTGTCGCTCATGGTTGTACGTTCTAGCCGATTGCGATTGGAAATCGCGGCAACAACGACACAAAGTCTGCCTACGCAGACTCAAAACCTGCAAAGGCAGGTTTCGTGTTTTCGTTGCTGCGAATAAGGTTCGCGTCGTTTTGCGATTGGAAATCGCGGCAACAACGACACAAAATCTGCCTACGCAGACTCAAAACCTGCAAAGGCAGGTTTCGTGCTTTCGTTGCTGCGAATTAGATTCGCCCGAACTAACTCTATCACGCGCGGAATCGCCGCTTGCACGCGCGGGGTAAATTCTTCGCCCCACTCTAAATTTTCAGGTTCCACTTCAATCACCAAAACATCTTGCGGCAGTGTGCGAAAATGTTCTGTCACCACCAACAAATTATCTAAACTGATGACGCCCATGATCGCTTCGCCAATGCGAATTTGAATCTCTTCGGGGTCAGGCAGTTCGTGCTTCCACTGATACGCATGCACATTCCCCGGTTCGCGTCCGCGTTCGACGGACGAAATAAAAATGATGCGGTCATAAAAGCCCGGGCGATCTTCCAACCGCTGCGCGACGGCGACGGGTCCAAAACTCCAATTGTCAATTTCTACGCCAGCGTCCCATTCCATCTCGCGCAACCGCTTGACCATGTAGGGTCCGACAGAAAGATCGCTCAGGTCAGGATAGCCAACGCCCGCAATCATTACGCGAAAAATTTTTTCGTTGTTTGTCATTAGGCAAAATGCGACGCGTTCACGACGCGCGTCAACAAATCCTCGCGCGAACCCGGTAAAATTTCTTCAGGCGTCACTTGGCACCATTCGGCAATCAAATTTAATGTCAAGGTCATTTTCGGCAAACAGGTTTGATGCAGGCGAAATGGAAATTCGCAGCTGCCCACGCGTACCAAGTTCGCTTCGCGTTCATTAGAGATGGGCAAACCGCAGGCGTCGCAGAGGGGATGATGTTGTTCCATTATCAGTTCACTAATCCGCCCAGAAAAATTAAAGGATGAAGGACGCGCGGGGAACGTTACAGCGAACGTTCGCTACATTCATCCCTCATCCCTCATCCCTCATCCCTTACTCAATCCCGCACGCGCACGTATTCACTTCACGCGTAATCACATTGTCCGTGCCGTCAACGTGAATGTGCGTGGTGCAGGGCATACACGGATCGAACGAGCGAATCGTGCGGAGAATGTCAATGCCTTTGTAATTTGCCGCGTTGGAAAATTCTTCAAGAATCGGCGTGTTCAACACCGCTTCTTCATACGGACCCATACCGCCCCATGGATCTTTCGGGCTGGCGTTCCATGTGGAGGGCGTGAGAATTTGATAATTCGAAATCGCGCCGTTATCAATCGTCATGTGATGCGTGAGATACCCGCGTCCCGCGCCCCAAAAGCCGACGCCGATTTGTTCACCACGACGCGGCATTTCAAATTTGGTGTGAACTTTGTCGTACCCTTTCTTTAACATGTCGAGTCCAATGAGCCAGTTATCGAACGCGACAACAGTGGTCATGGCGAGATGATACGCGCGTCCGCGATTGCGCTCGAACGCGTTCCACACTTCGGGCACTTTCCATTCCAAATCCATCGCGGGCAGCGTGCTCATTGGAATATGCAATTTGAGCCCATGACCCGTTGGTTCCAAAAAGCGGCGATGCGGCAGCACATTCGCCACGCCCGTCGTCCACAACCGCGTCGCACATTCCGACTCCATCGCTTTGCGATCCCAACGCGGCGTGGTGGACCATGAATACTTTTCGCGCCAATTTTGCCCAGCAGGATGCGGCTTGGTGTCCTTGTTCCACATGTGATAGGGACTCAACGGATTGCCGGATGGATCGGTGTCATAGCGTTTCGTCGTCCATTGATCGTAATAGGAATGTTCGACAAATTCTTCAATGCCGATATTCATGGCAGTCAATTTCGTTGTCACCAATTCGCCGTTCACAATCACCCCTGGCGTTGCCCAGCGGCGATCGCCCCACGCGTCACAATTTTCGTACGAGGCATCATACGCGTACGGATCGTCCCAAATCCCCGGGTCAATTAAATTCGCGGGACGCGCGCCGACTTTTTTGTATTCGGGATTTACGTCATAGAAATAATCAATGATGTCGTCCCAGATGTAAACGGTCTTTTTGCAATAGTCGAACAGTTGGCGCAGGCGCGAATAAATTTCGTTAAAGACCGTGAGCGAAATCGTGGTGGACATGCCACCGGGAATCACTGTTTCGGGATGCGGATATTTGCCGCCGAGGAGTACGTATGCTTCGCGCGCGGTGCGCGTCATTTGCAGCCCTTCGAGGTACAAGCCGCCCGACAACGGATTCAAGTCATCCATAATCGCGCTAATCGTCCGAAAGCCGTGTACCTCTGTGTGCGGCGCGAGCGTATGCTTGGCGCGTTCATAAATTTCGGGATTCGTCGTCTGCACGATGGACTGTGAATAATCGGGACCCGCCAGCAAAAAGAGATGCAGCGGATTGTCGTACCAAAATTCGAGCGCGAGCATTAGATTGCGAATGACGATGCCTAACGGCGGCGGACGCACAGGGAACGCCATTTCGAGCGTAAGCGCAGAGGTGGCGGCATGAACGCCACCGCATACCCCACACGCGCGACTGCTAATGAACGCGGCATCGCGCGGATCGCGTCCCTTGAGAATAATTTCGTACCCGCGAAACAACGTCGCCATCGAATTGGTTTCCAGCACTTTGCGAGCTTTTAGATCAACAACGCTGTGAAACGCCAACGCGCCCGCGACGCGCGTCACGGGATCAAAGTCCACCGATTTGATATACCCGTTGCGCGCGAGCAGTTCTTTGACTTTATCGGCATCGTCGGCGAGCGATTTGGTTTGGTAACCATACGGATCGCGCACGCCTTCCATGAGACGCGCGCGCCCCTGTTGGTCAAATTCGATGGGCAGGTTTTTGAAACACATGTTTGATTGCAAGTAATCAGTAATCGGTGTTCAGTATCCAGTATTCAGACCGTATCCTTCTGGTTACTGATAACTGATAACTGATTACTGATCACTGATTACTGTTCACTGATTCAACTTGAGCATTTTCCCGATATTGACGAGATGCGCGTTCACGGAGAGCAAGCCGTTCAATAATTGCACGAGCGCGCCGTTGATGGTGCCGAGTTTGTCTTCGAGGGGCTGCGTGTCTTTTTCGACTTGGATGAGACCGCCCGCGAGCGCGTATAACGATTTGTTCGCGCTGCGTAACGCGAGAATGATCAACGTCAAATAAATGACGAGCGCGAGAACGACGGCGAGAACAATGACCGCAGAAATGATGGTGAGGATGAGATGAATCGGCATTTGAATCACTCCACTCCGTTGCCGCCCGTGCGCGCGACAAAGACCCCTTCAATGGCTTCCGCGTGCGAATTGATGTTGCCCGCCACGCCCAAAATTGTCGTCGCCACGCTGATGGTATTGTCCAGCGCGGGAATCGCGGCGGTGTAGCCCGCGATGCCGACGCCCGCTGTCAGCATTTCGGCAAGGTAGCGTTCAATCATCCGCGCTGCGTTCAACGTTTGCTGCAACAGATACAACGCCAACGGCACAATCACCAAAATCGCGGCGGCGAGCGTAATGCCCCAAATCCAATACACAATGTCAGGAACTTCTATGTTCATTTTACATAGTCCTCCTGCTTGACTGCCGCTTCAATCGTATTGACGAGATGTGCGTCCACAGAAACGAGTCCGCCCGCCACTGCGGTCAAGCCCTCGTTCAATTTGGTGACTTCGGTGGGAATGTGACTCGTTTCGCCTTCGATGGCGCGCAAGCCGAGCCGCAATTTCGCCAAATAGCTATCGCCCTTGCCGCCGATGCTTTCCAGCGTGACCGCAATGCGATAGACAAACAACAACACGACGGCGAAAAAAACGACGACAGCGAGCGCGGTGACAAGAGTTAATACAACGATCATCTATGGCTCCTTGGAGAAGGTACGACAAATTCAAAATTTGTCGTACCGGCGGTCAATGCTGCACAACACAACGCGGGCAGCCAGGGCAGCCCTGCGCGTGGGATTCAATCGCCGCCGCGCCCGCGTTGATTTTGAGCGCGGTGTTCAAGATGCCGCCCGCGAGCCGATTCGTTTCGCGCAGCAGCGGAATTTGAATCGTGTTCGCCGCAACCATTTTGCCGTTCGTCCAAATATCCGCCACCACCACATCGATCGTCGTCGCCGTTTTCAAAATCATGTTGAGCAAAAACGCGACGACAGCGGTGACAACGAGGAGAATCACAATCGAGACGATCCAGAGTAATTCAACGATGCTCATGCTTTCACCTTTCCGCGCCGAATGTCCGCTTCCAGCAGCGCTTGCGCCACCGCGCCCGCGTTGCCGAGAATGGCAGTCGCGCCCGAACTTAGTTGATTCGCCACTTTGTTCGTGTCATCCAACTTCCACAAAATATCGGTGTTGGTGTCAATTTTTTTGACCACATCCAACGCGATCAATCCGCCCTTGGCAATACTTTTCGCCGTCAACAAAACCGCGAGCAGCAGCCCCGCCGCGATGAGGACGACGAGTACGGCGACGCCCAATCCGATTAGCCAATACGTGAGAAATTCCTGTTCGGTCATGGTTGGCTCCCTTACTTGTCCCCTGGGCGCTCGCTGTTCAAGAACTGCCACTTGTCATAGAAATAATGCACCGCTTTATCCACCACGCTTGGGTTGGCAACATGGCCCCAACCACTTGGCACGGCCTTTTCTTTATCCCAACGCACTTCGCGATTTTGGAACGATTGGGTGATACGGCGCAACGGACGAATGAATGAACCGAGTGCGCGCGCGCCCGTTGACGAAACAATTGTGCCGGGGGGACGTTTGTAAAATGGGGCAAAGCGATCGGGGAACCCGGGCATCGTGCAGCCGATACAAATGCCGCCCGTATTCATGCAGCCGCCCATGTGATTGATTGCGCCGCGCGAAGTGATGTTGCACTGCACAACAGGACCCCAGCAACCAATTTCGACGAGACATTCCTTGTCGCCGTACTCTTCCGCGAAAATGCCTTCTTCGTAATACCCCGCGCGCACGCAGCGTTGATGCACCGTTTGATTGAATAACCACGCGGGGCGTCCGAGTTCATCAAAATCGGGAAGCGGACCGTACCCATTGAGAAACAACAAAACTGCCGCAACCGTTTCTGTAAAATTATCACCGATGGGGGAACAGCCGGGGATATTGACAATGGGGACGCCGAGCGCGCTGCGATAATCCGCGCCCAAAAAATCCATCACACTCATCGAGCCCGTGACATTGCCATACGCGGCGGGGATGCCGCCCCATGTCGCGCACGTGCCGACGGCAATGACTGCCGCCGCGCCTTTTGCCAAGTCGCGCAGCCAGTACGAAGTAGGAATCGGTTGATGATCTTCGCCAACGCCCATGCCACAAAAATAGCCGCCCGTTTTTTCCGCGATCCTTTCATCCGCGACAGACCCTTCGTAAATCACCACGTAGGGCGCGTTCAATTCGCCTTTCGCCGCGAGTTCAAAATTATGCACGAACGCTTTGCCCGATTCAACCGAAACAACGGGATGATGCAAAACGAGTCGCGGCACCCCGGGCAAACGTCCCAGCAGCAAATCTTCCACGCTCGGCGCGGTTGCGCCCGTCACCGCGACACTGCAACCATCGCAGCTCATTCCCGCCAACCAAAAGGCATGAACGACTTTGATGGGTCCGAGCAGCGCGCCCGGGCGATTTTCGCCGGGAACGATTTGCAATTCGCGTTCCGCGCTGGAACTCAAAAGATCGGGCAGGGCGGGCATGGTCATTTCAGTCGTTGCCATTTCGTTTTCCCCTTTTTCTAATTCAAACTTTTGTGAACGCGGAAAAAAAAGACCTCTATCACAAGATACAGGTCATTCTACAACCTTACCCTAAGGGTAATGTCAAGCTTTTCGCGCGTTTTTTGTGGACGCATTTGTGGCAGTGCAGTCGCAATTCGCAAAGAACGCGTGGCAGGTGCCGCATTGGTCAAGGGATGCTTCGGCAAGTCGCGCCGAGAGGTCTTGGAGGTCTTGCCGAAATTGGATGAGGGACTTGATTTGCGCGGATGTATCGCGGATTTTGCGGGCGAGGATTTTCTTGAGTTGGTTTCGCAGCGCGGCGCTTTCGCCCTCTTTGGCAATGACGATTAAACTCGTCACTTCGTCGAGCGACAAGCCCATCTGTTTGGCGCGGCGAATAAAACGGACGCGCCCCAACGTTTCGCGCTCGTAAAGCCGATAGCGATTTGCCCCGCGCTCGGCGGGCTTGACCAAACCGATGCGTTCGTAATAGCGAATCGTTTTCGTCGTCGTATTGGCGCGTTTGGCGAGTTCGCCAATCTGCATCAAATCATCGGGTTTCATACGCGGTCAACTTTTTCTACGCACACATGGCGCGCGCGAATTTCTACAACGTGCTAAAGCGATTATAGAACGGGTGGGCGTGGGCGTCAATGTCACGCGCGCCATGCTCGCATTACACTTTGCCAACATGCGAACGTAACGCCGCGCGCATCATCTCGGGCGTTGGCGCGCCTTGAAAGCCCTGCGGGGTGCGATAGACGCGGCATTGCATCGCGAATGCGCCTGACGTTTGTTCGGGGAACAAGTCCGCGCCATTCACGCGCAGCGTCGGCGAACCGACAAATTTTTTGTTCACCGCGTCCTCTTCATCTTGGACCTTGATCATTTCGATCGACGCGGCGATGCCTTCTGTGACGAGCGCGTCATCCAAGATCGCGCGCGCGCCCTGGTACGAAGCACAGTCGTCGAAATAGAGAAATTCGATCTGCATAGCGCCTCCTGAAAACGGTTGATTGATTTTGGCATAATTTTCATTCGTCTTGTTTGCTTCCCCAAGATGCGCCTTTAACATTGCCTTGAACACCTTCCCATGATTCGGCACTTTCAAATGCAACAACTCATGCACAATCACCTCGCGCCGAAACGCGGCAGGTTCATAGAGTAACGCGGTATCGAAAGTCAAGCGCCCGCGGCTGGAACAACTCGCCCACTTGCGTTTCATCGGACGCAATCGAATTTCTTTCGGCGCGACGCCAATCCGCTTCGCCCACGCATCCACTTCGGAATGAAAGATGCTGACTGGAACGATCTCTTCCATTCTTGGAAGGAGATCGTTTTTTGTTTTCTTGGTTTGCTTGGCTTGTTCAATCAACAATCGCTTTTGCATTTTCGTTAGCGTCGTTCCCGTCTGACGCGCAGTCATCGCAACTCTGCGCGTCATCTTTCCGAATCAGCGATGACTGCGCGTCACCACACTCATTATATGTTCCACCACGGCGGGCTTGTTGGTCATTGTTTCAGGGAGATGACGATACAGCGCAATTCGCACCGCGCGCGCATCGCGTTCGCTGGTGAGCCAATGCGGATAATGTTCCAGCACGTTGGTCATTTCGCGCGCGACATGCTCCGCTTCGTTCAAGGGAACATCTTCTTGCTTCAACAACCACAGAATCGCGAATGGCACGCCCGATATGTTGCGCTCGGCTTGTTCGCGCTCGGCTTGCGTAATGTCCTCCACCAATCCCTGCAATTGTTTTAACGCTTCTTCCGTGTCCACCTGCCGCTGTTTGAACGCTTCCGCAATCGCTTCGGCGCGTTCGCCGATGGAAACGAGGTACGGCGCGTTCGTTTGCTCGTCGGAAACTTTTTGCGCGATGGATTTGATGAGGTTGAAAACCTTGACCGTATCGGGCTGCTGACTCGCCGCAATTTGTTCAAGCGTTTGCGGATTGATTTCGTATACCGAGACCGCTTCGCGAATCACGCCGACGCGTGTTTGTTCTTGCACCAACTGGGCGGTTTTGCGCGCGAGTTCGCGGTCTGTCGGACCTTTGCCCTCATACGCCGCGCGCAACAAGTCAAACAAATCCGCGAGACGGTGATAGTCCTCGACAAACTCGCGCAGGAACGGATCGGGCGAGAGAATTTCGTACAAGTCCTCAATCTCTTGAAAGAACCGATAGTACGCGTGCCGCGCCTCTTCGTCGCGCAAGGCGAGCAACGCAGCTTCAGCGGCTTTGTCCGCGCTCTTCCCCTTCACCAGCGGCAAGTATTCCGCGCGCCCTTTTGCCATCTGTTCACGAAACCGTTTTTCGAGAACGTCCAACCCTTGAATCACGCTCGTCACATCGCGCGAATCGAACGCCAATGCTTTTTCGAGATTTTCAAAGATGCCGACAAAATCCAAAACAAACCCGCCTGGCTTGCGCTGTCCCGTTTCGTCCTCGTACGGACGATTCACGCGCGCAATCGCTTGCAAGAGAACATGATCGCGCATCGGCTTGTCGAGATACATGCAATACAACACGGGCGCATCATAGCCCGTCAATAATTTTTCAGTGACGATCAAAATGCGCGGTTTTTCGTCGGGCTTGACGAATTGTTTGCGGACGCGTTTTTCTTCGTCCTCGCTTTTGTAATAGCGTGTCAAACTCGGCTCGTCATTGTGCGCGGGACTAATGAGCACCTCAGATTCTTCGGGCGGAAGATATTGATCGAGCGCGGCTTTGTACAGTGTACACGCCTCGCGGTCCACTGCGACGAGAAATGCTTTGTAACCGAGCGGCGCAACATTCTCGGTGAAATGTTTTGCCACGTACTGCGCGATGCGCTGGACGCGCTCGCGGTTCTTGAGCATGTTCTTGAGCGTGACCGCTTTTGCCAACACGCGATTGAGGTCTTCTTGATCGCTCATGCCCTCCGCTTCGGCGAGTTCGAGAAATTCGCGGTTGAGCGTTTCGCGGTCCACGCGCAATTCGTTCGGCGCGAGGGAATAGTACAGCGGAACCGTTGTTCCGTCGGAAATGGATTCCGCAATCGAGTATTTGTCGAGATACCCTTGCGGATCATCCTGCCCGAAGGTCTTGAAGGTGCCTTGTCCGTGCGCGGTCTTGTCAATCGGCGTGCCTGTGAACCCGAGATAGGTCGCATTCGGCAGCGCGCCCATCAAGTAATTTCCCAAGTCGCCGCCCGTGCTGCGATGCGCTTCGTCCACCAAAACGAAAATGCTGCGCTGGAGATTCACGTTCGCGGGAATGTCATCGAATTTGTGAATCATCGCGACGATGAGCCCGCGCGTGTCGGACGCGAGAAGTTCGCGCAAGTGAGCTTTGCTCTGCGCCACCTCGACGCGCCCGATGCCGAGCGTGGCGGCGAGATTGCCAAAGAGCTGCGTTTCGAGTTCATTGCGATCCACGAGCATCAAGACGGTGGGATTTTCAAACAGCGGTTCTTGAATCAAACGCTGTGCGATAGTGATCATGGTGTACGTCTTGCCCGACCCTTGCGTATGCCAGACGAGACCGTGACGCTTTTTTGCATCGCGGGCGCGATGTAGGACGCGGTCCACCGCGCGCATTTGATGCGGACGCAAAATGACTTTGATGAGCTCATCATCTTTGCGCGTAAATAAAATGAAATCGCGCAAGACGCGCAAGACGCGTTCGGGCGCGACAAATGATTTAACAAGAGTCTCAAAATCTTGTGCGGCGGTTTCGTCTTTCCAATTGAACAAATTTTTCGCCGTCGTGTTCCACGTTGCGCCATAGTAATAGTGGACGAGATGGGTGAGCGTGAACAGTTGCAAGAGCGCGAGGAGTTCGGGCGCTTGGCGGTGATAGCGTTTGACCTGCTCGAGCGCTTCGCCCAAGCCGTCAATTTTCGTCGCGGCTTTGGTTTCGATCAAGAGCACGGGAACGCCGTTGATGAGGAAAACGACATCGGGGCGAATGGTGTGGACGCCGTTGGTGAATGAAAATTCGTCGGTGACGTGAAAGGCGTTGCGGCGCGCATCGGCAAAATCAAGCAAGCGCAAATTTCGTTCGCGGCGTTCGTCGGGTACGAAAACGGTTTTCAATCCTTTGAGATATTCCCACGCTTCAAGATTGCCTTCGGGCTTGGGCGGCACGCGTATCAAGCGTTTGGCGATTTCCTCGGCGCTGCACGCATCCACGCGTTCGGCATTGAGCTGCTGAATCTTCTGAATCAACACCTCCCACAGCAGCGGACTCGTTTCGCCGCGCCTTAAGCGCAATGCCTCGTCGGGCGAGAGATATGTCCAGCCGCAATCCTTTGCGTATTCGATTAACCGATTTTGAACGACGTGGCGTTCGCTACGCAACGAGGGATGAGGGCGGAGGGATGAAGGATGAGAAGACATAGGAAAGGATGGGGGATGAGGGCGGAGGGATGACGGATAAAATTCATCCCTCATCCCTCATCCTTCGTCCCTGGTTTTTGAGGCGTTTGACGATGGTGACAAAGATGGCGATGAGTTCATTGGTTTCAGCAACAAGTGGTTTGATTTTTTCGGCGGGAACAATGCCCGCGTCTTGCAAGAGTTCAAGCCAATATTCTGTTTCGTCGAGTTCTTGCAGCGCGCCCTCAAATTTGCTAATCATGTCGGCGTCTGATTTAGCGCGCTGCGCCTCACGGTATTGTGCGCCGACAGATGTGCCGGAACGCAGCACCTGTTTGCCCAACACTTGCGCTTCTGTCGTTTTAGGCAAAGAGGAATAAAGTCGGATGATCGCCAACGCAAACTCTTTGGTGCGCTTGCGTAAATCTTGGCGGTTCGGTCTTATTTCATCCTTCATCCTTCATCCCTCCTTTTCATCCTTCATCCTTCATCCCTCTATAATTGACCCCGAAAACCAGACCACAGGTTAAGGTGGAAAAACGAGTACAATCACCTACCTGCGGAGGAAATCGAATGTCAAAATTACGTCGCCGCCATAGCGCCGAATTCAAATTCAGGACTTT
>Ga0247727_10006812_pt1 | contig 22206 bp, 19 predicted proteins | sample WisWelCaveWW1625_FD_202498 | JGI IMG/M metagenome (GOLD analysis project Ga0247727, IMG submission 202498) | Biofilm microbial communities from Wishing Well Cave, Virginia, United States - WW16-25 | ecosystem: Environmental > Aquatic > Deep subsurface > Groundwater > Cave microbial mat | place...
TAACCGAACGATGGTTTTTGAACGTAATTCGTTTCGAAAATGAAATTTCGAATCCGCCGCCTCCAAGCCCTATCATAGTTCCGGCGAAATATCCGGCCAACAATCCGAGATTCGCCGCAACTCCGGCTGCGATTGCCTTCCAGGTTTCGTCGCCACCTGCCGGCACCAAATAATAAAAGACAGAAAATCCGGCGGCAATGCTGAGAACGTATCCAATGATCGTCCGGGCCAGCGACCTGATGCTTTTTCTGGCAATGTACCCCGCCGCAAATCCCCCGGCGAAAAACAAGGTGGCTGCCGCCGAAGCCTGAAACAGTATTTCCCAGATCAGTTCCGAATGAAACCCGCCCATCCATTTTATTTGCCTAAAATTACAACCGGGATGTTTAGTACCAAAGGCAGATCGTATTTCTTCCTGATATTTCTATTCTCCTTGTCGGCACTTACCTCATCTTGCCAGGACCAGGGAAAAGGTGAGGCCGGTTCAAAACCCGAAGACTCAATTGTCAAAACCCAAATTCCGAAAACTACTGTCACAACCGGCGCGGAAAATCTGATCACGGGTAAGCTCCACCTCATTCGCGGCAAAAAAATCGCCCTCGTTGCCAACCAGACTACATTGGTTTTTGGCATGGTCCACCTGGCAGATACTCTCAAATCCCTGGGTATCGAAATCCTGAGAATATTCACGCCGGAACATGGTTTTCGCGGGGACCACGATGCGGGCGGACTTGTAAAATCTACCACCGATCCGAAAACCGGCATACCCCTGATTTCCCTGTATGGCAACAACAAAAAACCAACCGCGGAACAAATGGATGGCCTTGATATGGTGTTGTTTGATATGCAGGATGTCGGAGCAAGATTCTATACATATATATCTACTATGACATATGTTATGGAGTCCTGCGCAGATGCGGGTGTTCAGTTCATGGTTCTGGATCGCCCGAATCCCAACGGATGGTACGTGGATGGTCCGGTTCTCCTGCCTGGATTTACTTCCTTCATCGGTTTGCATCCGGGTGTCCCGGTAGTACATGGCATGACCATCGGCGAATATGCAAGAATGGTCAACCAGGAAGGATGGCTGACGGGCAAAAAGAAATGTACAGTAGAAACAATCGGGTGCTCGAATTATACCCATTCGATGACCTGGGAAGAAACGGGCCTGACCTGGATCCCTCCCTCACCCAATCTGCCAACAGAATATTCGGCCCACCTCTATCCGATGCTTTGCCTGTTTGAAGGCCTGTTTGTCAGTGTTGGTCGCGGAACTGATTTTCCATTCGAAATTTTCGGAGCACCCTGGCATGAAGGTTTCCGGTATTCGTGGAGAAAAGATTCCATCGCTGCTGTTTCTGAACCCTCGGTTGTGAATCTCGGAGGACTTGAAATGGAAGTCAGCAGATTTACACCCAGATCCATTCCGGGCAAAGCTTCCGATCCGGTTTTTCTGGGCGAAATATGTTGGGGTGCGAAATTCAGGAACCGGGTCGCTGGAAGAAATCTGTTTGTTGCAGGATTGCACCTGATTCTCAATCTGGTTCAGGAAACCGGCAATGTCGGTTTGGACCAACCGCTTTTCAAAAGCTCCTTTGATTTGCTATCGGGAAGCGACGAATTGAAAAAGCAGATGCTCGCCCAGGAAAATCCGGAGCTTGTCTATGAATCCTGGCAACCTGCAGTCCGGGCATTCAAAATAACGAGAAGTAAATACTTGTTGTACTCAGATTTCGAGTGAATGAAAATCATTTTCATGGGAACTCCGGAGTTTGCAGTAGCATCACTTGACAAACTTTCGGTCGCAGGGCACAGTATATTGGCGGTTGTGACCTCGCCTGACCGGCCGGCCGGACGTGGCCAGACAAATTCCCAATCTGAGGTAAAAAAGTATGCCGTCGCAAAGCAGTTGCCGGTTTTGCAACCTGAAATTCTGAATGATCCTGAATTCATCAAAGAATTAAAATCCTTAGGGGCAGACCTTGCCGTCGTTGTGGCATTCCGGAAACTCCCGGAATCAGTTTGGAGCATTTTCCCCCGCGGAACCATCAACCTTCACGCTTCCCTCCTTCCCGATTACCGCGGACCGGCGCCGATTCCATGGGTCATCATCAATGGTGAAACCGAAACTGGTCTTACGACTTTCTTCATCAATCGCAATATAGATACCGGGAACATTCTTCTCCAGGAAAAAGTTGCAATACCTTCCACATGGGATGCCGGAATGCTGCATGATGAAATGATGATTCGTGGCGCTGGCCTGGTCCTCCGGACAGCAAACGGAATTGAATCCGGTCTGTTGAAAGCGATTCCACAGGATCACACCGGATTTATTCACCATGCCCCGAAGATTTTTCCAGAACTCTGCCGGATCAATTGGAGCACCCAACCTGCATCTATTCACAATCATGTTCGCGGCCTCAGCCCTTATCCTGCGGCATGGACTATGCTAAACGGCAAAAAAGTAAAAATACTCAAAACTGAAATTGATGAATTCAGAATGGAAGGCGTTCTGCCCGGAACGATACAATCAGATGGAAGATCCGGGATTCGGGTTGCAGCATCAAACGGATCAATCCTGGTTCTGGAATTGCAAATGGAAGGAAAAAAACGAATGGCTGCAAAGGAATTTCTCGCCGGTTTCCGTGATCCATTGATTAATTTCGCTTGAAATGACGAGTTTCAGAAGCAAGCACTATCCCGGGTCAGGAAAATCATTCCTGATTCTCCAGGAATATGCGATGCGCTATTACGGGATTCTCACCGGAATCGTAATGATGCTCGTTGTTCTCCGGTATTATTTCCAGAAAGACATTTTCTGGGTTGCCATCATCGGTGAGTCGCTCGCCTTGTTGGTTGGGAACATGCTGGCATATGCCAATCTCCGGAGACGGATTGCGGAAGTTTTGTTTGTCGCCGATTCCATTTCCGTGATCTCGATGTACGACTTGCTGTACCGGCAGCCGCAAAAATCATTTCCGCTGCGGCTTGCAAATCCTGTTCGTGTCAATGAGGGAATCCAGATTCATTATAAAGACCAGATCATCACGCTTGCGTCAAAAGATTGGGATGAAATAGATGTGATCTGGGAATGGCTTACATCCAATCACGAACCATCCGGATATACTTACACCGTGAGATGATTTTATTTATCTTTGGCCGGCTAAATTGAATTTGCAGATGGGAATTCTTGACGGGAGAATATGTATAGTCACGGGTGCAACAAGAGGAATTGGGCGGGAAATCGCGCTCGAATTCGCCAGACAAGGGGGCAGCGTAGCATTTACCTGGCGATCGTCTTCTGAGCACGCTGCATCTCTCGAATCGGAAATTGCCTCCCTTGGCGCAAAATCGCTTTCCATTTCATGTGATGCCGCAGACTCCGTTGCCGTGCAATCCATGATTGACAGGGTGGCATCGGAATTCGGCAGGATTGATATTTTGGTGAACAACGCAGGCATCACGCAGGACAATCTGCTTCTTCGAATGTCAACGGATCAATTTGATGCGGTGATCCGGAACAATCTCAACAGTGTGTTTTATTCATCCAGGGCTGTTCTGAAAACCATGCTGAAACAACGGTCCGGCTCGATCATCAATATCGGCTCCATCGTCGGAGTGACCGGAAATGCCGGGCAGGCAAACTATGCTGCGGCAAAAGCCGGTATGATTGGATTTACGAAATCCCTGGCCAAAGAAGTCGCTTCCCGGAACATCCGTGCCAATGTCATCGCTCCGGGATTTATTGCCACCGAAATGACCGCAAAAATTCCGGAGGCAGAGTTGAAAACCTGGATTGAAGGGATCCCTCTGAAAAGGGCCGGCACTCCCGCCGATGTAGCCAATTTGTGCGTGTTCCTGGCATCAGACGCAAGCAATTATATTACAGGGCAAGTCGTTCATGTAAACGGCGGCATGTTTATGTAAACCCCTTTGACCCGGCTTGATTTCACATACTCCCCGTGGCTGATTGTCATTTGCCTTTCGGCTTCTGCCGCCTTAAGCTGGTGGCTCTATTCCAAAGATCCCGGCGCTATTCCGAAGGCAGTCCGTTGGTTGCTTCTTGGATTTCGATTCGTGGTTTTTTCTATCTGCTCCATTCTGCTTCTTGAGCCCCTGATCAATTGGTTCGAAAAAGTTTCTTACCCACCGATCGTCGTAATACTTCAGGATGATTCTGAAAGCATCGCGATACAAAGGGACAGCAATTTTGTCCGGAATGAACTCCCGGGAGAATTGAAAAATTTACTGCAAAGGTTTGACGGCACGGGAATTGAACCGCGGTATTATACATTCTCAGATCAGTTGACCGGAAATACCGATCCTGATTCACTGAAATTTTCCCGAAGCGGAACCAATATTTCTTCGGCCCTTGCTGAAGTCAGAAAATTGTACCAAAATCAAAACCTGGGTGCGATCATACTGCTGACAGACGGCATCAGCACTTCCGGTTCCAATCCGGGATATTCCCTTGATGAATTCACCCAGCCCATATACACCGTTTTGCTCGGCGACACCGCAGAACAAAAAGACCTGAGAATCGCCGAAGTTCTGGTCAACGAAATCTCTTATCTCGGCAATGAGACGCCGGTGAAAGTTAAGATCAGCGCTTCTGGAATTGAAGATACAGATGTCTCTGTAAGCCTGACAAGAGGCGATAAAGTTCTGGGTTCGCAACAGGTCAGAATCGGCACTTCGAATCCTTCCGTCGAGGCTGATTTCATGCTGAAGCCTGATACCACCGGAGTGTTACAATATGTCGTTCACCTCAGCGAAATTCCCGGAGAACTCACCATGCGCAACAACCACAAGGCTATTTTCATCCATGTTCTGGAGACGAAAATCCGTATCGGGATATTCGGCGGATCCCCACACCCGGACATCGGGGCAATTCTGAAAGCATTGAAAAGGGACAATCGCTACGACCTCGTGGAATTGATTCACAAAGACCGTCAATCGTTTTACCAGCAGGCAGCGGGATTGCGGTTGGAAGATTTGGATCTGCTGATTCTCCACAATTTTCCAATCAGTTCCGCGGATGCGCCATGGGTGGAAAAAATCGTCAATGCGATCAATCAGGAAAAGATCCCGGTAATGTTTTTTGCCGGATTGTTCACCGATTTGCAAACCGCAAAGCCCTTACTGGAATACCTGGCCATTTCCCCTTCGGCAATATCTTCCGGTTTCGAAGAAGTCCAGCCCAATTTTGGCGCTGCATACATGGATCACTCGACATTTACTTTCGACCGGGATTGGATCAATATGATGAATTCATCCCCCCCCCTTCTTCGGAACCGGTCCGACTGGAAGGCGCAGGGCGATGCCCTTGTCTGTGCCACCACGACGATCAGAAATGTGAAACTGGATTATCCGTTTTATGCACTGAGGCAAAACCTGGGAAGGAAGAGTGTTGTGGTTACCGGTGAAGGAATCTGGCGAATCCGTGCGCATTGTCATTCCGAATTGCACGGTTTCGACGCCTTTGACATCTGGATTGGGAACAATGTGCAGTGGCTGGTCGTTCAGGATGACAAAAGGAAATTCCGGGTGAATCCTTCCAAGCCGCTTTTCTCCGGCAACGAATTGATCACATTCAAAGGGCAAGTATATGATGAAAGTTATCATCCGGTTCGCGGAGCAGAAATCAAGCTGAAGATCCGGGATGAGAATTCAAGGGAGAATGTTTTTTACATGAATGAATCCGGTGAAGGACATTATTTTCTCGAGTTTAGCAATCTGGCAGAAGGAACCTATTCCTATTCTGCTGCCGGAAACAAGGGGGAGGTGGAATTGGGGAAAGACAATGGGCAATTTTCTGTCGGCAAATCTTCCATCGAACATTTTAACCTCAGGGCCGACGATGGATTGCTCAGGCAGATCGCACTTCGCACGGGTGGCAGGTATTATCAGGCAACCGAACTCCAAAAGCTTGGTGATGAAATCGCAGAACTTGAATCCATGAAACCGGTTGTGGAATTCCGCCGGACACGCAAAGGGTTCCAGGAATTCATCCCTTTGTTTTTTCTGATTTTCGCCATCCTGGCGGTGGAATGGACAGTTCGTAAGGTATTCAGCCTGACCTGAGCCCGGCAACAAACGGTTCGGAGAAAACCCCGGCAAAGCGACAAAATCAAAGTTTTCCTTCTGCCTCTTTGCCGTTCGACCGCGATTTTTATCCATTTCTTACATCATCGCAACATGACGCATTCCCGGTCGTTAAAGAGAAATATGAACAACACCACAAACAACCATTCCAACCTGCTCATTACTCCAAAAGGAGTTCTGATTTTTCTTGGGAAAGACGGCTATGCCGTAGTTGGCATTACCGAATTTCAGGACAAACTCTTTTTCAAACTCCGGCAATAGAATCTCATAGCTGAAATGTCTCTCATAACGACTCCTCCCCGCATCGCACATGCGGGGATTTTTTTTGTAATCGAATCCATATTCCCTGCATGGTGTAATCAATCCGGATTTTTTTGTGTGGAATTTCCCTTTTCATTCACCATATTCCTGTACCAAAATGCTGAAAGTCCCGGGAACAATATTTCTGATTCTGATGGCAGGTTGCCTGCATTCTCAGGGAATCAGGATCAAGGGCATTGTCCTGGATGATTCGACGGGAAGTCCGGTGCCGGGCGCGACGATCCGGATTGCGGGATCAAAAGTAGCTACGCAAACCGGAAGCGAAGGCGTTTTTGTCCTGGAAGCAATCAGCTTTCCTCTATTCCTGCAGGTAAGCCACCTTTCCTATCAAAAATTGTCACAGACCGTACATGGTGTTTCCCATCATCTTGAAATCCGCCTTCGACCGTCCCTGCTCACCCTTCCTGATGTTGAAATCACCGGCCGGCTTCAGGTAGAACGCGTACATCACGACCGGACTATGTATATGTATGATTATGAATTCATAGAAAACTATATCATACTGATTGCCAACGATCCGGAGTTGCGGCGCCCGGAACTTGTCTTGCTTGATGATCGCGACAGCATTTCAGGCTCTGCATTTTGCAGTTCGGCGCCGGGATGGTTTGAACGCGATTGCAGGGGCAATCTTTATGCCATCAGCGAAAGGGAGGCGATGGCAATTTCCCTATCCGGAAATGAAATTCATTTCCATGCGATTCCGCTGAAAGATTACCTCGAACGGATCAGGCCCTGCATCGCCTGCCTTGATGGAATCGTCTTCACCGAAACCTGGCACAACAATCAATACAAGGAATTCTATTATCGTTTGCCAGGGAAATCCGAAAGCAATTCCCTGCATATCGTCGCCAACCGGGAGCGGCTGGCTCAGATGGCGGAAGAAGGATTCCCGATGAATGGTCCTGCAGGACCTGCGGAAATATTGCGAAGTCCTGCTTCCGATTCCCCGGCTTTGATGTTCGAACTGTTTTTCCTTCAACAGACATTTTTTGCACCCGTTTTTTCACCTTTATTCATTAAGGAAAAGAAGGCGATCATTTTTGATCACGCCAACGGCGAAATTTCAAGTTTTGAATTCCCGCTTCATGTCACATCCCGGATCAAAACAGATTATCACAAACAAAAGTCGTGGCAGGAAACAATCATAAAAGATGACATTGCGGACGAATTCTACACAGCGTTTGGAAAGAACGGAATTACGACATTAAAAAGAATTGACCTGATGACCGGTGGCCTGACCGGCGAATGGGTCATTCCGAAATCGTTCATTTCCAAAATCAGGATACACGGCGGAGTCGCATATTTTATGTACAAAGACAAGATTTATGACGACGTGAACCGCCTGTACCGGATGAGGCTGGATCAATAGCCCTGCCATTTCCGCTGGTTTCCTGTTATCAATATTTGACCAACCTGATGGACTGCCGGAAATAGCCGGCAACAGACAAATGATAAATCCCCGGTTGCAAAGCAGAAGTTTCAATCCGGGATTCCGTTGAAATCAAATCAGCATTCCAAACCATCCGGCCAAGTACATCTGTCAATTCCAGTGAGATTGCATTCCCGTCGCCGGATCGAATCAGCAAGAAATCAGAAAATGGATTGGGAGAGGCTTCAAACATGAAGTTGGAAATGAGAATGGATTCTCCGGAAACCGGCATACATTCAGCGGGCAGTGGATCCGGATTGATCTCGAGGCGGTTGCCGGGAGTAAGGGTTTTGCCCGTGAAGGCAGGGTAACTGACCGGATATCTTTCGATCCGGAATTGCTGGTTGTTTCCCGGCGATCCCCCCTGGGTGGATGGTCCGTTGAAATTTACCGGATTGACATATTCCCAATGTATATTTCCTGAAGTATCTATTTCGAATGAACGGCCATCGGGCCCGTCGCAAATCAGAATGTGATCATTTGGCAGCGGTTCAGCTCCCGAAATATTCAGGGAAAACCATTGGCTGGCACCGCCGTCGTAGGTGTAGTCAAGTCCTGCCGGACCGTAAGGTAGCGACGGAAACAATTGATAATTCCCTGAACTGTCAACCGGGGGTGTGATGACATCAACGGATGAATAATTGCCACCCGGACGGCCGAGTCCGTTGTTGAACACCATGATTTTCCCGCCGAATATCAAGGTATCGGCTATCCACCGGGCATCATGCTGCTCAAAAAGAACCTGATCGCTGCTGTCCCCCTGGTCATAATGCTGCGGATTTCCCCAACGGTACAGGATGTCCCCCCCCTTTCCGCTGTTCCCGCCGGAATGGGATGCCGCCTCCAAAGTCGTGGTGCTGTGATCAATGACCCAGATTTCGCTGAATCCGTGCACACTGACCAGGACCTGGTCAAAACCAGGATGATAATCAATCGAATTAAAATGCAACCAATCGCTGGAACCGGCCGGGATGTCGTCATGGGCGTTGATGTTGATGAGTTCCGGAAGATTTGCTACGGTATCGAAATTCGATTTGGTCGAATCAAAATCCTGAACCAGGTGATCCCAGGAATGCCATTCCCAAACGATATTGGCGGAATCGTTGCCGACCGGTTCGATTTCTGCAATCATTTCCGACCAAAAATATAAGGTAAGATTCGATGTGTCCCGTCCCATGGCGGCCGCTTCAGCCTTGGTTTTCTTTTCCCAGGCGAAAAAGAGGAAATTCCCGTTGGGAAGCGGCTCCAGGTCATGATGCTGACGCCGGAGTGAATCAGAAAATGTCAACTCCCAGGTTTGGTTTCCGTTCCAGTCAAAAATTTCAAGGATACCGCCTGCCCCGCCGCCATTGAGATTGATTCCTCCTGCGTTTCCTGCACGAAGCAAACTTCCATCTTCACGCAGGTAAGCTACGGTTCGGCAACGGTAGGCGCTCGTCCAGGATCTGATTTCGCGGCCGCAATTGTCAACGAGGTATGTGTCAAAATAAGCCATCGGATACAAGAGATTGTATCCATCAGAAACGGTAGAATCAATCGAAAACAGCCCCATCGTGGTCTGGGTTGTTACCAAAACCGGGTAAGCAGAATTTGCAATCAAAAGCAGGAAAATGATCCGGATTTTCAAAGGAGAATTTGGTTTGTGAATCCCGAAATTTAAGAAACATCACCGGAACACAGACGTAAAAAATTGTAAATTGGCTGCAATAAGACGAATACTCAGCATGGAACCAGACCAGGATCTTGCGACAATACTGATTCCAGACATCAGCGGATTCACAGAGTTCAGTACAAGCACCGAACTTGAACATGGTGCACTGATCATCAATGAATTATTAAATGTGATCGTCGAATCCAATTCTTGCGAGTTTAAGGTGGGCGAAGTGGAAGGAGACGCAGTGCTTTTTTACAAACCCGGCGAGGCGATTCCCAGGAAAGTTCTGGTTGAACAATGCATTGAAATGTTCCGGAATTTCCATCGGAAAGTGGATAGCATGGTCAAAGTAATTGATTGTCCCTGCGGAACCTGTCAGACGGCAGGGATTCTTTCTTTGAAATTCGTCGCCCATCGTGGAAGAATAAAAGAAATCAATGTCGCCAATTTTGTAAAAGCCACGGGTAAGGATATGATAGTGGCACATCGTCTTCTGAAAAATTCAATCGCTTCCAAGGAATACATTCTCTTCACAAAAAACAGTGTGGATTCCAAGCAGGATGCCGGAGAGAATACACTGCAATGGAATGAATCACAGGAAGAATATGAATCAATCGGCAAGATTGAATTTCAATATGCTCTTCTCGGCGACCTCAGAAATGAAGTCAGACCACTATAAGGGTTTTGATATGAAAAACATTTTAATATTAATCTTTATCTTTCTTCTTTCATTCGAATCAAAAGCAGACTCTCCCCTCACATCCACGGAATTTTATGTTGCCTACGAAGACCACAAAATGGTTCAATATGCCGCCGGATTGAATGGCATCATTGACGGAAAACTGATGAAATTCCTTGCAAACCCGGCTGAAGATGTTGCCGTCAAGATGGCAACGATCAATGTCATCGGATGGCAAATCGAAGGAAGAAAGAATGCAAATGTTTTCGCCGAATTCCTCGATAAGAAAAGGAAAATGGATCGCGGGCTTCCCAATTATGAATCCAAATACCAGGATGATGACCTGATGTGCCTGGCATACCTGATGTCCATGGACAATTATTTCGATGTAAATGAAGCGGCAAGGCTTGCCCAACTCGCCCGCGACCGGAATCCCAAAAGCTACACAGTTAACATTGTCACAGCTCTGATATTTTCTCAACAGGCATTCGATCACGATTGGTGCAAGGTTTGGACTGTCACCAATATGGTCAGGGAAAACAAAAGTTTGACGATTGACATGAAACCTGTTGCAATCCAGATTATTTTCGAGTATATGGATTTGTATCAGGACGAATGCAATGGCAAGTGACATCCGGTTCGCTGTCCTTCGGAAACACTTCAATGGAAGCGCGGATTTCAGCGATGAGGATTTCGAAAAACTGATTTCCTACCTGACACCTGTGTCCTTACGCAAGAAGGAAATGTTCACCGTGCAGGGTGAAAAATGTAACTACCTTGCATTTGTCAGTTCCGGATGCCTTCGGGCATTCCATACCGACACAAAGGGAAATGATTTCACGATGTATTTTGCCTTCAAGGATTGGTGGACGGGAGACAAAGAAAGTTTCTATTCCGATACGCCGGCAAGATTCAACGTTCAGGCACTTGAGGATTCGGAAATCCTGAAGGCAGACAAGGTGCTTTGGGAACAAGCCCTGGATCAGATTCCCGTATTCGAAAAATGGTACCGGATAAAAACCCGGAAGTCATACGAAGCGGCGCAGCAGAAACTGATCGAGGCACAAACCGAATCCGCTGAGGAAAAGTACCTCAAACTGCTTAAGAACGCCCCGGAAATCGTTCAGCGGATTCCCCAGCATTACATTGCCTCCTATCTGGGAATCAAACCGCAATCCTTAAGCCGGATCAGGAAAAAGATTTTTGAAGCGGACTGATTTCTTAACATACGTGAATGGAACCGGCCTGTGATTCACTGTAGTTTTGAGGCGTCAACAACATCGTTTCAAAACACAAATACCAAACCAATGGAAACAAAAAATCAAAAAGCAAAGTTGTTTGCGGCCGGAAGTGGCAGGAAATTCAATGTACTTGGACATTCGGTTACCGTGATCCTTTCCAAAGAGGATTCAGCCGGAAATTATTACGTTTTCGAGTGCATCACACCTCCCGGTCACGGAATTCCGCCTCACGTCCATGAACGTGAAGACGAACTCATAAGCATTCTCGAAGGCGAGTTCGAAGTGATGCTCGGCGACAAGATCTGCAAAGCGAATGCCGGAGACGAAGTTTTCTTTCCGAGGCACATTCCGCATTCATTCCAGAATGTCGGAAGCAAAGCTGGAAAAACCAGGTGGACCGTAGTTCCCGGCGGCAACTTTGAAGAATTTTTTGACAAGCTGGGAGCGCTTCCTGCCGGTCCGCCGGACTTGCAAAAGGTAGCAGTTATTTTTGCAACTTTCGGAATGAAAATACTGATTCCGTCGAATTCATGATCAATGAAATTTCGCAGCCGGTGCCTCCGGGACCGGCTGCGATTCGCAAACATGAAATCATAACACAATGAAAAATTTCCTGGAAAAATCCGTTTACGATGATATCAGAAGCCGCGCTCTCCAATTGAGTCAGAATCATGTTGCACTTTGGGGTAAAATGACCGTCAATCAAATGGTCTGCCACATTTCAGATCCGATCCGCGATGTCCTTGGAATCCGCATGACGGAACCGGTTGTCCCGGAAGAAATGCGTCCCCAGGTTATCGCGATGGTGATGATTGAACCAGATTGGGAAAAAAACCTACCGACATTTCCACCTTATCTGCAGGCTCCTGAGGGCGGCGGCACCACACCATCTGATTTCACAAATGACAAAGAGGCATTTCTTGATTTGATGAAGAAATTATTTGAAACGAAACCTTCGTTTTCATACCAGGCCCATGCCGGGCTTGGAAAACTGGACCGCAATGATACAGGATGCCTCATCTGGAAGCACTGCGATCATCATCTGAGACAATTCGGCCTGTGACGAAAATGGAAAGCTGATTGCGATTTGAGAATTTCTGAAAACAAAGATTTCAGAGGGTCGCATTCCTGCCAAACTGTCATCCCTGCCGGATTCCAAACATGACGGCTATCCTCCTGTATTCCGCCTTTTTTCAATAAAATTTTCAAAATCATAAAATCTGGTTCAATTGGCGTTTTCTTGATTCTTGTTTGGGTGGCTCAGCGCGGAAAGCAGGTGAAAAAATCATTTTGATTGAAGCGGAATTGCAGGGATTTGGAAGGATTTGCGTTATGGGATGATGGAGAATTCTGGAATCCTCTAAAAACTGTGAATTTCTTCACTTCGATAAAAACTCAGTGTAAACGTTGGGCATTTTTGCAGACCTCAGGTTTTTGAAAATCAAACATTGCTTTTTTGAAAGAAGGGTTTGTTTTAGAGCGAGAAACAGTGTGAGAGCGAAGAAAAATCAGAGCGGGAAACGTCGCTATCGCTCTGTTTCTCACTCTGATTTTAATGCACGCCCGCCTCGAAATCTGTGTTTTCAGATGTTTCCTTCTGTTACCGATTGTGGAATCCGTTCCGCAAAATCCAGTTGATTTTGTAGATTGGGGCATTTGTCCGGGTTGAATATTGAGAAGGCAAATGCCTTTTGAGAAGAAAATTTGTTACCAGATGGAATATTTTTCCGTTTGGGAAATTGATTATTATGCATATTTTGCTCATGGGGAGGAGGATGGTGGCCCCGGAGTATATTATATATATATTATATATAATACCATTCGATGATATTTATTGCACTCCGCGTTTTTTCAAAAAAAATTGAAAAAATATCTAATCCGGTTCAATTGGCGTTTTCTTGATTCTTGTTTGGGTGGCTCAGCGCGGAAAGCAGGAAAGATTTCAGAGGTTCCCATTCCTGCCAAACTGTCATCCCTGCCGGATTCCAAACATGACAGCTATCCTGAACATCTCAATTCGATAAAGATGGAATCACTTCAAAGCAATTTCCCGGCAATATATCCTGTCGTCCAGGCCGACTGGAAATTGAATCCGCCTGTGATGCCGTCAATGTCCATCACCTCCCCCGCGAAATACATTCCCGGACAAACCTTGCTTTCCAATGTCGCCATATGGATAGAAGAAAGACTCACACCGCCACAGGTTACGAATTCTTCCCTGAAAGTAGTCTTCCCACTGACTTCATACAAATCATTTACCAATGTATTAATCAGCCGGTTTTTCATTTTGCTTCCCATCTGGTCCCATCCCGATTCCGGATTTATTCCGCACCGGTTCAAAAGAAATACCCAAAGCCGGGCCGGCAAAGCAAACGGATTCAAATTTTTCAACATCCTCCCACCCATTTCCGGAGCTGCAGATTCCAATTTGCTGCGGACAATATCTTCGTTCCAATCGTTAACCCAGCTTACCTGTATTTTGAATTTGTAATTCATCCCGTTGAGAATCCTGGCTCCCCAGGCACTGAGCTTCAGAATCGCCGGGCCACTCATTCCCCAATGCGTGATCAGCAAAGGTCCCTCTGCCTGAATCCGGGTTCCCTGAATTCTTGCCAAGGCAGGATTCACGACTACACCCATCAATTCCCTGACGGCTTCTGAAGGCATATTGAATGTGAAAAGTGACGGCACCGGGTCTTCAATTTTGTGGCCCAAATCCAAAAGCCATGCGAAGCTTTTCAATTTCGGATGGCCTCCGGTTGCAACAATCATCTTGTCACAATCCATCGATTCCCGGGCTTCGAATGATATTCTGATACCGGGATTCAAGGCCTCTGCTTTCTTCAGATCGTGGTTTAACAAAACCTGAATTCCGGCTCTTTTTGCTTCATTGGAAAAACAATCAACAATCGTTTGGGAATCATTGGAAAGCGGAAAAACACAGCCATCCGGATAAGTTTTCAAGGGCACGTTTCTGGCTTCGAACCAATCCATCACATGGCGGGTATTGAATGTTCCGAAAAGCTTTCGCAGTTCCCTTTCGCCGCGGGGAAACCGGGAAGCCAGAACTTTTACATCCTGTTCTGCATTTGTGACATTGCACCTGCCACCGCCGGAAATTTTCACTTTGGAAAGTACCTTTCCGGATTTCTCAATGATAATCACATGGGCATCAGGATGATGCGATTTGCACGATAGGGCCGCGAAGAATCCAGCCGCGCCACCTCCAAGCACGAGGACCTTCACCTGCCTGACAGCAGTTGATCCAGGTTCAGAAAGTATTTCGTCCAGATTTTCTTCAATTTTCCCGGCAGCATGAATTGCATCAATTTGAAAAATCCGGAAACTCGCATTTTTACTGACAGTTCAATCCGCGTTTTATTCCCATCGGCATGAAAAATAAAAGTCTGTGTCGGCAACAATCCCATGCCATGTTGTGCTTCGATTTCCAATTTGTGAAGCGGAATTTTAGAGAAATCAGAAACCGCGGCGAACACGAGGCCGATGGGTGCATTGATCATTCCGGTTTGACTGAAAGTAAACATGATTATTGTTGCACGGCAAACTTCAATATCGAATTTCCCAATTCAGATTCGCAGGTTGCAATATACAATCCCACCGCAAGAGATATCTCCATTCCTGACATTTCAGTTCCCGGATTCGGCAATATACCCTGAAAGACAGCCTGCCCCTTCATGTCATTGATACGAAGCTGATAAATATTTTTTCCGGATTCAACATTCTCAAAGTCTATGAAAATCCGGCCATCAGAATACCAGATTTTCATTTCACTTTCCACTATATCTTCCACCGGAACCATGGACAGGCAGATGGTAGAATCTGGAACTGCTGGCCGATTCGCATCAAAAGAAGCAATTCCTACCCACAATCCCTTTCCAACCGACGGACTCACCGCATTCACAACAGGAGTTAGCGCGGAATTTGTAATCGCCGCTGTCGAAGTGCATGTGCTCAGTTCTCCATTCGCATCGGTCATCAAAACAAAAGCATCTCCGGCACCCATACCATAGCTGAGTGTCGTGCCGCATGCGAGGATCCGGCCATCTGAAGTTTCGATTACATCGGCAGCGACCTCAAAACTTGTTCCGCTTCCGAATTTCTTTGCCCAGATGATGTTCCCGGTTGAATCAGCTTTCACGATACAGGCATAGGTTCCGCTGCCATCGTAGTGTTTCCCGGCCAAAAGGAAATCTCCGGAAGCAGTCTGGTTCATTTTTCCATAGAAATTCTGCATTACCCATGCATCAAATTCAACAAAATGCCGGAACCAGATCAGGTTTCCAAGTTTATCGGTTTTCATCATACCATGTTGTGCCATGATGATATATCCATCGCTGATCTCATCGGCATCCATAAGAAAAAGATCAGAAGTCATTTGATACTCTTTTGCCCAAACGAGTTCTCCACTGGAGTTTGTTTTGATCAGAATCGGAATTGCGGGCGTAAACTGCGAAGTGTCCCTCCAGGATCCGGTCAGAAGAAATCCGCCATCGTTGCAAGCCAGCACAGACGGACAATAGTCCTGCCCCACTCCGCCGAAAGTTTTGTGCCACAAGGTGTCGCCGGTGGAAGAAACTTTCATGATGAACATGTCATAGCTTCCGGCTCCGGCGCTTACCGTTTCTCCGGCGAGGACAAAAGTACCATCCGAAAGTTGCCCGGCATCGGTGATATCGTCCCAAAGCGTCGCGCCGTAACCTCTGCTCCAAACAGGTTCCCCGTTGGCATTCATCTTTACCAGATAACCGTCGGTCCCGCAGTTGCCATTCACGCAGTACTTCCCTTCGCCCATCATCAGCAAGCCGCCGTCAGATGTATTGATGATGTTGTACGCTCTCTCGTCGAGAATATAATTCACTGTTTTTGTCCAGATCGTATCCCCGTTTGTATCGAATTTCACGAGAAGACTGATTTTCGGATATGGCATATCGTTGGCAAGTCCGGCCATCACGAAGTTGCCATCGGGAGTCTGGATCACGCAACTCGCGCCATCCTCACCCGTGCTGCCAAAGGTCCTGACGAAAGTGCTTTGAGAATGAGAATGACAAAAAGCAAAGGCGGATAAGAGGCAGGCAATTGTCGCCTCCCCTATCCGGAAATCTCCAAATATCTGTTTCATGAAATCGTATTTATCAACGAAACGAAATTAAGACGCGAATCTGAAATCTGAAGCATTTCAGTCCTTGTGCAGAAAGGATTAGGGTATGAACGGTGCGTGGTTGAAATCTGGCTTATCCAATTGATGCATGGATTGCGAATCGCCGAGCACAACATGCGGCTCCGGATCGCCTCCTGGCATTCCCTGTTTTTGATTGGGTTTCTGAACGATGCTCTGCACTTTCTTCCGGATCCGGACTTTCGCGTACATCGGTGATCGTATCGCCTTCGGCCATTCTACCTGCTTCCCTTATGGTATAGCAAAAAGGATAATTTTGCGCCATGAGGTCCCTGAATGGCTCCGTATTTTCGGATTTTCATCGAAAATCCGAACCCTGGATATTTCTGCTTGGTACCATCCTTTGCCTTATTCCTGTTTGGGGAACTACATGGTTCGCTTCGCAAGACGGTCCTTCCCACCTTCACAATAGCAAGGTCTTGCTTGATTTCTGGCAAGGGAACAATGTGGATTTTTATCGCTGCTGTTACGAATTGGATTCATCACTTTTTCCCAACTGGACCAATCATTTCGTTTTTGCCAACCTGATGCGCTTTTTTTCTCCATGGCTTACAGAAAAAATCTGGCTCACAGCTTATGTACTTGTGTTTTCGATTGGCTTCCGGCTTTTGTTCATGGAATTGAATCCGAAAAACGGATTCCTTTCGCTGCTTGTGTTGCCTTTTATGTTTTCGAAACCATTATACATGGGTTTCTACAACTTCACATTCGGGATTGCAGAACTTCCTTGCTTCCTTTTCTTATTGATTCGTATCGGAAATAAGAAAATTCTGGTCCAATTTTTTCTATTGTCAATCTTTCTTCTTCTGATTTATTTCACCCACCTGATTGGTCTTTTTATTTCTCTTGCCACTGCTTTCACTTTTCTCACGGCAAATTCCATCGCTGAGTTCACGATAAAAAAAAACCGTACTTTTTTCTCCTCCAGTTTCGTGCGGACAGGTATTGTTTTGCTGGCTGCGTCTTTGCCGGTTTTCCTCCTGACATATTATTTTCTGATCGGTGGTGAGAAAAGAATTCCCGAAACTCCGCAACCCATAAATGATTTGCTCGCGAATGCCATTAATCTTGAAACTCTCGTGATATTCACAAGCAGGGAATTTCTGTGGGCCAAAACCCTTTGCTTCCTTCTGCTCGCTCTTTTTGCCTTTTCCCTTCTGTACCGGATCAGGAAAAAACAATTTCAGCCGGCCGACGCTTTTTTCCTGATTGCGACGCTGCTAATTGTCATTTACCTGTTTCAACCTGGTCCGGTATCGGGACACGGAATTTTGCCGGCCCGTATTGCGGGATTGCCTTGGATTTTTCTAATACTTTGGCTTGTTTCAGTTGAGTTCCCGGAAATCGTAAAAACAATAAGTTCTTGCATTGCATTTGCTGCAATTGCCGGACTTTTCCTCTTGCAACTACCTGGCCATCAGGCAACTTCTGATGGTTTCGCTGAAATTGCCAATGCCGGAAAATTAATTCCCGAAAGGAGCCGGGTACTTGGGATCAGTTTCAATCACAACGGCACTACCGGTATGGGGAATACGATTTCGCCCCATTATTGGGCTTTTCTTCATTCCATAGACTATCTCGGCGCTGAAAAGAGCCTTGTGATGCTGAGCAATTATGAAGCAGCCAACCTGCATTTCCCGATTCAATTCAAGAAAGAAATAAATCCATTTCGCCCTTTGAGCAGAATCGGGGATGTTGAAAGCAATCCTCCTGAAGCCGATGTCAAAAGATACTCCGAACTCACCGGATTGTCTGTTGATTATATTCTCACCTGGTGTCTCAGCCAATCTTATCAGGATGACAAGGAAGTGAATGCTTTCAGGAAATTCCTGAATGCCAATTATGAATTGGTATATATTTCGAAGACCGGCATGGCAATGCTGTTCAGACGAAAATGACAACAACCTGGTTTCGATCGTTATCATCGGGAAGGAATCATACCACTGCGAAACGATGAGGTGAAATATCCAGGGTAACCTTTTTAAGGAAGGTCCCGACCCATCCCTGTCCCGGAATTTCAAGGGATTGGCATCTGAATCCAGATCTCCATTCAGTTTTCATCTTTCTGCATCCTCTCATTCCATGCCACTGCCATACGAATCATACCGTAGGTAAATTCCTCCGGAAGTTTGTTTTTGATTTCTGTCACGGAAAAAGTTTTTCCCGATCCCGGAAATTCTGCGGAGATCTTTTCAAATTCATAGGCCGACATAACGTCCGCAATCGCGATGAGTCCAAGCGAAATGGCTTTGGCCAAATGTGATTCGATCGTGCCGGGCACCAAATTTCTTTCTGCTGCAATTTGCGGAATCGTCTTGCCGGATTTCAGCAGGTTTGCGGATTCCAGGATGGAAGATGAAACTTTCAGTTCCTGTTTGGAAATTGCCTTCTCCACTTTTCCTTTTTCCGCAATGAGTGGGTGGGCGCCTGTTTCCCCGCAATACCGGATGACAACTTCCACAACCTCCAAACCGAATTTCTTTGCTTTGGAATGCCCGATGCCCTTTACCCTTAGCAAGGCATCGCGATTCCGCGGCAATTGATCACACACCAATTCCATCGCTTTGTTTGTAAAAACCATGAATACAGGAATCCTTTCTGCTTCCGCTATTTTGTGGCGCAGGGCAACAAGCCTCCGGTAAAGTTCCGGATGTTCACCCGGAAGGGAACCATACTTTCTTTTCGCCTCACCTGCATAAATTTTCCGGTAAGGCGAAGGAGCATGGGATGGAAACTTTCCTGTTTTCAGGTATTCCAAAATGGAAAAACCATCTTTGCAAAATCCGAGACGATGCAGGTGATCATGCAAAAGAGAAATCAGGTCTTCCAGGATTTCCCCGATTACCACACCGGCAGTTTTCGTTTTGACTGCAATCGGGAGATTGCGGAAATCTTCATTCCAATTGCTGATTGCCGGATGAAAATATACGGCAGCGGCTTTTATCCTCTCCTGAAGCAGCAAGTTTTCCTCCAATGTCTGGTCAGGACGAATGAGTTGCACAATCTGAACCTGAAATCTGGATGCAACTTCAATCAGGCTTTTCATCTTTTCCCGCAGATTGCTCATGGCATCCAGCCAGGATGGATCAAGAACGCTGTCATGCCGCTGAAGGATATCCCGGAGCGCTGCCAATCCCCCTCCCAATTTCTCAAATGAAAAAATCTCACGAATCAGGAAGGATTCAAATTCCCTTTTGGAATGGTGGAATTTTTCCATCAGGGTCCTGTCATCGCTATGCTTTTCCAGCCAGAGTTTTAACGGATCCGTTGCTCCAAGGAACCGCCGGTTCAGGGGTGAAGTAAGAATCAATCCTTCCAGGGAAGTACAGCGGCTCAGGGCGACATAAACCTGGCCATTGACAAAAGCTTTCTCAGCATCAATCATTACTTTTTCGAATGTGAGACCCTGGCTTTTGTGAATGGTTATCGCCCAGGCGAGCCGCAGCGGATATTGATGGAAGCTGCCGATTTGCTTCTCAGCAATCAGCTTCGTCTCCGGATCAAGCGTGTAGGTGATGTTCGGCCATTCCTTTCCCGTTACCGGGATTTCAGATTCTTCATCTTTACATCTCACAAGAATTTTGTCGGACTCAAACCCCGTTACGACGCCGATTTTTCCATTAAAATACAATTTACCTTCATTGTCATTTTTGAGAAACATGACCTGGGCGCCTGTTTTCAAAACAAGTTCTGTTTCCGCCGGAAATTGATTCTCCGGAAATTCACCCTCAATTTCAGCTTTGAAAATCTTTGGCTTTCCGGACAAGCGATTCAGTTCTTTTCTGTTTATTTCATCCGCCTGCGCATTGTGGGTGGTAAGCGTGATGTAACCTTCTTCTTTTCCGGATTGATTCCAACCGGGTTTCAGCCGGGAATTCAAAAGATTCAGATTTCCTTCTGTGAGGTCATTGTCACGGATCTGATTCAGGGCTTCAATGAACCTTTCATCTTTTTGCCGGAAAATTTCTTTCAGCTCTATTTTCACCGGCGGTGATTCCCTTAAAACCAGACTGTCGAAGAAAAAAATTGACGGATAATAATTCCGCAGCATTTCCCATTCTTCATTTCTTACAACCGGTTGCAACTGATGCAGGTCTCCGATAAAAAGTACCTGAACGCCGCCGAAAGGGCGGTCCCTCATCTTCCTGACGGATCTCAGAAGCATATCCACAGCATCGAGTGTATTCGCAGCGACCATGGAAACCTCGTCAATCACCAGCAATTCCAGGTTTCGAAGGAGACCTAGCTTTTGTCCCCGGAGTTTCATGCTGAAATAATGGGGATCCGTGGGCCGTATATTCCCCTGGAGATCCTTCGAGGGAATAAATGGTTTAAATGGAAGCTGGAACAGAGAATGGAGTGTCATTCCACCCGCATTGATGGCCGCAACTCCTGTGGGAGCGGTAACGACCATATTCTTGAATGAGTTTTCGCGAAGGTATTTGAGAAAAGTTGTTTTTCCGGTTCCGGCCTTGCCGGTCAGGAAAATATTCCGGGTGGTTTCTGTCGCGAACCGGTAAGCAAGATCAAATTCCTCAGTATGCCTGATGATCATCTCCAAGCGAAGCCCTGCTCCTGCAATGGTTTCCCTTATTCGGCCACAACAAACTTCCTTTGCGAAACCGACCGACCGTCAGATACCACAAAATAATATATACCGGAAGACATATTCATGTTTCTCATATCCGCCAGCTCCAAAACCAAAACCTCCCCGTTCCAATGCTCCGCTTCCCGGTACACTTCATTTCCCATTTGATCATAGATAGCGATATGGCCCTGGTTCACAGATTTTGCCAGGACTCTGAACGTGCTGTTTTCTGTCACTGGATTTGGAAAAATTTCAATCAGGGGAATTTCGCCGGAAAAATATTCCAGCGATGTCATCGGACCGGTAGTCCTAACGCTGTCCATCACGACATTGGTCAATGGTTTATCATTTCCATCTACGGGAACATTGCCGATTGCCTGAACGACTGAAAAATTTGTGGTCACGATTCCAAACACCGGATAATTCGGATCGAGGCTGGTATTGCTCACGAGGTTAATAAAAAACTGACTGCCTCCCGTATTCGGTCCGGAGTTGGCCATGCCGAAAGCCTTTTGAATGTTGCTCGTATTCGGATCGAATTCATCGGGAATTGAATATCCGGGTCCGCCGAATCCCGTACCAAGCGGATCACCACCCTGAATGACGAATCCCTGGACCACCCGGTGAAAAATAATTCCATCATAAAACTGGGTATCAACCAATGACAGGAAATTACCGGCAGTGATCGGCTGCAATGTATCGTACATTTCAGCTTCAAAGGTTCCCATCGTTGTATAAAAAGTAACGACAGATTGGGACATCGCGATGTTACCGGCAGTCATGGAAGTCAGCGTCAGAAAAATCAGGAATAACTTTTTCATAGCTCAGAATTTATTCGGTGAATCCAGAAATATCAATACGGAAAGTTAATAAAGTTCGTGGAAGGAACGGCAATATAAAAATTGGGACTGACCTCTCCCCCCAAAGGACAGTGCGAGTGCGGAGTGCGATAAGCGAGGGAGAGGGTGATTCTCACCATTTACCCGGTGCAG
>Ga0247727_10006813_pt1 | contig 22202 bp, 24 predicted proteins | sample WisWelCaveWW1625_FD_202498 | JGI IMG/M metagenome (GOLD analysis project Ga0247727, IMG submission 202498) | Biofilm microbial communities from Wishing Well Cave, Virginia, United States - WW16-25 | ecosystem: Environmental > Aquatic > Deep subsurface > Groundwater > Cave microbial mat | place...
AGGTCTTCTTTGAAGGCTTCGATCACCGTGTCGGCTTTGAATTGGGGGGAATAACGTTTTCGCATGGCTGCTATTTTATATCTTATTTCAACCCGTTTGACTGTCTGAATTTACGGGTCCATTATATAAAACCCGTCCTGTTTCGCCCCAGTACCGTCTTTGGCAAACTGGTGCCAGGGTTGATATTGGTAAGTTGGCTCGCCTATATCAGCTGGACCATTGTAACCCTCCAAGTTGCTCCATAAGGATCAAAATCATGTGCGAGCAACATTTCTATGAACGCGCTAACGATAACCGATCTCCAAGTCTTTTACGGCGAATTTCAAGCCCTCTTTAACATCTCGCTTGACGTGAACGTTGGCGAAACCGTCGCCATCATCGGCGCGAATGGCGCAGGCAAATTTTATCCTTGAAAATCTTTAGTTGACATTAGGATTTTCAAGGATAAAATTAACTCTATGATTCCGCGACCTGATATATTGAAACAAATTGACCAGACGCTTGAAATTCACCCGATTGCAGCACTTTTGGGTCCGCGGCAGTGCGGCAAGACCACCATTGCCCGAATGATTGCCGCCCGTGAACCATCTCGCTATTTCGATTTGGAAAACCCAGTTGACCTTCGCAGCTTGACAGCTCCCCTGAATGTACTACAAGGGCTAGGAGGACTGGTCATTGTGGATGAAGTTCAAAGACGTCCCGAACTGTTTGAATTGCTTCGCGTTCTAGTAGACCGTCCAGAAAACCCGGCAAGATTCTTGCTTCTTGACTCCGCTTCCCCGCAACTCGTCAAAGGAGTTTCTGAATCTCTGGCTGGGCGCATTGGCTTTATAGACTTGTCAGGATTCGACCTCGCGGAAGTGGGCGTTGCGAACCGCGATCAACTCTGGCTGCGCGGGGGCTTTCCCCGTTCCTTTCTCGCCACCAGTGATTCGTCAAGTATGGCATGGCGTCAAGACTTTGTTCGCACTTTTCTTGAACGCGACATTCCACAGCTCGGGATCACCATTCCTGCGGAAACGCTTAGACGCTTTTGGACGATGGTTGCCCACTATCATGGACAGATTTGGAATGCCGCAGAGTTTGCGCGTTCACTTGGAACTTCTGAAATAACCGCGCGGCGCTACCTTGATATTTTGTCTGGCGCGTATATGGTTCGGATCCTCCCACCGTGGTTTGAGAACCTAAGCAAACGCCAAGTGAAAGCGCCCAAAATCTTTATTCGGGATAGCGGTATTCTTCATGCGCTCCTGCAAATGGCTACTCTCGCCAACCTTCAAGCACATCCCAAGCTCGGGGCATCATGGGAGGGCTTTGGACTGGAACAGGTTATCACTGCGCTAGAAACTCGCGACGTTTATTTTTGGGCAACTCATGGTGGGGCGGAGCTAGATTTGTTGGTCCGTCGCGGCGGCAAGCACTATGGCTTTGAGTTCAAGTATGCCGACGCACCGGGTTCGAGTCGCTCAATGCACATTGCAATTCAAGACCTTGCACTTGAACATCTGTGGGTGGTCTATCCGGGAAACCAAGAGTATGCCCTTGACAAGAAAATCACCGTCGTTCCACTTGATTCCCTCCAACACATTGTAACTGCTTTGCAAGCGCGAAATTGATTTGATGAATGCCCTAACGGTTAATAACCTCCAAGTCTTTTACGGCGAATTTCAAGCCCTCTTTAACATCTCGCTCGATGTGAATGTCGGCGAGACCGTCGCCATCATCGGCGCGAATGGGGCGGGCAAGACGACGCTGCTGCGGACGATTGCGGGCGCGCTGAAACCCGCGCACGGCGAGATTGTGTATCGCGGCAGCTCGATTGTTGGGCAGCCCGCGTACGCGTTATCGAAACGCGGCATCGCGCTCGTGCCAGAGGGCCGCAAAATTTTTCCGTCGCTCACCGTGCAAGAAAATTTGACGCTGGGCGCGTTTGGCGGGCGCAAGGGACAATGGACGCTTGAAAAAATTTTCGCGTTGTTTCCCGTGCTGCAAGAACGCGCAAACATAGCAGGCATTGACATGTCGGGCGGCGAACAACAAATGCTCGCGATCAGCCGCGCGCTCATGTCGAATCCTGATTTGATTTTGATGGATGAAATTTCGTTGGGACTCGCGCCCGTAATTGTGCAAGGGTTGTATCGCGTCGTGCGTTCCATCGCGCGAGAGGGGACGACGGTGGTGATTGTGGAACAAGATGTGACGCGCAGTTTGCAGGTCGCGGATCGCGTGTACTGTTTGTTGGAGGGCAGAGTGAGTTTGCAGGGGAAACCAAGTGAGTTAAAACGCGAGGATATTTCAAAAGCATACTTTGGAGTTTAATCAGGAACCTTATTTTCTTTTCAAATTTTTGGAAAAAATTTGAAAAGAAAAAGTATCTCCCTGTTTCATTTATTTTCATTTTCAAAATTTTTCCAAAAATTTTGAAAATATAAAGGACCTAAACCTCTATTTTCAATTTCAAATTTTTTGAAAAAAAATTTGAAATTGAAAAATGTACCCCCTTTTTCATTTATGGAATTGATCAACATCGTCGCACAAGGCATTTTACTCGGCGGTCTCTACGCCCTCTACGGAACGGGCCTCTCACTCATTTTTGGCGTCATGCGCCTCGTCAATCTCGCGCACGGCGATTTTGTCATTCTTGCCGCGTATCTTGGATTGATCGCAGGACAATTTTTGGGACTGTCGCCGTTTGTGAGTTTGTTGATTGTTGTGCCTGTGATGTTTGGGGTGGGCGTGTTATTTCAACTTGGCATCATCAATCGCACGCTGGGCAAAGGATTGATGCCACCGCTCGTGATCACGTTTGGCGTTTCGGTGATATTGCAAAATGTCTTTCTGCTCGTCTTTTCGGCGGACAGTCAAAAATTGGATGCGGGCGCGATTGAAACGGCGAGCATTCGCGTTGGGGAACTCGCGCTGGGCGTTGTGCCGCTGATCACATTTTTTACGGCAGTGATTTTGCTCGCCGCGCTGCAGATTTTTTTCGCGCGCACAACTATCGGACGCGCGTTTCGCGCGACATCGGACGATCCCGCGACGGCGGAACTGTTGGGCATCAATAGCAAATGGATTTATGCGCTGGCGATGGGGTTGTCGCTGGCGATTGTGGCGGTGGGCGGTGTGTTGCTCGGCGTGCGGACAAATTTTGCGCCCGCCGATGGTCCCGCGCGTTTGATTTACGCGTTCGAAGCGGTGATTATTGGGGGACTGGGAAATTTGTGGGGAACGTTGCTGGGTGGAATTATTTTGGGCGTGGCGCAAAATTTGGGTTCACAAATTAGTCCGACATGGTTTCAACTCGCGGGACATTTGGTAACGCTGGTGGTGTTGGCATTTCGTCCATCAGGATTTTTGGCGCGGACGCGCGATGTATAGCCAATTCCATTTCAAAATTTATAAATTTTGAAATGGAATTGCTGGCTCTAACCTTCCAAAATGCGTTTGGTGATTAGCATTGCGGCGATTCTTTTGATTTTGCTGACCGTTCCATTGTGGGCAGGCGCGGATGTGTTGCGAACGTTGGTCGAGTTGATGTATTTGCTGGCGCTGGCGCAAATGTGGAATTTACTGGCGGGTTATGCGGGATTGGTTTCGGTGGGGCAGCAAGCGTGGATTGGGTTGGGCGGTTACGCGTTGATTGTGTTTGCAGATGATGTGCATTTGAGTCCGTTTCTCGCGGTGATTCTCGGCGGCGTGGTCGCGGCGATATTTTCGATTCCCACCGCCGCGTTAGTGTTTCGTTTGCGCGGCGGTTATTTTGCGATTGGGACTTGGGTTGTGGCGGAAGTGTTTCGGTTGTTGGTCGCAAGCAGCACCGATTGGTTGAAAGGTGGATCGGGACGTTCGCTGCTTGCAGCTGGACAAATTGATCCCGCACTGCGCCAAGATTTGACGTACTGGCTTGCGTTGGCGATTGGGTTAGGTTCGATTGCGTTGGTGTATTTCTTGATGCGTTCGCGCGCGGGCTTGGGACTCACGGCGATTCGCGATTCGGAAAGCGCAGCGGCGAGTTTGGGGATTAACACCCAGCGGATCAAATTGTTGGTGTATGTGATCGCCGCGTTCGGCACGGGCGTTACGGGCGGCTTGATTTATTTGTCGCTGCTGCGTGTGACGCCCGATGCGGCTTTCAGTCCACAGTGGACGGCGTTCATGATTTTTATTGTGGTGATCGGGGGGATTGGAACGATCGAAGGTCCGATCCTTGGCACGCTGATTTTTTTCGCGCTGCGCGAATTTCTCGCGGATTTGGGGCCTTGGTCATTGATTCTGTTGGGACTTGTCGCGGTGATTGTGATGCTGTTTGCGCCCCAAGGGTTGTGGGGATTGTTGCAGCGCAGATTTCATTTGGAAATTTTTCCTGTGCGGCGACTTGGAGACGGAATCAAGAAATAGGATTGCAAACCTGTATTATTTGGCGGATAATGTCCGTGCGAATTCAAACCCTTCGCGAAATTCATAATGCGTCTCCTCTCTGAAAATTCCGCTTTGCTCAAACGCTTGGATCGTTTGATGCTGCCGCTTGAAGAGCTGTCGAAAGAAGCGATCTGGGATTGCCGCATGTGCGGACAATGTATTTTACATTCGACAGGGTTGACGTGTCCGATGCGCTGTCCAAAAAATTTAAGGAACGGTCCGTGCGGCGGCGTGCGTCTTGACGGCAACTGCGAAGTGTATCCCGACAAACCGTGCGTTTGGGTGGAAGCGGTGAACGGTTCAAAAATGTTACCGCTCTGGCAAGATCATATTTATCATGTGATGCCGCCGATGGACTGGCAACTGGAAGGCACTTCGTCGTGGACAAACTTATTGACGGGACGTGACAAGCAAACACCGCAAGCATGGGCAGAGTTTGAAAGACATCCCAAATGATCGCCAACAATCAACCGCTTCGCTCCGATTCGCGTCTCGAACGCGTTTTGCGCGCGGGCTTGTTTGCGGTCACGGCGGAATTGAACCCGCCGGACTCGGCTGATCCGCAAGAAGTCTATGATGCGGCACTGCCGTTAGCAGAAGTGGCGGATGCGATCAATACGACAGACGCTTCGGGCGCGAATTGCCACATGTCTTCCATTGGCTTGAGCGCGATCCTACGGCAAGCGGGCTATGAAGTTGTCATCCAAATGTCGTGTCGCGATCGCAACCGCATCGCGCTGCAAGGAGATTTGTTGGGCGCGGCGGCGTTGGGCGTAAAAAATGTTTTGTGCCTCACGGGCGATGATGTGGGCGCAGGCGATCAGCCGGAAGCGAAACGCGTTTTTGATTTTGATTCTCTTCATCTTTTGCGAACCTTGAAAATTATGCGCGATGAAGGAAAATTTTTGAGCGGGCGCAAATTGACCTCTCCGCCGCGCGTTTTTTTGGGCGCCGCCGAAAATCCATTCGCGCCGCCGTTCGATTTCCGCCCGCAGCGTTTGGGGAAAAAAGTAGAGGCGGGCGCGGATTTTATTCAAACGCAATATGTGTACGACGTTCCCATGTTTCGTACTTTTATGCAGCGCGTATGTGATTTAGGATTGCACGAAAAGGTGTACATTCTCGCGGGTGTCGGTCCATTGCGCGGCGCGAAAGCAGCAGAGTATATGCGAACGCATGTGCCCGGTGTTGTCATTCCGGATGCGGTGGTGCAGCGGCTCGCCAAGACCCCCAAGGAAAAAATGCAAGAAGAGGGCATGCAAATTTGCGTCGAGATCATTGAACAAGTGCGGGAGATGCAGGGCATCGCGGGTGTGCATGTGATGGCGTATCGTCAAGAAGAAGCGGTGGTCGAGATTATCCGCCGCGCGGGTTTATTTCCGCGTATTACGCTGCAATCGCCTCAAGCGCAGGCGGCACTGCGCGCGGGCTGGTGAGCGTCAAGGTTCATCATGCGGAAAACGATTGACAACGCACATATTGCCATTATAATCCTTTCCCGACTCGAAGGTTGGGTGTTTTGTTTTCGATTGCCAATGCGATGCAAACAAGGGGAAATAAATTGATCAAACAATTATCATCCGTCCAAGCACCCTTTCCTCAAATGAGCGCCAAAGAACGCATCCTCGATGCCGCGTACGAGCTATTCTCACAAAACGGCATCGGCATTGTGGGGATTGATAGCATTGTTGCTCGTTCGGGTGTGGCGAAAATGACGCTGTACCGACACTTTCGTTCCAAAGAAGAACTTGTGCTGGCGTTTATGAAACAGCGAGAAGCGCTTTGGACGCACGAGTGGCTTGAAACGGAAATCCTCGCACAAAGCAAATCACCAACAGGGCGGCTCTTGGCGATCTTTGACACGTTTGATCGCTGGTTTCAAAAGCCGGACTTTGAAGGGTGTTCCTTTATCAATGTCCTGCTCGAATTTCCACAGAACAGTCCGATTCATCAAGCGGCGGCGGAGCATTTGGCGGATATCCGAAACATTCTCCTTCGTCAGGCGAATGAAGCGGGCCTTGCGGACCCAGAACGTTTTGCCCAAACATGGCACTTTTTGATGAAGGGCTGCATCGTGTCTGCGAATGAAGGCAATCGCCAAGCCGCCAAGCAAGCGCAAGAAGCAGGGAAAATTTTATTGGAAAATTGGCCGCGCGCGATAAAGCACTAGAATTTTCCTGCGCCACCCCTCCCACGCGAAATAAAAACGTGAACCGTTCGAGACGGTTCACGTTTTTATTTTCCCTTTCAAAATTTTCGCGGAAAATTCAAGTTTCATGGTGAGTGTAGAGTTTGTTTTAATAGCTGCTCGATGCGCGCGCCAAACGCCGCATACGTGTAACGCGTCGTTGCCGCCACATACGCTTGCGCCGCCATTTTGCGACACTGTTCGGGAGGCGTACACGAGATTTCTTGGACGCGCTGACGAATCTTGAAAATGTCGGTCGGATCAATCGTAAAACCAAAGTCTGCCGTGTCCAGCCCGACCTCGCGACTGACGATAGGGATCAAGCCCCGCCCCATTGCAACCAAAACTGAAGTTGGCATCGCATCCGAAGCAGACAAAAGGATCACAAAAGCGCATTGGTCGGTCAATTGGCGAAACTGCGTGGAATGAATATCCACCCAACCAATTGTATGAATCGTCGGCGTATGAAAGAGTTCGCGACGATAACAATGAACCAATTCAGCATCGGCAGCCGCTTGAAGGTCTCCACAAACCCACAACTCTTGTACAAGGTCCGCAAACGCTTCCAAGATCAGGTCCAAGCCCTTGTGAGCAAGTCCATCCCCGGCGATCCAAAGAAAATTCCGCCGCGCCGTTTGAAAATCTTTGTGTGCCAAAGCGGGCGCGCGCGTGGGGATGTTTGAATTATCAATGCCCCATACGCGCAACCCGCGCTCGCGAAAAGTAGCTTGCACAAATTCATTGCCGATGGCAATCACCTCGTCTGCGAGTCCGTCGGGTTCGATTTCGCGCCCCTGCGTCGCGGCAGACAACCGCACGCCGCGCCGTTGCTCCAGTTTCACCTCGCGTGTCGTGTCCGCCGCGATTTCAAATGCAGGATGGCAGCGCGTCGCATAAAAGATTTTACGCGTGGTCGGCGCGAGATAAGGCAGCAGCCGCGCAAAATTCTGATGCATTCCCATAAACGCATCATACGCGGCAGTCGGCACAAATTGCCTGTCCTGCCAATTCACAATATCCACCGCATAGCCCAGCCGATTCAAGGCGTTGGCAATTTCAAGCGCTTGCGGACCATTCGAGTGCGAGGAATGTTCCAGCTCTGCAATACTTTGGTAAAACGGAAAGGCAACGTACGTCAGCAAGGCACGTTTGGAAAAAGGTCCGGGCGCGCCGCGCGTATAACCAATTACCGGCGGATAACCGCGCACCCACAATAGTTTTGCGCGTTCCCATATCTTGTGCTCCGGCTGCCGCGCCGGATAGGACGTGCGGAACACGAGCCAACGGACGCGGCGTAAACGGCTTTGCGCGCGGTGAAACCCGCGCTTGAATTTTGCGCCCGTTTTTTGACTCCTTCCAAAAAGAGTCCTCGGGTCGGCGATCTCACCCGCTGCCGTTTTCTTGATATAGCGCCAAATCAACCGCTTGACCTTGTCCCGCCAAGGATATTTGACCTGCATCCGCAAGCGTTCAAGCGCGCTGATGTCAAGGTCTGCCAAATCATTCATTTGCAAATACGAAAGGAGGGGGCGAATCGCTGCATGATGGAGCATAAAGGGGCGGGGCAAGTGAGCGTCAATGTAATAACCGTCCGCGAGCCGCTGGCTATCAATTTTCCAATTGACCCGATCAATCTGACGGTCAGCCGAAGGGTTCCACCCCCCGCGTTCACGCAGCGCCACCTTTCCGGGATAGCCGCGCCACGCGTGCAACGCGCGTGTGAACAAAATCTCGTCGGTATGCCAACCCAGTCCTTGAGCATACCATTCTTGCAGCTTGGCTTGCACGTCCTCAAGAGTCGGGGCATCGGGCAGACCCACGATTTGTCCAAACACTGACCCCTTGGCAGCGAGATAGCACATGGGATAGCGGAGCCCTTGATGCGCGTCCGCACCGTAGATGAGGATGCAATCGTCCGAGACCTGCGCCGCGTTCTCTTGAAAATAGCGTCCGTTCAAGGGCAGCATGTCAATATCCGAAATCAAAGAGACTTGATCGGGAAACAGCGCGGGGATCAAGAGGCGAGACACTTGCGCGGAAAAAAAAGTGGGAATGCCCGGAATGCTGTCCAATCGGATGATCTCACCCAGCGTCGCGTCCACATCACTGGCTCCAATCTGAATCAGCGTGGGCGTATAGTTTGTCAATTTGCGCCAGGCGCGCGCAACTGGCGTCCAGAATTGGGTGTAGAACTCTTGCTCGTTGGTGGCGAGAATCACGCGGTCAATTTTCATTTCGTTCCATTGAGAGCAAATTCCTGATTGATGCGAGAGAGACCTTCGAGGTTTTTGAACATTCGTGTCGCTTTACGCACTCGCGGCAAAACCTCGAAGGTCTTACACCCTAGACGAAATAGGAATTTGAGTATTCGCAAATGAAAATGATTTTTGCATCAAGCACAAAACGGTAAGCGCGAAAAGGAGGAGCATCAAGGCGGGCAAGTTATTTCCGAAATAGAAAGGTTTATTGGCATTCGAATACAAGGTGGAGGAAAACGCAAAGCCAACAAGAATCACCAATAGGATGGGGACGATGCGTCGCGAGCGCGAACTTGGCATGAAGGCGCTGTGGTCGAACGCGATTGCCATCGCGGCAGGCAGAATGGATTTCACTTTCACCCTCATCATGCGTCCCTCCCCTTCGCGACAAGCTCCCGCCAAAAATAATCCGCGCGGGGCATGTGCGGATTATGATGGCGTCCCATGATTTCCTCGTGCTTGAACTTTAATCCCTCCGTATCGTACTCGTACAACTCTTGCCAGTCCTCCAAAATCCAAATCGGATAATTCGCATACAACGAATCCAGAGGCGAAGCGGTAACAATTGGGGTGGCGCCCAGATACAACGCTTCCCATGTGCGATGACAGTCCAACCCGTTTCCGCGCGGCGATGCGACAAACTGATACGTTTGCAGCAAGCGGCGATAGGCATAGCTGTTCAAACCCCAAATGCGGTCGGCGCAGGGATGTGAATCCAGAACTTGCCGCGCCCTCTGCCGTACCTGCGGATTGGTCGCGAGATTGAAACTGGAAAGGATGCGGCTGTGCTTTTTCATACCCGCCAATCAAAAAATCGGCAAACGCGGTTTGCACTAGCACACATCCACCAACTGCCAACGGTCCAACAACACGCCCGCGGGATACTCAATCCGCCCCGTAAAGCCGAGCCAATACTTGGGCGCAAACACCTGCGGATTTTTTTGATTCAGGTAGCAAGCCCACCACGAAAAAGAGCTGTTGGAGAGAATGGCAATATCGGCATGTTGAAGCAGCTGAAAATCCACAATCGCTTCGTTTGTCGAAAACTGTGCGTTTTTTAGACCCTGAAACTCGCGCGCGACAGTTTCAATTTCATCGCTCACAAAAATAATTGTGCAGCGTTCGAGTTGCTCGATCCGCGCAAGACACGCGCGAAAATATGCAAAAGGCAGCAGCGCGCTCCCCTGTATGCCAAACAAAGGAAAGTCCCCATAATCGGTCCGTCGAACATGCACAACGACGGTTCTGGACTGACTAACCCGCTCGCCATATTGAGTCAAAAATTTTTGTTTGTGTCTCGGCAGGATCGTGAACCGTTTTTCGATTTCGGAACGATGCTCGCCGAAAAACGATTCGGACTGGAAATAGCCCCCATAGACAACGCCATCTTTGAGCTGTGCCATTACCTCCTGCGGCGGCATCCGGTTATCTATTTCGACGCGCGTGCGCCGTCGGGGCAAGCGCATGAACGCCACGAGGGCAGTGGCTCTTGCCAGATTCAGCCACTTGGGCGCATCGAGCTCGAAAAAATCGCAGAGCATTGTCCCGCGCATAAAAAAACGCGTCTTGATTTTTTTGCTTGCCGCGTAACCGAATGCATATTGAAACATTTGGTTACCGAGCCGCCCGCGCGCCAAGACTTGTATCATGTGGGCTTGTCCCCATCTCTCGAACAACAGGTGAAATGAAAACGTACTATTCCTTTGCGTCGGGCGCATCGGTGACCGGCACCGCGCTCACGTCATCGTGACGCAGCGTGCGCGTGGCGAGACGTTCGATCCGCATGACGAGTTGGCACGCGGGATCGGGACACACCACGCGCGCGTCCGTCTCCATCCAATCAGCCGGATGATTGCGGCGCTGCTTTGCGGGCAATAGTGGCAGCGCGCTGGCGAACGCGTACACACAAAAATCATTTTGTTCGGGCAACGAAAATTTTCCGCCGCGCAGAATCACGCAATCGCCAACGCGCATATTGCAGGTACAGTTGCCGTTGATCGCTTCGACACGCAGCGCGAGATCGTACAATTCAAATTCGTCGTTCATGTGAGTCGTGGATGAAAATGTGCCACGCACTTCCGCAAGTGCGTGGCACATTTTCACGATCGCAGCGCCACCAACACGCGCTCGCCCAACAAATTTAATCCTTCTTGTGTCGTGATGCCATGCGGCGTGCCAAATTCCACGCGCGCAGCGCCGGCGGAAAATAATGCGCGCGCTTGTTCAGATACTTGGTCGGGTGTTCCCGCGAACGCGAGTTGTGATAACAACTCGTCCGAGATTAAATTGCCCGCGCGTTCAAAATCATACGCTGCTGCCGCGTCATTCACGCGCGCCAACAATTCAGGTTCGATGGCGAGCGTTGGATCCAATTTGGCAATGACGGGCAGATACAACGCCGCTTGCCGTTTCGCCAACGCGCGCGCGGCAACGCCATCTTGATCCACGACTGTCACCGCGCCGACGACGAGATCAATCGCGCGTGCGTTGCGTCCGTGCTGCATTGCCGCGTCATCCACGATGGCGCGGATTTTTTTTACAACGCGTGGATTCGTCGTGCCGCCGATTTTGATTTCGGAAACGTACGGCAAACAGGCGCGAATCGTTTGCTCGCCCCACGCGCCGAGCAGCAGCGGAATATCCGCGCGCAAAATGTTCCAACGCAGCGTGTCGCCGCCTGCGAGCGAAAAAAATTTTCCGTGAAACGGTTCGCGCGATTGTTTGAGTAAATGCTGCACACATGCAAACGCTTCGCGCAACGCAGTGATCGGCTCCTCAGGTTCGATGTTCAAAAATTCGAGCCAACTGCCGCGCGCAATGCCCAAATACGCGCGCCCGCGCGAAATTTCATCAAGGAGCGCAAGATTGCCCGCAATGTTGATGGGATGACAGGTGAAGGGATTGACCGCTGCAACGCCGAGACGAATGTGCCGTGTGTTTTGAGCGATCATCAAGAGTGGCAGCCACGCGGGTTGATACAAGAGATCGTTATACACGCTGACGACATCAAAGCCGTACGCTTCCACTTGCGCGGCGAGCGCGCCATACGCGGTGATCGGTTTGTCGGTTTGAAACGCGATGCTAATTTGCATTGGGTAACGCGGCGAGCCAGTCGTCTGCTTGTTTTGGATGTGTGAAATGAATCAATTCCAAATGTTCGTATTCCGCATAGTTGAGCGCGAGCGGAATCGTCCAGCGCCAGCGTTCATGCGTTTTGTATGCATAGAGAAAAAGCGAATTGCGACTCAAAAATTGTCTGCGCCATGAATCGCGATTGCCGTTCCATAATTCTTGGCGTGTCACAAGCCGATGCAGTGTGCGTTTGAATAAACGCGTCATTACGATTCGCAGCGGATAGTCCAACCAAATCAACGTATCCGCGCGTCCCCAAATAATCTCGCGCGCAAAACTGTAATTGCCTGCGGTTGTCCACGCGTTGGCTCGCAGCGCATCTTCCGCGCGTTCGCAAAACAGCTCGAAGGAAACCGCGTGCCAATTCGGTTCCCAAAAGAGCGCGTCCAATTCGACAAAGGGGATGTCGAGTTTGCGCGCGAGGCGTTCCGCCAACGTGCTTTTGCCCGATCCGGTTGTGCCGACGACAGCAATGCGTGAAATTTCCAAACCCGTTTTCGGCAATTCATCAGGTCTCATCGTTTGAAATGTGGTAACACGCGCGTTCCCAACAATTCCACCGCCGCGAGGGGATCGGGGCCGAGGGGTGGACCGAACGAAAGATGCTGCGCGCCCGCCGCGACGATCGGTTCAAGCCGCGCAATCACATCTGCCGCGTCACCGACAATGCCGATGGCTAACATTTGATCATTCACCATGCGCACCCCTTTCGCTTCATCGCGTTCCACCATGAGCGCGTGTGTGATCGGTTCAAAATCTTGCTGCGTGACACCGAGTCGATCCCAAATAAGTGGACTCAACGCGTGTCCATAGTACGCCACTTTTTTTGCAAGGACATGACGCGCCGCGTCACGATTTTCGGAGAGCGAGACCCAGATGCACGCCGCGAAATCGAATTGGCGAATAGCAGATAGCGGATTGCCGATGGCGGATGGCGAATCGCGAATGGCTAATCCTTTTTCGATGTACGGTTTGACAGTGAAATAGTGTTCGGGGGGAAATAGAAGCGGGAGGACGCCGTCGGCAAGTTCGCCCGCGAGCTGCAGCATTTTTGGACTCAACGCGCCGAGATAAATTGGAATGACGCGCGGGGCGCGAAAACGCAAGTACGCTTCGTTCGTCCATTGCAAAAAGTTGCCGCGCGTTGCGACGCGTTCACCGCGCCACAACGCGCGCAGCGTGTCCATCGTTTCGCGCATTGCTGCTAACGGATGCGTTTGCTCAATCCCAACCCATTCCAAAAAATCGCGCGCGCCCGTCGCAAGCCCGAGATTAAAACGTCCGCCGCTCACTTCATCCAACGTCGCGGCGAGCATCGCGATTTCGGCGGGATGAATGGTGTACGGATTGAGGATGCACGTACCGATTTCGATCCGTGATGTCGCGTTGGCAACGGCGGTGAGGAGAATTGGCGCGCTGCGTAAAAATAAATCGTGGCTGATCCAAAATTGATCGAACCCAAATTTTTCTGCGGCGCGCGCAAGGGTGAGATATTCCGCGTGCGTGAGATCGTTGTTGAGGCGGAGACTGAAGCGCACTTCATCCCTCATCCCTTGTCACAATCGCTTCCGCTTCAATCTCGACGAGATATTCGGGTCCCACGAGACGCGCTTCGACCAGTGAGTTCGCGGGACGAATATCGGCAAAGCGTTCGCCGTGCACGCGCGCGACGGCTTCCCAGTTGGCAATGTCGCTGACGAAAATGCGCGTGCGTACCACATCGCGCAGGGTGCCGCCGAGTTGAATGATCGCGCGTTCGATCTTGTCGAGGACGAAACGCGTTTGCGCGGCAGGATCGTTTCCGCCGACGAGAACGCTGCCATCTGTCGCGGTGGTGCCGGAAACGTGAATGTGATCACCGACGCGGATCGCGCGTGAATAGCCCGCGAGCGTTTCCCAAGCGGTGCCGCTGCTGACGGTGACGCGTTTTTGATTCATAGATGGACGCTCCACGAAAAACGCCGCGTCTTTCGATGCAACTCACGACGCGGCATTTTTTGAAATTAGAATGTTACAAATTGCCGCGCAATCTTGGATCCAACGCATCGCGCAACCCATCGCCGATCAAGTTGAACGCGGCGACAGTGACGAGAATCGCAACGCCAGGGAACAAGGGGAGCCACGCATGAGTACTCACGTACTTGCGCCCTTCGCTGATCATTACGCCCCATTCCGCGAGAGGCGGCTGCGCGCCGAAACCGATGAAACTCAAACCCGCCGCGATCAGAATCGCGCCTCCCATATCGAAGCTCGCTTGCACGAGCAGGGGCGAAAGGGAATTGGGCAAGAGATGTCTGCGAATGATGCGTGTGCCCGATGCGCCAATACTTTCCGCCGCTTGCACAAATTCGCGCTCGCGTAACGCCAACACTTGTCCGCGCACGAGCCGCGCATAAACGGGCCACGTTACAACCGCAATCGCGATCATTGCCGTTGTGAGACTCGGACCCAGCGCGGCGGCAATTGCCATCGCGAGAATGAGCGATGGGAAGGCGAAAAAAATATCGGTGAGGCGCATCAAACTATCATCCGCAAAACCACCAACGTAACCCGCCACCAAGCCGATGAGGGTGCCGATAATGGACGCGCTGATGACGACGACGAGACCGATAGAAAGCGAAACGCGCGCGCCCCAAATAATCCGCGAAAGAACATCGCGCCCCAACGCATCGGTACCCAAAAGATGTTCGGAGGTGGGCGGTTTGAGACGCGCGGAGAGTTGTTGTTTGTTGGGATCGTACGGCGCGAGGAGAGGGGCAGCAATGGCGGCAAAAAGAAAGAGGGCGATGATGATCAGTCCTACGACAGTGAGGGGACTGCGAAGGAACGCGGGCGTGCGCCAACGCTTGCGCGTCGTTGCGCCGCGCAAGGCGATAGGGGTGGCGGAGGATTGGGCGAGTTCAGCCATGTCGTATCCGCGGATCCAACCACGCGTAACTCAAATCTATAAAAAGATTCGACACGGGAAAAATGATGCCTGCCACGATCGTCACGCCCATCACGGCGGGAAAATCGAGACCAAGCGCGGCGGCGGTGGCATAGCGTCCGAGTCCGGGCCAGCTGAAAATGGTTTCTGTCAAGACCGCGCCCGAAAGCAAGCTGCCAAAGGTGATGCCAATGATCGTGAGTGTCGGGATCAACGCGTTGCGAAAACCGTGACGCAGAATCACCACGCGTTCTTTGAGACCTTTCGCGCGCGCGGTTCGCAAATAATCTTGATTCAACACTTCGAGCATACTGGAACGCATCATGCGCGCAATCACAGCTGTCGAAAAATAGCCCAACACGAACGCGGGCAAGATCAAATGATGCAGACTGCTCTGCAGCGCGGGCATGTTGCCGGTGAGAAAACTGTCCAGCGTGAATAACCCGGTGATCCTTTGCGGCGGCGGCGTAAATTGATCAATGCGTCCGCCGGCGGGCAGCCAATCGAGCCGATCATAAAACAAACCGATCATGAGCAACGCGAGCCAAAAGATCGGCAGTGATCCGCCAACGAGCGAAAAAATCCGAACGAGATGATCGGGCAGGCGATTGCGATAAACCGCTGACCATATTCCCGCGGGAACGCCCAACAGAATCGCGATCAATAACGCGGCGATAGAAAGTTCGATGGTGGCGGGCAAAAATTCGGAAAGGTCTTGCGAAACGGGACGCCGTGTGCGAATGCTTCTTCCCAGATCGCCTTGCAGCAGCCCACGCATGTACACCAGATATTGTTCGGGGACGGGGCGATCCAGCCCGTACGCTTTGCGGAATGCTTCGATCTGTTCATCCCGCGCGCGTTCGCCCAACGCCGCCGCGACAGGATCCGCAGGGACGAGATGCGAAATCGCAAACGTGATGAGTGAAACGCCGATCAAGACGACGACGATGCCGATGAGGCGGCGCGCGGTGTAATTCCAGAAATTCATGGCGGATAGTAGATAGCAGATAGCCAATGGCTAATCGCGTATCGCAAATCGCTTATCGCTAATCTCCAACTCCAACTTCTAACTTCCAACCTGATCCAACACGGCGAGAGTGAGGCGCGCGATGCACACCAATTTTTCGCGTTCGTCCACAATGCGAATATCCCAAATCTGAGTCAGTCCGCCGAGATGAATGGGACGCGCGGTGCCGTACACGAATCCTTCGCGCATTGCGCGCACATGATTGCAATTCAGTTCAAGACCGACAACATATTTTTTTTCGACATCTACACAAAACGCGCCGCCGAGACTGCCCAATGTTTCTGCCAGTGTCGCGGATGCGCCGCCGTGCAACATGCCGAGCGGCTGCCGCGTGCGTTCATCTACGGGCATGCGCGCGCGAATAAAGTCGTCGCCGATTTCGAGAAATTCGATGCCGAGATGTGTGGGGAGCGTTTGTTCCGAAAAGGCGTTGGCGAGTTCAAGCGTGGGACGCGTACTCCAAATTTCTTTTTCATTGTTCATGGTTCATTCTTCATCTTCAGCGTTAGAGAACGCTTCCTACGCGCGCCTGATCCTTCAGCGTTAGAGAACGCTTCCTACGCGCGCCTGATCCTTCAGCGTTAGAGAACGCTTCCTACGCGCGCTTCATCCTTCATCCTTCATCCCTCATCCTTTATTTAATGCTTGTTCAATTTGTTCCAGATGTTCGTTGCGGTGCGCGGCGCGCGAGAGATTGAAGGGATGCGCGGCGGTGGTCTCGAATTGATCGAGGACGGCATCGGGCAGCGCGGCGAGTTTGGCATCGAGCGCGTCGGCAAATTCCAGCGCGAGGTTTGGAATCGCGGATGTAGGCAGCGCGCGCAAAAAAGGGAGCAGCGCGGCGTTGATAATGTCGGCATCGTTTGGTGACGGTGAAACGCCATCGCGTTCCCAGCGTTCCAAAATTTCAATCGCGCGGCGATCAAACACGGCGACATGCAGCAGCGCGGTGCCGATGGTCCAATCATTGCCGAGGGGCAGCGCGTATTGGGATTCGTCCAGCCGCGCAAAGAGGGCGCGCATCCGTTCACGCGACGCGTTGTTTTGTGAGCTGAGAATGGGATCGTATGGCATGGTGATTTGAAATCAATGGAACGACGCGCTCATTCAGAATTATACATACCAAACAAGCGCGTCGTTTTTTTACTTTTTACTTTTTACTTTTTACTTGCTACTTGCTCAACGTCCACAAGTCCGAATAGAGCATCGGATTCCAAGAGAATCCCTGTACGTTCGAGCGCAGCGCGAGAAGCGTGACGGGTTGGAACAAGACCCCGTACGGACCGTTGTGCGCGATGTATTCGGTTAATTCTTTGTACAACGCGACACGCTTGACGGGATCGGCTTCCAATTTCGCTGCCGCGGTCATGTCAACCGATTTTTGGTCGAGCCAGTTGTTGCGTTTGGCGATGGATTTGACATTCGCATCGCCGAACGGTGTGGCGTTCGTATTCGGATCCGGATAATCGGGACCCCACGCCAACACTACAATCGTTGCTTCGGAGGCGCGATACGTTTTGAGAAGTTCAGCGGCGGGCTGCTGTTTGATATTGACCTTGACACCAATTTCGGCGAGGTCTGCTTGCAGTTTAGCTCCGAGATCGCTCCATTGCACGATGCCATTGCTGCCGGTGTAGGTCATGAGGTCAATTTCAAAACCTTCCACGTTCGCTTCTTTCATCAGTGACTTGGCCTTTTCAACATCGCGTTTGAAAATGATGTCGGTGTTTGCGCCCGCCAGCCCGTCGGGGATGATCGTTTGCAACACTTTAGCATTGCCCGAAAGCAAGTCGTTCGCGATGCCATCATAATCAATGGCGTAGCGAATCGCCTCGCGCACTTTAACATTATCCAGCGGCTTGAGGTTGACATTCATCCCCATGTAAAAGATGTTGAGGTTGCCCTCTTTGCGGGTAGTGATGTCTTTGTTACTTTCAAGCGCCTTGATTTGTTCGGGGGTCAAGTCGTAGGCAATATCGGCGTCGCCCTTTTCGAGCAGCGATTGTTGCACCGACGGGTCTTCGACATGCTTGACGAGAATCTGTGGTGACTTGGGTTGTACGGCGGCGTTTGGATTTGCTTTCAAGAGCCACTCGACATCTTTGGTCCAGTGATCGAGAACGTACGGACCGCTACCTGCCGAATGATCTTTGAGCCAGTTGTTGCCAAAATCATTTTTGCCGTCCACCGTCATTTCGTGTTTTTTCACTTCGACGGAATCCACGATGCCTAACGGCGCGGCGGTGAGGACGCTCAAAAATTCCACCGGGCTGGCGGTCTTGGGCATATTGAACACAACGGTCTTGGCGTCCGGCGCGGTGATGCTTTCGGGTTTCAAGCCGCCCGTGTCGGTCCACAAAAAGCCGGGGGATTGATTGAGATTGATCGCGCGCACATTCGAATAGACGACATCCGCCGAAGTGAGCGGATTGCCACTGGCGAATTTCACGCCGTCTTTGAGCGTAAAGGAAAGTTCCCAGTGATCGCCCGCATCTTTGATGTCCCATTTTTCGGCGAGACCCGGTTTCAGCGTGGTGAGGTCTGCGCCTTCAAAAGTGACGAGCGTATCATAGATGCTGTGAATCGCGAGCCAGCCGCTAAATTCGTACGAGCCCGCAGGGTCAAGGGTGGTGATGTCGTTGATGTTCTTGACCCAAACGACAGTATCTTTTGCGCCACCAGCCGCAGGCGCTTGCGTCGGTTGTGCGGGCGCGGCGGTGGGTTGGGGAACAGCAGTTGGTTGTGCGGGGACTGCTGTCGGTTGAACTTGCGGCGCAGCCGTTGGCGGCACCGCAGTGGGTTGTGCAGCTGGCGCGCACGCGATGATTGCCATCACGGCGACAAGCGCGGCGAGAACCCACAACGAACGAGTAATTTTGTGCATTTTCTCCTCCTCCAAAGGAAAAATGGACTGCTCATCCAAGGGATGAGCGGCTTACACAAAGTGTAAGCGACTTACACTTTGCGTAAGTATCATTCACAGGTCTGTGAATGGATTACAACGATGTACTACGAACGGGGCTGTGTATCAGACCCGTAGAACATTTTGCATACGAGACAAGGGAAATCGAAAATTTTTGCAAGGCGCGCGGCAACGTCCATTTGATGCTTTTGCGGTGTGCAGGAATCGAGGTGGCAGGCGCAAGAAGAAAAGAAGGTGAGAGGTCACGCGCAAACGCTGCAATTCAGCAGCAGAGGCAATTATAGCGCGCCGCGCGTGTGTGTCAAACGAGAAAAGAGTATCTATTTTCATATCGCTTTTCGGCAACACAATCCTCTGGCTGTAATTACATTGTAATTTGGTTTGGAGTATAATGTGGCAAAAGCGAGAGACTGGTCGCAGGCAAGCGCCGACCCGTCTCTTTGTTTATGCGCGAAGTGCGAAAGGATGATGCGTACGAGTCAGCGTCTTTTGGATGTGATCGCTGCGCTAAGCGGCTTGGCGCTTTTGTCGCCATTGCTCGGCGCGCTTGCGCTGTGGATTCGGTTGGATTCGTGGGGTCCAATTTTTTATCGCGGACCGCGTGTCGGCAAAGGGGGCGCGCCGTTTCACATTTTCAAATTTCGCACGATGGTCGCAGATGCGGCGGCGCGCGGCGCGGGCATTACCACGCGCAATGATCCCCGCATCACACGCGCGGGAAAATTTTTGCGCGAGCACAAGTTGGATGAACTGCCGCAATTGTTGAATGTGCTGCGCGGGGAAATGAGTCTGGTCGGTCCGCGCCCCGAAGACCCGCGCTATGTGCAAGGGTACACGCCTGCACAGCGCGCACTGCTGCAAGTGCCGCCGGGTATAACAAGTGTTGCGTCGCTCACGTTTCGTCACGAGGAAGCGCTCTTGGATGGCGCGGACTGGGAACGCACGTACACGGAAATTGTGCTGCCCAAAAAACTTGAATTGGAGCTGCGCTATTTGCGCGGGCGGACGCTGTGGTCTGATCTGGTGATCGTTGGAAAAACGTTCCTAACGTTATTTCAAAAGGAGAGTGAGCCACATGTCACTTGATGCTGTGACGGATCGCGCCGCCCTTTTCCTTGTGCGAATCCGCAACCGACATTTTTTTCTGCTCGATCTCATCCTCCTCTTTCTCATCCCCTTTGCCGCGTTATGGCTTCGCACCGACAACGCGTATAGCGATGGGCGCTATCTTTCCGATATTGTGACCTATGCGGTGGCGACGCTCCCGATCTGGATGATCGTTTTCGTTCGCAGCGCGCTGTACACGCGCAATTGGCAATATGCGAGTTTGATCGAATTGGGCGCGATTCTGCGCGCGATCTTGCTTGCAACCATTTTGAATACGCTTTTGTTTTTTGCGGCACTGCGTCCGCTCAATCTGATCAGTTCTGAATTGCCGCGTTCGCTGCCGTTGATTGTTGCGCTGCTTGTTGTGGTGACATTGGTTGGCACACGCTACAGTTTGCGTTTTGTGGAACAGCTGCGCCGACAGCGGCAATTTGCCGGGCGCGCGCATAAACAAGTCGTCGTCTTTGGCGCAGGCGAAGCGGGCGCAATGATTGTGCGGGAGATGCAAGGGAATCCCCAACTCGGTCTGAATCCCGTCGCGTTTTTGGATGATGATCCGGAGAAACATCACACTTTTATTTTGGGTGTGCCGGTTGTCGGCGGGCGCGATTCCATCGCGACGGCGGCGCGCGATTATCACGCGCAGGAAGCGATTATTGCAATGCCCACCGCGTCGGGGAAAGTGATTCGCGCCATTGCCGCGCAGTGTCTGGAAAGTAATCTGATCGTGAAAACGGTGCCGGGGATGTTTGAATTGTTGGAAGGCAGCGTCACCGTCAGCAAGCTGCGCGATGTGGAGATTGATGATCTGTTGCGCCGCGAACCGGTGGCGAACGAAACGCCCGCTACGACCGAAATGGTGCGCGGCAAACGCGTGTTGGTCACCGGCGCGGGCGGTTCTATCGGCAGTGAATTGTGCCGCCAACTCGCGCGCTGTGCGCCGTCACAAATTGTTCTGCTCGGTCATGGCGAAAATAGTATCTTTGAACAAAGCAATGAATTGCGCGCGGCGCATCCACACCTCGCGCTCGAAACCGTGATTGCCGATGTGCGCGATGCGCCGCGGATGCGCGCGGTCATGGCGCGTTATCAGCCCGAATTGATTTTTCACACCGCCGCGCACAAGCACGTTTCTCTCATGGAAACGAATGTCGAAGACGCGGTGACGAACAATGTGCTGGGCACGCGCGTGACGCTGGATGCGGCGATGGAAGCGGGCGTTGCAACCTTTGTGATGATTTCGACGGACAAGGCAGTGAATCCTGTAAGTGTGCTGGGCGCAACGAAACGCGTCGCGGAATTGTATGTGCACGCACGCGCGCTGGAAACCGGTCGGCGGTACGTGGCGGTGCGTTTTGGCAATGTGTTGGGTTCGCGCGGCAGTGTGGTGCCGTTGTTCAAACGCCAAATTGCGAATGGCGGACCGGTCAAGGTCACGCATCCCGACGTGCGGCGGTTTTTTATGACGATCCCCGAAGCGGTGCAATTGGTTCTGCAAGCGGCGACGCTTGGCGGGGGGGGGGAAATTTTTGCGCTGGACATGGGCGAACCGATCCGCATTGTGGATTTAGCGCAAGATTTGATTCGCTTGAGCGGCTTACAAGTGGGGCGCGATATTGATATTGAATTTATCGGTTTGCGTCCCGGTGAAAAATTGTATGAAGAATTATTTGTGCCGGGCGAATCGTACGAGCGAACCCTGCGCGAAAAAATTTTTGTCGCGCGCAACGGCGCGCGCCCCACACTTGAGCAGCACGCGCGTTTGTACGCGACGATGGACGAATTGATTGCGGCGGCGCAGCGCGGTGACGCGAACGCTGTGCGCGCACTCCTCGCGGTGATCGTTCCGGAATTTGAAAACGCGAATAGTGGATAGCAGGTCGCAAATCGCGGATTACTGTCTCACGCACCTTACGCACAATTGTCATTTCGAGCGGCTTTGGCGAGAAATCTCGCATTGGCAAAACCGAGATTTCGCCGATGCACTTTATCGGACATTGCATTCGAAATGACAGGCGTAACATGAGTTACTGAGTCACCTTACGCAAGGTTGTCATTCTGAGCCGCTTTTGCGAAGAATCTCCGGCGCGACAACCGAGATTCTGGCGATGATTACATCGCATGTCCCTTCAGCATCCTATCAGGAAAGAGTCAAGCTCCTGAACCTTAAAATTTTATAACAGTTTCCGCGCCACGGAGTGTGCGGGCCTCGTGCCGACAGT
>Ga0247727_10006814_pt1 | contig 22201 bp, 23 predicted proteins | sample WisWelCaveWW1625_FD_202498 | JGI IMG/M metagenome (GOLD analysis project Ga0247727, IMG submission 202498) | Biofilm microbial communities from Wishing Well Cave, Virginia, United States - WW16-25 | ecosystem: Environmental > Aquatic > Deep subsurface > Groundwater > Cave microbial mat | place...
CAAAACCAGTTCCCAATTTTTGCCGCCGTCTTTCGAGCGATAAATCCCGCGCTCGGGATTCGTGTTCCAGATGCTGCCCTGTGCCGCCACGTAAACGAGATCGGAATTTTTCGGGTGAATGCGAATGGTGGAAATCTGCCGCGTCTTTTCGAGTCCGGCTGGTTTCCAGGTTTTGCCGGCGTCGGTGGATTTATAAACGCCGTCGCCGTGCGAAGTGGCGACGCCGCGAATCGCCGCTTCGCCCATGCCAACGTAAATTACGTTCGGATCGGCATCGGCCACGGCAATCGCGCCGACGGAGCCGGTTTTAAAAAAGCCGTCGGAAATGTTTTTCCAGGTGAGTCCGGCGTCTTCGGTTTTCCAAACGCCGCCGCCGGTCGCGCCGAAATAATACGTGAGCGGCTGTCCCGCCACGCCCGTCACCGCACACACGCGCCCGCCGCGAAACGGGCCGATATTGCGCCATGACATGGCTTTGTAGAGCGTCGAGTCATAAACAAAAGTATTGGGCGAGACGTTCGTTTGCGCCAGGCCGGCGGCGCCGGTGAACAACGTGACCGCCAGCACGGTGGTTTTTGCGAGATTTTTCATCCATTCCTCCTCTGCGTGAAACCTCGCCATTTTACGGCGGGGTTGCGGTTGTTCCAAATAATACAAACGTGAAACAAGTTAATGGAAATATCACTCAAAAGCAAGCAAGAGGTTTTAAGTGACAGAATTTTGTCTTGACTAATAAAGCTTAAATTGCTAATTTAGAGTCCCCGCAAAAATATAATTTAGAGTCACCTGTTGGTTGTGTACTGCAATCTTCGATTCATATCACCAAATTTTAACGCGCCAGCGAAACGGATTTCGATGCCGGCCTGATCGCCAGTCGATTCAGGCACGTTGAAAATTTGCCGTTGTTTTGAAATTTTTGGAAGCCGGTTTTAGGTGGAGTGAGAGACGGACTGCATGGACATCCTTGCCAATTTCTCGATCAGAAGGAAGCTCACCCTGATTATGATGCTCACCAGCGCGGCGGCATTGCTGCTGGCGGGCGTCGCTTTTCTCGTTCATGAGCTGATTACCTTCCGCGGCGCGATCGTGCAAAACGTGTCCACGCTGGCGGAGGTGATTAGCCTGAACAGCACGGCCGCCCTGGTTTTTAACGAGCCGCGGACGGCCGAAGAAACGTTAGCGGCGCTCATCGCGGAATCTCACGTCGTTGCTGCGCATATCTATAAAAAAGATTCGACCACCGTATTTGCTTCCTTTGTTCGTCCCGGCGTCGATCCGCCGGCGATCGATCTTACCATGGCGGAGGATCAAACCTTTGCCGGCGATTATCTGGTCTTGCGGCGCCCCATCATTCTGAACCGGGAGCGATTGGGCGATATTTATTTGCAGCACGATCTGCGCGCGATGACGGCGCGTTTGCAAAGATACGCGTTAATCGTTTTTCTCGTTCTCCTCGTGTCGCTCACCATCGCTTACCTGCTGTCGTTGTTGCTGCAGCAGGTCATTTCCAAGCCGATTTTTCATCTGGTGCAGACGGCGCGCATCGTGTCGCGACGCAAAGATTATTCGGTGCGCGCCAGCAAGCTCGGCCAAGATGAGCTGGGCTTGCTGGTGGATAGCTTTAATGAGATGCTGGCGCAAATTCATCGCCAGGATGAAACGTTGCGGGAAACCAACCAGGCTTTGACCAAGCTCAGCCGCGACAATCAGCTCGTTTTAGACTCGGCGGGCGACGGCATTTGCGGGATGGATTTGCACGGCAACGCCACCTTTGTCAACCCCGCGGATGGCAAAATATTAAACGCGCCGCCGGAAGAGCTGACCGGCAAACCCCTGCATGAATGGCTGCAATACCGCAACGGGGCCGATCATGCCGTTCAGCTCGCCGGAAAAAAAACGCATCCATTTTACGACGTGCTGCGCGACGGCAAAGTGCATCACAGCGACGGCGAGACGTTCTGGCGGCGTGACGGCATGAGCTTTTCGCTGGATTTTACCTGCAACCCGATTCGCGATGAAAAAAGCGCGCTGGTCGGCGCGGTGGTGACGTTCAAAGACATCACCGCGCGCAAGCGCGCCGACGAACAGATCAAAGCCTCGCTGCGCGAAAAAGAAGTGTTGCTGAAGGAAATTCATCATCGCGTCAAAAACAATCTGCAGGTGATCACCAGCCTGTTGAACCTGCAATCCAACGCGGTCGCCGCGCCGGAGGTGGTGGCGATGTTTATGGAGAGCCAGAACCGCATTCGCTCGATGGCGCTCATCCATGAGAAACTCTATCAATCCGCGGATCTCGCGAAAATCGATTTTGCCGAATACGTGGACAGTTTGACGAGCTATTTGTATCGCACTTACGCCGTCAATCCAAGCTTGATCAAGCTGACGATGAGCATCGAGAATGTTTATTTAGACGTTGAGGCGGCGCTGCCGTGCGGTTTGATGATCAACGAGCTGGTTTCCAATTCGCTCAAGTATGCGTTTCCCCATGAGCGGCAAGGCCAAATCACCATTGCGCTGGCGCGCCAGAACGACGGCCGGCTGGCGCTGCGGGTGCACGATAACGGCGTCGGTTTGCCGGAGGGCCTCGACGTGAGAAACTCCAAATCCTTGGGTTTGAAATTGGTCAATATTCTCACCAAGCAGCTCGGCGGCGATTTGGCGTATCAACAAAACGACGGGACGAAATTTAAAGTCGTTTTTCGCGGCAAAGAAAAAAATGAACGCGCGCCATTGCGGCGTTAAAATTAAATAGAGTGAAACCGGAATGCTTTTACGGAACTGGCTGATGAGCAAGGCGCAATCGCGCGGGTGGACGATCGTGCTTTTATTTTGCGGCGTCCTCGGCGCGCAAGAGCAGGAAAAAGAAGACGACCTCGCCGGACGCTCTTTGGACGAGCTGCTGAACATTAAAATCAACACGGCGGCGAAGTATGAGCAAACCAGCCGCGAGGCGCCGGCGGCGGTGACGATCATCACGGCCGAGGATATCAAAACTTACGGCTACGAGACGCTGGAAGACGTGTTCAAAAGCGTGCGCGGATTTTACACAAGCAACGACCGCAATTACAGTTATGTCGGCGTGCGCGGTTTCAGCCGGCCGACGGATTTCAACAACCGCATTTTGCTGCTGCTCAACGGCCATACGGCCAACGAGGATTACCATGGTTTGGCGCTCATTGGAACCGAAGCCGAGCAGCCGCTTGACCTTCGGGGCGGAATATCAAGAGCATTTGCGCGTCAACTTCGTTAATTTTGACGACGCCGCGATCAACGTTAAGCTCGATCTGCCGTACGCGCTCTGGTCATTTTACTTGCAGCAGGAAAATCAACTGACGAAGAATTTGGCGCTGACGGTTGGCATTCGCTGGGATGATTACTCGACGTTGGGCGACGCCAGCGCGCCGCGGGCCGCCCTCGTTTACCATCCGCGTCCAACCAGCACGCTCAAATTGCTTTATGGCGAGGCGTTTCGCGCGCCCTCGCCCTGGGAGAGCAAAACCGACGCCCCGCCGAACAAATCGAACCCCGGCCTGCTGCCGGAGCGCATCAAAACGCGCGAGGCGGTTTGGGAAGAGCGCTTGAACGCAACGCTGTTTGGCGCGCTGTCGCTTTACAACTATACGATGCGTGATCTGATCGATCCCGTCGTCGATCCGCTCGATTCGCTCACGCAATACCGCAATATCAGCCGCGCCAAAGCCTACGGGATGGAGATCGAATTCGAGGCGCGCCTGGCCTCGCGGTTTCAAGGTTTTGCGAGCCTGACGTATCAAAACGCCAAAAATGCCAAGGCGAAAAAACAAACCTTGACCAATTCGCCGCGCCATCTCGTGAAGCTCGGCGCCGTCGCGCCGCTCGGCAATTTTTTTTGACGCCGCGCTCGAGATGCAATACGAAACGGCGCGCCGGACGGTTTACAAAACCAGCACGAAAGCGCGATTGCTGGCGAATTTGCAATTGGCAACCACCCCGCTGGCGCAGGGCAAAAAACCACTCAAGAATTTTCAGCTCGAGCTGTCGGTCAACAATCTGTTTGACAACACCTTCCAAATGCCGGGCGGCGTCGAGCACCGGCAAGCGGGCATCACGCAGAATCGGCGCCATTATCGGATCAAAGTGCAGTGCAAACTTTAGAACGGCCGTCAACGACTAACGGGAATTCCGCATGCGAATTTTTCTTCTACTGCTCCTCCTGTCTTGGCTCGTGACGCCGCTGGACCGCGCGCAGGAGATCGAAGTGCCGGCCAACGTGCAGTTTGCGCTGCTGCAGAAAATTCTGGCGTTTGATCGCAATCTGAAAGAGCGGGCCGGCAACGAGATCGTCATCGGCATTTTGTATCAAAGCAATTTTCGCGCTTCGCTCAATTTTAAAGACGAGCTGATCGCCGTGATCAAAAAAGCCAAAAGCGACCAATGGCTCGATCTGCCGATTCGTTATGTGGTGATTGAGGTGGATGAAAAAACCAACCTCGCCGAGCAGGCCGCTAAAAACGGCGTCAACACTTTTTATGTGGCGCCGGTGCGCGCCATCGAGATGAAAACCATTACCGCGGTGAGCCGGGCGCGTAAAATTTTGACGTTCACCGGCGTTGCCGCTTATGTCGAAGCCGGTCTCGCGGTCGGCATCGGCGCGCGCGGCGATCACCCGCGCCTCATCGTGAATTTATCCGCGGCCAAAGCCGAAGGTGTCGAGTTCAATGCGCAGTTGTTGAATCTCGCTAAAATTATTCCTTAAACACAGGCAGGCGTTATGAAAATCGAACAAACCTTTTGGACGCGGGAAACCGGCTGGAAGCCGGCGCGGCCGGGGCAACTCGGCGGCGCCGCCCAGTTGGTTCTCGTCTTTGGCGGCACCGCCATTGTCAAGGCGCGCGAGCATTTAAATGAGGCGCGCCGGGCTTATCCGCGTGCCCATTTTTTCGGCTGCTCGACGGCAGGCGAGATCGCGGGGACGCAAGTGAGCGATGACGCCATGGTGGTCACGGCCATTCATTTCGAGCACACGCAGTTCCAGGGCGCGCAAATCACCGTCACCGGCCCGGAAGAAAGTTTCAAAGCCGGCGAGCGCCTCGGCCAGATGCTCGATCACAACGGCCTCGTTCACGTGTTCGTGCTCTCCGAGGGCGTTCACATCAATGGCAGCGAATTGGTGAAAGGTTTAACAAAGCATTTGCCGCCGGGCGTCGCGGCCACCGGCGGCCTTTCGGGTGACGGCGAGCGCATGCAGGAAACTTATGTTTTGTGGAATAAGCAGGCGCAACAAAACACCATCGGCGTGTTGGGATTTTACGGCGATCGTCTGAGAGTCGGCTACGGCTCGCTGGGCGGTTGGGATACTTTCGGGCCGGAGCGCTTGATTACGCTTTCGCAGGGCAACGTGCTGTATGAAATGGATGGCAAATCGGCGCTGGAATTATACAAAAAATATCTTGGCGAGCATGCGCGCGAATTGCCGGCGGCGGGGTTGCTCTTTCCGCTCAGCCTGCGCACGCGCAGCGGTGTAACCGGCGTGGTGCGCACCGTGCTCGCGGTCGATGAAGAAGAGCAAAGCATGACGTTTGCCGGCGATGTTCCGGTGGGGTCTTACGTGCAGCTCATGAAAGCGAATTTTGACCGTTTGATCGACGGCGCGGCGGGCGCGGCCCGCGTCAGTTACGAAGCGATCGGATCGGTGTCGCCGGATCTGACCATTCTCATCAGTTGCGTCGGCCGGAAAATGGCGCTCAAACAGCGCATCGAAGAGGAAGTCGAAGGCGCGCGGGAGGTGTTGGGTGTGAAGACGGCGCTGACCGGCTTTTATTCTTACGGCGAAATTTCACCGTTCACTCCCAACGCCGCCTGTGAATTGCACAATCAGACCATGACGATTACGACCTTGTCGGAGAGATAAGCCGTGGAGAAGATGCACAGCCTGCTCGCACGCCAGCTCAAGCGCCATTTCGCCGGCGCCGTTCCGGAGAACTTGCACGGTTTTATCGCCGCGGTCAACGCGGCTTACTGGCAATCCGACGATGATCGCCGCATGGTCGAACGCTCGCTCGAGCTTAGCTCGCAGGAGCTGGTCGAGGCCAATTCGCAATTGCGCGCGCTCTTCGAAGCGTTGCCCGATCTTTTTTTCCATATTGATCACGCCGGCAAAATCATCGATTGCAAAACCGGCAATCTGGACGGCTTCGATTTTTCGCCGGAGATGCTGCTGGGCAAGTTTATTGAAGAGATGCCGATACCGGAATGGCGGGAACAGTTTGGCGAAGCGTTTCGGCAGGTGCGGGAAAAAAAGTCGCTGGTGACGATTGAATGTTCGGCCCAACGGCAAAGCGGAACGGAGTTTTACGAGGTCCGGCTGTTGCCCTTGTTTGAAGATCATGTCGGGGCGATCATTCGCAATATCACGCGGCGCAAACTGGCGGAGCAGGCGCTGGAAAAATCGTTCGCGTTGCTGCACACGACGCTCGATTCGACTTCGAACGGCATTTTGGTGACCGACCGCGAGGGCCGGATCACCGACTGCAATCAAAGATTTGTCGAGATGTGGCGAGTTCCGGATACGACGCTGGCCGCCAAAGACGAAGCCGCGATATTGAATTTCATGCTCGGCCAATTGAAAAAAAACGGCGTTTTTTTGAATCGCGTGAAGACGCTGTCGCGACGGCCGCTCGCGGAAAGTTTCGATATGCTGGAATTTGAAGACGGGCGCGTTTTTGAGCACTATTCCAAACCGCAAGTGGTGAACGGCGAAAGCCTCGGCCGGATCTGGAGTTTTTTCGATATCAGCGCGCATCGGCAGGCCGAGGACAAAATCAAAGCCACGCTGCGCGAAAAAGAAGTGTTGCTCCGGGAAATCCATCACCGCGTCAAGAACAACATGCAGGTGATCTCGAGCCTGCTCAGCTTGCAGGCGGGTTACATTCAGAATCCGGAAGCCTTGCGCCTGTTTAAGGAAAGCGAAGGCCGCATTCGCTCGATGGCGCTGGTTCATGAAAAGCTGTATCAGAGCGAAGAGCTGGCGCAGATCGATTTTGCGGAATATATTCCGAGCTTGACCAATCATTTAATGTCCGCGTATGCCAGCGCCTCAACGGCAGTGGGGTTGCGGCTGCATATCGAGCATATTACACTCGGGCTGGACGCCGCTATCCCTTGCGGCCTCATTATCAACGAGCTGGTGTCCAACGCGTTGAAACATGCCTTCGCGCAAAGGGAACACGGCGACATTACGATCCAATTTCCTCACAAAAACGTTTTCAATGACGGCCAGCCGAGCGGCGATGCCGCCAGCCTGGTTTTGAGCGTTAAAGACAACGGCGTCGGCCTTCCGGAAAAATTCGATTTCCGGCAAGGCGCATCGCTGGGATTGAAACTCGTGCTGTCGCTGGTCAGGCAATTGCGGGGCAAAATAACGCATCAAAACCGGAACGGCGCCGAATTTCGGATTGAATTCAAACAGTCAGAAAAAAGCAAAAGGAAGGTGCGCGCATGAAAAAACAACCGGCCATAACCATCATGGTTGTCGAAGATGAGACCATCGTTGCGCTCGATATTCAAAACCGGCTCACCAAACTTGGTTACAATGTGCCCGCCGTTCTCGCCACCGGCGAGGAAGCCATTGAGCAAGCGCCGCAGATCGCACCGGACCTCGTGCTCATGGACATTATGTTGGCCGGTGAGATCGACGGCATTAAAGCCGCGGAAGAAATTCACCAGCAGCTCAATATTCCGGTGATTTTTCTTACCGCGTATGCCGATAGCCGAACGCTGCAGGCCGCCAAGCTCACCGAGCCGTATGGCTACGTGCTCAAACCGTTTGAAGAGCGCGAGCTGCACACGACGATTGAAATGGGTTTGTATCGGCATAAATTGGAAAGCGAGCTGCGCCAAAGCCGGCAGTGGTTTGCCACCACGTTGAAATGTATCGGCGACGCCGTGATCGCCACGGACGGCCAGGGTAAAATCGTTTTTATGAACCCGGTCGCGGAAGCCTTGACCGGCTGGCAGGAAAAAGCGGCGACCGGCAAAGATTTAAATGAAGTGTTCAATATCGTCAACGAAACGACCCGCGCCGCGGTGGAAAATCCCGCCGCCAGGGCGTTGCGCGACGGCACCATAACCGGCCTGGCCAATCACACCATTCTGATCGCTCAAAACGGGAGTGAAACGCCGATCGATGACAGCGCCGCTCCAATTCGCAACGACCAGGGCCAGATCATCGGCGTCGTTCTGGTTTTCCGCGACGTCACGGAACGCAAACGCGCCGAAGAGCAAATTCGCCTGCACCATGAAGAATTGGAAGCGTTGGTGCAGAAACGCACGGCGCAGGTTCAACTGTTGGAGCGCCAGCGCGTGGAAAACGAAAAGCTGGCCGCCACCGGCCGCATGGCCGCGCGCATCGCGCATGAAATCAACAATCCGCTGGCGGGCATCAAGAATTCTTTTCTGCTGATCAAAGATCATATTCCACAGAACGCGCCGGATTACGAATACGTGCCGCGCATCCAGAAAGAAATCGATCGCGTCGCCGGCATCGTGCATCAAATGTATAACCTCTATCGTCCGGAAAAAAATCTCACTCGCGCTTTGCCGGTCAGCGACGCCATTCGCGACGTGGTCGCGCTCATCCAGTCCAACGCCAATGAGCGCAAAGTCCGGCTGGCAATCGACATGAACGCGGTCACCAACGCGAAAATCAAAGCGGAATCGATGCTGCGACAGATTTTATTCAATCTGGTCCAAAATGCCCTGGAAGCTTCGCCGCCGGAAAGCACGGTCAACGTGCGGGCGGGTCGATTCATTTTCATAGCGAAAAAAGCAAAGGCACGACGTTCGAGTTTTCGCTGCCACTCGCGACGCCGTAACGCCACAGCAAAGTATTCGCGCTGCAAAATTATATACCGATAAAGTGGCTGGCCAGCGGTTTCCGGGAGGCAGTAGGGCAACTCGCGTTCACTCTCCTGATAAAAAAACCTTTGACATTCACCGCGAAGATATTTATCTTTAACAATTAAATTATGGAGTTGCTATGTCGCAACCGCGCGCCGCTATTGCGCCCACTGATATTGTTCTGGTTCATATTGAAAATAAACCGGCTTTTTTTGCCAGAGTCGAGCGCATCGATCCGGATTATAAACGCGGCTGGTGGCACGTAAAACTTTTTGTGCTGGCTTTGCCCATGCAACTTATTACGTGGATCATCGACGACGAACAAATTCGTGGCGCCGATTTTACCATGGGCGGCGTGCCCATGCGGATCGAGAAAGTCGATCCTCCCAACGAAGCCAGCGATAACTCTCCACAACCGGAGGCCGATGATCAGGCCAACCAATCTCTCGGGCCGCGCAAACAAGCCCGCATTCTCGCCTTTGGGAAAAAACGCCCGCTCGAAAGTGTTGACGAGCCTTTTCCGTCCGCGGGTTGAGAAGCATTGAGCCGACTTGATGGCGTGAGTGAGCAAACGGTTTTAAAACGTAACAGCTACACAAAAAATTTAGAATTTTTTTCTAACTTTCGGCGAACAATGTTAAGGAGACCATGAATTTTAGGCTGCCGGGCGACGAGCACAGGCTGTGTGGCAGCCGCATAAAATTTGTGAACGGTTTTGATTTTTACGGGAAGAGAAGAGTATGCGAGCCTCTGGTATAGTTCTGGCCGGCCTGATTACGCTCACCTCGGCCGCGCTGATTTATCATCGCGCCCAGCCCGCGGTAAAAACCCAACTGGTGCAATACCAAAGCGGCGATGAAACGGTCACTGGGTATATCACCTTTCCGGAAGGCCAAGGGCCGTTTCCGGCGGTGATCCTGATCCATGAATGGTGGGGCTTGAATGATTGGATGAAAGCGAACGCGAAGAAATTTGCCGACCAAGGCTATCTCGCGCTCGCCATCGATCTTTATCGCGGCGAGCTGCCGACGGATCAAGACGCCGCCCACGAATTGATGCGCGGCCTGCCGGAAGATCGGGCGGCGCGCGACGTGCAGGCGGCGTTTGCGTATTTGGTTTCGCGTCCCGAGGTGAAGCACAATAAAATCGGCGCTATCGGCTGGTGCATGGGCGGCGGTTATTCTTTGCAGGCGGCTTTGATCATACCGGAATTGGCTGCGGCGGTGATCAATTATGGCCGTCTCGTGACCGACGCCGAAACGATCGACAAGATCAATTGCCCCGTGCTCGGCATCTTCGGCGGCAAAGACCGCGGCATTCCGGTCAAAGACGTTGAAGCTTTCAAAAACGCTTGTAAAAAAGCCGACAAGGACGTGACCATACAAATTTACTCGAACTCCGGCCACGCTTTTATCAACGAAAATAGCGCGAAAGCTTACAATGCCAAAGACGCCAAAAATGCGTGGGAGAAAACTTTCACGTTTCTCGAGAAAAAATTGAAAAAGTGATTTGTGCTATAGCTTAGATCTGGCGTGTCCGATTTATGCGTTAACGCCGTCAAACGCAGAAAAAATTCTGAAAGTTTTTGATCAAAAACCCGCGGATTGAAGAATCCCGCTGATAAAGCATTATATCGGCGGGATTCTTCAATCCGCGGGGAAATATAAGCTGCTCGAAGAGCTTCGGTTTTTTAGTTTTCTCGAAAATCCAAGATAGAATATTACACCCCAAAAACTGCCTTGCCCGCGAAGGCTTTTAAAGGCAGAATAATGGGCTGGCAGAATGATTAAAAATAATTCTGCCTTTTGGTTGCGGCTACGCCGCGCTACGTTTTTCCAGGCGGGAAAAATCTATCCGATATTTTTAGAGTTTGATAGACAGGCTTGCAACCTTTTCGGCTGCGAGCCTGTCTTATTTTTTGAATTTTTTGAAAGGAAACGACCATGCAAAAAACTTTTGTTTGGCTCGCGCTGCTTGGCGCTGCCGCTCTCGCGCAGGAGGCGAAAATTGCCGTGCCGTACAGCTATTTTGTTCTGCCGAACGGCCTGCGCGTAATTTTACACGAGGATCATTCGACGCCGACGGTGAGCGTGAACATGTGGTATCACGCCGGCTCCGCGCGCGAGAAACCGGGGCGCACCGGCTTCGCGCATCTCTTCGAGCATATTTTATTCGAAGGCTCCGGCCATGTGGCCGAGGGCGATTTTGACAATTTTCTCGAGGCCGCCGGCGGCAACAACAACGGCTCGACCACTTCCGACCGCACCAATTATTACGAAACGATTCCGTCGAATGCGCTCGAGCTCGCGCTGTTTTTGGAATCGGATCGCATGGGTTATTTGCTCGAAGCCATGTCGCCCGCAAAAGTGGACGGCCAGCGCGACGTGGTGAAAAACGAGCGGCGGCAGCGCTATGAAAACACGCCGTACGGCCTCGCCTTTCCGACGCTCGGCGAAAATCTTTATCCGGCGGATCATCCTTATCATTGGCCGACCATCGGCTACATGGAAGATCTCTCCGCGGCGAGTTATGACGACGTGGCGGAATTTTTCAAAAAATATTATGCGCCCAACAACGCGAGTTTGGTGATTGCCGGCGATATTGATCCCGTCCAAACGCGCGCGGCCGTGGAAAAATGGTTTGCCGACGTCAAGCGCGGCGCGGTCGTGCCGCCGCAAGCTACGCCTGCAGCTTATCTCGCTGAAGAAAAACGCCTCGTCCTGGAAGATCGCGTGCAACTGCCGCGGCTGTATATGGCCTGGCTAACGCCGCAAAATTTTGCTCCCGGTGATGCCGAGCTGGATTTGCTTTCGAACGTTCTCGCCGGCGGCCGGAACTCGCGCCTGTATAAACGGCTCGTTTATGATCTGCAAATTGCGCAGGATGTTGCCGCGTTTCAAAATTCCAGCCGTTTAAGCTCGTCATTCATTATTTTCGCCACCGCGCGCAGCGGCCATTCGCTCAATGAAATTGAAAAAGTGATTCAGGAAGAGATCAACCAACTGAAAGCCGAGCCGCCCGCCGACCGCGAGCTGCAACGCGCCGTCAACCAATATGAAGCGAGCTTCTTGCGCCGGCTCGAATCGGTGGACACCAAAGCCGATCAGCTCAATGGTTATTTCATGCTCACCGGCAACCCCGATTATTTCAACGAAGATCTGGCGCGCTACAAAGCCGTGGCCCCGAAAGACCTGCGCGCCGTGACACTGACGTTTCTGCGCGACGAGGGCCGCATCATTTTAAGCGTCGTGCCTCAAGGCAAAAAAGAAATGGCCGCGACCAAAGCGATGGATTGAGCGGCTGGATTGTTGGAGTCGTGGATTATAATCGCGTGTTGGCTTTTTGTGTTACTGAAATTTTACGGAGAGTGCGATATATGAAGTTTTTAAATAAAAGCTCGCAGACAAAACTCTTTTTCATTTCCGGCCCCTTGCTGTTTGCTTTTTGCCTTTTGCTCTTTTCTTTTTGCTCTTTGCCTTTTGCCTTTCCCCAGTCGCCGGATCGCAGCAAAGCCCCGGAGCTGGGGCCGCCGCCGGCGCTCAAATTGCCGGCCCTGCAAAATCTCAAATTGTCCAACGGCCTGCCGGTAGTCTTGATGGAGAAACACCAATTGCCGTTGGCGCAAATCAGTTTGTTCGTCAAAACCGGCTCGGCGTTCGACCCCGCCGGTAAAACGGGGTTGGCCAGTTTGGTGACGGCGATGTTGGATGAAGGCGCCGGTGCGCGCAACGCCTTGCAATTGGCGGATGCCATAGATTTTCTCGGCGCGGAGATTTCCGCCGGCGCCGGCATGCACGCGTCGAGTGTTTCGCTCAATACGCCGTTAATGAAACTTGATTCGGCCCTGGCGCTGATGGCCGACGTGGCGTTGCGGCCTGCTTTTGCCGCCGAAGAATTAGAACGGCTGCGCAAAGAGCGTTTGACGACGCTACTGCAATGGCATGATCAACCGCGCTCGATTGCGTCGGTGATGTTCAACCAAACCCTGTTTGGCACGAAACACCCGTATGGCCTGCCCGCGCTCGGTGACGAGAAAACGTTGCGCAGTTTCGGCGTTGCCGATTTAAAAAATTTCCACGCCGCGTATTTTCGCCCGAACAACGCGACGTTGATCGTTGTCGGCGCGGTGACGGCAAAAACCATTTTGCCGAAATTAGAAGCGGCGTTCGGTAAATGGGAAGCAGGAAAAACCCCCGCCGTCTCGTGGCCCACAGTGGCGCAAGTGCAAAAGCGTCAACTTTGGCTGGTGGACAAACCCGGCGCGGCGCAATCGGAAATTCGCATTGGCCGCCTCGGCGTGCCGCGGCTCACCGAAGATTATTATGCGCTCGTGGTGATGAACACGATTCTCGGCGGCTCCTTCACGTCCCGGCTCAATCAAAATTTGCGCGAGAAGCATGGTTATTCTTATGGCGCCGGATCGTCGTTTGTTTTTCGTCCGCAGCCCGGCCCGTTTATCGCCAGCGCCGGCGTGCAAACTTCCAAAACCGACTCGTCGCTGATTGAGTTTATGAAAGAGCTGAATGCCATCATGCAACCGGTGTCGGACGCCGAATTGCATCGCGCCAAGAATTATGTGGCGCTGAGTTTCCCGCAGGATTTTCAATCGCTCGGGCAAATCGCGGGACAGCTTGAAGAATTGCTGGCCTATGATCTGCCGGCGGAATATTTTAACAATTACCTCCAGCGCATTCTCGCCGTCACCAAAGACGACGTGCTGCGCGTCGCGAAAAAATATCTCGACTCGGAAAAAATCGCGATCATCGTCGTCGGCGACCGCAAAGTCGTTGAAAAAGGCGTGCGCGCGTTGAATCTCGGCCCGCTGCAAGTGCTGACGGTCGAGCAAGTGCTGGGCAAACCGCCGGTGCTGGCCGGAACGGATTGAGCGGATTTCGGTGTAATGAAAAAAATGCTGTTGCGTTACGGCCCGGCCATCGCCTGGGCCGTTTTATTATTCGCGCTCTCCTCCATTCCCGACCTGGCAGCCCCCATGCAAGTTTTTAGCTGGGATGACAAAATCCATCACGCGGCCGCATACACGCCGTTGGGTTTTTTGTTGCTGCGCGGAATAGCTGGAAAGAATGTGTGCCGGCGCCAGGATTGGTGGTTGGCGATCATCGTCGGCGCACTCTACGGCGTGTCTGATGAAATTCATCAATATTTTGTGCCGGGCCGCTTTATGGATTGGACCGACGCGTTAGCCGATGCTGTCGGGGTGGCGTTGGGGAGTGGGATTTTCTATAAATGGCGTGCGCGCCGCCAACTGCTGACGCCCAAAAGTGATTTTAAAAAATCGGCGGCGCATTGAGCGCGGTGATCGTCAAAACTTTGGGATTCTCGTGGCAGGCGGCCGCATAAGTTTCACTCGGGCAACGAGAGGCCGGAATAACCAAAGAACTTGTATGCGTCTCGCTCGCGGCCAACAGCAGCAACAAAATGACGAACAGAATACGCCGGGAATATCGTTGCAAAATTTTGCCGGCGGGGATTAAATACGCTGCGAACGGCGCGTTCCAAAAAACCACCGCGCTCGCGAGCATGATCGCAATAACTGTCGATTCCATATAATTTCCCTGCAACAACGTGCTACCGTCCTGAATAGTATTTCACTAATGCGCTTCATATATTTAGACACCGCGACGGCAAAAAAGGTTGCATAACCATACGGAGAAAAAAATGCGCGCAAAAAACATTGCTCTGCTCGGTTTATTGTGGACGACGCTGGCCGCGGCGCAAAATTATTCCGGCGGCCCGGATCGGTTGATCATCGGCGGGCATACCGGCGTTTTTCGCATTAGTTATAACGGCTTCGACCGGATTTACGACAAACGCAGCGGCATGGCGCTGGGCGCCAGCGCTCTGGTTAAAATTCGTCCCCCATATTACGCCGCAATCAAATACCATCAATTCAAAAGGGACGCCAACGTCGTCGAGAACGGAATCGTGGTGGATACGCAGCATTGGAAAGAAGAATGGTACACCGTTGGGGCGTGTTACGTTTCTTATGGTGAGCGGCGCCTGGTCAACCATTTCGGCTTTGGTCTCGCGTTTTTTAAAATCAACGAAACCGGCCCGGTCAGTGTGTTTGGGCGCCAGCCCGGCAAACGCAACGCCAGCGGTTTCTTTTTCGATCTCGGTCTGGAATATCGGTTCCTCAAATATGTCTCGCTGGGGGCGGGCTTCGAACTGACTTCTGCCGGCATTGGTGGGACCAGCGGCTTCGAAGGCTCGAGCGTCGGCGGCTATCTTTTCAGCGCCGGGTTGAATTGGTTTGTTTTTTAGCCGCTTTCTGGTTTGGGCGCATTAAACTTTCTTTTTGGCTTCGGCTCATCTTTTTAATCACCATTTCCCGCTTCGTCGCCGTGCTGCGGTTGGTGGCAGATTCGAGATAAACCAATTTCACCGGCAACCGGCTGCGCGTGTAACGGCTCGCCGTGCCGTTTTGATGCGCCTGCAAACGCTGCGCGAGATCGCTGGTGATGCCGGTATAAAAACTTCCGTATTTGCAACGCAGGATGTAAACCAGCCACTGACGTGAGCTCATCTTTTTGTCCATCATGGAGTGCAAGCTTTAGCTTGCCATTTGTTCTACAACAGCGCCAAGCTGAAGCTTGGCAACTCCGCTTTATTTCAATGACATAACCTCGGACCTCGCGACCTCGGCCCCTTATTCAGCGCGAAAACATCTTGCGAAACGCCGGCGGCGCATCCACTTCAAATGATATTTTCTTGCCTGTCACCGGATGCACGAAGCCGAGCCGGCTGGCGTGCAAGCCCAAACGTTGCAACGGATTTTTCTTGCTGCCATATTCTTTGTCGCCAATGACCGGATGTCCCAATCCCGCGAGGTGCACGCGAATCTGATGCTTGCGTCCGGTTTGCGTGGTGATTTCCAGCCACGTGTATCCAGCCGTGCGTTTAGCCACGCGATAATTCGTGATCGCTAATTTCCCCACCTGTTCATCCTCCGTCACATAAACTTTATACGCGCGATTTTCGGCGAGAAAATTTTGCACCGTGCCGCTTTCGTCTTTGACGCGGCCTTCGACGATGGCAATGTAAACGCGCTCGATGTCGTGCGTCTCGAATTGCGCTTGCAGTTTTTCCTTCATTTCTTCCGAACGCGCGAACACCAAAACGCCGGAGGCTTTTTTGTCCAACCGATGCACGACGAAAATTTTGTTCGCCGGTTTCTGCGCCTTGACATAAGCCGAAAGATAAGCGTAAACCGTTTCTTCTTTTTCTTTCTTCGTTGCGATCGTGAGCAAATTGGCTTTTTTGTTGATGACGAGCAGGTGATCATCCTCATGGAGAATATCAAGCTCTTCCGGCAGGCGCGCGACAAAAAGTTTTTCGCCGATTTCAACGCGATCCCCGGGCTGCAGCAGAGTTTTACCGATACGCGTGATCGCGCCGTTGACGCGGACGCGATCGTGCTCCAGCAATTTTTTGAGCGTGTTGCTCGACGAAGTGGGATAAAGCGCCCGCAGGTGTTCGGCGAGGGAGAGGGATTGCATGATTGCCATCTATTGCATCCGTGGCTGCATCTGGGACGGCGACATCAAAGCCGGTAATGCGCCAACCAAAATGGTTTGTATAAATTGGGCAACTGTTTTTCCCTGTTGCTGCGCCAAATCCTGCAACACGGCGTATTCCGCTTGCGGTACTTCGATACGAACCGACTTGAGTCGGTGTTTTTGCTCCCAGAGCTCCCAACGTTTTTGTGATTCCTCTGCATCCTGAAAGGCCTCTTCAGCGGAAGAGAGCAATTCTTCTTCCGGTTCGTGGGCGGTAATTTTATGGTTCATGACGTTCCTCCTGTAATTGCCGATAAATATTCTCAATAAACTCTTGGGCGTAATGGGTTCCCAGCGAAACACATTTTAACATGATTTCCCGAACTTCTTCCGGAGTCAATTGTTGCGCTTTACAGACGCGAATTAAAAGGCCTGCAAAGCCGATGACGGATAATCCACGGGCCTTTGCAACTTCTCTTGCAGCGCGTTCGTCAAGCAAAATTTCCGGCTTTTCAAGCTCCGCCCGACTTGCGAGAACCATTGCTTCCGCTTCGGGATAATGATTCTGCGCTATCTTGTCTTTTGTTAACGGCAGCGCCGCAATTTTTTCGGAGATCCTTTTTGCTTCTTCTTTTTCAATTTGGTTTAATTCACAGACAACGACAAAACCGTTGTCAAGCAATTCCCGAATCAAAGCTTCGGCGCCGTGTTTCGCATACTCCGCCAATTCGCTTGCAGGGATATAAATTCGATCATACAACAATTTTAGTAACTCAGTTTGCTCGCTCTGAAAAACCGATAACATCGGACCTGTATTGCTAACGGCGCATTTGGTGGAGATAATGTTTCTCGTTGAATTGATGGCATAATCGACTTTTCAGAATTTTCTCTTTATTTTCAATATACACTATTCCGGCTTTTTATGCAAGCGGCTCTTTTTTTGTAAGCAAGGCATTGATCGGCCGTTCGCAGCGACCGGTCAATCATTCGAGACGGATTTAACGCAAAGGCAAGATAACACGTGCCGGTGAATTTGCCAACTGCCATCAACTGCCAAAAAGTTCGTTGACTTTGTGATAGTGATTCACTAATTTTCAGCAATCGGAAAGTTACAACTTCAAGGACGACTCAAATCGCGACGATGCTAACTTTATAAGCCGTTACACGCGGGACAACCAACCATGCCCAAAACACCCAAACATATTGTCGAGCGCATGCAACGCGCTCGGGAAAAGGGAGAAACAAAGCTCTACCTTGAGAACTCATCCTTATCCGAGATTCCGGAAGAAATTTTTGCGCAGGATAGCTTTGAAGAAATTTGGCTGGAAAATTTTGGAGTTTTCCCGAATGAAAATCAAATTAGATTTGTCCCAACTCGTATCGCCCAACTTAAAAAGCTGCGCTGGCTTGTGCTTTTTGACAATCCGTTGGAAGAGGTTGCAGATGTGCCGGGTCTGGCGCTGGATTTGCGTAAAAACCGTCTTCAAACGCTTCCGGCTTTTATCACGCAGTTTAAAAATATTCAGACAATTGACTTTAAACAAAAGAACGATTATCTTTCCGCAGCACCGGGCGAAGTTGTGTTGCATGGAAACCCGATTCAGTATCCTCCCCAAGAAGTAGTCACCGCCGGGATGAAGGCCGTGCGCAGTTTCTTTGCACAACAAGCCGCGCAAGGCAAAGAAAAACTCTTCGAGGCCAAGCTCATTTTGGTGGGCGAGCCGGGCGCGGGCAAAACTTCGCTGATGCAAAAGCTTTTGGATGAGAATTATCCGATTCCCAATCCCGCGGACAAATCCACCGTCGGTATCACGGTCAAAACTGGCTGGCAATTTCCATATGTCAAGGACCACGCCCAAAGCTTTGCGGCCAATCTGTGGGATTTTGGCGGACAAGATATTCAATACATGACTCACCAGTTCTTTCTCACTTCGCGGGCTTTGTACGTGCTTTTGGTGGATGATCGCAAGCAGCATACGCAATTCGACTATTGGTTCAACATCATTAAGCTGCTCGGCGCTGGCAGTCCAGTGCTTGTGGTACTCAACGAGCACGATTGCCGCTCGATCACCAATTTTGATTATGACAGCTTTCGCAAATATTATGAAAACGATTTCACCATCAAAAAACTTGACGTTGACCTTGGCGAAGCCAATCGCAACCGTTTTCGCGTATTGCGCGATCAAATTCAAAACATGCTTTGCGAGCTGCCGCATGTCGGCGCGGAGCTGCCGGGCAAATGGATTCCCATCCGGCAGGAGTTGGAGAAACGCCGGTTGGAAAATCATATTTCGCTCGAAGAATACAGCCGCATTTGCGCGGCGCATCAGATCGACCGGCTCGAAGATCAACTCGTGTTGAGCCAATATCTGCACTATCTCGGCATCATTCTGCACTTTCAGGACGATCCGCAGCTCGCGGAGACGGTGTTTCTCAATCCGCAGTGGGTGGTTCATGCGGTGTACACGATTCTCGAATCCGATCACGCCAAAAAGAACAAAGGCCGGTTCAGCAGAAAATGGATGTTCGGGCTGTGGCTGGAGAAGGGCCACAGCTACGCGGAATGCAACAAGCTGCTCAATCTCATGCTGAAAAACAATTTCGAGCTGTGTTATCCCATCGAAAGCAGTGGCGTGGAAGAGTATATCGCGCCGCAGCTTTTGCCGGGCACCCAGCCGGAATATTCGTGGTCGGAAAAAGGCAATTTGCATTTTCGCTATCAATATCAATTCATGCCCAAGGATATCATCACGCGGCTGATCGTGCGGCTGAATCATCTCATCGAGCGGCGCGACGGCGAAGATTTGGTGTGGGAAAAAGGCGTGGTGCTGAACAAAAACGGCGTGCGCGCGCAAGTGACGGAGGAGATCACGAAAAATGAAGGGCTGAAAGTCATTAACATAGTTTTGTATGGTGTGCCGCACGGTCAAAAAGAATTTCTGGCCGATCTCCGCGCCGAAGTTCGCGGCATTCACGAGAAATCGTTCAAGGGCATCAATGTCAAAGAGATGGTGCCGATTCCGTCACAGCCGGAGGTGGCGGTGTCGTATGAACATTTGAAAACATTGGAACGGCTCGGCGAGCAAACATTCATTCCGCAGGGCTTGCAGGAGAAAGTTTCCGTGCAAAAGCTGCTGAATGGTGTTGAGCTGCCCAGCGAACGTCACAAACTTTTTGAAGAATTTCGAGAGGGTATTCACGTGCACAACAAGATCGACGTTGTCCAAAGCAATCCGCAAACCGTGACGCAAAGCAACGTCACGCAAGCGCAGGCCACAAGCCACAGTGAAGCGCACAGCGAGTTCAATTTCACCATGCATCTTTCCGCGCTGCAAAGCGGTTTGGGAGAGTTGCGTGAAGAAGTTGAAGAGATCGAGCCGGAAGCGGCAAAAGAGATCGCCGCAATTCAGCAGAAACTCGAAAAGCTCGAGCAAACTCAGAAGCCGGAGGAAGCGAAAAAAGCCGGCGTCATGAATAAGATGAAGCGCTTTTTCGACGAAGCGAACGACACCGGCACGACGCTCGGCAAAACCGTCAGCAAAATCAAAGGCGGCTACAAAATTTTGCAAGACGTGGCTGGGCAATACAACAAAATCGCCGAATGGTGCGGTTTGCCGCAAGTGCCAAGTGTATTGGTGAAGAAGGATTAAGCGCAGAACGCATTGGAAACGCTATACGCTATGCCCTCTGCGCCATGCGCTACGCCCTCTGCTTAAACATAATCGGAATCGTCGTCTCCGTCGGCGCGCCGATTTGCACCATTTGCCAGTTGTGGTCGTAACCCTCGATCATCTTTTTTAAGCAAAGGGCCCGCGGTTCATCAGGCTCGTGACATTGTTCCCACGCAAAAATCTCGACGCGGTAATGATACGTCTTTTTCTTGCCGTTGATTTTCACTTCGACTTCGACCTGCTGGTCGGCCTCGATGGCGGGCAGTTGGATGGAAATGGAGGGCATGGTGATTTCTCCTGAATAGTTTTGCATTGAAAAATTTTCGCAACTTGACCTTGATTTTGCTATGAAATAGCCGTATATTATTTGGAAATAAAATTCAAGCAGATAATTCTGCGTCAATATTAACTTCGCCTTGATCGGAGGAAAAATGCCCGAAGTCGCCGACATCCTCGAAGTTGAAGCACCGCCAAGCAAGAGAGTTCCTGCCGCAGCCAAGCATGCCCTGCCGATTGATCAGCGCACCGACGTCACCGTCGATGAATTGGAAAGAACTTCGCTTCCATATCCCGCCGAACTTTACAATGGAAAGGTGGTTTATAAAATGGCCAGCCCGGAACATGGAATTATACAAGGCAATGTTACTACGGAAATAAATCTGCATTTAAAACAGAATCGTACCGGCTACGCGATGCCTGAAACCAACTTCCGGCTGTGGCCGAAGCGCGCCGATCAATCGCGCATTCCCGATGTCGCGTTTGTAAAAAAAGAGCGCTTGCCTAAAGATCTGAAACACTTTCCTGCCATCGCGCCGGATTTGGCGGTTGAAATTATCTCCATCGAAGATGGCTTTCTAAAAGTGATGAACAAAGTTGACGCCTATCTCGATCAAGGCACGAAAATCGTGTGGGTCGTTATTTCCGACACCCGTGAAGTGCTGGTTTGCACCGCGACGAGCAAACATAGTGTAAAAGATGTTTTGACCGCGCCGGAGCTCTTGCCGGGCTTTGAGCTGCCGGTCAGCAAAATTTTTGAAGGCCTGCCGCTGCCGGATAAATCGTTATCAGAATAACTCGCCTTGAGTACAAAAAAACTTTCACAACCCGCACTTGATTTTATTGGGAAATATCTAGATATTATCAAAAATTCAGCATGTGCTCGTGAGTTATTTTCAACCGTACTTTTCTCGGAGAAAAAATGGCCGAAGTCGCCGACATCCTCGAAGTTGAAGCGCCGCCAAGCAAGAAAGTTCCTGCCGCAGCCAAGCATGCTCTGCCCATTGAGCAACGCACCGATGTCACCGTCGAAGAGCTGGAAAAAACTTCGCTTCCATATCCCGCCGAACTTTACAATGGAAAGGTGGTTTTTAAAATGGCAGCCTTTGCACATGGTAGAATTCAAACACGGATCGCGGGAAAGCTTGATTCGTATTGCGAAAGAAACCCTATTGGCGAAGTCGTCACCGAAACCAATTTTCAGCTTTGGCCGGAACGCCGGAATCAATCGCGTATTCCCGATATTGCGTTTGTGAAAAAAGAGCGCGTACCGGAAGACCAATGGCGTTTTGCCAACCTGGCGCCGGATTTGGCGGTTGAAATCATTTCTCCTGAAGATAACTTTTTAAAAGTCCTGAACAAGGTTGACGCCTATTTGGAGCAGGGCACACAAATCGTCTGGGTCGTCATTTCCGACACGCGCGAAGTGCTCGTTTGCACCGCGGCCGGCAAGCACAGCGTCAAAGATGTTTTGACCGCGCCGGAACTCCTGCCGGGCTTTGAGCTGCCGGTCGGCAAAATTTTTGAAGGCCTGCCACTGCCGGATAAATCTCTTGCGGAATAATTTCTCACCACAATCGTTTCCAACTTCCAACCAATCGTCATCGCTCGCGGGATGTATCCTTTTATTATTTTCTCTTTCATCCTTTTTCCTTTACTCGTACCGCAGTGCTTCGACCGGATTTGCCGGCACCGATTTGCCGGCTTGAAACCTGATTGTCAACAAAGCGACACACGACATTGTCCGCGCCATGCGCTATGTCCTCTGCTCTTTTAAAACGCTGGTTGACTTTCTTCTTACAAATTATTACCTTTGAATGATCATTCAACAAAAAAGGAATTAATATGCAAAATCCGGCG
>Ga0247727_10006815_pt1 | contig 22191 bp, 23 predicted proteins | sample WisWelCaveWW1625_FD_202498 | JGI IMG/M metagenome (GOLD analysis project Ga0247727, IMG submission 202498) | Biofilm microbial communities from Wishing Well Cave, Virginia, United States - WW16-25 | ecosystem: Environmental > Aquatic > Deep subsurface > Groundwater > Cave microbial mat | place...
AGATTCGTATAGGTTTTCATGGCTTGGCTGCCTAAGAGCTTTCACGCAATCCGAACTCATCCCCCGGCCCCTTCTCTTAAAAAGCTGATCTTTACCCATATTTTGGGTACTGAACACAGGAGGAGATCGTAGCGCAGACTTCCAGTCTGCAAACCAAAGCAGGCAAGATGCCTGCGCTACAAAAACTTCGCGGTTGCGCTAGTTTTTCTAGAGTAATACTATAACATGTCACTCCTAAAGGAGTTTTACCTTAATTTTTAGTCATGGTGAGCGGAGTCGAACCATGATAACGCCCTTCGACTTCGCTCAGGGTGACTCTAATAAATTAGGGTGACTCTAATAAATTAAGGTAACAGTGTACTAGGGGTGGCATGTGGACGTCAGCCTCTTGTGTCCAGTACGAAGTTATGGGACATGTTCAACAAGAGAAGGGGGCCGGGGGGATGAGTTAGAAGCGCTCACTGTGACGTCTTTTCCGCTTGCCCCTTCTCACTTTCAGTTTGCCCCTTGCCCTTTGCCGCTTGCTTGACCCATCCGCCCAAATCGACGCCGATTTCATACAAGCGATTGGAGGCATGCGCCAATTGCGTTACGCTCAGAAATTTCATGCGTGTGCATACTGACAGCACGCGGCGCAGCTTCTCCAATTCGAGATTCGCGCGCTGTAGCTTGGCCAGTTTGTCTTTGCTGTAGTATGCGTCGATCAAGGCTTCGTAAATATCCAACATGATCTTCACGCAGCGGTCGCCGAGCAGAAATTTATAATTGCGCGGGAACTGTTCGAGGTGCGGCAGAAACCAGACGATGAAATCTTCGAGGCGGGTCAGGAGGTTTTCTTTTTGGGCCATGGGAGTGGAGATTCATTTTGAGATGGATACCGAGTGCGAGGGAAGGTTCTTCAGAATGACAACTAAGAGGAGGCGCGTACATGCTCAACTTTGTCATCCTAATGGTAAGGAACTTCCCTAGTCGCGAGCACAACGCCAGGTGCGTGGGGGATTTTTCTAAAGAACGTTACGGGCGGCTTCATAGAAATGCCCGGCCGCGGCGTTCGACTTTCGCCTACCAGTCGCAGCCGGGCTATTTTATGTTCGGTTCCGCATGGCAAGCGGAACACCGGACCGGCGCTGTGAACACCCCAGTTCCACTCTCCGGCAACCCGTGAGCCGCCGGCTTCCGGGAACTTAGGGCCTGGAGAATTTTGTCTCCTTGGCTCCTTTTCTTTTTTGGCTCATTGCCAAGAGGTGTTTTGGCGCAACGCAGACCGATATTATTGTTGCGAATATCCGGCTCGTTCCTGTTGCGGATGGCGCACGACAGGTTGTTCGGTTGATTGTTCCACGCGCCACCCCGCAGCACGCGCATTGTGCACCGGCCCGTATAGCGGCGACAAGATAATGCCGCAAAATTAATTTGCAAGCTTTCTTTCTCCGCGTCTTTTGAAACGAGACTAAAAGTGTTCATGCCGTCCGAACTCATCCCCCGGCCCCTTCTCTTAAAAAGAGAAGGGGAGAAAAGCCGGTCGAGACACTGAAACTTTTCTCTTCCTATAAAACATGCGCTGCAAGCCCCGCTTCGGTTCTCCCCCTTCTCTTCCCAAGAGAAGGGGGCCGGGGGGATGAGTTCGGAGGTTACGAAAATCCGGGCTTCACACACATAGCTAGGAAGCTTCCTACAAAGCAGGCTGGAAGCCTGCGCTACTTCATTTTCAAAAAAAATTTTCGAGGCAAAAGCTCGTTGCCTCCTTGGCTCCTTTTCTTCTTTGGCGCCTTGCTTTCTTGTAAAGGGTAAAAGGGAAAAGGGTAGAGTGTTCTAGGTTCTGGCGCAACGCAGACCGAAATTATAGCCGCGAATACCCGGCTCGTTCCAGTCGCGGACGGCGCACGACAGGACGTCCGGTCGATCGTTCCACGCGCCACCCCGCAGCACGCGCTTGTCTTTTTTCTCATCCCAAAAATCTTCGCACCATTCCCACACGTTGCCGGCGCAATCGACGCCGCCATAGGGCGAAATGCCGCCGGCAAAACTTCCTACTGGCATTGTCATCATCTGCTTGCCCTGCAATTTTTTATAAAACTCTTCATCCCGCCAAGTTTCCCAATCTTTATTTAACCACAAATCTTTCTCCGCCCAATAGCTCGCGCTGTTGCACTTTTCGCGATCCCACACGCTGCCCCAGGGATATTCGCGGGCATCGATGCCGCGTGCAGCTTTTTCCCATTGCTGCTCATTCGGCAAAACTTTGCCCGACCATTCACAAAAAGCTTTCGCATCATCCCAACTCACAATCACGACCGGGTGTTGCGCTTTGCCTTCGGGGTGCTTGCGGCCTTTCCAATTGTAAGGCTTGGCCCAATCTTTTTTCTCAAAAGGCTCGCGGTGCTCGGGATGCGCTTGCAGGAAATGTTGATACTGCTCGTTGGTGACCGGAGTTTTATCCAACCAAAAGCCTTTTTCAAGCCAAGCAATTTGCGGGGATAAAGCCCACTCGCCCTCTGCGCCGCACACGAACGGGCCGCTGGGCACGTAGATCATTTCCACTTCCAAGCCGCTTGTCAGTTTAGAAAAGTAGCGCCCCTCGCGTGTGCGCGTGAGGCCCTCGGGCAAATCCAATTTGCGCAACTCGTCTTCGACTTGTTTGTGATAAAATGCCGGGGTGCAGTGTTCGGTCATCATCTCCGCGAGAAACTTGATGCAGTCCTGTTCGAGGCGTTGCGGCTTTGCGCTGCCGTCCCGCAAGCGCGGCAGCAACTCTTTGGCAGCAAGATAGCCGCGAAACGAGCGGTGCGAAAAGATGAAGAGGTCGCCCGGGCCGTGGCGCAAGAACGAGCAATTCAAAAACTCGCGTGTGTGCTGTTCGGTGCTCACTGCCGAGGCCGCAATTTCCGGCGGCAGGCTGGGTTTGACCAATTCTTCCGCGGCTTTGTAATCGATGCCGCCGCTCGCGGTTTGATAAGAATCCGCGGCGAGCTTTTGCAACAGCGCCAAGCGGTCGCGATCTTTCAGCAAAAGCTCGCGGCCTTTTTTGAGGTGCTGGCGCTCCAGCTCGCAAGTGAGATAACGTTGATAAAGAGTGGGCCGGGTGATGGGCGTGGCCGCGTCGAAGTGATCGAGCGTCTGCACGATCATTTCGAGCAGCACCGCGCGCTCCACGAGATCGCCTTTGAAGCCGGGGATGTTTTGAATGCGCTCGAAATAAGCCGCGCTATCGCCGAGGCCGTTGGGCAGGTGCGGCACGAGGCGGTCGAGAAACTCGCGCACTTGCTCGTCTTCCCACAGCTTGAGGCGCAGCGCTTCGAAATTCACAAAACGGTTCGCAAGAATTTGATGGCTCTTGGGCCAAAGGCCGCGCTCCAACTCCTCGCGGCTCATGAAAAATTCCGGGCGGCCGGTGAGCAGCACGCGGCTGGCTTTGGGCTTGGCAAGCTGCTCGATTTGATAAAGATGTTTTTCGATGGTCTCGCTGTCCACGCGCACGGCCATCTCGTCGAAGCCGTCGAGAATGATGACGAACATGCCGGCCTCGTTCAGTGCTTCGAACAATTCATAACGCGGCTTTTCCACGCCGCAATACTTGTCGAGATAATGCGTGATGAGCGCCTCGAGGCGTTTGTTCTCCACGAAGTCGAGCAGGTTGATGAGCAGCGGCAAACGCGGGCGCGGGGTGGGCAAGCCCGCTGCGCTGCGCTCTTGGCTGGCGCGATACTGTTGCGCCAATTCGAACGCGAGCTTGCGCGAGAACGTGGTTTTGCCCGTGCCGTATTCGCCGAGCAGCATGAGCGGCGGCGCGGGTGAGGGGCGATTGCTCCATTGCGCGACATGAGAGAAGAGATCAAAGGCCGGGCTGTTTTCGCCTTTGCGCTCCTCGCGTGCGAGCAGCGGAACGTAATACTCGTTGATCGCGGGCAACTCGCTTTCAGGCCGAGGTTGCGTGAAATCCGCGATGAGCTTGTCGAGATAGAGCGAGAAGTCCATCAAGCTCGCGAGCAGCTCGTCGTAACGCCGCACTTTCCAGCCCGCGCCCTCGGCCTGTGCGTGCGCGCCGGGCGAGAGGCCCGCGTCGGTGACGATCATGCCGCGCTCGCATTTATTTTGACTCTTCGCGGTGAGCAGCCAACCGAGCATGTTGAGGAGCATGGTTTCATTCGCGTAGCCTTGCTTGGTGGTGACACATTGCACGAGCGTGCGCAACGGCTCGCCATGCACCGCGTCGGTGAGGAGAAAATCCGCGATCTGTTCGCCATGGAGATAAAAGCCGTCTGCAATCTGCGAGCGCTGCAATTGAAACAGCTTGCGCACGTGCCGGGCAAACTCGCGCCGCGCCGCGAGGTCAGCGGGAATGGGCTGGAGCACGAAAAGCTGCTGCGCGAGCCATTGCGCTTGTTGCGCACCGAAAGCTTGCTGCGCAGCTTGCAACGCCTCAACGCGCTCCATGAGGTATTGCAAGGCAATGAGCACCTCGTCGCTCTTCGCGGATTCGGCTTGCATGCGCGCCATCAACTCGTCGAGCACGGCTTGCCGGGCTTGCTCATCGCCCGCGTCATAAAAACGTTGCATGAAATTCGCGAGCAAGTTGCCGCCCACGCCGCCAATGATGTTCGCGAGCGCTTTGGTCATTTCGCTCGCATTGCCCGCGACCGCGAACAGCGGCGTTGCAATCGCGCCGAGGAAGAGGCCCATCAATCCCGCGGAGCCGAGCTGCTTGAGATTGGCTTGGGATTTTTTGAGCTGTTCCGGCAGAAGGCCGCGGAGATGTTGAAGGAGTTTTTCGGAATCCATAACGTGTGATCGGTTGAAGTTCAGAGGCGAATGAAAGAGCCCATTTGCACGAAAATGGAACTGCCACGAGAAAGGGTTTTCCGTGGCAGTTCTATTTCCGAAAGAAAATTTTTGCGGCGAAGGGCCACTCCGCTACTTGCGGTCCGGCTGTATTTCCCCATGAATGTTCTCTTCGATAAACTCCGTGCGCCGTATGAAGATCGAGCCCCATTTGACGCGCATCGGTTTCGGCCCATCCGGTGGCGGACACTCAGAATCTTTTGGTCCGAGCGCGGCTGCGAATTTCACCACGATGAAGGCAATCACTGCCGTGACAACCACGATGGTCACAGTGTTCAATGAATCATCCATTTTAACGACCCTCCCGTTTGGGGTTGATGAGAAGCCGTTGATTGATTCATCGTAAAGGACGCCGAAACCACGCTTTTCTTCACAACAGGTTTGCGCTACGATCTCAGCGCCATGAAAAAGCTGGGCGTGGTTTTGATCTGCTCCTTCTCGAACAGCGCAAAACATTCATTGAACCATTTCACAAACCGGTCCGCGTGCTCCGAAGAGTTGATGGGATACTGCACCATTTTCCAGCGATTGCGCGGGCTGGCGTTGTAGCGCAGCGAGCCGGCATTATAGGCACACGCGACTTTGGGCGGATCGAAGTGCGTGACTTTGAAATTTTGCGCGATATACGCCGTGCCCGCGCGGATGGAATTGCCCGGCTCGAGCAGCCAATTGCGATTGATGTCATCATCGCCGAGTGCGAGGCGCGCGGTCGAGATCAACGTTTGCATCAAGCCCGGCGAAACTTTGTGCGGCGTTTGATTGTCGGATTTATAACCCGGCTCCTCGCGCACGGCTTTGGGGTCCCCGTTGGATTCCGTGCAAATGGTGGCGACGATCAATTCCACGGGCACGCCGAAGCCGCCGGCCCATTCTTCAATCATCGGCTCAAAACTTTGCCAAACGCGCTGCATGGTTGCGCTCGCGGGCCCGCCTCCGAAAGTCTCCGGCAAGTTGTCGTCGTTGATCAAAATACCTTTTTCCGTCAATCGCCAAGAAGCCGGGCTGTCCAAATATTTGTGCCGCGTTTTCAGCTCCGGCAGAATGGATTGAATTTTTTTTGCGGCTGCATCCGTCTCGCTGGTTTCAAAAATTTTCGTCCACGAACGCGGCCCCACAATGCCGTCCACGGTGAGGCCGTTATCGAGTTGATATTTTCTCACGGCGTCATCCGTGCGTTTGCCGAACATGCCGTCGGGCTGGCCGATCATATCGAAGCCCAATTCGCGAAAGCGTTGTTGCAACGCCAGCACGTCATATCCGCGCAGCAAGGGGACAGTATATTTCAAAGCACGAGTATAATAAGTCATGATGATCGTTCTCCTAATTTTCAGGCAACCAATCCGATGATGCTCCTGCAACGGCTTGGCCGTTGCATTAAAAATCCGATGCTTTGGCGAGGCCCAAAGCTTTCAAAACCTCGGCCAAGCCGAGGTTGAAGCCTCATCGGCCGACGCGATTTTGCAATTCATTGACAACCCGCAGGCTTCACGCCCGTGACGTCGGAACGGAGTTGTTGATAGTTCGCGGTGTAGCGTGCGCCCGCGCGCGGCTGGGCTTGCGTCAAATCTTGAATGATCGCATTCAGCTTTGCGCACAATGCAGCCTCGTCCGTAGGATTGAGAATTTCTTTGCGCAGCAAAGTGAATTGCGCGCCGTTCACGAAATAAATCGCAGCCGGGTGCTCGGCCTCTTCTGCGCGAAATCTTTTGGCGGTTTCTAAAAGCCGGTTCGTGAGTTGATCGGCTTGCGCGCCTTTCTCCAAATCCTGCCAGTTGCGCAGCGTTTCGCAAAGATTTTCATACCATTGCGGCCGCGGGCCGGCGATTTGCCAATCGTTGGTTTGTTGCATGCCGGCTTCAATCTCGCTCGCGGCACAGCTATAATGTGCCTTTGCTTCTTCTTTATTATTCGCGGCATTCGCTTCTTTGGCTAAACGAAAGCACGCATCGCCTTTGAGCAAGTGCAATTGGTTGCAGCCCGCTTTCGTCGCTGCGCAATCTACGTTCTGTGCCGCGATCCAAGCGAAATCATTTTGGGCTTGACGCTTTTTGAAATCTTCCAATTGGGCTATGGTGGGATCGATAACTTTTTTGGCAGCGCCGCATCCCGACAAGCCCCAAGCCACGAACAACGCCGTGAACAGCAGGGCATAAGTGCGAGCAAACTTTTTCATGACGCCATCTCCTCTTTGACTTTTTCAAAAATCGACGGGACGGGTTCGCCGTTCCGATGTAAGTTTTCAACCGAGGTGACCAGCATATCCAAATCGCCCAAGGCCTCGTCATCCGTGTGGAGTTGGTCGATTGCTGCAATGAGTTTTTCCGGGCCGCCGACTTCGGCCAATTCTTTGGACTCGACCACCGCGAGATCTTGCTGCAACTCACGCGCAGCCACGAGGCGGCGAAATTCTTCCAACCCTTCATCGAATTGCTCGCGCGATTCAAACGTGCCCTTCGTTTCATACTTCGTCCACAACGCTTCGTGATCTTCTTCTTTGATAAAATCTTCCACCGCGGTTTTCATGAAATCGCGATCATTGTCCGTGAGCTGTTGTGTGAACGCAGTTTTGAAGATCGGAGTTTTCACCAGCAACGAAAAGCCGGTATTCGCATCAACCACCGTCAACGGAATCACCGCGGGTGAGAAGGGGAGGTGCAACACGCGCGCTTTCCATTTTTGGAAAGCCATGCCCGCGAGCTTGGTGCCGATGGCTATCACGCTGCCAATGATCGCAATCGGAGGGATTGCCGGGCCGAGCACGCGGCCGAAAGATTTCGTTGCTTTCTCGACGAAATCTTTGACCGGATTGCCTTTTCTGAAAATATCGAAAACTTCTTTGGCTTTATCCGCCGCGCCTTTCAAGTTGCCGAGCTTGGATAAATTCTCGGCAGTGTCCAACCCCTTTTCCAATTTCTCGATCACGCCGCCGTATTTTTCTTGCACCTCTTTCGGCAGAAATTTGATGACGGTTTTGCTCATAGCGATGCCCTTCTGGGCTTTCTTCAGAAAGGAGCTGGCCTCTTCTTTATCCTTCTCGTTCATCACCTGCTCTTTTTGCTGCTCGGATTGTTCGAGCTGCAGCTTCATGCCTTCGTCTGCGCCGGCGCCGCTGCGCGTGCCGAAATAAAATCCGATCACCGAACCTAAGATCGCGACGAGCGCTTCCGGCACCGGCAATTTTTCGAACACGTTGAGAACGATGAAACACAGAGAAATAATCACGATCAAAAGCGCCAATACCGATCGGATCGAACCGATCGGCAACCCCAGCGGGCTTTGCGAATATAATGCGAGTTGATCTTTGTCGCGGCAGCCTTTATAAAATTGTTTTTGGATGATGAACATATACACCAAGACCGCGGCCAAAATCAATATGAGCAGAGCCAGTGCGGCGATAGTCAAAGATATGCCTTTGAGTTGGCCGAGGGCGCCTCTAATCAACTTGGCAACTCCGCCGGAGTTGATCACGCTCAACACCAAAAAGCCGAATGTAAAAACGACGAGGACCAAGCCCGAGGCCGCGCGCACCGAACCGGCCGGCAGCCCCAACGCGCTTTGCGAAAAGAGCGCAATTTGATCGTCTTCTTTGCAGGCTTGTAGAAATTGTTTCTGCAGGCGGACGAGATACCACAGAAATCCTGCCGTGAATGCGAGCAGCAACAAGATGATGGCAATGGAAAGGAGCGTGTGAGTCATACTAGAGTCCTTTTTCGCAGGGGAATCGGTGGGGGGTGCGGTAACGCCGGCAGTTTGCGCAGAATCCGCCTTGCCGGAAAGGGCGGCACTAGCCGGGAGTTGGGTGGAATCAGTCTGCGCGAAGCAGAACGTGGAAACGAGAGAAAAGAAAAATCCGAGCAGAAAGAAGCGGCATGTTTTCGTCATAAATCTTTCCTCTATGCACATGGAAAACGCGCGAAAATTTTTACGCCTCATAAGACACCCTCAAGATGCTTTTTCTCCCAAACTAAAGCAAGGAAAGTTTTAGAATGACGCCACGCCGAGCGCGCCGTCATTCTGAATCCGTGTGAGGCGCGCTTGCACGAGTTGATTGTGCGACAGGCTCGCGCCGTGTACCGTCACCTTCAGATAGTTATCGGAAAAGCCCGACCAATGGCCCTCGGCGTTTTGCTCTTCCGTGAGCACGCGCGCCAGCTTGCCTTCGAAGCGCTTATAAAACGCTTTCTTTTTCTTTTCAGAAAGCTCGTGCAAGCGGGCGCTGCGTTGTTTTTTTGTTTTGATGGAAATCTTATTCGCGAGTTTGGTTGCCGCAGTGCCTTCGCGTTCGGAGAACGTGAAAATGTGCGCATAAGCCAGCGGCGAGTTCACGAGCAAATCACAGCTGGCTTGAAAGGCCGCCTCGGTCTCGTTGGGAAATCCGATGATGAGGTCCGTGGCGATGAGCATATCGGGCACGCGGCGTTGCGCCTGTTCGATGAATGACTCAAACTCCCCACGTGTGTAGAGTCGTTTCATCGCCGCGAGCACGTTATCGTCGCCGCTTTGCGCGGGAACGTGCAGATGCGGGCATAGCACCTCGGAGTCTGTCATCAACTCAATCAACTCGAACGGAATCGTGGTCGGTTCAATGCTGCTGATGCGCAACCGTTTCAAAGCGGGAATGGTCAACAGCATTTTGACGACGTCGAGAAAAGTTTTTTCTTCGAAGGAATACGTGCCGATATTCACGCCGGTGAGCACGAGTTCTTGATGGCCTGCGTCGATCAGTTGCAAAGCCTCGCGTTGAATGTCCCAAAACGCGCGTGAACGGGCGCGGCCGCGCGCAAACGGAATCACGCAAAAACTGCACATGAAATCGCAGCCGTCTTGAATTTTGAGATTCGCGCGCGTGGTGGGCGCCGGCATATCGCTCGCCGCAATCGTGAAGGGCGCTTTGGTCATGCGTGAGCGCACCACGCGCGGCTCGGGCAGCTTGAGCGGCTCGTCGATAAATTCCAGCACGCGCAGCTTGTCTTGCGTACCAACGATCAAATCAATGCCGGCAATTTTTTTGAGCACGTCCGCGCCGATTTGTGCATAACACCCCACAACCGCCACAAACGTGTTCGGATTGCGCCGCAAAACCTGCCGCACGAGTTGCCGGCATTTGCTGTCCGCGCCCTCGGTCACGGTGCAGGAATTGATCACGCACACGTCGCTCGCCGCGCCGAAGTCTACCACCTCATAACCTTGCTCACGAAAGCGGTTGGAAATGAGCGCAGTCTCCGCTTGATTCAAGCGGCAGCCGAGGGTGTGGAAGGAAGCTTTGAGGGGCATGACTTTTCAAGCTTAAAAAAGAAGCGCTTCAATCTCTTGAATGAGAACGGGCAAATTGGGTTGCGCGAAACCGAGATTGGGAGCTGGAACGCGATGGTGTTTTATGTCGGGAGGAATATGCTTTGGAACACCAAAGTCGAATATCGAATCGAAGGAAAGCGCTCCGGCAGTGTGAAGATGAAGCGCTCATATTCTTGAAGAGTCGTGTTCACGATTTACGCCGCCATCGGTTCATGCAGCGGAAGATGCAGCGGCGCTCGTTGCTGCCCCAACATTTCCGCAAGCCGTTGCTGATACTTGCGCTCGCGCTTGAGTTTGATTTCATACACGCCGAGCCATTCGATGAAATCGTTGGACTGTTCCAATTTGCCGGAAGTTGCCAAACGATAAAAATCCTCCGAGCGCAAGCGGTATTTCTCCTCGAATTTGCTCAAATAGCTTTCGAGGTCATGAATGCTATGAATCAATTCGTCGAGTGTCATGTTTTCTCTCCAGCGTTGAACTGATCTTATCATGGTGCAGTCGAAATACAATCGGTGATAACGCGAAAGACAATTGCAAGATTGGCATGCGCTCATGATTGGCCGCGCCGATAATTTTGATAGTGCGCTTGCCATAAAGGCTTTCATAGCGCTGTAAAGCCTCGAGCGCCTTTCGCGGAGATTGTGACATGCGATGGCTCCTGTTGTGATCGAATCGGAAGCAAGGTAGGCAAAGCCAGATGGAAATGCAAAACAGATTTTTATAAAGTATTTGCTTTGCGAAAAGATAATCTATATCATAAACGCGAGCAACGTTTATTCTATGGAGATGAAGTGAACCTATCTTTCGCGAGAAAAATTCGAAGTCTGCTACGCGGCTTCGGTTACGATATTCAAAAGATACCGAAGGTCGGCGCCATTCCCGACGCGGAGTTTTACACGCCGCTGTTCAGCCCGTGGCGCGGGTTCGGTGAGTTCGAAGAGTATTATCGCGCGGTTGCGGCGCACACGTTGGTTTCTGAAGAGCGCTGCTACGTGCTTTATAGTTTGGCCAAACAAGCGCTCGCGCTGAACGGAGAATTTTGGGAGTGCGGCGTTTACAAAGGCGGCACTGCAATCTTGTTCTCAAAGTTATTGCGCGAGCACGGCAACAGCCGCGCGGCGCAATTGCATCTGTTCGACACGTTCGCGGGCATGCCCGAAACGGATGCCGAAAAAGATCGCCATCATCGCGGCGATTTCAGCGAAACGAGTTTGCAAGCCGTGCAGCAGAGAGTGCCGCATTCCGAGCGTGTTGCGTTTCATGCGGGGGTGATTCCGCAAACTTTTGCGGGCATGGAAAATTCGCGTCTCGCTTTCGCGCACGTGGACGTGGATATCTATCATGCCGTGCGCGATTGTTGCGCCTTCATCTATCCGCGTTTGCTGCCCGGCGGTTTCATGGTGTTCGATGATTACGGTTTTCCTTCCTGCCCCGGCGCGCGCCAAGCCGTGGATGAGTTTTTCCGCGACAAACCCGAAGTGCCGCTGGTTTTGCCCACCGGGCAAGCGGTGGTGATTGCGATGCAGAAGGGATAGAGCAAACTATGGCTGTGACAACGTTGAGCAAACGCGCGCCAATAGGCGCTCGTCCCTCTAAAAACGGAAGCATGAACAAGTTGAAACTCGAAGATCAGCCAGTGCATGACTGGTATCGCTTCGTGCTTTCGTTCCCGCCTCATTTGGTGGAAGATTACATCGCTCGTTTCGGATTAAGACAAGGCTACGTGTTGCTCGATCCCTTTTGCGGCACAGGCACGACATTGGTCACCGCAAAAATGCACGGCCTCGCTAGCGTTGGTATTGAAGCCAATGTGATGGCGCATTTCGCTAGTACCGTGAAATGTGATTGGAATATTGCTGCACAAGGCTTGCTCGAACATGCCCACTTCATTGCCGAATTGGCAACGCAAAAACTTGCCTCGCAAGGAATCGAGGACGACACGATTTTTTCTTTGAAGCCGATAGATGAAGGTCGTTTGCTGAAATTGGATTCAGAAAAAGAAAAGCTGTTGCTGCGCGATTCAATCAGCCCGTTGCCTTTGCACAAAGCATTGGTGTTGCTCGATACGTTGCGCCACAATCAAAACGAGGCTTTTCATCGCCATGAGTTGCTTGCTTTGGCGAAAGCATTGGTTTTTTCCATAAGCAATTTGCGTTTTGGCCCGGAAGTAGGAATCGGCAAACCGAAAACGGATACTCCGGTTATCAGTGCGTGGTTGACTGAAGTCGATCGCATCGCGCGAGATCTCAAAGCGCTGCAAAATTTTGCGAGCGCCGAAGCCGTCGTGCATTTGGCCGATGCACGTGAGATGATCAATCTGTTAAAACCCAACTCAATCGATGCTGTCATCACTTCGCCGCCTTATCCGAATGAAAAAGACTATACACGCACGACGCGCTTGGAATCCGTGCTGCTTGGTTTCATCAACAATCGTGCGGAATTGCAAGCCTTGAAGCGACGTTTGGTGCGTTCGAATACCCGCACCGTTTATAAGGGCGATGAAGACGATCAATGGATTGCCGAGCATCCTGAAATCCAACGCATCGCTCAAGCGATCGAGCAAAGACGCATCGAGCTGAAAAAAACTTCGGGCTTCGAACGACTGTACGCAAAAGTCACGAAGCTCTATTTCGGCGGCATGGCTCGCCATTTGGCCGAGTTGCGGTATGCACTCAAACCCGGCGCGCACCTCGCATACGTTGTTGGCGATCAAGCTTCATATTTGCGAGTCATGATTCGCACCGGACAGTTGTTGGCGAACATTGCGCAGTCCTTGGGATATGAAGTCGTTGGCATTGATTTGTTTCGCACCCGACTGGCCACGACGACAGGCGAACAATTGCGAGAAGAAGTCGTCGTTTTGAAATGGCCAGGGCATTAATTCACTCAGATAAAAACACTTCTGTTCTCCGAGCCGATCATGTCTTCCATTCCCAATCGTTATTCTCAAATCATTGAGAAAATTTTCTTCAAGTACTTCACCGAAGGCTCAACTGAGGTTTCTTTTGAGCGCGAAGACATTGTTCGTGTCGCTCATGAGTTGAAGGTCAAACTTCCTAAGAATCTCGGCGACCTTGTTTATAGTTTTAGATATCGAACCATTTTGCCGGAAGCTATCCGCGCGAAAGCGCCGGAAAGCAAAGAGTGGATCATTCAATCGCGTGGCACAGCGCGTTATGCTTTCGTGATTGCGCAAATGACCAATATTGCTCCCTCGCCAAATCTTATCGCAATCAAAATTCCAAATGCGACGCCGGGAGTTATCAGCAAATATGCTTTGAGCGACGAACAAGCATTGTTGGCCAAGCTGCGTTACAATCGGCTGATCGATATTTTCACTGGTATCACCTGCTACTCTTTGCAAAGTCATTTGCGCACGACGGTTCCGGGCATGGGCCAGGTAGAGACCGATGAAATCTACATCGGGCTTGATCGGCGAGGCGCGCATTACGTTTTTCCAATTCAAGCTAAAGGCGGAAGGGACAAATTGGGCGTCGTTCAAATCGAACAAGACTTCGCCATTTGTGCGGAGAAATTTCCCGAACTTATTTGCCGTCCCATTGCCGCGCAGTTTATGGCAGATGATGTCATCGCGATGTTTGAGTTTGTAAAGGGTGAAAAAGGTATCGCGCTTTCTTCTGAAAAACATTACCGCCTTGTTGCGGCTGAGGACATGACCACTGAAGATTTAGAAAACTATCGCCATCAATCTTTTTAGCGCCATGCTCATCACGCCACCACGCCGAATCGAAACCACGCTCACCTATCTCGAAATGCGCGCCAAGCCGCAGCGCGAGAGCAAACCGCCCGGCCAGAATGTTTTGCTCTTGCATGCAGTGCGGCCGACGGTTTCGTTCTATCGCTATCTCTATAACACGGTCGGGCAAGATTGGCTGTGGTATCAGCGCCGCCAAATGAGCGACGAGGAACTGCGCGCGATCATTCAGCATCCGCAAGTAGAGATTCACGTGCTCTACGTCGCGGGCGTGCCTGCGGGCTATGGCGAATTGGATCTGCGTGATATGCCGGATATCGAATTGGCTTACTTCGGCTTGTTGCCGGAGTTCATCGGCAAAGGTTTGGGAAAGTTTTTGTTAGATGCGGTGATCGACAAAGCGTGGGCGCACGGGCCGCAAAGATTGTGGCTGCACACCTGCACGCTCGATCATCCGCAAGCGCTCGCGGTTTATCAAGGCGCCGGTTTCGTTCGCTATAAACAGGAAGCGCGAGTTTTCGATGATCCGCGCGATTTGGGGTTGATGTAAGAGTTGAGCAAAAAGAAATTGCATCCGGCTTTTATTTTTTTAGATTGCGTGTCATAATAGCTGAGAAGACGGGATGAGCCAATTTGATAAACTCTTGGCAAAGGTTTTAAGCGGGGCTTCGGACCGCAATGTTGCTTTTGACGATCTTTGCCGCTTGCTGAAACGGTTGGGATTCGATGAACGAATTCGCGGCGGCCACCACATTTTTTCGCAAGCGGGCATAGAAGAGATTATCAACCTGCAACCCAAGGGGTCTTTGGCGAAGCCGTATCAAGTCAAACAAGTTCGCAATCTCATCATCAAATATAAACTAGGTCCGCAACCATGAGCAAATATGAAGTGATTCTTTATTGGAGTGAAGAAGACGAGGCCTTCATTGCAGAAGTGCCGGAGTTGCCCGGCTGCGCTGCTGATGGGAAAACTTACCAAGAGGCATTGGCAAATGTTGAACTCATCATCTCCGAGTGGATCGCAACCGCAAAAGAGTTGGGACGCACCATCCCTGAACCCAAAGGCCGCTTGATGTACGCGTAGCAACTTGCCCATTCATGCTCTCTCTCCCTCTCCAACTCCTCATCCTCTTCTTCGTCGGTTTCCTGGCCGGCTTCGTCAACATTCTCGCCGCGGGCGGGTCGTTGCTGACTTTGCCGACGCTCATCTTTCTCGGCTTGCCCGCTGCGGTCGCGAACGGCACCAATCGCATTGCGATTCTCATCCAGAACGTCGCGGCCATTGCGGGCTTCAAAAAGCTCAACGTCTTCTCGTGGCGCGTGAGCGTGCTCGCGGCTTTGCCCGCAATTGCCGGCGCGATCATCGGCGCGAATCTCGCGGTCGATATTGACGAGGTGTTATTCAAACGCCTGCTAGCCGGCATCATGGTTGGCGTTTTGGTGTTGATCCTTTATGACCCGAGCAAACGCCTGCGCGCGCATGCCGGGCCGATGACGCCCCTCCGCCAAATTGTTTTCGGCATCGGATTTTTTTTCATCGGCATCTTCGGCGGGTTTATTCAAGCGGGTGTGGGATTTTTCATCATCATTCTCATGCTGCTCGACGGGTTCGATTTGGTGGTCACGAACGCGGTGAAAGTGCTCGTGGTGTTCATTTTCACGATTGCCGCGCTGGCGGTTTTTATTCTGCACGATCAAGTGAATTATCTTTTGGGCGTGGCCCTCGGCATCGGGAGCGCTTTCGGAGGGTGGTTGGGCACGCACGTGGCCGTGAAAAAAGGGCACGAATGGGTGCGCGCGTTCGTGAGCGTGGTCGTGGTTTTGTTTGCGCTGCAGCTTTTGGCGGAATCGTTTTTTGGCCGATGAGATGAAAAACTTCCCGACAAAGACTCAGTGACGCTATATCTTGCGCCACGTTTAAACCTTCAACAGCATCAAAACACCTTCCTAGCGCAAAGATCCAAGCTGTACGTGATCCGGCATGATGCTGGGTGACTTCAGTAGGGACGCCAAGTCCTTCCCTTAGGAATCCGAAACCTGCTTTGCTTTCGAGCACAACCTTAATTTCGCTCCACGTTTTTTATAAAAGGCCATCGCCGTCGTTTCGGATGACACGCCTCATCAAAATATGAAATTCGGTTGGCTGATCACGCTTTAAAACGTCCTCCTGGTGATGGTTTTCTGTAAGCGCTATCAGTGCAGTTAGTGAAAGTCCGGTTCGAGATAAGTCACCCTTCGACAAAACGAATTTGACATCGCCGTTTCACTTAACCGAGTTCCGAATGACCATCTCCGTTTATATCCCGCCTTGAACGCGTTTTCTTTCGCGTGCCATTCTTGCTTTTTGGTGCAGCAAAATTCCATTTAACCTCTAACAAAGCAGGAGGTAGGTATGAAGTGGTCGTTTCAAAAAGTGTTCAGCGTGCTGACCGCCGGCGCCGTGCTCGCGCTTGGTCTCGCTAGTGGTTTGTATTCCGGCACGACCGGAAAACTCTCCGGGCAAGTGCTGGCAAAAGACGGCAGCCCGCTTCCAGGAGCGACTGTGACTGTAGTCGGGACGACTCTCGGAGCCGCGGCGGACCTCAAAGGGAATTATTTCATTTTGAATGTGCCGCCGGGTATCTACTCCGTGAGAGCGAGTGTGATCGGCCACTCGCCGGTGGTGCAGTCGAACGTGCGCGTTAATATCGATCTCACCACGACTGTCGATTTCAAAGGCAATTTCGCATTGCAAGAAGAAGCGATTCAAGCCGGCGAAGTCACGATCGTGGCCGAGCGCCCGGTGGTGCAGCCGGATATTTCGGCGAACGTTGCGAATGTGAGTTCGCTGGAGCTTGAAAGCCTGCCGCGCACCGACGTGCGAGAAGTCATCGACCTGCAAGCCGGTATCGAGCCCGGCTTAGTGGTTCGCGGCGGCGGTCTCAGTCAACTGAATTTTCAGATTGACGGCGTTTCCTTGCGCGATGGCCGCGACAATCAGCCTTTCACCGGCGTGAGCTTTACCGCCATCGACGAATTTCAAGTGCAAACCGGCGGCTTCAACGCCGAGTATGGCAACGTGCGCTCCGGGTTGATCAACGTCGTCACCAGAGAAGGCAGCCGCGAGCGTTACAAGCTGGATGTGATCACACGCTATAAACCCGCGGACCATGCCACTTTTGATGGCCGCACCGCTGCCGATGCCAATGCTTATTCGATACGGCCTTACAAGGATCCAGCAATCGCCGATGTCGGCACGAAGAACGGGCCGTGGGATACTTATACGCAACGGCAATATCCTTCGTTTGACGGCTGGAATACGATCGCGCAAAATTTCGCGAGCGATGCGAACCCCTACAATAATCTTACGGTGGCCCAGCTCAAGCAGGTCTTTGATTATCACCACCGCAAGAGCGTGGAAATTGAAGAGCCGAATTATGAAATCGACGCCACGCTCTCCGGGCCGTTTCCGGCCGTGAGCAAGACTTTGGGCGATTTGCGTTTTTCGGTCTCCTATCGTGGTTTGCAGGAGCCTTACTTCTATCCGCAAGCCCGCAAATCCTTCACGGAAGATCTGGTCCAGTCCAAAGTTACGACCAACCTGAGTTCCACCATGAAGCTCAACCTGCTGGGACTATGGTCCAAGCAGGAGGGCATGGCGCACGAGGGCTTTGAAAACGTTTTCTCTCCTAGCCCGCAGCGCGGCGGCATTCCGTTTTATCCCTGGACGGATGCCGAGAATGAGATTGATGGCGAGCCGACCGTGCTCAATTGGAACAATGATCACGTGGGGCGAAGCATGATTTTTGGAACCGATGCTTTAGCCATCACCGATGTCAAGCGCATTATGTTCGGCGCCTCCTTTGTCCATACTCTCAATCCAAGCACTTTTTACGAAGCGCAGTTTTCGCGTGTGGCTTCGGAGTATGACACGCATCCCAGCCGCCGACGCAATTTGGCGCCAGTGTTTTTTATTCCGATCACAGTTGCAGGCAAGGATACCGCTATCGGCTTCGATGAAGCGCCCTTCGGATGGACCTCGAATGGCGAAACGAGTCCGGGCAGTGACTTGCGACTCGGTGGCCACTGGGCGCGCTCGCGCGACACTTCCGAAGTTTCGATTTGGAACGCCAAGCTCGACTTCACGACCCAGTTTGACCAAAATCATACAAGGCAAGGTTGGCGTGGAGGCGATTTTCAGCGATTATGACATGAACTACAAATCCGATGATTCGGTCATCGTTCATTTGGTGCGCTCGCGCGATCGCTGGCAAGCCAAGCCCATTCAAGGCGCGGCTTATGCCCAAACCAAGCTCGAGTTCAAGGGCATGATCGCCAATCTCGGATTGCGGCTGGATTACTTCAACCCGCGCGGCGACGCGCTGGTGTATGAGCCTTTTGAGCGCAGCTTTAGCACAACGGGTATAGCGGATCGCGCCAATTTGACGACCGAATCTCCCGAAACGCAATTGACGGTTAGCCCCCGGGTGGGCATCTCCTTCCCGGTCAGCGTGAATAGCAAGCTGTTTTTCAACTACGGCCATTTCCGCCAGATGCTGACCGCGCGCGAGTTGTACCAATTTTCGTTGGGATGGAACGGCAATGTCCGCCGGGTCGGCGACCCCAATCAACCTTTGCCCAGAACCGTGGCCTATGAGTTGGGTTACGAGCAGAACCTCTTCGATCAGTATCTGCTCCGGCTCTCCGGTTATTACCGCGACAATCAAAACCAGCCCGCCTTCATCCAGTTCATCAACATTGACAACGGCTCGGTGAACTATTTTAGGAATGCGCCTTTGAATTATGACGACGTGCGCGGTCTGGAGATCACGCTCTCCAAGAATCGGGGCAATTGGCTGCGCGGCTTTGTCAATTATTCGTTCTTGCAATTCAAGAACGGCAACTTCGGCGTGCGTCAATTCAATGAAAATGTCATTGATCAGCGCAGTTATCTGCTTTCGACCAATGACCATCGTCAGTCCCGGCCGGTGTCGCAGCCGTTTGGGAATTTCAACGTCGAGTTGCTGGCGCCCAAGAAATGGGTGAGAAGCATTCTCGACGGCGATTTGCTGGGCGATTGGCGCTTGGACTTTTTGGGCCAGTATCGCTCTGGCGTCCACTTTACTTGGGCAGGCCCCGGCACAACGATTCCAGGCCTGGTCAACAACGTGCAGATGAGGGATTTTTGGAGTCTTGATCTTCGCCTGATGAAGAACATTGAGACCTCGTTTGGCCGCGCCCAATTCTACATTGACGTGAACAACATTTTGAATTTGAGGTACCTGTACGTCAATCCCTTCAACCCCATGGGCGGGCCGTTTGAGGACAATTCCACCACCAGCATCGATTGGGAAAACTACATGAAGTCTTTGCACCTGGACCCGGAGGTGTTCGGCGAGTTCAAGAGCCAAATCACCTATGACAACATTCCGGGAAAAGACCGGGTGGGAGATTTTCGTCCCAATAACGTTGCGTTTGTGCCCGTCGAGGTTGTGGCGAACCAAGGTCAGCTTCCAGCCAATGGGCTTCCCGGCGACGCCACGTTTCTTGAGCCGGGCCGTCGCGTGCTCTTTTATATCAGAGATACCAAGCAGTATATGGAATTTCGCAGCGGCAGTTGGAGCCAGGCTGATGCCGGGTTTGTGAAACAAGTCCTTGACGACCAAGCCTACATTGACAATCCCAATGAACCCGATCGCGCATTTCTCAATCCCCGCAGCGTTATCTTCGGATTTCGGGTGTCGCTGTAGAGATGAGATTGACCTCAAACACGGGGTCAATAAAGGCCAAAGAATTTTTAAGGAGACTCTTATGAAAGCTTCATCTTTCAAGTTCTTGCTTGCCCTAGGCGCCGTGCTTTTGCTGTTGCTGCCTTTCGGCGAGGCGCAAGCCCAATTTGAGTTTAAATGGTTGACGGTCGGGGCCATGCACTCGGCTTACTCCAGCGGCGGCGCGGTGAGAGAGGAAGAACCGGGTGGCGCTGCGGCTCCGCCCATCATCTACCCAGCCATCGACCATTGGGGCGGCAACGTTCAGGCTTATGGCCTGTGGGTTGGAACCACGAATTTTACGGATGAAAAAGGCCGGGTTTTTCCTTACAAAGTTGCTCACATCGGCCCTCGTTCCGGCGACGCGGTGCAGTTCTTTCCTGAAAAATCGGAAGTGATTGCGCGTTTCGATCCTCGCGTCGAGGTCGACGGTGCGCAATCTTTTGCGAGATACGTTTTCATTGATGAGTTCGATCCGGCCATGAAAGCAGACCGTATGGCCCACATTGTCGCCAACTCCCGCGTGGGCGTCACTTTGGATTTGAAGGCTTCTGCGTTCAGCCAGGAATTTCATGACAATTATCACCTCATCGAGTACAAGTTCACGAACACGGGCAACATCGACACGGACGCCGAGATCGAGCTGCAAAACAAAACGCTCGAAGGCGTTTATTTCTTCTTCGTGAATCGTTACTCTATTCATGAAGCTTCTTCTTGGGTCACGGGCAACGGCGCGCCCTGGGGCAAGTTCACCAGGAATGACGCGGTCGGCGACGGCATTCAGGATTATGGCGTGAATTTTCGCGCGCAGTGGAGTTGGTTCGGATATTATCCCGGCCAAACGGATTTCAACAGTTTGGGCGGCCCGATGTGGTTTGAGCACTGGACCAGCGCCCCGGCGATCAAAGACACCACGGGCCGTTTGGCTGCGGCTCATATGGTTGGCCGCGTCTACATTCATGCGGATAAGTCCGCCAGTGACGAAAGCGATGATCGCTTGCAACCTTCCACCATGGGCGTGAAAGGGAGCGATGATAAAGACCTCGTTGACGATGAGTTCAGCGATGGCCTCATGGAGCGCCAGTATAAAAACTTCATGCAATTGGGACGTCAAAGCCCGACCCATGCGTATTTGATCGAACCTTCCGGCCAGTTTGACAAGCCCGTCAACAGTCCGCACACTGCTTTTGGCATCAGCGATGAAGGCGGTTGGGCCTTTGTCGAAGGCTTTGGGCCCTACCGTATGCAACCAGGAGAAGACATCCGGCTCGTGGTGGCGGAAGGCGCGGCGGGTCTCAGCCATGAGGCCAAGCTTGCCCATTGGCCGGCACTATAAAGCCTTGAGAACCTCGGGCGGCAATGACGAGACGCTTATTCCTTACGCCGGGCGCCAGATGACCAAAAACCAATGGGCGCTCACGTCAAAAGATTCGATCTTCCAAATGTTCGAGCGCGCCATTGCCAACTATAACTCCGGCTTCGGCATTGCACAACCGCCGTTGCCGCCGGAAAAATTCTCCGTCACTTCCGGCCCGGGCAAAATCGTTTTGGCATGGGAGACCTATCAAGGCGCCACCCAAAACGGTTGGGAAATTTATCGCAAGGCCAAACAATGGCAGGATCAGCAAGGCTATGAATTGCTCGCGACTTTGGACGGCGCGGCGCGGCGTTATGAAGACAAGGCCGGTGAAGCGAACGGCCCACAGCGCGGCATTGATTACTTCTACTACATTCAGGCCGTCGGAGACGTCAACAATAACGCCACCGGCAAAACCCCGACCGGGGTCCGGCTGAAGAGCGGACGTTATTACACGCAAACCTATCTGCCGCCAACGTGAAACGTGAAGCCGGCAAAACGCTGGACGACGTTCGCATCGTGCCCAATCCCTATCATCTCGCGGCAGACGCGAATCTGCGCTATGGCGATCGGGATGACCGCATCGGCTTTTTGGATATCCCGGGCCAGTGCACCATCAAGATCTACTCGCAATTGGGCGAGTTGGTCGCGACCATCGAGCACACCGATGGCACCGGCGATGCTTTCTGGCAGCAAACCACAGCCTCGCGGCAAGTGGTGGCCAGCGGCGTTTATATCGCGGTCATTGAAAACACCGAGACCGGCAAGAAGGCCGTCAAAAAATTCGTCATCGTCCGTTGATTTGTTCGCAGTCGCGCCTTTATGTGCGCTCATTTCGTAGTAGCTCCTTCACATGCTTCGGTAATATCATCCGGCTCCTGAAGGAGCTGCTACAAAAGTCCTTCATCAACGGTTTCAATATGGAGAACATTATGAAACGAGTCATTCCATCCGCCCTCTTCATCTGCGCGGTGATGCTCTTGGTCGCGTCCGGCGCTTTCGCGCAGCTTACGCCGGATTTGAACCAACCCACGGAAAAGCGCGCGCAGACCGGAATGAAATTTCTCAGCATGTCGTTGGACGCCCGCGCCGCGGGAATGGGTAATGCCATGGCCTCCAACGATATTGGGAGTTCCATCGCCATGTTTTACAACCCGGCCTCCATGGGCATGATGCAAAGCAATGGCGACGCTGTGTTTGGACGCGCCGAATGGATCGCCGATATCAACTATAGC
>Ga0247727_10006816_pt1 | contig 22190 bp, 20 predicted proteins | sample WisWelCaveWW1625_FD_202498 | JGI IMG/M metagenome (GOLD analysis project Ga0247727, IMG submission 202498) | Biofilm microbial communities from Wishing Well Cave, Virginia, United States - WW16-25 | ecosystem: Environmental > Aquatic > Deep subsurface > Groundwater > Cave microbial mat | place...
CGCCTGCTGTGGCTGGCCGGATTCCTCGGAACCGGCGCCGAGGCCGGCGCCCAGGTCTACCTGGAAGGTACGCCGAACCTGGTCGAAGCGATCCGCGACGTCGACGCCGGGCGGCTGCGGGAGCTGCTGCGGGCGCTCGAGGAAAAGGAAAAGCTGGTCGCCTTGCTCGACGAGTGCATCCGCGAAGACATGCGGCTGGTGGCCCACAACGAAGCCGCCGGCAAGCCGATCTGCGTTCGCATCGGTCTCGAAGACGCCCACCCAGCCATGAAACACCTCGCGCTGATCGGCGCGGTGTGCGCCATGGAACCCGGCCTCGAGGGCCGCATCGCGGTGCTGGGTCCGACGCGAATGCCCTACGAGCGGGTGATGTCGGCCGTCGCCCAGGTAGCCCGCGCGTTCTATAACCTCGCCGAAAACAACTGATCGCGTCCCTCGACGGGTATCAGCCCGGCCTGTCGATCTTTTCTGGTATCATGAAAAACATGAGAGTTCCGGAGGAGAAAAGACCCCGCGGCGAGCCAGACGCCGCCACCGTGGCCGTCCAAACGGAAGCCGAAGCTGCCCCTCCCGCCGACGCGGCGCCCGAGCCGGCGCCGGCGCTGGAGTCCGTGACCGCCGAGCGCGATCAGGCCCTGGCCGAAAAGGCCGAGTTGTGGGACCGGTTTGTTCGCAAGCAGGCCGAGTTCGAGAACTTTCGCAAGCGCGTCACCCGCGAACGCGAGGAATTCCTGCAGTTCGCGGCCATGGAGATTATCCGCTCGCTGCTGCCGGCGCTGGATGACCTGGAACGCGCCTTGAAGTCGCCCGGAAACGGCGAGGAGTTTCGCGCCGGCATCGAGCTAATCTATAAGCGGGTCTCCGATACGCTGTCGCAAGCGGGCCTTTCGCCCATCGAGGCAGTGGGCAAGAAGTTCGACCCGCACTCCCACCAGGCCGTGGACACGGTCAAGACCGGCGAGCACGAGGATCACACGGTGCTCGAGGAATACCAGCGGGGCTACGAGTTCAAGGGGCGGCTGTTGCGGCCGGCGATGGTGAAGGTGGGCGTGCGCGAATAAGCCGAACCGTGGCCAGGCGCGACTACTACGAGATTCTGGGGGTGGGGCGGGACGCCTCCGAGCAAGACATCAAGAGCGCCTACCGCCGGCACGCCCTGCAACATCATCCCGACCGTAATCCCAACAACCCGGAGGCCGAGGAGCGTTTCAAAGAGGCGGCCGAGGCCTACAGCGTGATCGGCGACGCCCAGAAGCGCGCTATGTATGACCGTTTTGGACACGACGGGCTGGCCGGCCTGGGGGGCGCCGGCTTCGACCCCGCCGTGTTCGGCGACTTCGCCGACATTCTCGGCGACTTCTTCGGCGCCGGGTTCGGCGACATGTTCGGACGCCCCGGCGCGCGCCGCAACCGCGCCCAGCGCGGCAACGATCTCCGCTACGACCTCGAAATCTCATTCGAGGACGCCGTCTTCGGCCTGAACACGGAGATCAAGTTTCCCCGCTTGGAGGCCTGCTCGCGCTGCTCCGGCCGCGGCGCCGAGCCCGGCACCGGCTCGTCGACCTGCGCAGCTTGCGGCGGGCGCGGGCAGGTCCGCTTCCAGCAGTCCTTTTTCACGATCAGCCGGCCCTGCTCCACCTGCCACGGCGCCGGCCAGGTCATCGCGCACCCCTGCACCCGCTGCCGCGGCGAAGGACGGACGCGCGCCGAGCGCAAGCTCAAGCTCAACATTCCGCCGGGAGTCGACAACGGCGCGCGGCTGCGGCTGGCCGGCGAGGGCGAGCCCGGTTACAACGGCGGCCCCGGCGGCGACCTCTACGTTGTCCTGCGCGTCCAGGAGCATGCTGTCTTCGAGCGCGAGGACGTTCACCTGCACTGCACCATCCCGATCAACGTAGCGCAAGCGGCGCTGGGCGCTGAGATCCAGATTCCCGCGCTCGAAGGCCAGGAGACCATCAAGATCCCGCCCGGCGTCCAGAACGGCTCGCAGTTCCGAGTCCGCGGCAAGGGTGTTCCGCATGTCAACGGCCGCGGCCGCGGCGACCTGGTGGTGCACGTCAGCGTGGTCGTGCCCGGCCGGCTGACCCGCGAGCAGAGGAAACTCTTCGAGCAGTTGATCGAGCAGCTTCCCGCCGACAACCAGCCGGCGGAAAAAGGCATCCTCGATCGCGTCAAGGATTATTTCGCGCAGTAGATCTACTGCCCTGCCAGACCCTCTCGCAGCCGCTCCAGATCCGCTTCGTTGTTGAAAAAATGCGGCGACACGCGCAGGCGGCCGTGGCGGGCGGACACGGCGATCTTGCGCCTCTCGAGCCGCTGGGCCAGTCGCGAAACATCGACGCCGGGAAAGTGGGCGGCGACAATCGGCGACTCGTGGTGCGGCAGCCTGTCGGCGTGACACGAGCCGCCGGCCTGACGCAGAATGCGGCGGGCGCGCCCGGCCAGCTGGAGCACGCGGGCCTCGATCGCCGCCGGCCCCAGGCGCAGCATCATCTCGAGCCCCGCGCCCAGCGCGTAGATTCCCGGGAAGTTTTGCAAGCCCCCTTCGTAGCGCTGCGCGCCGGCGGGCAGCTCTGGCGCGCCGTGGTGTAGGCGATCGACACAGCGCCAGTCGCGGTGGCTGCGCCAGCTCAGGATCGAGGGTTCCAGCCACTGGCGGACTTCAGGCGCGATGTAGGCCATGCCGATGCCGGCCGGCGCCAGCAGCCACTTGTAGCCGTGGGCGGCGATCATCCCGGCGTGGACCGCGCGGGCGTCGAGCCGCAGCGCGCCCAGGCACTGCGTGGCGTCGAGGTAAAACAGCACTCCGCGCTGGCGCAGAAACGCGCCGATTTCCTCGATCGGCGGCCGCAGGCCGGTCGCGTAGTTCACCATGCTCATCAACACCAGCCGCGTCCGGCGGTTCACCGCCGCGCAGAAGCGGTCGAGCGAGAAGGCGCCGCCCGGCATCGGCACTTCGACAAACTCCGCGCCGCGGCGGGTCAGCGTGTGTCCGAAGTAGGTATTGTTAGGAAACTCATTTTCCAGAGCCACCACCCGGTCGCCCGGCTTCCAGTCGATGCCCTGGATCAGCCAGCCAAGCGCCGCGCCGGCGCTCGGCGCAAAGGCGATGTCCTCGGCGGCGGCGCCGATCAGCCGCGCCGCCTGCGCGCGGACGCGATCCGCGTCGTCAAACCAGGAAACGAAATCCAGGCAGGCTCGCTCGTCGCGCCGGCGGACGTGCCGCGCGGCCGCCTCCAGAGCGCAACGCGGCGCCGGCCCGAAGGCCGCCGTATTCAAATACGTCCACTCCCGCAGAATCGGAAACTCCCGCCGCGCGCCATCCCACTTCGTTGCCATTCCTTGATTGTAGTCGCGCCGGGTACGGGTTCCCTAGGGCCGCGGACCGTATTTTCCTTGCCAGCCACCAAACGAAATCGGCATCTCCTTCAGCCAGCGGCGGAAAAAGCTCTTCCAGGCAGCGTCGATCGCCGGGCCGTTGGCGCGGTGGCCGTCGGCGGTGGACGCAAACTGCAATCGATCGGCGTGGCCTAGCATTTTGTACACCTCTTTGGCCCGGTTGAAGTAGCCCCAGCTCTGGAGGTCGTCGGAGTCGCCGCCGGCATCCTCCGACCGACTGCCGCCGATGAGCAGAAACGGGCGCGGCGCGGCCATGGCCACCAGCTCGTGGTGATCGCGCTCGAAGCCGGGCCGTGCCACGTCCGGATTCAGCAGACTCTGAACCGTGCCGCGCAGCTCTGCGACCGGATAGTCCGGCGTGCGAATGTCGTCGAAGCGCCGGCGCCAGTCGAGATACCATGGGTCGAACCAGTTGGTGCCGCCATTGATGGCGATGTGCGGGTCGAGCGCCACCACCGCCTGCATCTCTGGCGCGAACGCTCCCACGTAGACGGCCGCTTTGGCCCCCAGCGAGAACCCGATGAAACCGATGCGCTGCGCGTCGACCTCGGGGCGGCGGCGCAGGAACTCGGCCTCGCGGCGAACGTCATAAACCATTTTGGCCAGCGGCAGCCAGTGCCCGAAGCGCTCGTAGAGCAGATCGGGCGCTCCCGTGCGGCCCCGCGTGTCGTTGCGGTAATGGCGGATGAACGACCAGCTCGCCAGCACCACGTAGCCGTTCGACGCCAGGTATTCGCCCCACCATCGCTCCGGCTCCTGCCAGCTCGGCGTCGAGGAGGACCAGGCGATCACCGCGGGAAACGGCCCGCTGCCCTGGCCTCTAGGCAGCAGCAGGAGATGTTCCTGGTGGAAGTCCTTCTCGAGCGGGATGCCGAGGTCGATGCGGGTGTAGCCGTCGCGCTCCTGCCGGTCGTGGATCACCGCGGCGGTGACGTCGCCGAACCATGGGCGGTCCTCGGGCGACGGCTCGAGCTTGCCGAGAATCCGCGTCCAAAGCGCGACCAGCTCGGGGCGCCGCTTCCCGTACCAGTCGCGCGCGTTGCGGACGCGCCGGCCGTCGCTCGAGACCAGCAGCGACGGGATCGGCGCGGTTTCCTGGCCGGGCTCCGGCGCCGGCGTTCGCTGGTTCGCGGCGCGGTGATGGTTGACGCGCTCCAGCTCGCGGCGCGCGGGCTTCGGCGTCACGACGTCGCTCGCGAGCAACGCCACTAGGCAAACGGCGGAGGCGATCATCTGTCGTCAATCCCCAAATCGTCAATCGTAAATGGACGCTTCCCCCGGCGGCCGCGTCTTCCAGCGCCGGTGCATCCACAGCCACTGCTCCGGGTATTCGCGGATGATCCGCTCGAGGCCGGCGTGCAGCCGCTGGGTATTAGCGATGATGTCGGCGTCCTCGTCGCCCGTCTGCGTCATCTCGATCGGCGGCCAGAAGCGCAGCACGTAGCGGCGCTCCTGGTCGTCCCACAGCGCGAAACCGGGGACCACCGCCGCGCCGGTTCGCAGCGCGATCTTCGTCAGGCCCGTCGAGGCGCAGGCCTTCACCCCGAAGAAGTCCACGAACACCCCGGCGTCCGGCGAGGCGTTCTGGTCGATCAGCAAGCCGACGGCGTGGTTTAGGTTCAGGGCCTCCAGGATCCTGCGCGGCGAGTCGGTCTTCTCGATAACACGGTTGCCGGCGTGCGTGCGGTAACCGGCCACCAGCTCGTCGAGATACGGATTGTCGAGCGGCCGCACGACGATGTGCAGCGGGTGACCGTAGAGGCCGTGCGCCAGCGCGCTGAGTTCCCAGTTTCCGAGGTGCGCGGTCAGAAACAGCACGCCGCGTCCGGCATCGCGGGCGCGGGCGAAGTGCTCGAAACCCTGGTAGCGGATCCAGCGGTCGATGTTGTCCCGGCTCAGCCGCGGAAACCGCGCGAACAGCAGCAGCGATCGCCCCAGCGAGCGATAGGCGCCGCGCAGGATGGCCTTGCGGCGGGCTTCGTCGAGCTCCGGGAAGGCCAGCGTCAGGTTGCGGCGGGCCACGCGCGCTAACCCGGGCGCGGCGTGCCGCAACAGGCGCCCCAGCACACGCGCCTCCAGCCGCGCCAGCGGCAACGGCAGGTTCTCGAGAGTCTTCAGCAGCGGCCAGGTCACCGCAAACTCCACTCTGTCCCGCAGCGCTCCGTGCTTCGACATGGACCCCAACTCAATATAACAGCGGGGCCACGCTACACTAGAACCGTGCGCTGGTGGATCGGCTCAGCCGCGGCGGCTTACTTTCTGTTCTTCTACCGGCTCACCGGCACGGGACTCGTCGGCCCGGATGAGCCGCGCTACGCCTGGATCGGCCGCGCCATGGCCCAGTCGGGCGACTGGATCACGCCGCGCCTTTGGGGCGAGCCGTGGTTTGAGAAGCCCGCGCTGCTGTACTGGATGGAGGCAGCGGCCTTCCGCGCCGGTCTTGGCGATGACTGGGCGCCGCGGCTGCCGATCGCCGCGCTGAGCGTCGCTTTCCTGTTGTTTTTCTACCGGCGAATGCGAGAGGAGTTTGGCGCGCCGGCGGCGGGCTACGCGTCGGCCGTGCTGGCTACCTCGGCTGGCTGGGTCGGCTACAGCCACGCGGCCGTCGCCGATCTGCCGCTGGCGGCGACGTTCGGCGCGGCCATGCTGTCGCTGCTCGGATGGACCGAGCGGCGCGACGGCCGCGCGGTGACGACGTTCGCAGTCTTCCTCGGCCTGGCGGCGCTGGCCAAGGGCCTGGTGGCGCCGGCGCTCGCCGCTCTGACGCTGGCCTGCTGGGCGCTGCGCGCCGGCGCTGCGCCGCTCGGCGATTTCTTCCGCCCGCTGCCGGCGCTGGCCTTCATCGCCGTGGCGGCGCCGTGGTACCTGCTTTGCTGGCTGCGAAACGGGTCGGGGTTCCTCGAAGAGTTTTTCTGGAAGCAGCATTTTTCGCGCTACGCCCTGGGGGCGCTCGAGCACAACCAGCCGGTTTGGTTCTTCCTGCCGGTTCTGGCGGGCGCGCTGCTTCCCTGGACGCCGCTCGTGGCGCTCGCCGGGGGCCTCCGTTGGCGAGACCGCCGGGTGTGGCTGCTGCTGTCGTGGGCGGCGGCAACGCTGGCGTTCTTCTCGCTCTCGAGGGACAAGCTGCCCGGCTACATTCTGCCGGCGCTGCCGGCGCTGGCGGCGCTCGCCGGCGTGGCGCTCGCCGGGGCCACTTCGGCGCGGCCCGCGCTGGCGGCGTGCGCCGCGACCCTCGCGCTGATGCCGGCGGCCGCCGCCGTATTGCCCGGAGCGCTCGACCGCGGCCTCGGCTCGGTCCTCGGCGAGATGCGCTTTCCGCCGCTGGCGCTGGCGGCGGTGGCCGTGGTTTCGGCCGGGGTGTGGCTGGCGGAGCGCGCCGGCCGGCGTTCGGCGGCCGTGGCGGCCGTCGCGGCGGCCGCGGTGGTTTCCTATGCAGTAATAAAACATATAACCTTCCCCGCCATCGAGGGCCGCGCCGGCGCGCGCGTCCTCTGGCAGAAGGCGCGGCCTCACGGCGATATGATCTGCCTCGGCGAGATCCGCCGGCATCTGGCCTACGGCCTGACCTACTACGCCGGGCGGTCCCTGCCCCGTTGCGACGACGAGCCCAAGCCGTACCGTATCCAGAACGGGGAAATTGTGTTCGACCTGGCGGAGTAGACCTCCTAACCGCCAAGACGCCAAGGCGCCAAGGAATGCTTAGGACTTGATATATTGAAAACGATGCGGACGGTGCTGCTGGTTTGCGCGACCGCTGGACTGCTTGCCGCTGCCGAGCCGGGCCTCGAGCCGCTGCGGGGGCGTCCGCCGTTTCCACTCGCCAACCCGCCCACGCCGGCCAAGATCGAGCTGGGACGCAAGCTGTTTTTCGAGAATCGGCTGAGCGGGCCCGGCAACCGCAGTTGCGGCACCTGTCACAAGCCGGAGCTTCTTTTTTCCGACGGCTTCTCGCGCGCCTGGGGGTTGCGCGAGTACGAGCTGCGGCGCCGCACGCCGACTCTCTACAACGTAGGCTGGCAGCAACGGCTGTTCCACGACGGACGCGTCGGCTCGCTCGAGGAGCAGGCGGCGCATCCGCTGCGGGCGGACCAGGAGATGGATCTGGACCCCGCCGAGGCCGTCGAGCGCCTGCGGCGAGACGCCGCCTACCGGCAGCTTTTCGAGCGCGCCTTTCCCGGCCGGGATCTGACGTTCGATCTGGTCGCCGAGGCCATGGCGTCGTTCCAGCGCACGCTGGTCTCCTACGACAGCGATCTCGACCGGTATCTCTCCGGAGATTCCGCCGCGTTGAACGAGCCGGCGCGGCGCGGCCTGGAAGTTTTCAGAGCCTCCCGCTGCATTCGCTGTCACAACGGACCGTTGCTGTCGGACCAGAAGCTCCACTACATCGGCCTGCCGGAAATGATCGGCGATTCGCCGCAGGGGACGCCCTATGAGACGCCCTCGCTGCGCGATTCCGCGTCGCGCGCCTCCTACATGCATAACGGCGCGTTCCGATCGCTCGATGCGGTGATCGAGTTCTACCAGGGCGCGGGGCGGGCGGCCGCGCCCCCCAGCGAGGTTCCGCCGCTCGCCATCACCGCGCCACAGAAGGCCGACCTGATTTCCTTCCTGCGCGCCCTCAACGGCCGCGTCTTCTCGGTGGAATGAGCCGCCCGAGCGAGCTGTATCAGCCGGTCGCCGGCCCGCCGCGAACCCTGATCGACAAGCTGGGCGTCAAGCCGGAGGCGAAGGTCGTCGTCCTGGGCGTCCACGAAGCGAGCTTCCGCGAACAGTTGGCGCGGCGAACCGGCGCCGTCAGCGCCAGACCCGCGAGAAACGCCGACCTGATTTTTCTGGGCACCGAGAGCAGCCGCGACCTCAAGAAACTGGCCTCGTTCGAGAGGTTCCTAAGGCGCGACGGCGGGATCTGGGTCGTCGCGCCGCGAGGCAGCAAGGACGTCACCACCGTCGGCGTGATCGCCGCCGGCCGGGCCGCGGGCCTCACCGACGTCAAGGTGGTTCGCTTCTCTGAGACACATACCAGCCTGAAGTTCGTCATACCTGTGGCGCGGCGGTAGGACCTGGGTCCGCTTCGTGCTCTATCTCGGTTTTCCGAGAAGATCGGCAGGTTTTATGCGTTCCAGCTCAGTGGGGTGATCCACCGCGTGAACTTGGTACTCGATCGGCCCGCCCCAATCGTCGTGCGGCGTGTTTAGAGGAACACGAAACTCGGCGACCTCCTTCGTTGCCGTGGCGCGCGTCAGGACCAAACTCTGGCTAGAGCACGCGAAGGAATTCTTCAACGCTCAATCCGGCCTTCGAGATCAGCACGCGAAGCGTTCCGCGGGCAACTTGGGGATGTTCGGGAACCGACAGTGTGGCTAAATGTCCCGCCTTCGTGAGTATGATGTGGCTGCCCCGTTGGCGCGCGACCTGCCAGCCAAGCCGCTCGAAGGCGCGAACGACCTCGCGCGCCCGGAGCAACGGGACCGACGGCATCAGACCGACACTTCAATTTCGCGTGTCGTAACCGTCAGCGGTAAGCCGTTCTCGGCGCGAACCGCCAGGCATTCGCGGATCGCGTCCGCCAGATTCGCCTCTGCCTCGGCTTCCGACGTCCCCTGGCTCACGCAGCCCGGTATGGATGGACACTCCGCGATGTACGCCCCATCCTCGTCAAGATAGACGCTGATCAGAAACTTCATGGCTCCCTACATTGTAGCGGATCGGCAGGCCGGTGGCGCGGCGGTAGGCGCCCAGCCTGCCCCGCGCAAAATTTCTCAGTTGGTGTAACAATTGTTCGTGTAATATCACTTTATTGACAGGACTTATGCCCGATGACGTGCTCACTTTCGACGATGTCCAGGCGCAGGAGGACGCCGCGCTGGGGTCCCCGAAAGAACGCGCGGCGTTGTGCCTTTCCGGCGGCGGCATCCGCAGCGCCACGTTCAGCCTCGGGGTCATCCAGGGACTGGCGCGCTGCGGCGTGCTCGACCAGTTCCACTATCTGTCGACGGTCTCCGGCGGCGGCTACATCGGAAGCTGGCTGTCGGCCTGGGTCCAGCGAAAGGGATTGCCCGCCGTCGTTGCGGAGTTGAAGAAAACGCCCGGCACGGAGGCCGAGCCCGCGCCGGTCCAGCACCTGCGGGCCTACAGCAACTACCTGAGCCCGCGGCTGGGGCTGTTCTCCGCCGACACCTGGACGCTGGCGGCCACCATGATGCGAAACATGGTCCTCAACTGGACCTTGCTGATACCGCTGCTGGCGGCCGTGCTGCTGATCCCCCGGCTCTGCGTGGCACTTGCCGTTGCAGTTGCCCGTTTGGACCCGCCCGCGTGGGTCACAGAGCCGCTTCTTTTCCTGGGCTCGCTCTGCGCGGTTGTCGCCATCGCCTACGTGCAGGCGGATCTTCCGAGCGCCGGCGACGGCCTCGGACGCCGCCAGTTCGTGCGCGGGTGTCTGGCGCCGCTAGCCGCGTCGGCCGTCCTGCTGACGCTCTACTGGTTCTGGCGCGTGCAGAGCCTGCGGCCAGTGCCCCACCGCCTGGGCTGGTTCGTTTGGTTCGGCATGGGGCTCCACTTCACCGGCTGGGCTGTCGGCGTCTGGGAAGCGCGGCGCCGGCGTCGGTCCGAGGCCCGTCCACGGAACCTGTGGATCGAGGCGCCGATGGTGGCGGCCGCAGGAGCGCTGGGAGGGGCCCTGTTGTGGCTCGTCGTCAACAAGGTCGTTCCAACGACGTTCAATCCGGAGCTGTACGTGTGCCTGGCGTCGCCGATCCTTCTCGGCTTGTACCTCGCCGCTTCAACGTTCTATGTCGGGCTGATCGGCAACTCGACCACCGAGGAGGACCGCGAGTGGTTCGCCCGGGCCGGAGCGTTGATCCTGATTGTCGGCATGGGCTGGCTGGTGTTCAGCGCGCTGGCCCTGCTGGGTCCTTGGGCGTTGCGGGAGCTTGGAGAAAAGGTGCAAGCCGCAATCGCGGCGGCAGGCGGGTTGCTGGGGCTCGCCGCCGGGTTGTTCTCCGCGCTGGCCGGTCACAGCGACAAGACCTCGCCGGGGCCCGAAGCCGCGGCGCAGCGCTCCAAGGCGGATGTGGTTCGCGACCTGGCGTTGAAGCTCGCCGCGCCGGCGTCGGCCCTGCTACTGCTGGCCGCGCTGGCGTGGGGCACCGACAGGCTGGTGGCGGCGCTCAACACGGAGCCGCTCAGCGAGCTCGCGGCCGTCAGCTTGGTGCTCGTCCTGCTGCTGGCGGTCAGTCTGGTAATGGCGTTCTTCATCAACATCAACCGCTTCTCGCTGCACGCCATGTACCGCAACCGCCTGATCCGCGCCTACCCGGGCGCGTCGCACTCCGACCGCCAGCCGCACCCGTTCACCTTGTTCGACCCGGCGGACAATCTGCGCATGCACCGGCTGCCCGCCGGCCGGCTGCTGCACGTTGTGAACATCACGCTGAATCTGGTCAAAGGCGCGCGGCTCGCCTGGCAGCAGCGCAAGGCCGAGTCGTTCACGGTCAGCCCGCTGCATTCCGGCAGTTTCGACGTGGGCTACCGCACCTCCGGGGATTATGGCGGCGCGCAGCCATACGGCCGCGGCCAGGGCAAAGGGATCACGCTGGGGACGGCGGTGGCGATTTCCGGCGCGGCGGCTAGCCCCAACATGGGCTACCACTCCTCGCCGGTAGTGACTTTTCTGATGACTCTGTTCAACGCCCGGCTGGGGTGGTGGCTCGGCAATCCCGGTTCGGCTGGCGCCAAGACGTGGAAGCGATCCGGGCCCGGCTTCGCGCTCCTGCCCATGCTGGATGAGGCCTTCGGCCTGACCACCGACCGGAGCCCCTATGTGTACTTGTCCGACGGCGGGCACTTCGAGAACCTCGGTCTTTACGAGATGGTGCGCCGGCGCTGCCGCTGGATCGTCGTCGCCGACGCCAGTTGCGATCCGAAATACCAGTTCGACGACCTCGCCAATGCGGTGCGCAAGATCCGCATCGACCAGCGTATCTCCATCGAGTTTGAGAAAATGGCGATCGACCCGAAACTCGGAGAGAGCGGCAGCCACTGCGCCATCGGCACGATTCACTACTCGGAAAAGGAAAAGGGCAAGCTCCTATACATCAAGCCGGTCGTGATGGGCGGCGAGCCTGCCGACGTCCGCAACTACGCCGCCGCTAACGAGCCGTTCCCCCACCAGACCACCGCCGACCAGTGGTTCGACGAGTCGCAGTTTGAAAGCTACCGCATGCTCGGGCAGCACAGCGTCGAGTCGATCTGCCCCGACGCTGCCGGGCTCACGCTGGACCAGCTCTTCCATCTCGCCGCCGGGCCCGTGCCGCCGAAAGCAGCGGCGCCGGCCGCGCCGGCCAAGCTTGCCGCGGCGGCCAATCCTTAGCCGGCGCGGCGCTCACGCCGTCGCGCCCGAGATGTTGTACTCTGGGGCGTACGAAGGAGGACTGCCATGCCAGCTTCCTGGACGCGCCGGCAGGTATTGCTCGGCACTGCGGCGGGACCCTTCTTTCACGCGGCTCGCGCCGCCGAGCGGCGGCCCAACTTTCTGTTTCTCCTGACCGACGACCAGAGCTACGCCACGCTCGGCGTGACCGGCAATCCTTTCATGAAGACGCCGCACATCGACCGGCTGGCGCGCCAGGGCGTGCTGTTCACCAACGCCTTCCCGGCCATGTCGCTGTGCGCGCCGAGCCGGGCCGCGTTCCTCACCGGCAATTATCCGCACGCCAACGGGATCTACCAGAACCAGATCCGCTGGAACCAGGAGCTGCCCACCCTGCCGCGGACCCTGCAAGCCGCCGGCTACCGCACCGCCCACATCGGCAAGTTCCACATGGACGGCGACGACCGCGTCCAGCCTGGGTATGACTACTGGGCGGCGCAGATCAACCAGGGTAGCTACGTCGATCCGCGCAAGAACATCAACGGCCAGTGGGTGGATCTGAAGGGCTACGACACCGAGATCATCACCGACCAGGCCATCGACTTCATGCGCAAGACCAAGCCCGATCAGCCGTTCTGCGTCTGGATCGGCTACAAGGCCTGTCACGGACCGTTTACGCCGGCGCCAGGCTACGAGAAGGCCTTCGCCGAAATCGAGTTCAAGCCGCCGGCGTCCTACTTCATCGACGATGAGGGTAAGCCCAAGCGAGTGCGCGGCAAGGCGCGGGGAGCGGACGTGCCCGTCGAGCAGCGGCCGGCCAAGAAAGCCGCCAAGAAGGCGGGCGGGCCGCTCACGCTCGAGCCGTGGGCCGAGCGCGAGCGCAACCAGTACCGCGCGCTGATGGGCGCCGAGGTCAGCGTCGGGCGGCTGCTCGCGTTTCTCGACGAGCAGAAGCGGGCCGACGACACGATCATCGTCTACGTCAGCGACAACGGGTTCTTCCACGGCGAGCACGGGCTGCACGGAAAGCTGGAGGCCTACGAGGAGTCGATCCGTGTCCCCATGATCGCGCGGTATCCACGGCGGATCAAGGGCGGGCAGCGCGTCGATTCGTTCGTCGTCAACGTGGACCTGGCGCCGACGATCCTGGATTTCTGCGGCGTCAAGCCCGCCGCGCCGATGCAGGGGCGCTCCTGGCGGCCGCTCGTGACCGGCCAGGCGCGCTCGGCGAAATGGCGCGACGCGTTCCATTACGAGATGTACGCGCAGCGCTCGGACCCGGCGTCGCCCACCATCAAGGCCCTCCGCACCGACCGCTACAAGCTGATCCTCAACCTGAATCCCGCGGACCTCGACGAAGTGTACGATCTCAAGAACGATCCGCAAGAGATGAAGAACCTGGCCCGGGAGAAGGGCAACCGCGAGTTGGTCGAGAAGCTAACGCGCCAGATGGTCGGGGTGATGAAAGAGCTCGACGACGCCGCCGTCCCCGCCGTGGAAGCGACACTGCGGTCTTGACAGCCTCGGACGCGGCCCGGTAGCATGGAGTTGAATAGTTCAACTTTCCAACCAGGAGCCACGCATGCCCTACGTCACCGTGAAGAACAAGTTCCAGGTTGTGATTCCGGCCCGGGTGCGGGCGCAAGTCGGGATCAAGGTGGGAGATCTGCTGGAGGCGAAGGCAGTGCGGGGCAAGGTGACGTTGGCGCCGAAGTCGGTAATCGACAAGGGTATCGCGGAGAGCCTGGAAGACTTTCGAAACGGTCGTTACTATGGTCCGTTTAACACGGCGGAGGAGATGGCCGCCTCCCTGCGCGCGAATGTCAGGAAGCTGCGCGCGCGCCGAAGGAATCGCTCCCGCGGATGAAGCTACGCTACTCGCCGCACTTCTTGCGCAGTTATCAAGCGGCGCCCGCCCCTGTCCAGAAAGCCTTTGACAAACAGGCCCACTTGCTGCTGGAAAACCTTCGTCACCCGTCGTTGCGGGCGAAGAAGTACGACGCAGCGCGCGACGTCTGGCAGGCAAGGGTGACGCGAGACTGGCGCTTCTACTTCACCATCGAGACCGACACGTACCGCGTGCACGAGATAAGCCTCATCCGAAATAGCCGGGCCGCGCCCTCGCGACGCTCAGTGCACGCCCTTGGCCAGACCCTTCCAGTAACGCTCGCGCAGCGCTGCTTTCTGGATCTTCCCCGTGCCGCCCTTGGGGAGCGACGACGCGAAGTCGACCGAGGCGGGGCACTTGAAGTGGGTCAGCCGCGAGCGGCAGTAGTCGATCAGCTCGCGCTCCGTGAGCTCCCGGCCGTCGCGGACCACGACGACGGCCTTGATCGACTCGCCCCATTTCTCGTCCGGGACGCCGATGACGGCGGCCTCCAGCACCGCAGGGTGGGCGTAGAGGACGTCCTCCACCTCCGGTGAATACACGTTCTCCCCGCCGGTCTTGATCATGTCCTTCTTGCGGTCCAGGATGTAGAGATACCCGCGCTCGTCGAACGTCCCCATGTCGCCGGTGTGGAACCAACCGCCGCGCAGGACTTCGGCGGTGATCTCCGGCCGGTTCCAGTAGCCCTTCATGATGTTGGCGCCGCGCGCGATGATCTCGCCGACCTGCCCCGCCGCGGCGTCGTTGTCGCGCTCGTCGACGACGCGGATCTCGACGCCGATGATCGGGCGCCCGGCGGACTTTACCGGCGTGAAGCGAGCCTCGGCGTTGTCAAACTTGTGGTCCTCGTGGCCCAGCACGGTCAGCATCGGACTGGTCTCAGTAAGACCATAGCCCTGGCGAAACTTGCAGCCGAAACGGTCGATGGCGCGGCGCAGCAGGTCGAGCGGCATCGGGGAAGCGCCGTAGAAAACCCACTTCAGACTCGAGGTGTCATAACGGCCGAGGTTCGCGTGGTTCATGACCATGTTCATCATGGTCGGCACCAGCAAGGCGCTCGTGACGCGATACCGCTCGACGGCCTGCAAGAACGCTTCGGGATCGAACGCCGGAATGAAGGAGTGCTTCGCGCCCGACATCACCAGCCCGTACATGGCCGAGCCATTGGCCATGTGAAACATGGGGGCCGAGTGGACCCACACCCAATCGGGCGTGATGCTGAGGCTGACGATGGTGTGCAAGGCGTTGGCGACGAGATTCTTGTGCGTGAGCATGACGCCCTTGGGGCCGCCCGTGGTGCCGCTGGTGTAGAACAAACCAACCAGGTCGTCCTCGGCGGGTTCGGGCCAGGGCGCATCGGCGCGGGCTGGCAACTGCTCATAGGCAGTCATGCCCGCCGGGCAGGCGGCGTCGCCGGCGTACACCCACGCGGAGATGGTGCGCAGTTTTCCGGCGAGTTGCTCCCGACAGGGGGCGAAGCGGTCGTCGACGACCAGCGCCTTCGAGCCGGAATCGTTCAGCACGAAGGCGATCTCGTCGAGGCTCCAGCGGATGTTCAAGGGCACCACGACGGCCCCGGTCAGCGCCGTGGCGTAGTAGATCTCCAGGTACCGCGGCGAGTTGAGCATCAGCACCGCCACGCGGTCGCCGCGGGCGACGCCGAGCGAGTCGAGCAGGTGACCGGCGCGAACCACGCGGTCGTAGAACTGGCCGTAGGTCTGGCCGTTGTTCAGGATCGCCGCCTGGTCGCCGTAGAGCTGGCGGGCGCGGCGCAGGCCGTAGAGCAGGTTCACGACGCGGCTCCAGCGCGGCGCTTGAGCTTCTTGGCGATGATCAGGCGCTGGATCTGTGTAGTACCTTCGTAAATCTGGATCACCTTGGCGTCGCGCATCAGCTTTTCGACGCCGTAGTCGCGGATGTAGCCGTAGCCGCCCAGGACCTGCACGGCGTCGGTCGTGACGCGCATGGCAGTGTCGGCGGCGAAGCACTTGGCCGCCGCGGCGGCCACGGAGTTGTCGCAGCCGCGATCGGCGAGCCAGGCCGCCTTCCAGCAAAGCAGCCGCGCCGCCTCGATCTGGATGTACATGTCGGCTAGCAAGAAGCCGACGCCCTGGTGATCGATGATGGGTTTTCCGAACGTCCGGCGCTGGTTGGCGTACTCGCTGGCCATCTCGAAGGCGCGCCGGGCCACGCCGACGCCCTTCGCCCCGACCAGCGGCCGCGAGCGGTTGAAGACTTCCATGGCGAGCTTGAACCCCTCGCCTTCCGCGCCGATGCGGTCGCGCTTCGGGACCTTCACGTCCTCGAAGAAAACTTGGGCGATGCCGGCGGCGCGCTGCCCCATCTTGTCGTCTTTCTTGCCGACGGTGAGCCCGGATGTTCCACGTGGAACCAAGAACGCCGAGACGCCGCGGTGCGGATCGTCCGCGTTGGTCTTGGCGAAAACCAGAAAGTAGCTGGCTTCCGACGCGATGGTGATAAAACATTTCGAGCCGGTGATGGCGTAGTCGTCGCCGTGGCGGACGGCGCGGGTCTGGATGGCGGCGGCGTCGGAGCCCGCGCCGGGCTCGGTCAGCGCGTAGGCGGCGAGCTTCCGCTCGCGGATCAGCTCCGGAAGATAGCGCCGCTTTTGCTCCTCGCTCCCGCCGATCATCAGCCCGAGCGCGATCAGCGGGCTCAACCCGATGGCGCCGCTGATGCCGGCGCAGCCCCAGGAGAGCTCCTCGCGCAACAGGCATTCGCTGACCAAATCGATGCCGGCGCCGCCGTACTCTTCCGGAATGTTCGGGTAAACCAAGCCCACCTCGAAGGCCTTGTGAACGACGGGCCAGGGGAACTCGGCGGAGCGGTCGTAGTCGCCGGCCACCGGAACAATCTCGTGGCGCGCGAAGTCGCGGGCGAGGTCGCGGAAGGACTGCTGCTCGGGGCTGAGCTGGAAGTCGATCACGGCGCGCCGAGCACGATGACGCAAGCGACCGCGCCGGGGCCGCCCAGGTTGTGCACCAGGCCCAGGTCGTGCTTGGGGACCTGGCGCGCGCCGGCCTGGCCGCGGAGCTGCGTGACGACTTCGTAGATCATCCGGACGCCCGAGGCGCCGATCGGATGGCCGAAGGATTTCAGGCCGCCGCTCGGGTTGACGGGCAAGTCGCCCGAGAGCGCGCTGCGTCCTTCGCCGATGAAGCCGGCGCCGTGACCCTTCGGGCAGAGACCCAGATCTTCGTAGTTGGTAAGCTCGGTCCACGTGAAGCAGTCGTGAACCTCGGCGAGATCGATTTCCTTCACCGGATCGGCGACGCCGGCCATCTTGTAAGCCTGCTGGGACGCGGCCCGCGTGGCCGGAAACCCGACGTACTCGAAGTCCGCGTCGTTCCAGGGCCGGCCGCTGGTGACGGCCAGGCCTAGACCTTTTACCAGTATGTAGTCGTCGTGGAACTGCTTCGCCAGATCGGCGCGGCAGATCACGGCAGCGGCCGCGCCGTCGGTGGTGGGGCAGCAGTCGTAAAGGCCGAACGGCCAGGCGACGATCGGCGCTTTCAGAACCTGCTCTTCGCTGACCTCCATCTGGAAATGGGCTCTGCCGTTGAGCGACCCGTTGTGGTGGTTCTTGACCGCAACCTTGGCCAGAGTTTCGCGGCCGCCGCCGAAACGGTGGAAATAGCGATTGGCGGCCATGGCGAAAATGCCGGGCGCGGTGAGGCCGTCGGCCTGATAGGGATGGCGGCCGTCGGTGGCCAGACCGCGCACCGGACGGTCTTTGAGTTTCTCCGCGCCGACGACGAGGGCCACTTCGTAGGCGCCCGCGGCGACCGCCATGGCGGCGTTCCGGAAGGCGTCGGTGCCGGTGGCGCAGAAGTTCTCGACGCGCGTGATGGGCTTGCCGTAGAGGCGCAGCGCGTCGGCGAGCGACACGGACGCCTTTCCGTGGCCGGCGTGCGGCGAGAAGGCGCCGAGCCAGGCGGCATCCACGCGATCCGGCTCGATGCGCGCGTCGGCAAAGGCGGCGTGGGCGGCCTCCACCACCAGGTCCTCGTAGCCCTGATCGAAGTTATCTCCGAACTTCGTGCAGCCGACGCCGATCACGGCTACTTTGTCTTTCAGGGCTTCGCTCATGGGGTGCTCCGGGGACGGGCTTTCCAGTAGTAGTGATGCATAGAAGCGCTCTCGCGCATGCGGCGGAGGACCAGTTCGACCTCCATATCGATTGTAACCTCGTTCTCGGCGGCGTCGGTCAACTGGCAGAGGAAGCGCGCGCCGCCCTCCAGATCGACCACCGCCATGATGGTTGGCTGCACCGGCGCGTCGTAGAGGAAATCCTTGGTGAAGGTGAAGACACGGCCCGCGCGGGGCAGAGGCTTTTCCACCAGGCCTTCCGCCGACCGACAGCCGGAGCAGACGCGGGTCATCGGGAACTGCAATCGGCCGCAGCGCGGGCAGAACGTGCCGTGGAGGCGGACGTTCTGCGGCTCCTCGCGCTCCCAGAGGACGTTGGACACTTCCATGCCGCCGGCGCGGGTCTTCAGAAACTCGCGCAGCTTGCGGTAGACGGTGTAACTGGGATACTCGATCGGCGGCGGGCCGGGCTGTGTCACCGGGCGCGGCAGGCTCGCGATCGCGTCGGTTACGCGAAACAGAAAAGCGTCGGCGCCTTCGCCATAGGCGACAGCCAGCACGAAGTCGCCGGCAGCGGCGCGGTCCAGGGCCTGCGCCAGCAGCAGCAGCGGCATGGCGGCGCCGGTGACCCCGATGTCGCCGAGGCGGGAATCCTCGAGGCGGTCTGCGGGTATTGACAATGCCTTCGCGGCGGCGGCGTGGGCCCGGCCGTCGGGCGAAGCGAAGGCCGCGCGGGCGATCCGCCGCGCTTCGAGACCGGCCTTTTCGAGAACCGCGCGAGCCGCCTCGACGACGTTGGCCTGGTAGCCACGCGTCAGCGAGAACTTCGACGCGAAGGAGTGGATGTGAGGATCGACGTCGCGGCGCCACTCATCGAGGAAGTCATCGGACCGCGAAGCGGAGCCGACCAGTTCGGCGATGACGCCGTCGGATCCGACGGCCAGCGCCGCCGCGGCATCGCCGAAGATCAACTCCTCGGCGGACTCCGGCGCGCCCTCGCGGGCATCCGCGGCGACCACGCAGGCGCGGCTTGCCCGGCCGGCGGCGACCGCGTCCAGAGCTGCGCGCAGTGCCGAGGCGCCGCAGCGCAGCGAGCCGCCGAAGTCAGCGGTTGCCACGCTCGCCGGCAGGTCGCAGGAGGCGGCCATGAGACTCGCCGCCGAGCGCTGCCAGTAGGGGGCAGTGGTCGACGCGAAATAGAGCACCTCGGGCGGCGGAGCCGACGCCAGCAGGCGCCACGCCGCGGCCTGGCCCATGGTGAGCGAATCCTCGTCGAAGTTGTAGACCGCTTTGCAGCCGGGCATCGGCCGGCCCGCCCAGGCTTGCGCAATCACTGCCTGGGAGAGCCGGTAGCGCGGTATGTAGCAATTGTAGGAAGTGATCCCGATCATGGGCTCAGCAGCTCGTCGTTGTGCTCGCCGAGTCGCGGCGACGCCTCGAAGCTCGTGCGGCCCGGCGTTTCGCTCAGCTTCGGCGCGACGCCGGCCCGGCCGCCGACTATCATCTCACGCGCCTCGAGGTGTGAGTCCGCGACGACCTCGCCAATGTTCCGCACGATCGTCACGCAGGCGTCGGCGCCGCGAAAGCGGCCGTCCCAATCGCCCGCGTCGCGCGTCCGGAAAACGGCGGCAACCGCGTCGATGATCTCACGCTGCCGCGGGTCCTCCGCGAACTGCTCGTCGATGAACCGCTCACAGCCGAGACCGCGGCAGAGCGCGGCCCAAAACTTCGGCTCGAGCGCCCCCACCGCGATCCAGCGGCCATCGCGCGCTTGGTAGACGTTGTAGCAGGCGTAGCGGCCCGAGAGCGTCTCGTTGCCGCGCTGCGGGAGGCGGCCGCTCGCGGCGTAGCGGGCCAGCGGAACGGGCAGCATCGAGACGACGCCGTCGAGCATGGCCACGTCGACGAACTGCCCGCGTCCCGTCGTGGTCCGCGCGGCCAGCGCCAGCAGGATGCCGATGACGGCTTGCATCGAGCCGCCGGCGAGGTCGGCGATCTGGACGCCCGGAATGGCCGGCGGGCCGTCGCGGACGCCGGTGATGTCCAACGCGCCCCCTAGCGCGAGGTAGTTGAGGTCGTGTCCGGCGAGGTTCGCGTAGGGTCCGTCCTGGCCATAGCCGGTGAGCGCAACGTAAATGAGCCGCTCGTTGCGCGCGCGGAGCGTCGCGTAGTCGAGGCCGAGGCGCTGCATCACCCCGGGCCGGTTGCCCTCGACGAGCACGTCGGCGCGCTCGGCGAGCCGGAGAAAGGCGTCGCGCCCGGCGGGGTCCTTCAGGTTCAGCGCCACGCTTTTTTTGCCGCGGTTGACGAAGGAGAACACCGCGCCGACGCCGTCGATCAGCGGCGGCATGACGCGGCCGTAATCGCCGCGACCGGGCTCTTCGACCTTGACCACCTCGGCGCCGAAGTCCGCCAGGAGCTGCGTGGCGACCGCGCCCGGCAGCAGGCGCGTCAAGTCGAGGACGACCAGCCCGTCGAGCGGCCTCACATGTAGCCTCCGCCGGTGACGAGCAGCACCACGCCGGTGACGTAGTCGGCCAGGGGCGAGGCCAAAAACAGCACCGGACCTGCCGCATCCTGCGGCGTGCCGGCGCGCCCGAGAGGAATCCGCGCGACGGCGGCTTCGCGCGCCGCTTTAGGGATACCGAGGGCGACGCCTCCCGTGGCCGTCACTCCCTTTTCCTTCTCCCCGGTGAGGCGCGTGTCGATGAATCCGAACGCGACCGCGTTACAGGTGATGTTGAACGCTCCCCACTCGCGCGCCATAGTCTTGGTGAGTCCTACCAGGCCCATCTTGGCCGCCGCGTAGTTGGCCTGCCCGGCGTTTCCGGCCACCCCGGAGGTCGAGCTGACGTTGATGATTTTGCGGCAGGCGGCACGGCCGTCGCGCTCGATCTCGCCCTTGGCCGTCTCGCGCAGGTAGGGCGCCGCGGCGCGAATGATCCGAAACGGGGCCTTCAAGTGCAAATCGAGGATGGCGTCCCACTGCTCGTCGGTCATCTTGTGAACCACCGCGTCCCGCGTCAAGCCGGCGTTGTTGACAAGTATGTCGAGACGGCCGAACGAATCGAGCGCCGTCCGCACCAGGCGCTCCGGGAAATCCTCAGCGGTGACGCTGCCCGCGCAGACAACGGCGTCGGCGCCGAGCGACTTCAGAGCGGCAGCGGTTTCGCGGGCCGGCTCCTCGTCGAGATCGTTGACGACCAGGCGCGCTCCCTCGCGAGCGAACAGCTCCGCCGTGGCACGGCCGATTCCACGGCCCGAGCCGGTGATGATGGCGACTCTGCCGTCGAGCAAGGGCATACGGCCTCTCTCGGAAACGAGTAGGTTATGATAGCAGCATGGGCGTTTATGACGACGTCAAGCAGGCGCTACAGGATGTTGTGGCGCCGCAACTCGCCGAGTTTCGCGGCGAGATGCAGGAGCGGTTTGCACAAATGGATGCCAGAATCACCTCGCTGCGCGCCGAGATGGAGATCCGGTTTGCGCAAGTGGACAAGCGGTTTGCCGGATTGGAAGCCGAGCTGAGGGCTCAGGGTACGGAGCTGCGCCAGGAGATCAACAACCTGCACACGGACGTTCTTCGGATCGAACAGGTGTTCGACGCCAAGTTGCAAACCGTCCAGATGACCGAGCGTGTGGCGCGGCTCGAAGAGCGCGCCGCCCGGCCGTAATTCACGGAAACTTCAGAAGATGAACCTCAGGCCCAGGCGAATCACGCGGAAGCCCTGGTAAGCGCCGTAGTTCGGGCTGCCCACCCAGAACGCTGTCGGCAGCCGGAACTCGTTGTTGGCGTTATACGGGCGGCGGTAGCTGCCGCTGGGCAGCCCGTAGATGGCGTTGTAGGGCGGCGTCGTGCTGCCGGGGCGAACGAACTGGTTGAGATTGTAGCCGGCGAAGAACCTGCTCAGCGGCAGCTGCGCGTCGGTGATGGCGCTGGCCCGGTTGATCTGGCTGACGCGGGTCATCACGGCGGCCTGATTGAACAGGTTCTGGAAGTTGGCCTCGAACTTCACCGAGGCGCGCTCGCTCATCTTCACCGTGTGCGATACATAGGCGTCGGTCTGCGTAAACGCGTCGGTCCGCCCCATATCGCCGCGGCCCAACGGATAGGTGGGAGCCGACAGGTAGATCACAGAGGTAGAATCCGGCGTACCGCTCAAGGCGAGCTGGCTGATCCCGAAGACGGTATCCCCGGCCTTAGTCTTCAGGTCGTAGGAGCCGAAGAACTTGAAGGCATGGGGCCGATCCGTCCCCAGGCGTCCGAAGGCGTTCTTCTGGCTGCCGCTGGCGTCGAAGTAGTAGTAGGGGAGGTCGAAGGCGCGAGAAACGCCGGGATCGTCGCGGCCGGTTTCGTCGGAGTTGGCCAGTCCGGCGTAGTTGCCGTAGAGGCGGCTAAAGGTGTAGGCGCCCACCAGG
>Ga0247727_10006817_pt1 | contig 22190 bp, 24 predicted proteins | sample WisWelCaveWW1625_FD_202498 | JGI IMG/M metagenome (GOLD analysis project Ga0247727, IMG submission 202498) | Biofilm microbial communities from Wishing Well Cave, Virginia, United States - WW16-25 | ecosystem: Environmental > Aquatic > Deep subsurface > Groundwater > Cave microbial mat | place...
TCATCTGTAAACCGTTTGTGCACCTGCGCCATCTCTGAACCCTCCTGTTTTGGAGAGCCAGAATATGGCTTTTAGGGTGTCCACTTTTGAACTTTAAACTGTCCACTTTTCAATTTTTCCTAACACTTTTTTCCTAGTGCGCAGTTAAGATTGTCCCACAGGGACAATCTGCACGGTACCGCGTACCAAAAAAATTAAATAGACGCGGTAATAGGGCGTAAGCGGCTTGTTAGCAACCGGTTAAGCGGCTGCCTTGGCGGGTTTGACGGATTTACGTTTAAGTCTTGCCTTTCGGCGCTTGCGTTTTAACCTTTTTTTCCAATCACGGCTCATTCGATTCTCCTAGGTTGAATTAGTTAATGCAAAAATTGCCCATGTTAATTCGTCTAATATGCGTCAGAAATGCACAAATTTAATTCGCTCTAACTCGTTGTGGCTGCGTATTTTCTCCTAACCTGCTGATTTTGCAATAGTTTTTTCTAAAATATTGAAAAAAATAAGGTCGCATGAAAAATGAATAATTATCATTCGGAAACAATCCAAAGTACAATATCACACTTAAGTTAGGTGTTGCATTAAATAGAGATAAAAATGTGCCGGACTCGAGATGTAAAGAATAAACTAATAATGCGGAACTCAAAACAAGTCACCTAAGGGGGGAACCTTATGACTCACGAAATGGAGCAAAAGAAAAAACATACCTGCCTGTATGTCATTATCGCATTCCTCGCTTTTCTGGTTCTCGTTCAAGCAGGGCTCTTATTGAACCGGAGGTCGCGAGCATCAAGTGATACCGGCTTTAAAGCTTTAATCGCGCACCAGAGCAATGATACTGATAGCCGTCTTTTTTCGCGTCCGCAAGCGAGAAAACCTCTCCCCTTGGATCCGGATCAAGACCCCTTCGGAAGCGATCCATTCATGGAACTTGAAAAGATGCGTTCCTCTATGAACCGTCTTTTTCATACCGCGCTCGCTTACGGACCCTCCATTGCAAACAGCCTTACCGGGAGCCAAATGTTCGACTTTATGCCTACCGTCGATCTTCAGGAAACCGATAAAGCCTACGTTATTCAATGCGACCTGCCGGGTCTACAAAAAGATAAAATTAATGTGACTGTGCGAGATAATTTACTCACCATTCAGGGCATTCGGGAGTCAGAATCAACGAAAGAAAGTGATGCCGGCGGATTTTATGCCAAAGAAAGAAATTACGGCTCTTTTGCCAGGACCATTAATTTGCCCGGGCCGGTAGATGAAACACAGGTCAAAGCCGATTATCAAAATGGTGTTCTCACGGTCACCTTGCCAAAAATCGGTGACACCAAGAGTGTTCAGAAAGTTACCATCCAGTAGACAAAGCAAAGAACACAGCTGGACAACTCTCCTATTTTTTTCGTGATTTTACGCTCGATTTAGCGTAATATTCCACTCTTCGCAATTTTTTTCGCGGGCGGTTAGCTCAGTTGGTTAGAGCACTACCTTGACATGGTAGGGGTCACAGGTTCGAATCCTGTACCGCCCACCATTCTTCATTCTACACAAAGATGATTTTTGCCGGAGGGAAGCCGTTGAAGCTTGAGACGGCGCTTGCGGAGGAATAGGCGCCGATGTTTTTCACGTAAACCACGTCGTTCACATAAAGCTCGGGGATTTCGGCATCGAGAGCGAGCGTGTCGAAAGAATCACACGTGGGACCGGCCAGGGCGCTTATGAATTTCTGGCCCCGCCTTAGAGTTTTAAATTCGTATTTGCAATGATCAAACACCATCCCGGAGAAATCCTGATAAACTCCGTCATTTAAATAATAGTAATTTTTGTTATTCCGGAACGCCCGGCCCACAACCTGCGTGACTAAAATCCCCGCAGGCCCGGAAAAAAAACGCCCCGGTTCTGCCATGAAGCTTACTTTTTTGCCAAAAAGATTCACGATTTGTTTCCGGATTTGCAAAGCCATTCGTTCAAAATTAATTCCTACTTCTCCATCAAAATGAGGAATTGGAAACCCTCCGCCGATATCCACAAGGCTTAAAGGAATATCGTTTTCCTTGGCTTCAGCAAAGATCTGCGCGGTAATTTCAAGGGCCTGAAGGTAATTTTCAATGTTTGTGGATTGCGAGCCCACATGAAAACTGATACCGGTCGGCTTGAGGCCCAACGATTTGGCCTTTCGGATCATCGGAAGTACCATGTCCGGGTCCGCTCCGAACTTCAGCGAAAGATTCACAACGCTCTGGTCATTATTGACCTTAATCCTCAAAACTACGTGAGCGCCCGGATAGTGCTCGGATATCTTATAAAGCTCCGATTCGTTGTCGCAGGTCATTAAACGCACCCGTGCCCTGCGCGCCGCAATAATGTCTTCAACGGACTTGATGGTGTGCGCAAAGATAATTCTCTTTGGCTTTGCGCCAAGCGAGAGCACAAGGCGCATTTCCGCGGCACTGGCAACGTCAAAACCGCACCCCTGCTGAATGAAAGTTTTAATAATGCGGGGATGAGGGTTGGCTTTGACCGCATAGAAAGGCGTCACCTGCGGAAGGGCCTTTGTAAAGCGCATGTACTGCTTAATCAACTGGCTTTTACGGATAATCATGAACGGAGTGCGGTGCTTTTTAAGCATGGCACGAATTAACTGCTCAACTCCGTTTGCCTCACCCGCCCTCAAGTCCTTTCCGGACGCTTGGAGGGGGGACTCAGGTAGTTTAAGCCGTAATAACTTCGGGTTTAACGGGTCCACGGTCGGCTGTGTAGGCACGCATCCTCTCCTTGTGGTCAACCAAAAACGTTGTAAATTGCCAAACGTCTTTCTCGTCAGGCTTTTCGACATCGAACTTGGTAAACTTCGTATTAAGATTTTTAAGCGGCGTCCAATCCACCGCCTCTGAGTAGAACGGGCGGATATAGGGAAGCGCGATATCTAAAATGAATTTGTGGTCAATATCATCCGGCAGGCAAACCCCGCGACGGGGATTTTCGATCATCCACGTGGCCGCTGCCACAACTGAAATGGCGACCTGAAGCGTTGTGGCCTGCTGGTGAGGAACCAGCTTGCGCGCCGTGTGAATATCTAAAAGACTGCCGCACCACCAGGACGTAAAATCATGCCCCATAAGCAGAATACCAAGTTCATCCGCGCCGTCGATAATCTCGTCATTCATAATCCGCTGTTTTTCCTGCAGATGAAACTGGCGCATTTCAAGCTCGTGAAGCGAATTAATGGCCACATCCGTGGGGCAATAGGCATAATGAACCGTCGGACGGTAGACCGCCTGCCCTTCCTCCCAAACCGTCAGCCGGTCGGAAATGCTGAAGGCCTCTCCGTGTCGGATCACCATTCCGGTAATTTCACCGCACGGCACCCAGGACCGAACCCACGTCTTCATGCCAATGGTATTCAGACAAATTTGATTGCGCGGGCCTTCCTTGTGAAAAAACGCAGCTTCCGGAATAAGCCTTTCGTGGGTCCCCCAGCCAAGTTCAGCCGGCGCAACGCCTTCTTCAAAAAATCCCTCAATGCTCCAGGTGTTGACAAATTCATTGACCTGCTTGGGCTTATCCGTGATCTGGGTATCGCGCTCGCTAATATGAATCACCTTCACCCCCGCAAGCTGCGCCATTTTCGCAAAATGTTGATTTCTTAACGCGGCTTCAAGCGCTTCTTTACGGGGATCCTGCGGCTTTGTTTTTAAAATTTTCTCACTAATTTCAACAAGCGCATGTTTAGTAAAATGCGAAACAAGTCCGGGATTGGCTCCGTGATCCACAATCGCCGTGGTTCCTTCATTATTCCCCCACCGCGAGATCATCCTTCTGAGCTCCATATGCCGGGTATAAAGAGTGTACTTGGTAGGATCATTTCTCTGCTCGTCCTTGTAGGGATCCCATTCCTCAACCGAGGTATTGGCATAAAAGATCTTACTGTCCCGGCACCACTCAAGAATCGCGCGGGTTTCAATATTCCAGGCAAGATCAATAATCATATCGCCCGCCCCAACATATTTGGACAAAAGCTCTTCGTAATTTTGCTGGGTCACGCGGTCAAAGACATATTGAACGCCCTGCTTAAGTGCATCCTGGACACGCGAGCGGTTATCGACAAAATCCATAATGGTAATTTTATTGGAGGGCATTTCGATGAGTTTGAGGATGAGCGGAATGGCGCATTGAGAAACGGATCCGCATCCGATAACGAGCAATCGACCTTTAAATTTCATATCAGACCACCTGGTTATGACACGTTAAATAAGAGTTGAAAAAAGTTTTCCAAATCAATCGCGTGTAGTATATCTTTTTTTTTCTACTCGTAAAACATTTTTTGCCCCTGCGGACCGTTTATTGCAGCTCTGCTAGACCCTTGGCTTGCAGGACGCCTGCAAGGTCAAATAATCATTTAACAAAGCTTTGGCTTTTTTAAGGGCTTTGGCGCGGTGGGAAACCTGGTGTTTCATGTCAGGAGGAACTTCCCCAAATGTTTTTCCGAAGGGCGCATAAAAAAATACGGGGTCATAACCAAAACCATTCGTTCCTTTCGGCTCTGAAGCAATATAACCGTAAACTTCACCCGTGACAGTCCCCACCACTTTGTCAGGGGTTGCCAGCGCAATGGCCGAGATAAAATGCGCCTGCCGGCAATTATCCGGAAGTCCTTCAAGCAGCCGTAAGACTTTCTGATTGTTTTCCGGGTCGCTTTTCCCTTCCCCGGCAAAACGGGCGGAATAGACTCCCGGAGCGCCTTCCAAAGCGTCACAGCATAATCCCGAATCTTCGGCAAGCGTCAGAAAACCTGTCTGTTTTGCGTATCCGGAAGCCTTCAAAATGGCATTCTCCTCAAAGGTTTTTCCGGTTTCCGGAATTTCCGTGTAGGAAGGCAAGTCTTTCAGACAGGACAAACGCACTGCGGTGCCTGCAAGCAGCGCCTGAAGTTCGGTAAGTTTCTTAGGGTTGGTCGTGGCAACAAGCAGGTGTTTTTGCAAAGCACTCATTAAAAAGAAACGTTTTTTTTCTGCAGCTCGACTAAATGCGAAATTCCTTTTTTAGCCAGCACAAGAAGGGCATCCATTTCTTTTTTTGAAAACGGCTTACCTTCCGCTGTGCCCTGGATTTCAACAAAGCTGCCGGAGCCGGTCATCACCACATTCATATCCACCTCGGCTTTGGAATCTTCCTGATAGCAAAGGTCGAGAATCGGTTTGCCGTCAATGATCCCGACACTCACCGCCGCCAAATAATCCTGAATGGGCGATTCGGTCAAGATTCCGCCCTTCCGCAATTTTTCAATGGCTTCACCAAAAGCAATAAAGCTCCCGGTAATCGCAGCAGTCCGGGTGCCACCGTCCCCTTGAATCACGTCCGCATCAATCCAGACCGTCCGCTCACCGAGCTTTTTTAGATCGACCACCGAGCGCAGGCTGCGGCCGATAAGTCGTTGAATTTCCTGAGTCCGGCCGGAGGGGCGGCCTTTGGACGACTCCCTGGCTATCCGTTCCGTGCAGGAAGCCGGAAGCATGCCATATTCTGCCGTGAGCCACCCTTTGCCTGCTTTTTTCAGGAATTGAGGCACCTTTTCTTCAATGCTGGCTGAGCAAATGACCTTGGTGTCCCCCATTTCAATCAGGCAGGAGCCGTAGGCGTGTTTTAAAAATCCTTTGCGAATGGTGATCTTTCTTAGTTCATGAGCATGACGTCCGTCTGAGCGCAATTGAATTCTCCTTTATCCTTGGGTCATTCTGAGGAGCGAAGCGACGAAGAATCTAAGATCCCTCGCTTCGCTCAGGATGACATACTACCGAATGTTTAAAATTTTATGAAAGCGCGGCACAATGCGTAGATTCGGAATATACCGCAGGCCCAGCCGCTGAAGATGCACAAGCAATTCCATAAGCTCAGGATCTTCGTGCCCCTCAATCTCTGAGGAAATCGGAACCAGCACCACCGGCATTTGCGGAGCGGTCTGGGAAACCAGGCGCATTTGATTCTCAAACTCCGCTACGTCGATTTCTTTAGAAAGAATGATTTTGGCAAAACTTTCCTTCGTTTTAGCCACCTCGAGAAACCGCTTGTGGTCTTGATCAAAATTTTTCTCCTTGGTCACACTCGAAGGCTTAAGGTCCATAGCAATCACGTCGCACCAGCCGATACAATCCTGAAGCGAATGCCACAGGATGCCATTTGTCTCAAGATAAATACGAAAATTTTGCGCTTTTAGCCTCATCATGAGCGGCTTAAGAAAGGGTAAATACAAAAGCGGCTCACCGCCCGTAAGACTGACAAAGGAATGCGGGCCTTCCTCACGGTCGAGGCGCGCCACCTCGGCCATCACGTCATCCAAAGTCATCAGCCGCCCCGGTTTTTCAAGCTCGTCGCAATATTCACAGTGAATATGACATTCTTCAAAGCGGATGAATAAATGCCGCTCACCCAGGTGAGTGCCCTCCCCTTGAAGGGAAGAGAAAATTTCAGAAATACGCGCGCTATTTGCAGTCGGTGGATGCAGCATATTAACTCCGGCAAACGGTACCAGGTACGTTGCGGGACAGGTTCACTGAACCTGTCCCGGCCGTACCTGGTACCGTCACGAGCGGATCCTGAATAGCGGCTTCGCGGAATCCTTTGGCGCGCAAAAGGCAGGAATCGCATTCCCCGCAAGGAAGTTCCCGGCCTTGGTAGCACGACCATGTTTTTTTAAAAGGGACACCAAGCCGCATCCCAAGTTCAATAATTTCCTTTTTTGATAATTTTAAAAGAGGCGTTTCAATACGCGCCCCTTTCCCTTCAAGTCCTGCTTTGGTTCCCAGCCGGAGAACAACTTCAAAGGCTTTAAAATATTCAGGCCGGCAGTCCGGATAGCCGCTGTAATCAAGTGCATTAGCACCAATAAAAATCGCTTGGGCCTCGACCGCTTCGGCATACGAAGCTGCGAGCGTCAAAAAAATACTGTTCCGCGCCGGGACATACGTTGAAGGAATTCCGTGGCTCATTTCAGACTCCTTGCGGCCGGTCGGAATCGGAATTTGAGGATCCAGCAGCGCACTTCCTCCCCAGGGAAGGGAAATTGAAATAATCCGGTGTTCGATTTGCAAATCTTTCGCAATCTCTTTGGCCGAGAGAATTTCTTTTTCATGAAGCTGACCATAATGAATTGTAAGGGCTTTGACGTCATACCCCTGGTTTTTTGCAACATACAAAACCGTGGCTGAATCAAGCCCGCCCGAAAGAAGACACACCACTTTTTGTATCATTTCTGCCTTGCCACCTTCACGTGATTTAATTTTTCACCCAGAAAACGTTCACCGATGCGTTTGAAATTGCGGGGCATATCACTGACAAAAATCTCAAGTGCGCCCTTTCGGTTTGCGGGATAGATTAAGCCCTTCTCCGCCAAAATCCAAGATAATTTCTCCACCGTTGGCCTGGCAGAATCAACTATTTTCACACCGTTTTCCAATGCGGCCTTAATTCTGGATTGGATCAACGGAAAATGCGTGCATCCAAGGATCAGCGTATCAATGTGCTGGTTCTTTAAGGGCGCCAAATAATGATGAATAATCGAATCCGTGATTCTTCCGTCCAACCAGCCCTCTTCCACGAGCGGCACAAAAAGCGAGCACGGCACACTCGTGACTTTCACTTTCGAACTTAATTTTTTCAGTGCCTTTTCGTAAGAGCGGCTTTGAATGGTCGCGTGAGTGGCAATCACTCCAATCCGGCCGTGCGTGGTTCGGCGAATAGCTTCTTCAGCCGCAGGCGTAATCACATCCACCACAGGCACAAAGAAATGGTTTTTCAAAAAAGGGTAAGCTGCACTTGACGAAGAATTACAAGCAATCACAAGCGCCTTGATTTTTTGCCGGAGGAGAAAAAGGGTGTTTTGAATGGAGAAATTGAGAATCTGCTCGTTCGATTTAATGCCGTAGGGAAGACGGGCAATGTCTCCAAAATAAACCACGGTTTCATGCGGAAGCTGGCGTCTTATTTCACGGACAACCGTGAGTCCTCCAAGGCCGGAATCAAAAACTCCGATAGGACGCCGTGCCGCAGAACGATGAAGTCTTGAGGATTTGACGAGGCTATTTTTCATCGGAATCATCTTCCTCTTTTTCTTCTTCGTCCGCATCTTCATCCTCCTCCTCTTCTTCCTCATCGTTCTCTTTAGGCTGCTCTTCTTCGTCAATGGTGCAAAGGAGCTCGCCTTTGACAACCGCTTCCCCTTCGTCATAATAAACTTCGGCCAAAATCCCGGCTGCGGGAGCCTGAATCGTTATGAGGCCTTCGGCCGTAGCAATCTCCACCAAATCATCTCCTGCATTGACAGGGTCGCCTTCTTCAAAAAACCAGTTTTGAATCGTGCCTTCTTCAATCTCACGTCCCAATCCCTGCAAAGTGACTTCAAACATAACTATCCTTTCAACTAATGCTGTCCCGCCGTACCTGGTACCATTTGACGAGAGTTTAAGAAAACCTCACCGGCGTGATACGAACTTCGAATATAGGGTCCCGCAAAAACTTCACGGAATCCCAATTCCCGGAGCCGCTCGCCCAAATGATTAAAATAGTCCGGGCTTTTATAATCGACCACTTCTAAATGTTTTTGAGTGGGTGCAAGGTATTGCCCCACGGTCAGAATATCGCAGCCCGCTTTTCTTAACTCAAGCGCTGCGCCAAAAATTTCGTTTTCCTCTTCACCCAGCCCGAGCATTAACCCGCTTTTAGTTGTTATGTCGGGCTCCAACTGTCTGACAAGGGAGAGCACTTCAAGAGATCTTTCAAAACTTGCCTGAGGCCTTACTTTTTTTTGAAGCCGTTTCACGGTTTCGATATTGTGGTTAAACACATCCGGCCGGGCTTCCACGACGATTTGTAGCAATTCAGGCCGCGCGTGAAAATCGGGGGTTAACACTTCAATCTGCACGCCTGGAATTTCCCGTCGAAGCGCTTCAATGGTTCGTGCAAAGTGAACAGCACCTTCATCCTGCAAATCATCACGAGCAACGGACGTCACGACCACATATTGAAGCCCTAATTCTTTCGCGGCCAGCGCCACGCGCTCGGGTTCGTCCGTCATGACCTCTTCGGGACGGCCTGCCTCAATCGCACAAAATCCGCACCGGCGCGTGCACACATCACCCAGGATCATGAAAGTGGCCGTAAGCCGGGCATAACACTCACTTCGATTCGGACAAAGTGCAGATTCGCAAACGGTATTTAAACCGAATTTTTCAAGCGTGTCATGCGTTTTAAGCGTAGAGCTGTCCGGCAGTGTTCGATGAAGCCACGAAGGCAAACGCTTGAGCATAATTTCAGACAAATTTCATCCCGACATGCGATTAAAATTACTCACGAATGAGCGGCAGTTTTTATCAAAAAGGCGCGGCACTGTCAAGCTCGCGCTTGATGGTATCCGCTGCCATTTGGTGCTAAGGCTGGAGACGTGTGATTTTCCAGCGGTTTCTTGCGGTCACTTGATATTTAAAGCGGTCATTCAGGCGATTTTTCCTGCCCTGCCAGAATTCAATGCTGCGCGGTTTTAATCGAAACCCTCCCCAGTTGTCCGGCATGGGAACGGATTTGCGATTAAATTGATGCGCCAGTGTGCGACACTTCTGTTCCAAAAGCTCCCGGCTCTTAATCGGCTGGCTCTGCTGCGAACCCCAAGCCGCAATGCGGGCCTCAAAAGGCCGCGAATTAAAATACTCGAGAGACTCTTGCCGTGAAACTTTTGTCACTCGCCCGCTCACACAGACCTGCCTCTCCAATTCCGGCCAGTAAAAAACCAAAACGGCATTCGGATTTAAAGCTAAATCTTTTCCTTTCCGGCTTTCATAATTCGAAAAAAAGACAAAGCTGTTGCGGTCAAAACCTTTGAGGAGAACGGTCCGGGCTGAGGGAACAGCTTTGCGTGAAGACGTTGCAAGCGTCATTGAATTGAGGTTTTTTACTTTAGCCCGCAGCGCGTCTTCAAACCAACGAACAAACTGCTTAAACGGATCGGGGTCCAGACTTTTTTCTTCGAGTTTTCCCCAGTGGTATTCCCGGCGCAGTCCAAGAATTTTTTGATCCAGATTCCGGTAGTCCTTCATTGTTTTTTTGCAAGTTCCCGCGCGGCAAGCATCAAAATTTCAGACTCCGTGGGGTGCGCATGAAGCGTATCGCCAAGGTCACGCGCGGTCAACCGGAGCCGCACAGCGAGAACCACTTCCGGCATCAGCTCAGTCACATGAGCACCGACACCGCACGCTCCGATTATGATTCCCCGGTCTTTCAGGGCAAAAAGCTTAAAAAAACCGTCCGTTTCCCCCTGAATCCTGGATTTGGCAATTCCTGCAAACGGAATTTTGACTTCGATGGTTTCCCCGGCTTCTCTTTTTTCACGGACTTTGGAAAGACCGACACTTGCCACTTCGGGTTCACTATAAATACAGCTTGGAACCGCTGAGAAATTCACAACCCGTTTTGTATGCCCACCCAGATTTTCAGCCACAAGGCACCCTGCATAAGATGCCAGATGCGCAAGCTGGGGAGCGCTCGTGCAATCTCCAATCGCGAAAATGCCGGGGACATTTGTCTCGAAAAAATCATTCACGGCAATCGCTCCGTTTTTTTCAGAGTGGACACCCGCGGTCTCAAGACCGAGCTCGCCTGTGTTTCGTTTCCGGCCAACGGCCAAAAGAATTTTCTCGACCTCAAGCGACTCTCCGGAACTCAAATGCGCTTTTGTATGCTGTCCGGGCTTTTCCATTCCGGCCACCGTCACACCCGTCAACACGCGGATCCCCTGCCGTGAAAACAATGTTTCAAGGCGTTTGGCGCAATCTTCGTCTTCAGCCGGAAGCAAACGGTCCAACATTTCAATCAATGTTACCTTGACGCCCAAGGCACGAAAAAGCGACGCAAATTCAACTCCGACCGCACCGCCGCCCACAATGAGAAGGCTTTGCGGAAGTTCCGTAAGGGCCAGAGCCTCGGTGGAAGAAATGATCGTTTGCCCGTTGAGCGTCAAGTTTGGCAAATCAGCCGGGGCAGAGCCTGTTGCTATCAAAATGGAAGCCGCCTCAATTTCTTTAGGCTCACTGCCGGTGACATGGATTTTCCGTTTTCCGGCAAGTTGAGCGGTTCCTTGAACCCAGTCAAGTTTTGCTTTTGTGATTTGGTGAAACGTGGAATTGCGAATGGCTTCGACTAAATCATTTTTGCGTTTGACCAAAGCATGCCAGTCAAACTGGGCATTTTCAACCGTGACGCCAAAGCCCTGGCTCTGTTCGAGGCGAGAGAAAAAACGCGAGGAAGCAAGGAGAGCTTTTGTGGGAATGCATCCCTGATTGAGGCAGGTGCCGCCCGGGTCTTTTTTTTCAATTAATACGGTGTGAAGCCCGAGCTCTTTGGCCCGAAGCGCGGCCTCAAGGCCGCCCGGACCGGCTCCAATCACGGCAAAGTCATAACCACTTACCGTCATAAAATTTCCTTAGGGAGTCCGATATCCACCACCTGAATGTCACCGGCATAAAAAGGCCCCTCTCTTTCATAAAGCCCCTTTTTCGGCAGCCCAAGAGCAGCGGTCCAATTCGCTTTCACCGCAATACCCAGCACATTGCCGGTATCGGCGTCAAGGCCGGACGGAATATCCACGGCCACCACTTTTTTTCCGGCCTCATTAATTAATTCCACTACGGAAGCGAAAATATCCGTAAGGTCAGAATTAAGCCCCACACCGAAAAGGGCGTCAATCACAAAATCCGCCCGGCTCAGCACCGGCTTTATTCTGGACAAATCCATCACATCAAGTATCACTTCCGTAGAAATTTTCATTTGTTTCAGGATATTGAAATTGACCGCAGGGTCATCTTTAAGGGACGAAGGGCCTGCAAATAGCAACACATGAACGTGGTATCCCCGGTTTGCAAGGTGCCGCGCACTCACAAGACCGTCCCCTCCGTTATTCCCCTTCCCGCAGCACACTACAATATTAAGCGCTCCGGGCTTGATACTGCCCGCTTCCCGGCATACAAGATCCGCCACACCGCGGCCTGCGTTTTCCATTAAAAGCAGGCTCGGAATGCCGTAATGCTGAATCGCCATTTGATCCAGGGTTTTCATCTCAGAAGCGGTTACGATTCGCATGGAATCCCTCGAAAGGTTTCATGGCTTAGACCGGTTAAGGTGACGCGCACAAAGCTTCCTACTTGATGCTTGTCACCCTCAAACACCACTTTCTTATCCTGGTTGGTTCTTCCAATTAAATGTAATGGGTTTCGGTCACTTGCTTGTTCGACAAACACATCCACGGTTTTGCCCAGCCGCTCTTGGTTGTTCCGGTCCGTAATTTTCTTTTGTAATTCGAGCAATTTTTGATGTCTCTCTTCCTTGACGACAAGAGCCACATCATCCTCAAGTCTCGCCGCCGGTGTTCCGGGCCGAACCGAGTACTTATATATAAAGGCGCTGTCGTACTGGATTTCACGGAGGGCACGACAAGTGGCTTCGAAATCTTCTTCCGTTTCCCCGGAAAATCCGGTAATGATATCGGTGGTAATAGCAATATCCGGAATCAGCTGGCGCATTAAATCAATTTTTTCTTTGTATTCCTGGTAGTTGTGCAGCCTCTTCATCCTTTTTAAAATCCGGTCCGATCCCGATTGAAGCGGCAAATGAAACCGGCGCGAAATTTTTGGATTTTTCGCAATCACACGATAAAGCTCTTCGGTGGCGTCGTGGGGATGCGAGGTCGTAAACGAGACCCTCTCAAGCCCTTCAATTTGGCAGAGCATATCGAGAAGTTCGGGGAAATTGGTTTGGCCGCCCGTACCCGATGCCCGTGCCTCGGGTACGGTTCGGGGAGATTTTGGCATCTCCTCCGAACCGTAACTATTCACATTCTGCCCCAAAAGCGTAATGCATTTGACGCCTTCGCTTACAAGTCGGCTCGCCTCGCGGTAAACCTCGCGGGCCGGCATAGAAACCTCACTGCCACGCGTAATGGGGACAATACAAAAAGTACAGACTTTGTTACAACCGGTCATGATCGGAAGCCACGCATGAAAGGCACTATTACGGTTAATCAGCTCCGTATATTCAATTGAAAGGCCGTCCTGCTTGATTCTTGAAACCTGCCGGCGCGTGTGCAGAACCTCGTCAATCAAATCCGGCAGTTCCTTAATATTGCGTGTCCCGACCATTAAATCCAACTGAGGAAAACGCTTAAAAAGTTTTTCTTTGTGTTCCTCCACCATGCAGCCCATAAGGCCCACAATCAGGTCAGGATTTGTTTGCTTTTCCCTGCCGAGCATTCCGAGGCGGCTGTAAACCCGGTCTTCGGCATGTTCACGGACAGAACAGGTGTTCATTAAAATAACGTCCGCAGAGAAATCTGCGGGGATACGTTCCCGCGAAGGTTTTTCATTATCCTCTTCATGTTCATGAAAAATCTGATAGCCGGATTTTTTCAAAAAACCTTCCGCCACTTGCGTGTCATAGATATTCATCTGACAGCCGAAGGTGGTAATCGTTACCTTCAGCGGTTTTGTCCCACTACCTAACATAACTAAACTCCACTCCAATCTGGAAGCAGTCCCGATCCTTGAGCTTTTTATTCATCAAAAAATCCATTCGAACGCCTAGAGCAACATCAAGTTCCACAAGCGCAGTACTTGCGCAATAAGCGCAAGTGCAGCCAAACGTCTTCAATAATACTTTCATATAGTTAATCCTAAGACTTTTGCAGTCCCAATCCCCAGGCTTTTTTTTAAATAAAAGGGGCAACCGAAGGTCTTGATCGAGACTTTTAATGGATTATTTGTGTTTTTCATAACAACGGATTATATCAAAAATTCCAATTCAGGTCATAGATACCACTTCGACTGCCGATAGATGAGCAAAGACGGCGTCAAAGCCGCCACGCTCAGTACTCCCCCAGAGCTACCATTAAAAAAATAATTGAAGTCCCTGGACTGTCATGACTACCATAAAATTTATCAATGAAAGTCAGGGCTTGCGGAACAACCGCCTGTAAAATGCCGTTACTCAGGCAGGCTTCTTTCGATTTCAGCGCTTAAAATGGCTTTAAAATTTTTCAATAGACCATGCTGGCTTGCGGGCAAGAAACGTTTGAGTTCGCTTTTTGCATCAAGCCGGGTCTTTTCCATCGCTTTCAGAAGCTTCGCCTTCAAGGATTTATCTTTCTGAAAAACTTCTTTAAAGGCCAGACGGCTGCGCAAAATGAAATAAAGATCATAAAAGTCCCTTGGCTTGGCGCGGGTTAATAGAGCGGCCACCTTTTCGTGAACCAGAATTTTTTCTTCAAGGTGAATAAGCGTAAAGGCCGGCAAAAATTCAGAAGGGATAAGAGCGGTATCCCCCTTCGCTTTTCCGGGTGCTCTTAGGGAAACTTCGAGCTGGATCTCGCCCCGGTTTCCCTCCCCCTCAAACTGGAGTATTGAGAAATAACCGCCCGATGTCTTTTTGGCTTCGTCAATTTTTACATTGATCCCTTCTTCCTCAATTCCCGCCAGTGTTTTTTCGAGAACGGACTCAATCGCGTGAATGCTGGCATTGGTCCCGGTAAAATCCAGATCCTCCGAAAAGCGGGGGCTTTGCCAGACGACTCTCAGAGCAGTCCCACCCTTAAAGAGCAGATGATCAGCGTCTTTTTGCCGGTAAAGATGCGAAAGAAAAAGGTGTTGGAAATATTCCCGCACGATATTATCCGCCGGCGTTTGATAACGATCAGCCAATTCACGGACTTGTTTGGCGTCGATCATAAAATCTCCCGGACAAGCTTCACAAGACTTTCACGGTTAAAAAGACGCGCATAACGAAGAGCTTCCTTCGCGTTCACTTTATTCAATCTTAACCGGTCGTTCAAAGACTTCAGCCTGAGATCAATAAAGTAACAGTAATCGATAAGGGCTTTTTCAGGCACTGCCATTAGCATTTTCACCTGGCCTTCTTTCACGAGCCGGTATCCCGTATAGGCACTTCTTTTAATTCGTGAGTATTCATAGCTTTTACCCTGGACCGTAAATTCCCGCGTAATCTTTGTGGTGACAGAAGTGACGGTGTAAACGGTTTCGGGAATCAACCGGTAATAGGCAAGCGCATACTCCAACGAGACGTAGGAAGGCACATAAAGGCGGTTTGCGATTTCAAGCTCGTGCGGCGGCTCAGACCTTAAGGCGTAGAGACCGTTGCGAATCTTGGTAAAAAGGTCCCGATTGTGATCCTTGATGAATTCCTGAGTAGCCCGCAGGGTAACCCTAAATAGACGACGGAATTCCTCCGTAGAGAAGATCCGCATCTTCTTCTGGCTGAGACCGCTCAAAACCTCAAGGGCATTAAGTGATTTCATTTTTCGCTCCATATAGCGCTAAAAGTGAAACGGCTAGATAATACTGAAAAATGCTTTTGGGCGCAAGAGAAAGAATCGTCCTCTAAAATGTACTATCCGACAAGATGCCCGGTGCAGCTATTAGAGATACAGCTTGCGGAGGATTTCACATAGGAGGGTGTACAGGCGGTTGTTCCGCCAGCTCATCGCGGCGACTTATGGAGGTCGCCTGCGATGACGTAAACGCGCGGCCAACCGTCAACCAAAGGTATGAATTGCCACTCGCAAATTGGATGCGGGCATCAGAGCACCTGGACTTTTTTCATGGCGAGCTGAATACGGCTGAGGCCTTCTTCGATTTGTTTGATGTCGAGGGCGTAGCTCAGGCGCAGGTGCTCCGGAGCTCCGAACCAATCTCCAAGGTAGGTGATCACTTTGTAATCGTGATAAAGCAGAGTGAGAAACTCGCGCGCATTTTTGCATTTAGGCAGGATATAAAAAGCGCCTTCCGGGCGCCAAAGCTCAAAACCAAGGTCCAAGAATCCCTTGTAGATAAAATCCCGGCGTTCACGCCAAATCTGCTGCTGGTGCTGAATGTATTCTTTGGGCGCTTTCATGGCGGAAAGGGCCATATCCTGACCCACCAGATTCGTATTCATGGATGTATGGGTTTTCATTTCGCAGATATCTTCCACGATCTTTTTGTCCGCGCTCCACAAATAGCCCACGCGCACACCGCACATGCAGTACGTTTTTGAAAATGAATTGACCGTGATCACATGATCGCCCTGGATGTGATAATTTTCCCGCTCGTAAATCAGGTCTTTGTAGACTTCATCAGATACCACGTAAACCCCAAGCTCGGCCGTAATCTTTTCAATCTCTTTAAGCGTTTCAATGGCCTCAATGCGGCCCGTGGGGTTCGACGGTGAGTTGATCAGCACCGCGCGGCAGCCTTTGACCTTCTCCCTGAAATCATCAAAATCAATGCGTCCATTCACAAGATCCGTATAAACCACCACCATTCCTGCCATTTCAACAATCGGAGGATATGAATAATAGTAGGGCCGCGGCAGCAAAACCTTGCCCCCTTTACCCCAGTTACGGAAGATAAGGTCGAGCGCCTCAGAGGCACCATTCGTGATCACAAAATTGTCCGGTGTGGAACCGGGATACTCATGCGTCAAGGCTTCCCGCAGGCTTAGCTCTCCCTGAATCAGCCCGTAACGAAGATCTCGCTTAAGGTTGATTCCCTCAAAGGCTTCCTTGGGGGGCGGAAGGTCGGGCTGTCCGGAACCAAAACTAATCATACCCTCTCCCTGCTTACCGATAAACTCTGCGGGACTTTTCAATTTAAGCACTTCCGACATCGATCAAACCTCTTCTTTCGGTTATAGTATTGCGTAATAAATACCGTCGTAAAGCGCATATTATACACAGATGAATTTCTGCTGCATTAAAATCCTGGCCGCTATAACGCTATAAAGAGAGATTATTCATAAACCAGGATTGAATGAATTTGACGTGCTCCCCCTGGATTTCAATACTTCCGTTTTTCACAGTGCCGCCGGCGCCGCAGCCGGCCTTAAGCTCCTTCGCAATTTTTTCAAGCCTGGCTGAGCCATAGGTATGAAGGTCGCTAATGACTGTGACGTATTTCCCGCCTGCTCTATTTTCCAAACGGATCTTCGGCACGGGGGATTTCGGATTGTCTTTCATCATTTTGAAGGACTGTTAACCCGATCTGTCTTTGAAATTAAGGTACCGCGGACATGCCCGCGGGGCTCCATTTTTACCCGCTGATTGCCTTTCTAACGCCAATAGCTTGCGTTTCCGGGAGGAATTCCAACGGTAGCCGCCCACGCCGCCGGATTTGGGAACGATCCTATGGCAAGGGATGACCAGGGCTGCGGGATTTGTGGCACAGGCACGCGCGACTGCGCGTGCGGCTGCGGGCTGACCGATGGCCTTGGCGGCTTCCGAATAGCTATAATTCTTGCCTGCCGGGATGGTCCGCAGCCACTTCCAGACCCGTCTTTGAAAAACGGTTGCCTGCACGTCATAAGGCAGTAAGGGCCAGGGTTTCTCCCCTGCCAGATAATGGACCAAGGCCTGGTTCCACTTCTGTAACGATTTGTCATGCTGAACCCGCGCGGGAGATTCAAACTCTTTTTTGAGTTCCTGTTCCAATTTTCTTTTCACGTTTCCAAGCCGCACCGCGCAGATCCCCTTGGCCGTCGCGGCTACAAGAAGATAGCCCAAAGGTGAATCCGTAATGGCATAAGCCGTCATTTTATTTCTCATGTTTGTTTTGAAAGCGGCAAGAAGGTAACGTGGATCAGCCCTCGACGGAGGTTTGCGATTCTTTCGAAGGCGGTTTTGGTCAAATCCAGCTGGCGGTTCAAGCGTTTCGCGGGCCCGCGGTCATTGACCCGGCAGACAACCCATTTGCCATTTAGGGGGTTAATGACTAAAAGCCGCGTCCCAAAGGGATAATCCCACGAAGCGCACGTTTTGCGGCGGTCATCAAATTTCTCGCGGTTCGCCGTGTGTTCATTGATCCCTTTATCCGTTTTGCTGTACCAGGACGCCACTCCGAAACGAGCCTTGGAAAAATCAAGATCTGGGAATCGGACTTTTAAGTCATGAATGAGGATGCCGATCGAGATGCCTACATCCAACAGAAAAATAAGTACGACAATCCAGATAAACCGCTTTACGAATTTGCGCAAAGAAGCAAAAATCTTTAGGGTTAGCCAATTGCGGCGCTGTCTAACTCTCCGGTTCGGATGCGCACGCATTCATCAAGCTCCATAACAAAGATTTTGCCGTCGCCGATTTGGCCGGTTCTCGCGCCCTTGGTGATGGCTTCAACCGCAGGTTTCACAAACTGATCATTGAGGGCAATCTCAAGCTTTACTTTTTTTAAAAGGCTACCTGCTTCCTTATGGCTGCGGTAAACCTCTGAAATTCCCTTCTGGCGCCCTCTTCCAAGAACGTTGGAAACGGTCACCAGGTGAATCTCTTTTTCCTCCAGCAACTGCAGGACTTCATCCACGCGGTCGGGTTGGATAATCGCAATTATGTATTTCATGACGGCTCCTTTTCTCGCACTAATCCAATAAGGTATAAGCGGATTCGCGGTGTTCAGTCAGGTCAAGGCCGATGCGTTCATTCTGTTTTTCCGAACGCAGTTTAAATACGATATTGACCAGTTTGAGTAAAATGAACGTGACAACAAATGAGTAAACGGCGGTGATCGCTACCGCTTTAAATTGAATCCAAAGCTGGCCAGGGTTCCCGTAGAAAAGACCATCGGCACCGGCTGGGTTAACGCTTTTACTTGCCCACAATCCGGTTGCAAGAGCACCCCAGATTCCACCGATCCCGTGAACGCCAAAGGCATCAAGGGAATCGTCGTAACCCAGCTTGACTTTAACCACCGTCACAAAGAAATAGCAAATCACGGAAACTCCAACTCCGATCCAGATCGCGTCAATCGCTCCGACAAAACCAGCCGCGGGCGTAATGGCCACAAGTCCTGCAACCGCTCCGGTAATCATTCCCAACATGGTGGGACGGGAATTAAATTTCCAATCCAAAAGAGCCCAAGTCATACCTGCAGCGCAGGCAGCTATATGGGTCACAACAAACGCATTAACCGCAAGGGATCCTGCGCCGAGCGCACTTCCGGCATTAAAACCAAACCAGCCAAACCACAGCAGTCCCGCACCCAAGACCGCAAAGGGAAGGTTGTGCGGAGGAGAAATGCTGCCGGGATAGCCCTGGCGTTTTCCCAGCACAAGCGCCGCAACAAGCGCACCGATTCCCGCATTGATATGCACCACGGTCCCGCCTGCAAAATCAAGCGCGCCGCTGGTTCTCAAGAAACCGCCCACCGCCCAAACCCAGTGGCAAATGGGATCATAGACGAGCGTGGCCCAAAGTAAGGAAAAGACACAAAATGCCGCAAACTTCATCCTCTCGGCAAAAGCGCCCAGAATCAGGCCCGGAGTGATAATGGCAAACATCGCTTGATAAACCATAAACAGCTGGTGAGGAATGGTTGCCGAATAATCGGGATACGGCTCAAGGCCTACGCCTTTAAGGCCCAGCCAGCTTAAACTACCAATCAGACCTTTGATATCCGGACCAAAGGATAGGCTATAACCGAAAATGATCCATTGAATCGTGATAAGGCACATCAACATAAAACACTGCATCAGGACCGAGAGAATGTTCTTCTTTCTCACCAGGCCCCCGTAGAAAAAGGCTAAGCCTGGCGTCATTAAAAGAACGAAGGCTGATGACACCAGCATCCATGCCGTATCTCCGGTATCAATAGTTGGAACGGCGGCTTCTTCGGCGAACAACACTCCTGCACTGAGAAGGGCAAATACCACGACGATGAACGACAAAATGATCCATTTACACTTTTTCATATCCACTTTCCTCCAGTTTGGTATTAACGCCTCTCCAACAATCCTTCAAGGAAAATGGTATGGCGTCATTCCCGCCTTCCTTCTTAAAAATGCTGCAAAACAACTTATAGTTTGAAAAGCATATCCGCGTAACTCGGCACGGGCCACAGATCCGCTGAAACAATTTGCTCCAGGGAATCAATGTCCTTACGCAGATCCGCTTGCGCCGTGAAAACGCGGTCACGGTAAGCTTCAGCGCGCTCGTGGGTTTCAGGAATGGCCTGCGCTTTCTTCGTTTGGGCTTCGAGTTTAGCGAGCTTTTTGTTGGCAGATTGGAGCAGCTCCGAGACATTCTCAAGCAGTTCCTTTTGAACCGCTGCGGAAGAGCCAGCGGCCTTTACCTTGGCCACGGCTTCGGCCAATTCGGCCGTACAGCGAATCACCGCCGGAATATAGAGCCGCTTCACCATATCAATGGCAGCCTGCGCTTCAATATTGATATGTTTGGCATACTGTTCAAGATAAATTTCATACCGTGAATGCAGCTCTTCTTTGGAAAGAACTTTGTATTTCTCAAAGAGCTTTACGGCCGAAGCATTTGCCATATAACCCAAGGCCTCAACGGTTGAGCGGATATTCGGCAGCCCGCGTTTCTTGGCCTCCTTCACCCACTCTTCAGAATAGTTGTTGCCATTGAAAATAACGCGGCCGTGTTCCTTAACCGCCTCGCGGACAATGGCCGAAGCTTCTTTATTGATGTCCTTGGCTTTTTCAAGGCGGGTTGCGATTTGGTCAAGCGCCTCGGCAGCAATCGTGTTCAACACGGTATTGGGTCCTGAAATCGAGGCGGAAGAAGGCACCATCCGGAATTCAAACTTATTGCCCGTGAAGGCAAAAGGAGAAGTCCGGTTGCGGTCCGTGTTGTCTTTGGGCAAAGAAGGCAGAGAATCCACGCCAATATTGAGAAAATGCTGGCCCTTGGATTTTGCTTTCTTCCCTTCGGCAAGGCTCGTCAAAATATCGGTCAACTCCTCGCCCATAAAAATCGAAATAATCGCGGGCGGGGCTTCATTGGCACCCAACCGCAAATCATTCCCGGGATTGGCAGCGCCGGCGCGCAATTTATCCGCATGCCGGTCGACAGCAATAAGAACCGCGCTTAGAAAAAGCAGAAATTGCTCGTTGTCATGCGGCGTGTTACCGGGCTCGAGCAAATTAGCGCCGTCGTCCGTGGCGAGTGACCAGTTGTTGTGTTTTCCGGATCCATTCACGCCCGCATACGGCTTCTCATAGAGGAGGCAGACAAGTCCGTGACGAATCGCTACTTTTTGCAGTGTTTCCATCACAAGCTGGTTATGATCGGCCGCAATATTGGTGGTTGAAAAAATCGGGGCCATCTCAAACTGTGCCGGCGCCACTTCATTGTGTTTGGTCTTTGCCAAAACACCCATCTTCCAGAGTTCATCGTCCAAATCCTTCATGAATTTTGAAACGCGATCCTTAAGGGCTCCAAAATACTGGTCCTCAAGCTCTTGTCCCTTGGGGGCCGGCGCGCCAAAAAGAGTACGGCCCGAGGTGAGAAGGTCCAGGCGCTCATCATAAAATTTCTTGTCGATTAAAAAATATTCCTGCTCAGGGCCGACGGTGGAAGCAACACGCGTTGCAACTTTATTTCCAAGCGCTCTCAAAACCCTGAGAGCTTGTTTGGAGACAGCTTCCATTGAACGCAGAAGCGGCGTCTTCTTATCAAGCGCTTCGCCGGTATAGGAACAAAAGGCGGTCGGAATCGTAAGGGTGGCATTCCCCGCATCGTCTGTCTTCAAAAAAGCAGCCGAGGTGCAATCCCAGGCCGTATAACCGCGCGCCTCAAACGTAGCGCGCAGGCCGCCGCTCGGGAAAGACGATGCATCCGGCTCTCCCTGAATGAGCTGCTTACCTGAGAATTCCATAATCACGCCGCCGTCAGCGGTAGGAGCGATAAAGGCATCATGCTTTTCAGCGGTCTTTCCGGTCAAAGGCTGGAACCAATGCGTGTAATGGGTTGCGCCTTTTTCAATGGCCCAATCCTTCAGGGCATTGGCCACAACATTGGCCACATCAAGGGTCAAAGGCGCTCCGTTTTCAATCGTCTTGCGCAGGGCTTTATAAGTTTCCTTAGGTAAGCGCTCTTTCATGATTTTGTCGTTAAATACATTGGAACCAAATACTTCCGTGATGTCTGCCATAAAATCTCCTTTATGATTTTCCATTTTAATTTTATCCCTTTCTTCTTAATTTGTTTTTAGATCGCGCTGACTTAAAGCTCATTATGACAGCAAATTTCATACCAATTTAAAAGGATTCCCTACCACATTCTTAACCGGTCTTGTAGAACGGAATTAACGCGAGATTTTCTCTAAAAGGGAGTGTAGGATGAAACAATTTTGTATCCCTGTCAAGAAAATATTACAGAA
>Ga0247727_10006818_pt1 | contig 22190 bp, 24 predicted proteins | sample WisWelCaveWW1625_FD_202498 | JGI IMG/M metagenome (GOLD analysis project Ga0247727, IMG submission 202498) | Biofilm microbial communities from Wishing Well Cave, Virginia, United States - WW16-25 | ecosystem: Environmental > Aquatic > Deep subsurface > Groundwater > Cave microbial mat | place...
ACAAGTTCTGAGCGCGAAGTGCCGATGATAGACATGACAGCCTCCTCGTAAGTGCCGACGGTGCGTCACATCGTTTATCGGCATTCGGAGGCTGTTTTCGTTTGTGCTCCTTCGCTCAGGGGCATTGGTTCTAGTGGTGAGTCAGCTTTGATTCCCTGGGTTGCACCGCTCGCGGGCAACCCATGGAATCAAGCGTGTCGAACCACTAGGGAGCCGAGGCGCCCGTTCTCGCGATCCGCCTTCGCTTCACGTCTCGCCGTTCCGGCGAGCCGGCCATTCCGCAGGCGGCGCCTGCGGACCGCCTGGTATCTCCGTGCCTCTCGCGCTCATCCGCCGTCGCCTAACGTCTCGCCGTTCCGGCGAGCCGTCCCGCCTCCGGCGGGCAGGCTATGGCGAGATGAGATCGTCCGCCGACTGACGTCCGCGGACGGTCTCACTTCTTCAGGTTGTCCAGGTTCTGGAGCACGATGCGCCGCGTCTCCTTGGCGAGATCCTTGCGCATCAACAGCTCCTGGAAGAGCGCGTTGGCGCGGTCGCCCATCCCGAGCTTCCGGAGCGCGGCCGCCTTCAGGGAGAGGTAGAACGTGGCGTTCGGCGGATCTGCCTCGATCGCGTGATCAAACTGCGTCAGCGCCTCGTCGGGCTTGTTCACCTTGAGCAGGTTTTGCGCAAGCGTCGAGCAGGCCACGCCGAGATTCCGCTTCGCCTTCTCGACGGTGTCCTCGAGCAGCTTGACGGCCTCGGCCGACCGGCCGGCCGCGTCAAGCGCCGAGCTCAGCATCAGGCGGAGGTTGATGTTGAACGGATCGCGGTCCATCTGCGCCTTGAGCTCCTTGATCCGGGCGTCCGCGCCTGCGGGGCCCGCCGGCTTCTGAATCCGCGTCGTCGCCATGCTCACCCTCCGTTGAAGTGTGGGTAGGTTATTTGCCCGACCCGTCCTTGCGAAGCTTTTTCGCCCCCACGCCCGCGGTGGCTACGGTCCATCGCCCGCGAACGGATTGTCCGCCTTCTCGGCCTTGATCCGCGTCTCCGGCCCGTGGCCCGGCAGCACGAGCGTGTCGGGATCAAGCGTGAAGAGCCGGGAGCGGATCGAGGCGACCTCCGTCTCCAGGTCGCCGCCCGGCAGATCGGTCCGCCCGATCGAGCCGGCGAAGAGCGTGTCGCCCGAAAAGACCATCCGCTCCTTCGCGCTCTCGATCGTGAAGCAGCAGCTCCCCGGCGTGTGGCCCGGCGTGTGGATGACGCCGATCGACTGGGCGCCGAACGTGAACGTCTGACCGTCCTTCAGGAAGCCGTCCACCGGCAGCGGTTCGTTTCCCCGTCCAAGGTCGAAGCCGAACATCGCCAGGACGCTCGCGTACTGCTGCTTGAGGCCTTCGTAGAGGTTCCGGTCGCGCTCGTGGATGTGGATGGCCGCCCCGGTCTTCTCCTTCACGGCCCGGGTGCCCGTGATGTGGTCGAGATGACAGTGCGTGTGCAGCAGCGCCTTCACCGTCACGCCGAGATCCTTGACGACCTCCAGGATCGCGTCGGGCTCATCCCCCGGGTCGATGATGATCGCCTCCCTGGTCCGCTCGTCGGCCAGGACATGGCAGTTGCACTGGAAGGAACCGACGGAGATCGACTCGTGGATCAGGCCCCTAGCGGCTGACATGCGCCCTCCACTCCGCGTCGAGCTCCTCGAGCGGCTTCCCGTACACGGCACTCCACGGGTCGGTGCCGTCGTTGAACTCCGTCCAGAGCTTCAGCCACTTCTCCTTCCCGTAGCGGTCGTAGAGCATCCGGACAAACGACCCCGCGCACGAGACGAACTCCGAATCACCGGCGGTCGCCTTCGCCAGCTCGGTCGCGCGCTTCAGCGTTCCCTTCTGCGCGAGACGCGCCGGCACGTCGACCAGCCGCTTGGTCCACAGCTCGTCGTGTGCGAAGGCGACCGACGCCCCCTCCACGAGCAGCGCGCACGCGGGCCGCGCCTTTCCCTTCGAGCTCGCCGCGAAGAAGAGCACGACGCGCGCCAGCTCATGACCCGTCGACGCCGTTTCAAGGACGTACACCGCCCGATCGCGGGGGGCGGCGAAGTTCAACGCCGTCGCCAGGATGGCGTCCGCCTGCCGCTGGTCCGCGAAGACGAAGACGTCGATCCGGTCGGGCACCGACGCGACAAGCTCCGCCGCCATGGCTTCGAACGCGGCGTCGAACCTCGCCGCCAGGGTGGCGCCGTCCGACGCACCCGGCGCGCGCCATACGGCGACATGTTTGCCGGGCGTCCGGCTCCACTCGAGGAAGCCGAGCGTCACGGCGATCGACCGCCTCACCGCGGGATAGGCGCTCGCGCCCTTCGCGTCCGCCAGCTTCAGCGCTGCCTCCGCGTGCCGCTTCGCGGCGACCCGGTCGCCCAGCCGCCATTTGCACTCCACCTCGACCGAGATCGCGAAGGCGCGCATCGCATCGTCCTTCGCGGCGATGCCGGCGGCCGCCGCCTCCTTCAGCGCCTCGTCGTACTTCCGCGCCCGAAGGAGCACCTGCATCAGTCCCGTGCGGAGCGCGTCGCCCGGCTCCTTCGCCAGCTGCGCCCGCAGGTCCTTTTCGGCCGCCTCGAACTGCGCCAGGCGATAAAAGGCCTCGGCGTTGCCCGGCAGCCTGGTCGGGTCGGTGTCGCGGTCGTCCTGGAACACGGAGAAGCCGCAGAGGAGCACGGAAGTGGCACGCACGAGCAGCGGAAGGACGCGGAAGACGCTCTGCATCAGACCTTCATGAACTTGTCGACGGTCTCGGCCATCTTGCCCGCGCAGACGTCGCACAGCTCGACGGTCTTCTTCACGACCGACCCGCCGAACGCGATCGTCTGCACGACGACCACAGCCCCCTTCTCGGGAGTCTTCGCCGTGACGAGCAGGTCGACGATGTTGTGCGGCTTGTCCCGCTTTTCGCCGCACCGGTCGCACGCGTGATAAGTGATCAGGGCCATTCGGTACCTCGGTTCGCCTGCGGTCCCAGGGTCACGGTTTGCGGTCCACGGCCTCCGGCTCCCACGTCTCGATGTGCGTGCTCACCTTCATCGAGCAGAACTTCGGTCCGCACATCGAACAGAACTCCGCCGTCTTGAAGTACTCGTTCGGCAGCGTCTCGTCGTGCATCCGGCGCGCCGTCTCCGGGTCGAGCGACAGCTCGAACTGGCGCTTCCAGTCGAACGCGAACCGCGCCTTCGACAGCTCGTCGTCGCGCTTCCGCGCGCCGGGGCGGTGCCTCGCGATGTCCGCCGCGTGCGCCGCGATCTTGTAGGCGATCACGCCCTGCTTGACGTCGTCATCGTTCGGCAGCCCCAGGTGCTCCTTCGGCGTCACGTAGCAGAGCATCGACGATCCGAACTGCCCGATCACCGCGGCGCCGATCGCGCTGGTGATGTGGTCGTACCCCGGCGCGATGTCGGTGACGAGCGGCCCCAGCGTGTAGAACGGCGCCCCGTGGCAGAGCTCGATCTCCTTGAAGATCTGGTAGGGCACCTGGTCGAGGGGAATGTGCCCGGGCCCCTCGATCATCACCTGCACGTCGTGCCGCCATGCCTTCATCGTGAGGTCGCCCAGCACCTTGAGCTCGCCCAGCTGCGCGCGGTCGCTCGCGTCGTGCTGGCACCCGGGCCGCAGGCTGTCGCCGAGCGAGAAGGAGACGTCGTACTGCTTGAAGATCTCGCAGATCTCGTCGAAATGGGTGTAGAGCGGGTTCTGCTCGCGGTGCTTCACCATCCAGTCGGCGATGAGGCTGCCGCCGCGCGACACGATCTTCGTGATCCGATCCTTGATGTGCGGCAGGTGCTCCAGCAGGATCCCGGCGTGGATCGTCATGTAGTCCACGCCCTGCTTCGCCTGCTTCTCGATGACGTCGAGCATCTCGCGCGGCGTCAGGTCGGCCATGTCCTTCACACCCATCACCATCTGGTAGATGGGGACCGTCCCGATGGGCACCGTCGACGCGGCGATCACCGCGGTGCGGATCTCGTCGAGGTTCCCGCCCGTCGACAGGTCCATCACCGTGTCGGAGCCGAAGTGGACGGAGGTGTGGAGCTTCTTGAGTTCGGCTTCGATATCACTGGTGACCGCCGAGTTGCCGATGTTGGCGTTGATCTTGCAGAGCAGGCTGATGCCGATGCCCATCGGATCAAGCTTCTGCTTCAGGTGGTTCACGTTCGCCGGGATGATCGTGCGGCCCTCGGCGACTTCGCGCCGGACCTGTTCGGGATCAAGGCCCTCCCGCTCGGCGACACGCCGGGCTTCGGAAGTGACCTCGCCCTCGCGGGCGCGATGCATCTGGGTGACGTTGGCCATCGGTGCTTCCTAGACGCTGAACGATTCCCCGCAACCGCAGCGGCCTTTTTCGTTCGGATTGGTGATCGCGAAGCCCGACTGCATCAGCCCTTCCTTGTAGTCGAGCGTCATGCCCTTGAGAAACTGGATGCTCTTGGGGTCGACGAACACCTTCACGCCGTCGCGCTCGATGATGAGGTCACCCTCGGCCGCGGCGTCCAGGTCCATCACGTAGCTCATGCCGGAGCAGCCGCCGCCCTGGACGCCGAGACGCATTCCAACCGTCGCCGGGTCCTTGTGCTCTTTCGCCAGCAGATCCTTGAGGCGCGCCGCGGCGCCTGCCGTAACCATGACTCCGACAGTGACCACTTCCATGACTACTTCCTCCCGTAGAGCGGAGAGGCGGCCCTGAGCCGCGTCACCGCCAGGCAAAACCGGTCTACTACCGTATCTATTTCCACCTGCGTCGTAAACCGTCCCAGCCCGAACCGGAACGAGCTGAAGAGCAGGTGCTCGGGAACCCCCAGCGCCTGCAGCACGTGCGACGGCTCCAGCTTCGCGGACGAGCAGGCGGCGCCGGACGAAATCGCGATGTCGCCCAGCGCCGCCATCAGGCTCTCGCCCTCGACGTGCTCGACCGACACGTTCAGGTTGCCGGGCAGTTTCGGCTCGCCGCCGTTCACGTGGATGAGGTCGAGCCCCGCGAGCCCTTTCCACAGGCGGTCGCGCAGCTCCGCGACACGCTTCGATTCTCCGGCCATTTCGCGCCGGGCGATCGCGAACGCCTCGCCCATCCCGACGATACCGGCGACGTTGAGCGTCCCCGACCGCAGCCCGCGCTCGTGACCGCCGCCCTCGATCAGGGGCGTGCATCGGATCCGCTTGAGCGTCGGATGGCGCTTCCGTGCATAGAGCGCGCCGATCCCCTTCGGCCCGTAGACCTTGTGGGACGAAAGGGACATGAAGTCGACGTGCTCGACCGTGAGCGGCACCCTGCCCGCCGCCTGGGCGGCGTCGGTGTGGAACAGCACGCCCTTGTCGCGGCAGAGTTTCCCGATCGCCGCGATGTCCTGGAGCACGCCGATCTCGTTGTTCGCCGTCATCACGCTGACGAGGCACGTTTTCTTCGGCAGCGGCCCTACGTCGACGAACCCCGCCTGGGTCACCGGCCAACGGACCGCGTCCCGCGCCGACTCGAGCACGGACGGGTGCTCTGTTTCGGCGGTGACGACCGTTCCGCCGTAGGCCGCGACGACCCCCTTGATGGCGAGGTTGTTCGACTCGGTCGCCCCGCTCGTGAAGACAATCTCCTCTTCATCGCGGGCGTCGATCAGGTCGGCCACCTGCCGCCGCGCCCGCTCCACGGCCTCGGCCGCGCGCCTGCCGAAGGCATGGGTCCGGCTCGCCGCGTTGCCGAACTCGCCCTTGAGAAAGGGCATCATCGCGTCGAGCACCCGGGGGTCGATCGGCGTCGTCGCGTGGTTGTCGAGGTAAATGGCCACCGGGTTCATAATGGCAGAAGGCCGTGCCCCGAACTATCATTCCGGCATGGCGAACTCCCCGCTCGAAGCGATCGACTCGGCCCTGAAGCAGTCGAAGCCGTTTGGCGCCGTCTGCCAGGAGGTTTGCATGCTCCTGCGCAAGGGCGTGAAGCACTACAACTGGGTCGGCGTCTACATGCTCGACGCGAAGCGCGAGATGCTCGAACTCAAGGCGTGGGATGGGCCCGCGCCGACGGAGCACGTGCGGATCCCGATCGCGCAAGGCATCTGCGGCCTGGCGGCGCGCGAAGCGCACACCGTGATCGTGGACGATGTCCGCAAGGACCCGCGCTACCTCGAGTGCTTCCTGCACACGCGGGCCGAGATCGTGGTGCCGATCTTCAAGGACGGGACGGTCGTCGGCGAGATCGACATCGACAGCGACATCGTGGCGGGGTTCGGCGAGACCGATCAGATCTATCTCGAGTGGCTGGCGGAGAAGCTGGGGACGCTCTACCGCGCATGATCCTCTCTCTCACCGGCCGCGACCGGGTGAAGTTCCTCCACAACCTCTGCACGAACGACATCTACAGGCTTGCCACCGGTCGCGACGGCCAGTCGTTCGGCAAACGGCCCAAGGATGACTTCACGGTGACGCCGTCGGGCCGGTCGTGCTTGGCCGCGGCGCTCACCCGGCAGGGCAAGATGGTGGCGGTCTTCCGGGTGTGGATGCTGGCGGACGAGTTGCTGCTCGACACGGATGAGCCCGCGCTGGAGGCGCACCTGCGCGCGGCGATCATCATGGACAAGGTGGAGGTGGCGTTCTCCACGCGTTGGCGCTCCGCTTATGTGGCTCCCGCGGATCATGTACCTCCCATGACGAAGCGCGGAGTCACCGTCGAATCGGTGCCGCCCTTGGCGGACGGTTTCGCGGTGCTGCACGACGATGATTTGATTGAGCCAATGGCCCCCGACGTCTACGCCACCTCCTGCGTCCTCGGGGGATGGCCACGCTGGGGCATCGAGATGGACTCGTCCATGCTGCCCACCGAAGCCGGCCTCGATCCGATCGCCATCAGCTACACCAAGGGCTGCTACCTCGGCCAGGAGGTCATCCAGCGCGTGAAGACCTACAGCCAGCCTCCCCGGGAACTCAAGCAGCTCCACTTCGACGAAGGGGCGCCGCTCCCCAGCTCGATCCAGGCCGGCGGCGAAACCGTGGGCGACCTGAAGAGCAGCTACGGGCGCTTCGCCCTCGCTCTCATGAAAAAATCGCACGCGAAGGACGGCACGCGAGTGGACGCCGCCGTGGTGCGCGACCTACCATGGCACCAGTGGATATGAGTCGTACCGCAGGGCACCGCCTCTTCGTTCAGCGCGGGGATCCTCGATGAACGCAGACGAGCTCTTCGATCGCGCACGGCAGCGGCGCGCCGAGGGCGACGTCGACGGCGCCATCGCCGACTACACCGAGGTGATCGCCCTCGAGCCCGACGAAGTCGCCGCCTACATCAACCGGTCACATCTCCACTTCGGGCGGGAGGCGTGGGACGCGACGATCGCCGACTTGTCCGAGGCGATCCGCCTCGAGCCCGAGTCCGCCGATCTCCGTCACGACCGCGCGCTCGCCCGGCTGCGGAAGGGCGACCACGGAGGCGCACGCCTCGACCTCGAAGCGTGCCTCAAGATCGATCCCAACCACGCCGCCGCGCTCAACAACCGGGGCACCCTCAAGGAGGAGAACGGCGATCACGCGGGCGCCATCATCGACTACAGCCAGGCGCTCACCTCCGATCCGGACTTCAAGGATGCCCTCGCCAACCGGGCCGACGCGTATCACAAGTCGGGCGACCTTCGCCGTGCCCTTGAGGACTACAGTCAGCTCCTCTCGATCGATCCGAAGAACGCCGACGCGCTCAACGACCGCGGCGTGGTGCGCCACGAACTCCACGACCTGAACCGCGCGATCGCCGACTATGAGGCGGCCATGGAGCTCAACCCGGGCGATCCCACGCCGTGGTTCAACCGCGGCAACGTCCGCGAAGAGCTCGGTGACTTTCCCGAAGCGCTCGCCGACTACTCGCGGGCGATCGAGATCGACCGCGCCTACGGCGACGCCTACGTGAATCGCGGCAACCTCCATCGGGCGAGCGGCGATTTCGACTCGGCGCTGGCCGACTACGAGACCGCCCTCGAACTCAACCCGCTCGACGATCTCGCCCTCTTCAACCGGGCGATCATGCGCGGCGAGTGGGGCGACCCGGGCGGCGCCATGATCGACTACACGGAGGCGATCCGCCTCAACCCGCAGTACGGCGAGGCCTACACCAATCGCGGCAGCCAGCGCATGGACATGGGCGACGCGAAAGGGGCGCTGGCAGACTGGAGCGAGGCGGTCCGCATCAACGCGGCGGACGTCATCGCGCGCAAGAACCGTGCGGAGGCGCGGCTCGAGTTCGGCGACCGCGAGGGCGCCATCGAGGACTACGAGAAGTGCCTCGAATCGGCGCCCAGGGAGTGGGAGTTTCGCGCCGAGATCGAGCACGCGCTCCGGAAGCTGAAGCGGTAGCTATCCGACCTCGACCCGGTCGGCGTGCGCATAGATGTTGAAGGCGTCGGCCTTGATGTAACCGACCAGCGTCTGCCCCATTTCGTTGGCGAACTGCACCGCGCCGCTCGACGGCGCCTGGATCGCGGCCACGATCGGGATCCGCGCCGCCAGCGCCTTCGACATCACCTCGCGGCTCGCCCTCCCGCTCAGCATCAGGATGTGATGATCGAGCAGGCCATGATCGTTCACGAACATCGAGCCCAGCATCTTGTCGACGCAGTTCAGACGACCGATGTCCTCGCGGAGCCCCAGGAGCGTCCCCTTGGCGTCGAAGACTCCCGCGGCGTGCAGCCCGCCGGACTGTTCGAAAACCGTCTGCGCACGGCGCAGCGCGTTGCCCAGCGAGTAGAAGACATCGAGCCGGACCTTCGTCTTGCCCGTCAGCGGCTTCCGGACCAGGCGCCCCTCGAGCGTCGTCCGCTTCACCTTCGACGCATCGAACTTGACTCCGCTCGCCAGCGTCACGTCGAGGACGTTGCGGTCGTCGGGTTTGTGCTCCACCGAGATGTGGCGCATCACCGAGATGTCCTTGGGCGAGTGCACGACGCCGCGCGTGAAGAGGTACCCGGCGGCGAGATCGAAGTCGTCTCCCGGCGTCCGCATCAGGATGGCGACCGGTTCCCGATTGACGCGCAGCTCCATCGCCTCTTCGACCGCGAGTTCCTCGTGCGCCTGCGTGTGCGGCGTACCGCGGACGATGCGCTTGGTGTCGTGACGAACGATTTTTGGCGATGCCATGGTCCTGCCCCTCGGGACACGCGGATTCTATCCGATTTTCTCCTGCGCCACACCTTCCGCCACGAGGCGGTGAAACCAGTGCGGCCCCGCCTCCTCGCCCGGCGCAAAGCGACCGCGGTCGGCGTACCCCGACGCGGCCCCGCGCCGCACCTGCCCGATGGCGTCGATGTCCTCCGCATCCACGGACTCGCTGAGCCAGGTCTCGTTCCTCCGGGCGTACTTCTTCCAGTCCGCCACGAAGTGGTACCAGTGGAAAAGAGTGCGGTCGGGCTTCCCCGGCACCGGCCCGTAGACGTTGACCGACAGCCCCCAGGGGTAGAAATTGAGGGTCAGGTTCGGCCAGACAAACCACCAGAGTGCGAAGACGCGCTTTTTCCCCTCCCCGAAGCGGCTGGGAACGTGGGTGGGGTCGAAGCCGTGGTCCGGATCCTTCGCGTACGCCCACTGGAGGGACGACCACCGGTGAAGTTCCGTGCGGTAGCCCGCGAGCTCGATCGCGTCCGCCAGGCCGCCCGGGGCCTTGTGGATGAAGGCGACGTGGAATTTGTCCATGTAGTTCCACGCGTGCTGCTTCCAGTTGCCGGCGACCTCGCGCACTTCCGCCGGATGAGCCTCGCGCCGCCACTCATCGACCGCCAGCTGTGCGACGGTCGCATTCACCTCGCTCATCATCGCGTCGAGCCTCATCGCGGGAGCGCCGAGGCACGCAAAGAGCAGCTCCCGCCACGGCTCGACCGGGAAGGTGCGGAGGTGGTCGCAGTCGCGGGGCGGGATCTCCTTGAAGCCAGGCTGCGAGGCGAACTTCCCGTCGGCGGTGAATTGCCGTCCGTGCTGGGGGCAGACGATCATCTTCTCCCGGCCGGCCCCTTCAATCAGCGAATGCCACGCGTGCGTGCAGACGTTCGGGAGGCAGCGCAGCACGCCTTTCATATCGCGCTGCAGGAAGAGCGGCCGGTCGAGCATCGCCACGGGCGCGCGCGCGCCGCGGCGCTTGAGCAGCTCGGTCAGCGACCGCGGGTCGATGCGCAACTCGGCCGCGCTCCGCAGCGGCACCAGGAGCCACGACGAGGCGAAGATCGTCCGCAGCTCGAGGTCGAGAAACTCACGGCTCGTGAACGCCTCTGCCGGCAGCGTTTCGGCCCTTGCGATGTCAGGGTCGACGTGAACTCTCATGCGGGCGGAATTATAGGTCAGGGTCGCGAAAACGTCGCCCGAATGGCGAGGTGATCGGACGGCTCGGCCGCGGAGGGCAGCGGCGTTGCGCCCTCCAGGAAGGCGAGCGGCGACGGAACCGCCTTCAATCCACGATGCATCAGGAAGTCGATCCGCTTTGGAACACCGTTGGAATTGCACGTGTGGCCGCCAAGCGCGGCGTGCGAGTCAGCGAAGCCCCGACGATGAAACTCCGCCACGAGCGCGCTCTCGGGCCCGGCGTTGAAGTCGCCACAGGCGATCCAGCCATCGGCGTCCAAGGCGGCGAGCAGTTCGATCGCCTGGTCGGCTCCGACGCTCGTGCCCGGCGGGCCCCACTTGAAGTGCGTGTTGGAGATGCCGACGCGCACGCCGGCGAGGTCGACGGCGACGATCAGCGCCACGTGGCCCGATCCGTCGGAGTACGCGAGCGTCCTTCGCGCGACCGTGCCGCCGCGGACGAAGGTCGCGCATCCATCCGGTTTGCCCTGCGATTTCTTTGCGTAGTGCGCCTCGAAGCCCGTCAACCGCGATTGGACTTGTCCGAACACCGCCTCCTCGACCTCCTGGAGGCAGATCACGTCGGCGTCGAGGGAGGCGATGCGCTCGATCAGCGCGCTGCGCCGCCACGTCGGCTCGAGATGCTCCGCCTTGGCGTTCGGGTAGAACGCGGGCTTGATGTAAGAGTCGGCCAGGATGTTGTACGAAACGACGATCACGCTGCCAGCATAGCCCACGGCAAGATCGCACGGAGTGCAGGAAGTTCTAGTCGGCCATCCGGTCCGGTAACGGAGCTTATGTTTCCTTCAAGGTATTTGGAACAGAGCCCCGGACGCCTCACATCCCAAGCATACCCTGCTTCGCGCACATTCGGAGGCGCTACGCAGGGCAGGCCCCCATGGAACTCCGGTCTGCCGGGATCCCAACGCCCCAGCACCGCCTACCCGGACGTCGTGCTACTCTAGATGAGAGCAAGAAGGTCCATCGCCCACTTGCGGTGGAAGGCCTCGTCGGGCGACGGGCCGGCGGAGGGAACGTCGCGGGCGTAGTCCGATTCAGCCGCGTCGAGGGAGGCGATGAGGCCGCCGCGCTTGGCGGCTCGGGCCTTGTCGCCGGCGTCGGCGAGGAAGTGGCGCAGGCAGGCGAGGAGCCAGGAGCGGAAGCGGCCGCGCGACGGATCGGCGCGCTCGATGGCGCCGCGCTCGAGGAGGTCGGCGAAGAAGGCCTGCGCGAGGTCCTTCGAGTCCTCGATCGTCGCGCCGCGGCGGCGGATGAAGAAGTAGACCGGCTTCCAGTAGCGGTCGATGAGCCGCTCGAGGGCGGCGCGCGACTTCGCGCGGTCGCGGGCGCCGAGGATGTCGGTCCAGAGCGTGGCGGGGATGGAGCCGTCGGGGCCGCCCAGAGACGTTTCGGACATCGGGGGCATGGTAGACTTCTTCCAAGTTTTCTTTTCCGCCGCTTTGCGGCGAATGACGAGGTCAGGTGGGCCGCGAGGCGCGCTCATTCAGCAGGGCGGCCAGGTCACGTCTTGCGTCGACGACCGCGAACACCGTGACCGTGCGGTCGCTGATGCGATAAGCGATGCGCCAGGGGACCAGGATCAATTCCCGGAAGGAAGCGTCGCGCATCGGGGCGAGCTCGGGGATCATGCGGCCGCGGCCTGGCATCACGTTCAGCGATTCCGCTGATTCGCGAATGCGACGGAGGCTCCTGAGCGCCGCCCCGGGGGAGTCGTCGGCGATGTGCTCGATGATCGCGCGGAGGTCTTCCTTGGCACCGTCGGTCCAGTCAACCTCACGACGTGCGGGCACGAGCCTTCAGCTTCCGTTCCAGTTTGTCGAAGACCTGCTTCTGCGGCGTCACGCGGCCGGCGCGAACGTCCTTCTCTCCCTGAAGGACCAGCTGGAGCATGGCGATCGTCTCCTGGAGCTTCTCGTAGCTCTCCGGATCCATCAGGACCGCCCTGGCGGCGCCCTTCTGGGTGATGATCACGGGCCGCCTCTCGCGATTGAGCTGCTCGAGGAGGTCGGCCGCCTTCGTCTTCATGTACGTGATGGAGCGAATGTCCTGCTTCAGTTTCATCGGACCGATTATAGCACCAAAAACGGTCCGAAGTCCTACAGCACCATCACCTGGAGCACCGCGCTGCCCTCGTGGTCGCGGATCGAAACCGAAACGCCGAGGTCGCCCTTCTTCGTCGAGAAGCGGATCGCTTCGGGCCCGGCCTTCGAGGGCTGAGACGTCCATCCCGCGGCATCGAGCGCCTTGCGCAGGTCGGTCTCGATCTCCTTGGGCATCGTTCCGTCGTAGACGAGGACCGCGACGCGGACCGGCTGGTTGGCGGGCGCACTGCGGGGCGTGCCGCCGGGGAGTACCGGGAAGCCCTCGGGCCAGGGGTCGGTGGTTGGCATGCGCGCCAGCTTAGCGGAAGAACGGCCGACCCACTGCGGGATCCCGCGGAGGAGGAGCAGGTCTTCGACGCTGCGGCGCGAGTCAATCACGGCACGGACCGACCTCCTACTCCCCGTCGAGTTGCTGGAGCAGACCCGACAGGCGCGTTCGGAACTCGCTCGACTTGGCGTCGATCGTCGTGATCGTCCCGCTGGTTCTTCTCTTGCGCCGCAAGGTGGCCGCCCCGCACGCCTACGCACCACCGCCGCCGGCTACTCTAGATGAGTCCCCGTCACGTGTCCTATGATGTCGGCTGCCGAGCAACCTGCAGGAGGTCCTTCTGGCCAAGCTGTGCGACGCCTGCCGAGCCGCCCTCGACGACGAAGGGCGTGAGGCTGAAGGAACTCGTCGGGCGCGAGTTCACGATCGGCGCGGTGCGGGTGAGGGGGATCCGTCTGTGCGAGCCGTGCGGACATCTGGAGAAGCTCTCCGGCCTCGCCGACCTGAAGACGCTCTTCAAGGGACGGTGCGGGCTGCGCGGGCTGATTCTCGTCGGCGGCACGATCCGCGTGGGGGATCGCGTTGAGGCGTTGAGGAGTGAAGGTGTGGAGGCGGGACGTCCGTCGGTGTGACGGCCACCGAGCGAGAGCCTCTCATACCCGCATCCAGGGTTCGAATCCCTGCCCCGCCGCCATCCGACGTCGCGTGGGTCGCGCTGGTTTACTTCAGGCGGATCACCTTCCAAAACGCCTCACGGCCATTGACGGCGCCGAATCCGACTTGCAAACCATCGGCGCTCAGGATCGGGGCACCGACCGCGTCGAACTCATCGGAAGTTTTGTCTCCCGCGACGATGCGGAACTTCTTCCCTTTCCTCGCCGCATAGATCAGGGTCTTCTCATCCTTGCCAAAGACGATGCTGCGGATTTCGTCGTAGGGATCTCCTTTCTTCTCGCCTAGAACGACGCTCCAGGTTCCATCACTCGTGCGAGCCGCATAGGCGATGGACGATGCATCCTTGCTGATGACCAAGTCTCCGATCGCATCAAATTCAGGGCCGTTCTCCCCGACCGTGACGGAAGAAGTCCCTTTCTTGGCATAGATATGAATGATCCTCTTTCCATCCGCGCTCACCCGCACGCCATCCCTGACGACGGCCGTGCTGTCGCTCAAAGTCCCCGATTCCCCGCTTCGCCAGGTCACCGGATTCCACGCTCCCATCGAGCTGGCCGTGAAGGCGATAAGGCCGCCGTCTCGACTCATTCTGGGTCTGCTGATCTCCTCAAACGACCCTTGCTGCTTTCCATCGACGAGGATGACTTGTTTGTGAAATGCGGGCGGATACTCATCGGCGACATAGGCGTTTCGCATTCCGTCGTCACTAAAGACCAGGTCGCTCACACCGAAATACTCGGGCCCTTTTGTGGCGCCAATCACCATCAGCCATTTCTTCCCCGCTTTCGCGGCGTACCCCACGGTCTTGCAGTCCGGCGAGACCACCAGATCTTTAACATCATCGAATTCTTCGCCTTTCGTGTCGCCGACCACCACGAACCACTTCTTGCCGTGAGCGACACGATAGGCGATCGTTTTGCCGTCGATGCTGAATCTCACTGAGGAGGGATCCGCCTCGTCCGGCAGGACCGGAAACTTCCTTTCGGATGCCGGCTCCTGGAGAGCAAACAATGCCGGAACGATCACCGACCAGATCGTCTTCATGGGTTCCTTCACTCCTTCCTCGTGTTGCCCATCCGCTTTACTCTTCTGACCTACTTGACCTCCATCACCTTCCACCACAATTCGCGGCCCTTTCGCGCGCCATGGGCGACTTTTTTCCCATCCGGGCTGAAAACCGGGTCGCCCACCTGCTCGAACGCATCCCCGATGCAGTCGCCCACGACCACGAATTCCCGGTCCCCTTTGGATGCCGTGTAGGCCAGAGTGTAGGAAGTTCTAGTCGGCCATCCGGTCCGGTAACAGGGCTTGTGTTTCCTTCAAGGTATTTGGAACAGAGCCCCGGACGCCTCACATCCCAAGAATACCCTGCTTCGCGCACATTCGGAGGCGCTACGCAGGGCAGGCCCCCATGGAACTCCGGTCTGCCGGGATCCCAACGCCCCGGCACCGCCCACCCGGACGTCGTGCTACTCTAGATGAGGAGGCGTTTCTGTCGCGCCATCGCCCGGACTTGGCGACCGGCGACCCGCTCCGGAGCCTCACGCTGCGCACCGTGCTTTACAACGAGACGCGCGGCATGTTCGCCACCTCCGAGATCCGCGCGCTGGCCGAGGGGGTACCGGCGTACAGCGTCTTCGCCACCAGCCAGCAGAGTTCGTCGAACCCCGAGGATCTCGTCGATACCGCGCGAACGGTCATTTCCTTCATCGTGAAGACGAAGCAGTCGGTCGACCAGTGGATCGCCCACCACGCGGAGGCGCCGGCCAGCTACTACAAGGTGGTCTGCTACGCGCCGTACGTCTACGGCCTGGCATCGATGCTGCTGCTCGTGATCTTCCCCGTCGCCGGCTATATCGCGCTCCTGCCTGGGCAGTGGAAGGCTATCCTGACCTGGGCCAAGTACTTCCTGTGGGTGAAGCTCTGGCTCGTCTTCTGGAGCGTGCTCGCGGGATTCAACGCGTGGCGCTCGTCGATCGAGGACCTCGGCAGCGATCCCTCCAACGGGATCGGCGACTCAAGCTACATCTTCCCCGCGATCGCGGCGATGTACCTCGTGACGCCGGCGCTCTCGCTCATCGTCGTCCAGTTGCTCTCCGCTGCTGGCGGAGCCGTCACCAACGCCTTCGGCGGCGTGATCGGCGGTGGCGCGGGCGGAAGCGTGGGTGGCAGCGTGCAGTGGGCGGAGTCAATGGCCGGGAAGGGCATCGGCATCGCGAGCCGCGCAGCCAGCAGCGGGATGGTTGACGTGGGGCAGGCCTTCGACACGACGACGGCGTCGGGCGACGGAGCTTCAGCAGAGAGCGCGCCGCCGGAGATTCCGCCAGTGGCATGACCTTCGAGCGCCCCTCTCTCTCGTGGATCTCGCCAGTATGGGGAGGACAGGGCCACGCTGCATCTTGTGGTTGGCGAACCACCGGACTGACCTCTTTAGGCTTCGACTGCCTTAAGCACCCTCTCCAAGTTCAGTCTCAGCTGTGACAGTTGTCCCTCTTCCCACTCGGCTTGACCGTCAATGCCCAGATGGATGATTGCACGGAACGTGGGGTTGCCTCGATTGCTCGCCGAATCGATCAATTCCTGCGCAAAAGCCGCTGCCTGATGGTCGCTGTACTTGTAAACGTCCATGAGAAGAGCCAATTCCAGCGCGTGAACCTCCGCTGGCGAAAGGTCTTCGATTCTCCCGACACTGTACACCATGCCGAAGGCGAAGGCCGCGAGGACTTGCCGCTGCAACTCCGAGGTGTTTTCAAATGGGATGCCGACCACACCGAAGAGGCCGGTTGCCATCTGTTCCGCCTCCGCTCGAATCCTCTTGAGGTCCTTCATCATTCCTTCGTGCTTGTCTGCTGCTGCAACGTTAGCGGCACAAATCTCTCTCCCCACGTCATGACGCCGCAGGCGCACCTGCCTGAGTCGTCCATCTTCGTCGATCGGGGTGAATAGCCGCTGGCAAGACCGAGTGTAGGAAGTTCTAGTCGGCCATCCGGCCCGGTAACAGGGCTTATGTTTCCTTCAAGGTATTTGGAACAGAGCCCCGGACGCCTCACATCCCAAGAATACACCATGAAACTCCGGTCTGCCGGGATCCCAACGCCCCGGCACCGCCCACCCGGACGTCGTGCTACTCTAGATGAGAGGCAGCAGGGGCAATTGCTTTTGGCGCGCGCGATGGGCGCAACCTTGTGTGGGTGACCATCAAGCCGTGAACTCGCCGCTCGCGTCTGCCTCCCCAACGTGCGCCGAGCAGGGGACGTGAGATCCCATGCTGGGCACTCCGTCATCACGCGATGGTCCACTCAGGGTCGCGTTGTGTCCGCCGCCTGTCGCCAGAGCGGGTCGTCCTCGGCCACAGTGAACACGTCGCCGGAACGGCAAATCACGTTGCCTCCGCGAGCATCTCCGTGATTCCCAACACGGTCCGCGCCAATGGGTGCGCCATCCGCAACTCCCTTCAGGCCCGAACTGCACGGACCCCGATAGTCCGTTGCATCAAGACTACCGCTGCGCAGCGGACACTTGAGCATTCCACTCCTTGTGCCGTCCACCAGCGGCGGTTGCGTCCTCGTCAGCGCCACCCAGAAGTCGCCGCCCGTCTCGGGAGAAGCATCGACTTGAACGCCACCGAAGTCCCTCATGTAGTCGTGTTGTGCCCTGTACAGGGCCGCGAGGTTGCTGACGCAACTCGCCTGCAGATTCAGCCGACGCACTCGCCACGCCATGACCGCCGCCACGGCAGCCGCGATCACGATCGCAACCAGCATCGTCGAGAGTTTCCAGCGCACCCACTGATCCTATCCGCCCCGCGAGCATGGGATCGACGATCCGCTGCTCGGCGGCCTTCCGGGGCCCTTCCGGGCCCGCTTCGGCGGGCGGAGGAGCTTGCGGGAGACCCGCAGGAGGCACTGCATCCGCCGGTGCTCCTGCCGCAGCTGCTCCGTCTTTTCCGCCAGCGTCGCCGCTTCCGCCACCGGGCTGCGCCGGCGCCGCCCCGACGACGGCATTGCTGCCGTCGTCACCATCGCTTCCACCAGCCGGGTTTCCAGCTTGTAGTACTGAAGCGGCTGGAGCCCCGTCTCCCTGCACACCTCCGAGATCGCCTTCTCCCCCGACAGGACCGCCAGGACCGCCGCGACCTTCGCCTTCGCCGCCGCGTCCGTCACCGCCAGGCGATCCAGCGGCGCTGCCTTTTTCGTTCTCATCCTTTGTCTCCTTCGTGTTCTTCCTGGGATCGAGCGTCGTGCGCTTGATCTCCTGCCCATCGAGCTTGATGACGAACTCGTCTCCGTCCCTCGCCACTTCCACCGACTTGCCTCCCGCCGTCGCGTGACCGACGCCAGGACGCGACGACTCGAACGCAAGCCCCTTCTCGTTCTTCTGGATGCGCTTCTCGATCTCCTTCTTCGCTTCCTCGGCGAACGGGAAGTAGCGCTCCGCCGGCGTCGCCCAGTCGAGGTCCTCCTGCGCGCGTTGCCAGTTGTAGAAGTTGAACCAGTGCCCGAGCCGCTCGCGTACGTCCTCGAACAGTCCGAGCGGCGCCTGATCGACGAACTCCTCCTTGACCGATCCCCAGAACGCCTCGATCTTCCCGTTGCCTTCCGGGTGCCGCGGCCTCGTGCTCAGGTGATGGATGTCTTCCTTCAGCATCAGCCGCATGAACTTGTTCTTGCCGCGGCGCACTTTGTACTGCGTGCCGTTGTCCGTGAGGATGTCTTGGGGGTAGCCGTACTCGTCGAAGCCGCGCTTGAGCACTTCGAGCACCAGCTCCTGCGTCGCCGCCGCGTACAGCCCCCACGAGACGATATAGCGCGAGTGGTCGTCCATGAAGGCGATGAGGTACACCAGCAGCCCGCGCCCGATCGTGAAGCTCGTGATATCCGAGCACCACATCTCGTTCGGCTTCGCGCGTTCGTGGAGCTTCGGCTTGCGCGGCTTGCGCCTCTTCTTCGGCGGCAGCGCGACCAGGTTCTCTTCCTGCATCGTCGCGCGGACCTGCCGGTAGCTCACCGGCCAAAAGAAGAAGCGGCGCAACCATTGCCACACGCGCCCGATCCCGAAGTACGGATGCTCCTTCTTGACCGCGACGACCTGCTCCTTGAGTTTCTCCTTCGCCGGGTCGGGCGGCGACGGCTCGTTCGAAGCGGCCTTCCCGCGTGTGCTGTGCAACGCGGCTTCGCCGCCCGCGGCAAAGACGTCCCTCCACGCGTAGTACGTCGTCGCCACGACCCCGAATGTCTTGAAGACCTCCTCGCCGGTCATCTCCTTCGTGAGGGCGGCCTTCAGCACGCGGAGCTTGAACTCCGCGTCATACCGTGCGCGCCTCTTCCTTCCGTCCGGTCGCTTCATCGGACCTCCTTTCTTCCCCCATGCGGGGGTCAAGGAGGCCCGGAAGTGTCACATAATTTCGGCCCGAATTCAGTCTCACTCCCCGCGCACTACGCCACCGCATGAGATGACGGCGAAGATCAAGCGACCCAAGCCGATGAAGGTCAACGCCGGCGATGTGCTGCGCGTGGTCCGCCGCGACCTCGACGGCGATCGCCGGTCTACACGCTACGCGTCCGCAAGGCCCCGTAGTTTCCGCCGATCTCTGCCGTTGCACGCCAGGTCTCGCTCTCGAGGTCCGGGAGGAGCGTGCAATCGAAGCCGATCCGATTACCACCCGCGCGGCCGCTCATGCGCTCCGAGCGGCGCTGGGCCAGTACACATCTGGGGCAAGCGCGTGATGAAGCACTATCCCATTCGCCCCACACAACACTACTCTGACCACTGCGATGCAAGCGTCTCCTCCAGCACTATGTCGTCCGCGGTACCAAGGAGTTCATCTTGTCCCCCCGAAGCAACTCTGAGCCTGTTTCCTCGAATTGATACCAGTACCGCTCTACCCCATCCATCTACAACATCCTCTGCTCGCAACGGGGAAGCGTGCCCCAGACGACTCCCTTCAAGTCCCTCACGGAGAGCTCGCTCATCCGCTGGAATGCCGAATCTGAAGCAATAGAACTGCACTGCGCCACACAGGTTCCTCAGTCGAAAGAGAGTTCTTGCCCTGCGTTCAGTCTGCTCATGTCCACGCATCACCGCAACGGCCCAAGTGATGATAGCCGCGACGACAACAGCCGCCATCAAAGACCGTAGCCCGTAGCGCATCAGCCCTCGTCGCTGTCCTGACTCTACTACTTCTTCGAGTGTAGGAAGTTCTAGTCGGCCATCCGGTCCGGTAACGGAGCTTATGTTTCCTTCAAGGTATTTGGAACAGAGCCCCGGACGCCTCACATCCCAAGAATACCCTGCTTCGCGCACATTCGGAGGCGCTACGCAGGGCAGGCCCCCATGGAACTCCGGTCTGCCGGGATCCCAACGCCCCGGCACCGCCCACCCGGACGTCGTGCTACTCTAGATGATCCCATTCAAGCCCGTCATCCGGACCGGCACGCGATGGCGCCAAGGGCGACGGCTCCTCCCACAATCCCACCGCGCGCAGGAATTTCTCCACGACCTCCGGCTTCTCGATCCACGCTATGACCTTCATCCGCTCCCCGCACTTCGGACAGGCCAGCACGTCCAAGTCCATCGTCCGCCTCATCAACTCCGCCCACGCCAGCCGACGACGCCGCTCCCGACGAGGCCGCTCGGCCTCAGGCGGCGAGGCCGTCTCCGCAGGGCATGTCTCGGCGAGCTCCCGGGATTCGCTCTTCGGCGGCTCTCCCGCGAAAGCCCGCGTGGGCAGCGACGTCATCGGATCATCGGCCTCCGGCCCGGCACGCTCGGGTGCCGACTCGGTCAGCCCGGGGGGTGACGGCTCGGCCGCCTCGGATCCAACGTCCGACATCGCCGCCAACGGCTCGCGATCGATGCGGTTGGGCGCCAGATCCCCCGCGGGCTCGCGGGATTCTATGCTCGACGGCTCCGCCACCGGGAGCTCCGCCGGCAACGTCGACAGCGGCGTTTCGCCATCAGGTCCCCTCGACTCGCTCCGCTCCCTCGGGGCAGGCTCCCTGGGCTTCGCCACCCCCCCGACCACCGCCACCAGCGGCGACGTTTCATCCGGGCCACCCCCGGCATGCTCGCACACCGCTCCCGCCGTCTTCTTCACCACCTCCTTGCGTCGCTTCGCCCTCGGCGCCAGCACCCCGTGGTAGCGCACTAGGTGATACCTCGGCGGCGGAATCAACGCCGACAACTTTTCCATCAGCTCCATCGGCGTCAGGATCACGTGCGAACTGCCGTTCTCCCACTCCCGCCGGAATTCGTACTGGATCCTCCCATCCGGCAGCTCCGTCATCCGATCCTGCGAGTACGACGGCCTCAGCACGTACCGGCAGAGAATCTCAAGGCCCGTCCGATCATTCGCCTTCATCCGCACGGCCGCGTGCAGGCTATATCCCTTCTTCTCCGCGCAGAGCCGCCTGGGCTTGCGCTCCGAGGCCTTCTCCGAATTGCCACCGACCACCGTCACCCCACGCACCTCCTCCGACATTGCCACCATCCCCTGGATCGACGCCGCCTGGAACAGATCCATCGGCTCCGCCGCCTCGGTGGGCTCCTCCTCCGTGATCCCCGCCTTCACGAGCATCCGCTCGATCCGGCTCCGCACCCGCACCAGCACCCGCCTCACGTCCTCGTCCGTCGGCTTCGGCGCCTCGCGGAATTGGCCCGACTCGAAGACCCCGTCGAGCGTCAATGTGTGGAAATGCACGTTTAGATTTATCGCCCCGCCAAAGCGCTGCACACCGGTGACGGCCCCTGCTTCGCGCCCTGGGTTGGCGCTACGCAGGGCAAGCCCGCCCTGCACCGGGCGCCGCCGTCCCGGCCCGGCTGGTTTCGTCCGGCGACGCACATCCCGGAAGAGCTCGGCGATGAAGATCGCCAGCGCCTTCGTCAGGAGCTTCGCGTCCTTCGCCAGGGCGAACCGGACTCTCCACGGCACCGACAAGACCCACTGCCGCACGGGCACGTGAGGGATCACCTCGTCGACCAGCCACGCCGCGGTGTCGGCCATCTTGCGGCTATCGCAGGAGGTGCAGAGCCCCCTGCGTTTTCACGAGAAGGCGACGACGGCGTCCAGGGAGCACTTCGGACAGTGCACCCTCGCGAAGCCCTTCGTCAGGTCCCCGCAATCGAGGAAGCTCCCAAAGTCCCGTTTCACGTACGTCGGCAGGCCCCGGCCGCGCCGTTCCGCGAGCTCGATGAACGTCCGGAGATTCGCCGTGATCACCCGATGGACCACCTCCTTCGAGGGCTCCCGACGCCGGTAGGCCGCGACAGACATGGCCTGAGCTATGGCACATCGCATGCCAAAACACCCCCTCCGCAACCGACTGGGGCCCAAGGGAGTACTGTGTGCCCTATTATGTCACTGTATAAGTGTTACGTTTCGTAACGTTTTGACCCCCTTCCCGCAGGTTTCGGCGGACCCCGGCGCGTCGGCGAACGGTGCGCCCCTCACCTCAGGCGCGGCTGAAGCGCGCGGCTCCGTCTGCGATCCGCCAGCTCAACGCACTGGTGCGCCGCTTGTAGAGCGCTTTTCCGTGGGGGTGATCACTCCCAGCCGAGCTTCTTCTTCGCCTCGCCGGAGAGCTGGCACTTCGCCTTGTTGAAGTCGGAAAACTCCAGGAGGATCACCCCGCTCTTGTCGGCCTTGCCGTCGAAATCGAACCGCTGTTCGACACGGTGGAGCAGGTCGTCCCGACCGACGTAGTAGAGCACGGCGTTCTTCGCCTTCGTCCAGTCGACCAGGCTGCCGAGACCGCCGCCCTCGGCCGTCTTCTTCGCTGCATCCCCCGCCAGTGTCTGCACGTA
>Ga0247727_10006819_pt1 | contig 22188 bp, 18 predicted proteins | sample WisWelCaveWW1625_FD_202498 | JGI IMG/M metagenome (GOLD analysis project Ga0247727, IMG submission 202498) | Biofilm microbial communities from Wishing Well Cave, Virginia, United States - WW16-25 | ecosystem: Environmental > Aquatic > Deep subsurface > Groundwater > Cave microbial mat | place...
CAATGCGACCATCAATCGTGCAGAACTGCAACTGGCCATCGATAGCACTTTTACGCTGAATAACCAAGACGGCTTGGGCTTCGTGACGTTCGCCGTGGATTCCATTTTGGCCCAAAACCCGCTGGAGGTAAAGCTCGGATTGCTCGTATCCTCCGGAACGGGAGTCATCACCTCCTCGGACCGAACGTTGACCATTCCTTTGACGACCTTTGTGCAAGACTGGCTCGTTCGCCCGGAGGCGAACCGTGGTTTTATGATTCAATCTATCGGCCCCACGCGCGACGTGTCGCGCATCGCTTTCTTTGCCGATCGCAGTCGGCCAGAACAAGCGCCGCGTTTATTGATCGATTACACCGTACCGCCGAAATAACCTTCTCATGATGATGACTATGACGACCTCAAAATTTAAAACTACGCTGCTCTTGTTGTTTGCCGCGTTGCTGTTTGTGACGAACGCACATGCCGGCTCCTATTACTCACGCTACGGCTACGGCTTGCTGCGTTTTCGCGACGGCGTGAAAGCCACGGCCATGGGCGGCGTGAGCATCGCGATTACGGACAGCGTTTCGATTTTTTACTTGAACCCCGCGACCATAGCGACGGTCAATACCACGCACATTCAAGGCGAGTTCTTGTATGATCGCGCGATTTTGACTTTGGGCAACACCACGGCGAAATTTCATGACAGCAACGTGAACGGCCTCGGCATTCTACTACCGTTGCAGCGCGGCTATGCCGTCGCCTTCGGCATTCAGCCTTATAGCCAAGTCGATTATGAATTCAGCGACGAGGAAGATACCGGCGTGAAGCCCCACACCCAATCGTTGCTCGGGTCCGGCGGCTTGGATAACATCTATCTCGCTTTTGCCGGAACGATTGGGCGCGTGCGTTTTGGCTTGGCGAGCGATTTTTATTTCGGCCTGGTGCGTCGCACATGGCGCGTGAATTTCGTTGATGCCAACTATACCGACACCGAAGATGAAACTTCGACGCACTTTAAAGGCATCGGCTTTCATGGAGGTTTGCAAACCACGATCAAGCGTTGGCAACTCGGAGCAGCTATTGGCGCGCCGGTCAGCTTAAACGCCGAAACGCGCTTGGACTATCGCTTCACGACGACGGATCCGGTGCCCGTGCAATTGGATACGCGCTTGCCGTTGTGGTATGGATTCGGAGCGAGCTATCAAGCCGGCCCCAAATGGTTGATCGCAACGCAGTATCGCGCGCAAAAATGGAGCGGTCTCAGCACGACGGAATTGCTCGGGGCCGAGGGCGTGGATACTTATAATCTCGGCTTGGGCTTGCAATTCACGCCGAGCTTTGATCGTTTGCAAAACAACGTTGGCCGCATTCATTATCGCGTGGGCGCGAATATGAGCCGCTTGCCATATGCCGATGTGAATGGCAAGAGCATCTCAGAGTGGACGGCAACCGCGGGATTCGGTTTGCCCTTCAATCGCGGCGACAGCCGATTGGATTTCGCCGTGGAGTTTGGCAAACGCGGCAACGCCGACAATCTTGCGGAAGAAAAAATATTTCGCTTCTCCGCTTCGGTGATCGGCAGCGAGCGTTGGTTTCAAAGAAGCGGCCGGCGCTAGCTCAATTTCGTGTGCGCAAAAGCGGCGACCGCAAGCAATCAGAATTAAAGCGGCGAGCACCGACGTTTTTGTTGTTGCCCAGTGTCATTCAGGAAGAATTTCAGGCTCGGTCGTTTCGAGACCGGATTCTTCTCGAATGGCATTTTTATTTTGATTTGAGCCGCGCAAAGTGCGCGCGCAATGGCGATGGTGTTGAAAATCATGCCGACCTTTCACTTGCTTTTGGTAGGTGTTTTTAGTATGATTCGCGACAATTTTTTGCCCGCCTCCCCAACGTTTAGATAAACGTGGTGCAATAAAGCAGCGTGATTGCAGAAGGAGTTTTTGTGGAAAACCTGGCCCAGGTTGATCCGGAAGTTCATCGCTCGATTCTCGGCGAAATTAAACGGCAGAACGAAACCCTCGAGTTGATCGCTTCGGAGAATCACGTCAGCGTCGCGGTCTTGGAGGCGCTCGGCCAGCCGATGACGAACAAATATGCGGAAGGCTATCCCGCCAAGCGTTATTATGGCGGCTGCGAATACGTCGATCAAGTTGAAGAACTCGCCCGCGAACGCGCCTGTAAACTTTTTGATGCCGAGTATGCGAATGTGCAACCGCATGCCGGGAGCCAAGCCAATCTCGCCACGTTCTTTGCGTTTGTGAAGCCCGGCGACACGGTGATGGGCATGAACCTCGCACACGGCGGCCATCTTACGCACGGCAGTCCGGTGAATTTTTCCGGCAAACTCTTTCGCATGGTCTTCTATGGCGTGGATCCCAAAACGCATCGCATCGACATGAATCAAGTCGAGCAGATCGCGTTGAAAGAAAAGCCGCGCCTCGTCATCGTCGGCGCCAGCGCCTATTCGCGCGAGTTTGATTATGCGCACTTCCGCGAGATTGCCGATAAAGCCGGCGCGAAGCTGGTTGCCGACATCGCGCATCCCGCGGGCCTGATTGCGAGCAAGTTGATCAAAAGCCCGTTGCCCTATTGCCATGCCGTGACCACGACCACGCACAAAACTTTGCGCGGCCCGCGCGGCGGCATGATCCTCATCGGCAAAGATGATGAGAACGATCTCGGCATCTCCACCCCCAAAGGCCGCCACAAAAAATGGTCGGAGATTATCGACTCGAATGTGTTCCCCGGCTTTCAGGGCGGGCCTTTGATGCACGTCATCGCGGCCAAAGCCGTGGCATTCAAAGAAGCTCTGCAAAGTGATTTCGTCGAATACTCCAAGCAAGTCATCAAGAACGCCAAGACCATGGCGAGCGAGTTGATCGACATGGGCTATGATATTGTATCCGGCGGCACGGACACGCACGTCTTTCTCCTCGATTTGCGCCGCCGCAACTTGACCGGCAAAGACGCGGAGCCGGCGTTGGAAAAAGCGGGCATCACGGTCAACAAGAACATGGTGCCCAACGATACTCAGCCGCCGACAATCACGAGCGGCATTCGCATCGGCTCGCCGGCTTTGACTACGCGCGGCATGAAAGAGAATGAAATGCGTGAAGTCGCCTTCCTCATCGACAAGGTGCTCACGGATATTCATAATGAAACCGTTTCCGAACGCGTCAGAGATCAGGTTCTGGACCTCAGCCATCGTTTCCCCCTCTATCCCGATCTCGTTCCACATGAATGACGTTTGCTCATCGATATGACCGCGCGGCCATGACGATGAGCGAATGCCGATATTCCGGAGGAGGAGTTGCATGCGTTGCCCCTATTGTCAATACGCCGATAGCCGTGTCATCGACTCACGCACGAGCAATGAAGGCCGCATCGTGCGGCGCCGGCGTGAATGTTTGTCTTGTCAAAAGCGCTACACCACGAAAGAGCACGTGGAAGAATCGCCGTTGATCGTTGTGAAGGGCGACGGCCGTCGCGAGGTTTTCAATCGCGAAAAAATTTTGCGCGGCATTCAAGTCGCGTGCAGCAAACGGCCGGTCCCGACCGAAGTCATCAACAAGTTCGTCGATGAGATCGAAGCCGCGCTGCGCGACGGCAATCGCGAAGAAATCAGCTCGCGCGCCATCGGTCAATACATCATGGACGGCCTGCGGCGCATCGATGAAGTTGCCTACGTGCGTTTCGCTTCGGTGTATCGTAAATTCCAAGCCAAAGAAGAATTTCTACAAGAGCTAAACGAGCTAGCGAATCCGCAACCGGTTTTTGTTTGACACGACTCTTCGACAATGAACGCAGCAGCTAGTCGAACCGGCGTCGCAGTTATAAACTGAGCAGACGCGGTTACTATCTGCTTTTTTTGTGTCTGGAAATGGAGCAACCTCGCAGTGAATGAAACCTCACAAGACACCGGAACCAAACGGCGTCCGCAAGATGAAAGAGAGATGCCTTTTCTCGATCATCTCGAAGAATTGCGCAAACGCATCTTCAAAGCCCTCCTCGCCATCGTCTTCTTTGCGCTGCTCAGTTGGATCTACATCGACGAAATTTTCGAGATCACGGTGAAACCCTACAAAGATGCCGTTGCCGTTGCGCTCGCCGACAATCCCAAATTGACCATGACACCGCGCTTGGTGTTTACGAACCCGACCGGCGGTTTTATGATCTACTTGAAACTCGCGGCCACCGTGGGCTTGCTCTTCAGTTTGCCTTTCATCTTTTATCAAATTTGGAAGTTCATCTCGCCCGGACTTTTGCACAATGAACGCCGCGTGGCGCCTTTGATCGCCTTCTTCACGACGCTGTGCTTCGTCGCCGGCGGCTCGTTTTGCTACTTCGTCGTGCTCAAATACGGCTTGGGTTTTTTGCTCAGCTTTCAAGGGCCTGTGCTCGAGGGCTTTATCGACATTGAGCCATACTTCGAACTCGCCACCACGTTGATTTTAGTTTTCGGTTTGGTTTTCGAAATGCCGGTGATCGCATACTTTCTCACGCGCATCGGCATTCTCACGCCGGAGTTTTTGCGGCAGAAGCGACGCTACGGCATCGTCGGTATTTTTGTGATTGCCGCGGTGGTCACGCCTTCCGTCGATGCCTTCACGCAAATTCTGCTTGCAGTGCCGCTGTTGGTTTTGTATGAAATCAGCATTTGGGTCTCGCAAATCGCGCTGCCGGAGAAGATGAAGAAGTCGGTGGGCGAGGTGGTCACGGAGTCGTGAGGCCCGCACCATGTATTGTCATTCTGCAAGAACCTTTTTATGCACTGGAGAAGCATCCCGTCTGGATATTGTGTCGCGCGCTTAAAAAGGTTCCTTCTGAATGACATTGTATTGTTGTGAATGAAAATATAACAGGAGCATACATGAGCATCAAACCCGATCGTTGGATTAAAAAAATGGCGCTCGAACACAAGATGATCGAGCCGTTTATGGATCGCCAGGAGCGGCAAAACGTCATCTCTTTCGGCGTGTCTTCTTACGGCTACGACGTGCGCATCGCCGACGAATTCAAAATTTTCACGAACGTCTTCGGCGCGGTGGTCGATCCCAAAAAGTTCGATCCGCAATCGTTCGTGGATTTTCGCGGCGAGGTCTGCATGATTCCGCCGAACAGCTTTGCGCTCGGGCGCACGGTGGAATACTTCCGCATGCCGCGCAATGTCATGACTATTTGCGTTGGAAAATCGACGTACGCGCGCTGCGGCATTATCACCAACGTTACGCCGCTCGAACCCGAATGGGAAGGCTACATCACGCTCGAAATCTCCAACACCACGCCGCTGCCCGCGAAGATTTACGCCCACGAAGGCATCGCGCAAATCCTCTTCTTTGAGAGCGATGAAGATTGCGAGATTTCATACGCCGACCGCAAAGGCAAATACCAAAGCCAAGTCGGCGTGACGCTGCCAAAAGTGTGATTCGGATTGGATTGGTGGATTAATGGATCTTTGGAGTGATGCAGAGTCAAGACTTCATCGATCCCACATGACGCGAATGAGTTGCAACCAAAACGCCGCTACAAATTTGACCACCTTACACGTTACACTTTACACGTCTTTTGAGGCTTTGCTTTGATCGATCTCCACACCCACACCAACCAATCCGATGGCCAGCATTCACCGGAAGAGTTGGTTTTGCTCGCGAAGAGCAAGAACCTCGCTGCCATCGGCATTACCGATCACGATGAAGTCGGCGGCCTTGAAAGAGCGATGCGCAAAGGCTTCGAAGTCGGCGTGGAGATCATTCCCGGCGTCGAATTGAGCACGATCTGCGAGGGCTTTGACGTTCACATCTTGGGCTACTTCATCGATTATCACAACACGCGGATTTTGGAAAAATTATATCACCTCAAAGCCGAGCGCGTCAAGCGCACGCACCGCATTTTGCACAAGCTGGAATCTTTGGGCATGTCTCTCAGCTTTGAGACCGTGCAGCGCATCGCGGGCGAAGGTTGTATTGGCCGGCCTCATGTTGCCGAGGCTTTGGTGCATGCGGGCTTGGTGCGTACGTTCCAAGATGCGTTTGATTTTTTTCTCGCCGAAGGCAAGCCCGCATTCGAGCCAAAAACGAAGTTGATGCCCACGGAAGCCGTCGCGCTCATACACGCTGCGGGCGGCGTTGCGAGCTTGGCGCATCCCGGACAAAATCTTACTTTGGAAGTCGTCGTTGCCGTGATCAAATGCGGCGTGGATGCCATCGAAGCGATTCATCCCAAGCACACGTTGGGGCAACGGCGCGTGTTCGAAAAGCTGGCGGAAGACTATGGCCTCTTGCAGACCGGCGGCTCGGATTTTCACGGCGGCCCGCGCGGCGAAGAGAAGTTCGGGCAATTTACCGTGACGCGCGAACAAGTGGAACAACTCAAAAAGCTATCGCGACCATGGCATTGAAATGGAAAATGATCACCGTCGGGCCGTTCGCGATGAACGCGTACCTGCTTTGGTGCGATGAAACCAACGCCGCGCTTGTGATCGACCCCGGTGATGAAATCGAGCGTATCGCGCAAGAGATCGAGAGAGAAGGCTTGCAACCGGATCGCATCATTCTCACGCACGGCCATCTCGATCACGTCATGTTCGCCAGTGCGATGCAGGAAAAATTCCAGCTCGAGCTTTACATGCACCGCGAAGATGTTTTCTTGGTGGAGAATATGAATCGCCAAGCCGCGAGGTTGGGGCTGATGATGCCCGGCCTGGTTGCGCCGCGCATTGACGGTTATTTGGCCGAAGACGACACGGTCACTTGCGGCAAGCAAACGCTGAAAATTTTGCACGGGCCTGGGCATTCACCCGGCAGCATTATGCTCATCGGTGAAGACGCGGCAGTCGTCGGCGATGTTTTGTTTCAAGGCTCGATTGGCCGCACGGACTTGCCCGGCGGTTCATATGAAGTCTTGCTCGATTCGATTCGCACAAAATTGTTGCCGTTGCAAGACGACGTTCTCGTCTTGCCCGGCCACGGCGAGACCACGACGATTGGCGCGGAGCGCCGCAACAATCCGTTTTTGCGATGAAGGCCGCGCGCCGTGCGCATGATCTTCTAGACATAAGCCCTCATGAAGCAACAGAGTTTATTTTCTCTCTTGGCTCAAGGCTTGGAAGCGACCTTGCGCGAGGATAACCCCTGGTGGAGAGGCGAGCGCATTTTTGCTTTGCCCGCGATGCAACGTTGGGCTTTTGCGCCGCTGTTGGCCGGCGTGAAGAATGGCCCAACGGCGATCACAGTTTTACGCGGCCCGAGGCAAATCGGCAAAACCACTCTGCTCAATCAAGTGATTCACGCATTGCTCGATGAAGGCGTGGCGCCGCATCGGCTCTTTCGCGTGCAATTCGACGAGTTGCCGCAGCTCAAACAACTGCCCGAGCCGATTCTAGAACTCGTGCGTTGGTATGCCAAGAACATGCTCAAGAAGAGTTTGAATCAAGCGGCATGGGACGGCGAGCCGGCTTATATCTTTTTGGATGAAGTGCAGAATCTTGCGGATTGGGCGCCGCAGCTCAAGCATCTCGTGGATATGCATCCGGTGCGCGTCATTGTGACGGGCAGTTCGGCCTTGCGCATCGAAGCCGGAAGAGATAGTTTGGCGGGCCGCATCACCACGCTTGAAATGGGGCCGCTCTTTTTGCGCGAGATTGCCGCCATACGAAAGCTCGGCAACCTCAACGGTTTCCTGCCCGCGAACGGCCTGGCTCCGATGAAAGAAAAAAGTTTTTGGCAGGAATTGCGGCTTTACGGTGAGACGCATCGCGATGCGCGGCGGCTGGCGTTCGAAGCTTTTTCCTCGCACGGCGCATATCCGATTGCGCATGCGCGCGCGGATTTGCCGTGGGAAGCGCTCGCGCAACTTTTGAACGAAACCGTGATCCGCCGCGCGCTACAACATGATTTGCGCCTGGGCCCGCGCGGCCAAAAGCGCGACGAGCATCTGCTCGAAGAAGTGTTTCGGCTGGCCTGCCGTTATCTCGGGCAAGCGCCTTCGCAAGCGCGCTACCTCAACGAGCTGCAGCGCGCCATGAATGCCAATGTGGGCTGGCAGCGCGTGCTGGCTTATTTAAAATTTTTAGACGGCACTCTGCTGGTGCGTTTGATCGAGCCGCTTGAGCTGCGGCTCAAACGAAAACGCGGTGCTCCAAAAATTTGTTTGTGCGATCACGCCTTGCGCGCCGCTTGGTTGCAAGAGCTTGTGTCATTGACTGCGATTCCGGCGTATCATTTGGCGGAGCTGGCGGGCCACATTGCGGAGAGCGTGGCCGGCTATTTTCTGCGTTCGATCCTCAATCTTGAAGTCGCCCATTTCCCCGAGCGCGGCGCGGAACCGGAAGTGGATTTCGTGCTCACTATAGGCGAACAACGCATTCCTCTCGAGGTGAAATATCGCCGGCACATTGACCATAACGACACGATGGGCGTGCGCGCGTTTATCGAGAAAGCGCACTATCGCGCCCCCTTCGGCCTTTTAATCACGCTGGAAGACGAAGCCGCCTCGGACGACCCGCGCCTCGTCTCGCTTCCGCTTTCGACGTTGTTGTTGTTGCGATAAAACCCCAAGCCGTTCAGCCACGGTTGCACCGTGGCTTGCATTGAAACCGCGGCAAAGAAGCATTTGATCATCGTATGATTTCATTCAAAGAAACGGCAGACGCGAAGAAATAAAAAGCCACGGCCAAGCCGTGGCTGAACAAGTCTGATTTCTCACGCTCTGCTATACCCAAAAACGAGGAGGAGTACATGAAACGCCTAGCTTATCCGCTCGCACTACTTCTTAGCCTGTTCGCTGTGAGCTGCGCGAAGAAGCCGACCGTCGATGACGTCGTGCGGAAACAAGTTCAAACCCAAGGCGGCGCCGCGGCGTTGGCTGCAATCACGGATCAAGTTTCCAAGTGGGAAGCAAAATTCACTATCCCGATGGACGATTCGATCGTAACTGCGACCGCGGAGATGATCATCACTTATAAACGTCCGAACAAAATCAAGTTCGAAATGTTCAATCCCGACGGGTCTACGGCGTCTGCGACCGTGCTCGACGGCGCGCAAGGCTGGCAATACATGATGGGCCAGGGCGTGCGCGAAATGATTCAAGCCGAAATGGACGAGAACCTCGCATTGGCGGAAACTTGGATCGACGGTTTTCACGATTATGCGGCCAAGGGCACCAAGTTGGAATTGTTGCCGGATTCCACGTTGGAAGGCAAATCATATTCGGTGCTGCGCGTGACGGACCGTTTCGGCAACGCGAGCATGAATTATTGCGACCCGCAAACCGGTTTGGCGGAGCGCATGGAGAGCAACATGACGGACCCGATGTCCATGACGAAAAAGCCGAGCGTGATGACGTTCACGAATTATACGGCTTTCGAAGGCTTCAAGGCCGCGGGTCTCTTCAAGCAGTATGATGAGAAGGGCGCGCTGATGTTCGAGGCGACATTGAAGGAGCTCAAGAATAATGCAGGCGTTGCCGACGAAGCCTTTGCCGCGCCCGCGCCGCCGGAAGCCGCGCCGGACGATGAAGAAGAAAGCGCGCCGGAAGACGAAGCGCAGATGTAGTTCGCATTCGGCGGAGACACCTCAACGAGCCGCAGCTATACCGAAGGAGAGTTGATTTGTAACACCTCTCCGGTCTGTCATTCAGAAAGAATCCTTTTACTCGCTGGAGAAACATCCCGTCTGGAGGTTGTGCCTGGTGCTTAAAAAGGTTCCTACTGAATGACATTATGTGGGGCGTTACAAACTAACCCGCCACCAGTATAAAAAGAAAACCCTCGCCCACTGAAATGATTTCTGAAGTTTTAGTTTTGTGGGACTTCATTTCCGTGGGCGAATCTTTTTGCTTTTTTCGCAACCAAGCCACTTTTAAAAGACTAACGCAGATAATTCGTAATCAAACTCCCGCAACCGCGAATGAAAAGTATTGGCGTTCATTGGCGTTGATTCGCGGTTTAAAAGAGAGGAAGAGATGCAAAAAATCGCGGTGATTGCCGGCGACGGCATCGGCATTGACGTCACGCACGAAGCGCTCAAAGTCCTGCGCGGTGCGAATGAAAAGCTCAAGCTCGAGCTCGAGTTCGTCGAGTTCGAATATGGCGCGGAATATTTTCTTAAAACCGGCGTGGGCTTGCCCAAAGGAAAGATGGAGGAATTTCGGCGCGACTACGCCGCGATTTATCTCGGCGCGCTCGGCGATCCGCGCATTCCCGACATGCGCCACGGCCGCGAGATTCTGCTCGCCCTGCGTTTTGATTTGGATTTGTACATCAACTTGCGGCCGGTGAAGCTGCTCGACGAGCGTCTCTGTCCGCTCAAAAATAAAACCAAAGCCGACGTGGATTTCGTGGTCTTTCGCGAGAACACCGAAGGCCCATATGTCGGCGCGGGCGGCTTTCTCAAAAAAGGCACGCCGGATGAAGTCGCAACGCAGGAAGCCATTCACACGCGCAAGGGGGTCGAGCGCATCATTCGCGCGGCGTTTGAATATGCGCGCACGCACGGCCGCAAGCGCGTGACCATGAGCGACAAGTCGAACGTGCTGCGCTATGGCCACGATCTTTGGCAGCGCGTTTTCGCCGAAGTGGGCGCGGAGTATGCGGAGATCGAGCAGGATCATTACTTCGTCGATGCGCTCGTGATGAAAATGGTGAAGTCGCCGGAGCACTTTGACGTGATCGTGACCGAGAATATGCTCGGCGATATCATCACGGATTTGGGCGCGATGCTGCAAGGCGGATTAGGCATGGCCGGCTCGGGCAATATTCATCCCGGCCGCGTGTCGCTCTTCGAGCCGGTGCACGGCTCCGCGCCTTATATGGCCGGACAAAACAAAGCGAACCCGATTGCCGCGATTTTAACGGGTGCCATGCTGATGGATTTTCTCGGCAAGCGCGAAGCTGCTGCGGCGATTGAAAACGCCGTGCAGCACGCAGTGGATGAAAATCAAGTCACGGCGGATATCGGCGGGAAGTTGGGCACGAAAGAGTGCGGGGATTATATCGCGGCGAGATTGGCGCAGAATAAATAGACCAGAGTGAGTGTAGCTGAAAAAACTTTGGCAGGATGATTTATCGGCGGAAGCAGTTCAAAGCACTCGCCGCGAAATTATTCTGCCAAAGCTTTCTGAGTTTGATGCTCTCATTCACAAAATGAAAACGCCCACTTTTAAACAAAACTTCAACCCTCCACCATCCAATTTTCACTTCTTCCCTTCCTCGTGGACGTCGTTCTTCCCCAAATGATGTTTGATGCTGCGCGCTTCCACCATGAAGACCACTTCCTCGGCGATGTTCGTGGCGAGGTCGGCGATGCGCTCGAGATTCTTGCTGATGAGAATCAATGAGAGCGCGCGCGCGATATTCTTGCTATCCGTGAGCATGTACGTCACCAGCTCGCGCAGGAGTTGATCGTTGAGCGCGTCGACTTCGTCATCGCGTTTGCACACCTCGACGGCACGCGCCACTTCCCGATGAATGAAGGCGTCCAAGGCCTCGCGCACCATGCCTTGCGCCAACTTTGCCATGCGCGGAATGTCGATGAGCGGCTTCAGCTCCGGCTCGATGAGCAGATTGTGCGTGCTCTCGGCGATGTTGACGGCATGATCTGCGATGCGCTCGAGGTCGTTGTTGATCTTCATGGCGGAGGCGATAAAACGCAAATCGCTCGCCATGGGTTGATGCTTCGCCAACAGCTCGACGCAGGCGTTGTCGATCTTCACTTCCAGCAGGTTGATGCGCGCATCATCTTTGATGATTTGATCCGCAAGCTTCTTGTCGCGCGTCTGCAGGGCCACAATCGAAAGCTCGACGGCCTTTTCCGCCAGCGAGGCCATGAACAGCAAGTCGCTGCGCAAATCTTCAAATTCATCTTCAAAGTGGCGATGCATAGATTGACCTTTGTTATTTGGGTTTTGTTCTTTGTTCTTTGTGCAGAGCCAAGAACCAAAATCAACCGATCTCATCCAAACCTTCCGGTCACGTAATCTTCCGTCATCTTCTGTGCGGGGTTGGTAAAAATTCTTGTCGTGATATCGTATTCGATCAGCTTGCCGAGCCAGAGAAACGCGGTGCGGTCGGAGACGCGCGCCGCTTGCTGCATGTTGTGGGTGACGATGACGATGGTAAAGTTCTTTTTCAGCTCCAACATCAGCTCTTCGATTTTGGCCGTGGCAATGGGATCGAGCGCGGAGCACGGCTCGTCCATCAAAATGATTTTGGGCTGCACGGCAATCGCACGCGCGATGCACAAGCGCTGCTGCTGTCCGCCGGAAAGGCCGAGCGCGCTCTTGTGCAAACGATCCTTTACTTCTTCCCACAGTGCGGCGTTGCGCAAACTGTGTTCGACAATCTCGTCAAGCTCGGCGCGATTGCGCAAGCCGGCAATGCGCGAGCCGTAAGCCACATTCTCATAAATCGTCTTGGGAAAGGGATTCGTCTTTTGGAAAACCATGCCCACGCTTTTGCGCAAAGCAATGAGGTCGAGCTTGGGATCGTAAATATCCGAGCCTTCGATGAGAATGCGCCCCTCATGGCGCGCGCCCTCCACCAAATCGTTCAGGCGATTGAGGCAGCGCAGCAACGTCGATTTGCCGCAGCCCGAAGGCCCGATAAACGCGGTCACTTGATGGCTGGGAATATCCAATGTAATGTTGTGCAGCGTGTGCGCTTCACTATAAAAAAAATTCAGATTTCGTATCGCAATCGCAACGCGGTGCTCGAGCGAGAAAATATTCGCCGTAGCGGGCGATGAGGGAACGAGCTGCGGCATGGCAACTGGTTTTAACGGCGTGCTGCGCAAATCCATTTTATGCAGAGCCTGCGGTTGCACGGCTGCGAGCGTCATAGTGTTTCTCCTGATTCACAAGACAAGATCTCTTTTTTTCAAATTCGGTAATCGCCCCCAAAAACATGTCATTCAGAAGGAAACCTTTTCGGCGCTGGGCACCAACTCCAGTGCTTAAAAAGGTTCCTACTGAATGACACAGTGAGGGAGGGCTCGCCTTAGTTACTGTTTTTGACCGTCAAATTTCATCAGGGCATCACTTCATCTACGACTCCAGCAATCGCTCACTCCAAGCGCTCTTTAAAGCTGCCCGAGCGAGAACCTGCGATGCAAGCGATTGCGCAAGAGAATCGCAGTCAGGTTGAGGCTCATCACGATGAGAATCAGCAGCAGCGTTGTGGCATACACCATGGGCAACGCGGCTTCGACATTGGGCGATTGGAAACCAACGTCATAAACATGAAAACCGAGGTGCATGAACTTGCGCTCGAGGTGCAAATATGGAAAGTTGCCATCCAACGGCAACGAAGGCGCAAGCTTGACCACGCCCGTAATCATGAGCGGCGCCACTTCTCCCGCGGCGCGCGCCATCGCGAGAATCAAACCCGTGAGAATTGCCGGCGAGGCGCTAGGCAGTACGACGCGCCATAACGTCTCTACTTTCGTTGCGCCCAACGCGAGCGAAGCGTCACGCAGCGAGCGCGGCACCGCGGCCAAGCCTTCCTCCGTGGTGACGATGACGACCGGTACCGTGAGCAACGCGAGCGTTAACGAGGCCCACAAAATTCCGCCGGTGCCAAAGGTCGGCGTAGGCAAAGCTTCGGAATAAAATAGTTGATCAATCGTTCCGCCGATAGTGTAAATAAAAAATCCCAAGCCGAAGATGCCGAATACGATGGAAGGCACGCCCGCGAGATTGTTCACGGCGATGCGGACGATGCGCACGAACGGACCTTGCTTGGCGTATTCGCGAATATAAATCGCGGCGAGCACGCCGAACGGCACCACCACGAGGCTCATCAATACCACCATCAGCACGGTGCCGAAAATTGCGGGCAAGACGCCGCCCTCGGTGTTGGCTTCACGCGGTTCAGCGCTGAGAAATTCCCAAAGATGGCCGGCGTAGAGCGCGGTTTTTTCCCGCCACGAAAGCGTGTTAGGCTGATAGGCGCGCACGATGTCCATGAGCACTAAAGTTTTGGCCCGTTCATCGGCGGTTTGAAAGGTGACTTCCAAGGCTTGCCCGCGCGTGCGTAGTTGCTCTAGTTCGCCTTCCAAGGAGTGATACTCTGCTTGCAGTCCGGCAATCTCAGCTTCGAGTTTTTGCCTGGCGGTGCTCGCGGGGACTGCGCGTTTCATTGCGAGTAGGCGCTGCTCGAGTTCATGATTGACGCCGCCGATCCGTTCTTTTTCAAGCACATAAATTTTCTTGTAAAGTTCTTGCGCTTGCGCCAAATACTCCGGCAAACGATGCGCAGTCTCTTCCACGCCACTCGCTTTGATTTCATCACCGACTTTTAGCTCAGTGAGATAGCCGAACGCATTGCCCCACGCTTGCCGCTCCAACACAAACGCCCTGGCCGGCTTGGCCCGCGCAGCAATGTTTTCTTCTGCAATCCAACGAAAGTCCAGGCCGTAAAAATCGCGGTTGCCGATCTTGAGGCGCAAACGTTTGCCGCTCTGGCCGGCGCTGGTTGACGGCACGTCTTCCACTTCCCAGACCTCTCCCAAAATTTTGCTGCCGTCTTTCAGCGTAAATTCTTCCAGCGCTGCCGGCCAAAAAATGCCCAGTCCGTTTACCATGATGAGCACGAGCAGCGCGCCGATCATGAGAAAGCTGAGGCCCGTGGCTAACGTGGTGAGCCAGATGAGCGCGCTGCCGTTTTTGAAGAAGGTCCGCATGCAAAAGTTTCGTTATCAATGACGGTTAGTTCTTGCGCTGCTGAATGATTCGCTAGCTGGGGATGTTCTTCGCGCCTTTCAACTCTGTCATCCCGAGGGAAAACCTTTTCAGCATTGACATTGCTCTCTTGAGCTTGAGTTTCTTCCCAGTACTTAAAAAGATTCCTTCTGAATGACATTTCGGAACTCACGCCCTCTCATACTTTGTCCGCATGCGCTGACGAATCACTTCCGCAATCGTGTTCGCGATGAACGTCATGGTGAATAACAAGAGCGCGGAGAAGAACAATGTGCGGAACAGTGTGCCTCCGGCCGGCGCTTCGGGAATCTCTACGGCGATGTTGGCGGAGAGCGTGCGAAAGCCGTTGAAGAGATTCCAATCCAGCAGCGGCGTATTGCCCGTGGCCATGAGCACGACCATGGTTTCGCCGACGGCGCGGCCGAGGCCGATCATGGTCGCGGAAAAAATGCCGGGGCTTGCCGTGGGGAGCACGACGCGCAAAGCGGTTTGCCACGGCGTAGCGCCGAGCGCGAGCGAAGCGGCCACTAAACTTTTCGGAACGTTCGAGAGCGCGTCTTCGGAAACCGTGAAGATGATGGGAATCACGGCGAAGCCCATGACCAAACCCACAACAAAGGCATTGCGCTGATCATAACTCAAAGCGAAAGTATCGTGCAACCATTGCCGAAAATCACCCTGAAACAAGAGTTGTTCGAAGTTCGCGTTAATAGAAAAACAGAACGCGGCGAGCGCAATGACAAACGGGAGCAGCACGAAAACTTCAACGCCCGGTTTCAGCGGTTTCGTCCAGCGTTTCAACGGATATTGCCACAACATGCCGATGAGCAGAGTGGCGACGGGAACGAGTATGAACGTGGCGAGCAAACCTGGAATGAGCGGTTGCAAGCGCGGCGCGAGCCATAAGCCGGCAATGAATCCCAACACGACGCTCGGCAATGCCGCCATGATTTCCATCGCGGGTTTCACCAAGCCGCGCAGCTTTACGTGCATGAACTGCGAAACGTACAAAGCCGAGAGCACGCCCAGCGGCAGCGCAAAGAGCAGCGCGTAAAACGTGCCTTTCAGCGTTCCAAAGATGAGCGGGACCAAACTCAGTTTCGGCTCGAAGTCATCCGTGCCGCCGCTGGATTGCCAGACATACTCCGGCTTCGGGTAGCCTTCGTACCAAATTTTTCCTAAGAACGCCTTCCAACTCGCCTCCGGGTGCGGGTTATCGAGGTCGAGGTGGAGCAAATTATTTTTTGCATCGAGCAGCAAAGCCCCGTCGCCTTTGGGCGCGAGTGCGAGCGCGGTGATGGGCGCTTCGAATAAACGCGCTTGATACAGCGTGCGTTTATTCGTGGAATAGTGCAGCGTGGCTTCGCCCTGCGCGCTGCCCGTCAGGAAGGTGCGATTGCGTTGCGAAGCCGCAAAGCTCGTGACGGCGTTGGGCGGTGCGGATAGCGTATGGGCCTTGCGCAATCTCGGCGCGCCCGGGCCGCTTTCATCGAATGCTTCGAACCACACGTTGATTTGGCCGCGCTCGTCGCAGGCCACGAGCGAGCGTTCGCCGATCAGAAAGCCCAATTGCGTGATGCCGTTGTCCGTGGCTTGGACTTGCTCGGCCAATTGCGGCGCGCCGGACTCTGTGAGTTTGTATTTGTGCAGCATGCCGTTCGCAAAGCCGACAAACAATGTTTGCATTGTTTGCTCCGCAAGCAGAGCCGTGGGTTGCGAGTGGAATCCTGAAAGTGTCTGCCGATTTTCCGTAACTTCGCCGCCGCCGAAAAGTGAAGCAGAGGTTGCGCGGCGATACAGCACGAGGCGTTGATCGACAGTGAGCGCGGCGGCGAAAAAGTTTTCGTCTGTCGAACCGGCGCAGGTTATGGCAGTGAGCGTCTGACCGGCGCTATCCAGTGTGACTTGCGCCGCGAGGCTGGCCGAAGGGTTGAACACACGCTGCGCTCCTTGAAAGGCCGCTTGATAATCGATCGTGCCGAAGAAGAGTTCGCCGTGATCGCTGCCCAGCGCGAAAGTTTTTTCTTCAGGCAGGAATTGCGCGCTGATTACTTGATGCCCGAACGGCAACGGCGCGCTGAAACTTTGCAGAGGCGAGAAGTCGGCAAGCCGATAGAATTGCACCTTCGCTGCGGCATTAATGACGAAACCGATTTGCCGATATTCTTCGCAACCCAGAGCCACAATGGCGCTCGCACTTGGCTCGAACCATTGATCGAGAGCGGCGCGGCCTTTGATTTTTACCTCGGCGGATTGCCACAGCGGCGCAATCGTAACCAAAAACAAAATCAACAATCCCAAAATGCTGATCATCACCGCAAGGCCGCCGGTCGTGACCACGAGCGCCGCGCAACGATCCAACAGTTTGCGGAAACGATTGCGGGGCTGCGTTACGAACGTAAGGTGTTGTTGCAAACTTTCGGTTGCGAGAGCCATGAGCGCTTTTGATTTGCCCTCGTGTTCGTGCGCCGCACGAGCACGAGAGCCGTGCGTTGCTATTCCAGCTTCTTCAACTCTTCTTGCACCACGTTGCCCGGCATCGGCATATAGCCGTCCTTCACGACGACTTGCTGGCCCTCCTGGCTCAAAATAAATTTGCAAAATTCTTTCACCAACGGATCGAGCGGCTGGTTCGGCGCGCGATTGATGTACACATACAAGAAGCGCGCGAGTGGATACTTGCCGCTCAACACGTTTTCCAAGTTTGCCGCGTGCGCGGCTTCGCCTTCTTTATTCGCGAGCGGCACGGCTTTCACGCCGGAGGTGATGTAGCCGATGCCCGAATAGCCGATGCCTAAGCGATCTTCGGTCACGCCTTGCACCACCGAAGCGGAGCCGGGTTGCTCTTTCACCGTGTCTTTATAATCGCCTTTATAGAGCGCGTGCTCTTTGAAGTAGCCATACGTGCCGGAAGCGGAATTGCGGCCATACAAGCTAATCGGTTGATTCGCCCACGCCCCCGTAAGCTGCAACTGTCCCCACGTGCTAATGTCTTGCACCGAGCCGCCGCGTCTGGTCTTGGAAAAAATCGCATCGACTTGCGGCAGGGCCAGGTTCGCGAGCGGGTTGTCTTTATTCACATACACCGCGAGCGCGTCAATCGCAGTGCGAATCGCGGTGGGCTTATAACCGAATTGCGCTTCGAATTTGTCGATCTCTTCTTGCTTCATCGCGCGCGACATCGGGCCGAATTGCGCCGTGCCCGCGATCAACGCCGGCGGCGCGGTGCTCGAACCTTTGCCTTCCACTTGCACTTTCACATTGGGATAAAATTTCGCAAACGCCTCGGCCCACAGAGTCATCAAGTTGTTCATCGTATCCGAGCCGATGCTGCTCACGGAGCCGGAGACGCCGCTGGTCTTCTTATACTTTGCAATCGCCGCATCGACTTTGACCGCTTCTTGCGCATAGCTCAAAGTCGAGAACGCCACGAGCAAGCTCGACAATGTCCAGCGCAATACTGTTTTGAGGTTGTTCATGAAATGCTCCTTGGGGTTGAAGTGCAATGCTTGGAATCGACATGGCCCGCGTCCATATGAAACGCCGAATGTCGCGCTTTTGGTTATGGAAGAATACGATGCGAACATTAAGCATGTGTTAAGGCGAAATTATGGTTCAGTTAAAAGGCGGTTGGAGATATGGAAGAAAAAATTTTTGCCGCGAAGACCCCAAAGGCGCGAAGAGGGCAACGATTCTTTCTTTGTGCTCTTCGCGCCTTTGCGGTAAAAGTTTTTTGTGTTGCGGAAAATCCGTGTTGGGCGGGAATGAAGCGAGAGCGAGGTACACTATACTGCTTCAGGGTTGATTTGTAAAGCCTTTCTATGAAATGTCATTCTGGAAGAACCTTCCCTAGTGCTCGTACCAGCTCTTATTTCTTAAATGTGTGCTCAACGCGAGGGAAGTTTCTTCCAGAATGACAACTTGGGAGACGTTACAAATCCATCTTCTACTGTCATCTTGGAAGAATCTTTTTGCGTGCTGGAGATGCTTTCGCGTGCTTAAAAAGATTCTTCCTGAATGACAGATAAATAAGGATGCGAAGTGTAATCTGTTTTGTCCTTAAAAAACGAAGTTGGCCTGTGAACGAATTTGAAAAACGTCTTGGGTACCTTCGCCACCGGGCATCTCGAACTCCGCATTGAATTGCAGGCGTGTTTGCTTGCCGAAATAAAATGCCGGACCGAAGCGGAAGTATTTCGTTTCGCTGTTCGTGAGATCCGAGTTCGGATCGACCAACGTGAAGCCGGCGGCCAATTCGAAGGCATCGAGTCCGCCGAGGCTCGCTTTCGCGGCGCTCATTTGCGTGAGCCAGCGGCCGGTCACATCGAAAAGAGTGAAGCTCTGATCGTCGACCGCCGCGGCGCCGAAAACTTCTTTGCTGATTTTCCCGAGCACCATTCCGCCTTCAATATCGATCTGGCTCTTCGCTCCGGTGGTGAAGTACGCGCCAAAGTCAGGCGTGATGGAGGTGATCGTTCCGGTGTTATCCGTGGTCGAAGTCGGAGTCGAAACTTTTATGCCGACATTGTTCACGGCGCCGGAAAGGCCGAGCTGAAAAGTTTTGCTTGCGATCCAGTTGAAGCGGCCGGTGAGCAGCTTGCCGTTGTTCGTGAAGTTGGCGTTCGTGGGAAAGTTGCCTTTGTTTTGCCCCGCATCTTCGCGGCCGCCTTCGCCGGCGCCGTTGGAGAGATTGAAAACGAACTGCAAGCCCTCTTTCGGCGCGCGCCCAAACTCGACGCCGATGTGTCGCGCGGAAAGATTGTTATTCACCAGAAAATCCGCGGCTGCGCTGCGCTCCACGAGCAGCAATCGAGTTGAGCTGCGCAGCTCTTCTCGCCAAACCGGAACTTTGAACTGGCCGAAGCGGAAATAAAGCTCGCGTGCCAGCTTGATCTTGCCCTCCGCATCTTTCAGCCGGGGACTGTTGTCGCGCACTTCGATTTGGAAACTGGTTTCAACATAGTCGGTGAGCTTGCCTTTTGCGACGAACCGACCACGGCGAATGCGAAAGCCCTGATTGGTTCTGCCGGCGTCGCCTGTGATGTCCGTGTTGTAAAGATGTTGCAGTTGGATGTTACCGGAAAGGTCCCAACTTTTGGAATTGGTGGTTTTGACTTCTTGCGCAAACGCTTGCGCCGTGAGGACCAGCGCCGCTGCCGCTCCGAAAAGAACGCGTAATGCTGCCTTCATGTTTCCTCCACTCGTAAGGGATCGAGGCGAGCCAACAGTGCGTTTGCTCCCACGCAACAGTGGCCGTTAATTTTGCGTGAAAAAGTAGAGCCTGAACTTTATTGAACTATGAATTTTGTATTAAGAGTGTGTTAAGAAATCAAGCCGCAATTTACACGAGCGGGCTTTCGCTCATCTTCTTCAACCGAAAGCTGAACGTCGAGCCTTTGCCGACTTGACTTCTCACATGCACTTGGCCGTCGTGCGCTTCGAGGATGTGTTTGACGATGGCCAAGCCCAAGCCGGTTCCGCCCACCGCGCGCGAGCGCTCTTTATCCACGCGATAAAACCGCTCGAAGATTCTGCCGAGGTGCTCTTCCGGAATGCCGCGCCCGGTATCGCTCACATAAATCTCCGCTTCCTCCACAAAATCTTTATAACCCACTTCGACTCTGCCGTTGGGACGGTTGTACTTGATCGCGTTCTCCACGAGATTGTTGAGCACTTGCGCCAAACGCTCGCGGTCGCCGAGCACATTCACCGGCGCATGCGAGGGCAATAGCTCCAACGTAACGCCGTTGTGTTGCGCCGTGGCTTGCAGCTCGCTCACTTGCTTGGCGAGCCACTCTTTCAGCTCGAAATAACGAATGCTCATTTTCATGTCGCCGGTTTCGATGCGCGAAATGTCGATGAGATCGGTGAGCAGATTGTTGAGCCGCTGCGTTTGGCGATACGCCTTTTCGATGAAAGATTTTTGCAGCTTTTCATCTTTCACCTTATCGTCCAACAGGGTTTCGAGATAACCCTGCACCGCAAAGATGGGCGTGCCCAGCTCGTGCGAGACGTTGCCGAGAAATTGGCTGCGCATGTTTTGCAGCTTGCGCATTTGCTTCACGTCGTCGCGCAGCTTGGCGAGCATATCGTTGAGCAACTCGGCAAGCTCGCCGATTTCATCCGCGGATTCCGGCTCGAAATAAGCTTCCATGTCGCCTTTTTTAACGGACTCCGCAACGCGCGCGAGCTTCCGCAACGGCGTGGTTAATTTTGATGAAGCCCAATAACTCACCAGCGCGATAAAGCCCAAAGCCGCGCCGCCGCCGCCGAAAATTTTCCAGCGGAGATCGCGCAGCACCGCTTCCACTTCTTCCAACGGCAAACCCAAACGCACGAAGGTTATGCCTTGCAACGCGCCTTGCTCCTGATAACGCGGGCCGACTTTTTTTGCGGCATAAAACAAACGCTTTTTGGTCGTCGCGCTCAAACGTTGATCGCCGCCCACACCGGCGTGCAAAGCTTGTTGTACTTCGGGGCGCGCCAAATGATTCTCCAGAAAACGCAACGAGTCCCGCGCGACCTGAGATTCGAAGACGACCACGCCGCGCGCGTCGATGAGCGTCAAGCGCGCGTGCGCGGCTCGGGCATAGCCGCGGAGCAAATCGTAATGCGAGGCTGCGTCCTTCTGCCCGAAAGCGGAGCGGGCGAGCAAATACTCGACTTCATCAAGTTGCGTTTGCAGTTGTTGGAAGAGCCGGCCTTCATAATATTTTTCCAATTGAAAGCTGGTGATGAGGCCGCCCGCAATCGTGACGATGAGCAACATGAGAAGATGGACGGAGATGAGGCGATGACGCAGAGAAAATTTCATTCTTCCGCTCGCAATCTATAACCCACGCCTTTGAGCGTTTCGATGAGGTGCAGGTTGTCTTCCCCGAGCTTCTCGCGAATCTTGCGGATGTGGACGTCGATCGTGCGGTCGATCACCACGACATTGTCGCCCCAAATTTCCGTCAACAAAGTATCGCGGGTCACCACCCGGCCGGGGCGTTTCGCCAGATAGAGCAAAAGCTCAAATTCTTTTTTGGTGAAAGGCACGGACTTGCCGGCAATCGTCACCGCGTAGTTGAGAGCATTGATCTCCACTTCACCGAAGCGCAGCGGCTGGTCGTTTTCTGGAACTGCCGGGTGCGTTTTGCGAAACACGGCTTTGACGCGCGCCAAGAGCTTGCGCATGCTGATGGGTTTCACCACGTAATCCTCCGCGCCCAATTCCAAGCCCACCACTTCATCAATCTCGCTCGATTTGGCCGTGAGAAAGATCACCGGAATTTTTTGCGTAAGCGGCGATTGCCGCAGCTCGCGCATCACCTCCCAGCCGTCTTTGCCGGGCAACATGACGTCGAGAATGATCAAGTCCGGATGATTCTTTGCGAGCTCGAGTGCTTGCAAGCCGTCGCTCGCCGTGACGGTTTCATAGCCCTCGTTTTCCAAATTGAAGCGGAGCAGGTCGAGAATGTCCTGCTCGTCGTCGACGATTAAAATGCGTTTTGCCATGGTTGTCCTTTC
>Ga0247727_10006820_pt1 | contig 22181 bp, 17 predicted proteins | sample WisWelCaveWW1625_FD_202498 | JGI IMG/M metagenome (GOLD analysis project Ga0247727, IMG submission 202498) | Biofilm microbial communities from Wishing Well Cave, Virginia, United States - WW16-25 | ecosystem: Environmental > Aquatic > Deep subsurface > Groundwater > Cave microbial mat | place...
CCGCACCTCTCGCTCGACATCACCGACCCGTCGAGCCTCGAAGGTGAGGCGGACGCGATCAGCGACGCCGCAAGTGGTGCACTTTTCGATTACCGATCCTGGCGCAGTATTGGGCTGCGCGCGTCAACCCACCAGCCCGGTCTCGCGAAGACAGACGTCCGTAGTGTGCGAGTAAGCTGACGAAGGCCAGCCCCGAGGGGTTCAAACGCTTGACGCATAGTTCTAGGCACGTTTCCCTTCCTCTGGTCTCGACGACGCATGGGGCTTCGCGTCGGCGCGTCATCGAAGTTGATCCCGCCACCGATCATCGGTGGGACAGGTACGTCGAAGCACACCCCGGGCGAATCGTGTACCACCACTCGGGTTGGCTCGAAGCGCTCGCAGTTGAGCAGTCAACGCGTGCGATCGGCCTCGTCTGCGAAACGGACACCGGCGAGATCGTAGGCGTGATGCCCATGTGCGCGACCCGTGGCCTGCCGCTCCGTCGACGCGACCCTCTCGTCGGACGAAGGCTCGCGTCTCTCCCTCGGACGCCAATCGCGGGCCCACTCGGCTCAGATCGAGACGCCGTCGCTGCTCTTGTCAGCAGCGCCATCGAACGTGTACGACAGGAGTCGAGTTTGACTCTACAGATCAAGGTGCTTGGACCCGAGCTCGAGGGTATCGCCGCAGATCTTCGGGGCATCGCATGGCGACCGAATTATCGCGTCAAGCTGCCGGCCGATTCGTCAGTGATCCGATTCGGCGACTCGCGAACGCACGGTGCCATCATGCGCGCGATTCGCAAGGCCGAACGCTCAGGCGTCGTAGTGAGACGCGCCGAGTCCGAGGACGATCTCCGCTTGTGGTACCCGCTCTACTTGCGTGCGATGCGCGCTGGGGTCGTCCTACCCCGGCCTTATCGATTCTTCGAGCAACTCTGGAGAACGGTGGCGCTGCGTGAGATGGGCTATCTGCTGCTCGCTGAGATCCCGAACGGCGGCTCGACGACACTGATCGCCGGGTCGCTCTACCTGCAATTCGGAGGCACCGTCTTCTACGCATTCAACGGGCGTCGTGCCGAATATCTGGGCGCGCGACCGAACGAGGCGATCCACTGGCATGCCATCCAGCAGGCGTGTCGGGCCGGCTTGCAGTGGTATGACCTCGGCGAAGCCGACGAGGGCAGTTCTCTAGCCGCGTTCAAGGCGAAGTGGGCTACCCACCGCGAAATGCTCATGCGCTACTACTACCCTGCTCCCGAGGACGAAGGTAGTGCGTCGGGCCCGGGTTGGGCCAGGCAGCTTGCCAAGGGAGCCTGGAGACACCTCCCGCTTGGCCTCACGGCATTCGCCGGCACCAGGGCGTCCCGTTTCCTCTGACGTTGCTGCCTCCCGTCGGCGCCGATGCTCTCAACGCAGAAGACAGGAGATGGCGATCCCCGAGCCGTAGTTCGCCACGCTTTCTGACAGAACCCCGCTGTCACCGAGCGCGATCAAGGCAGCCGCACCGGCGGGCATTCCAACACGGCGGCGGCCCGCATCTGCGGGCCGCCGCCGTGCCAGGGGTATGCGTGGCTCTCTTACGCGCGCTCGCGCGCCTCGCGCCGGCGCAGGATGACGCCGAGCGCCAGGAGGAGCAGTCCCAGCGCAGCGGTTGCGCCGAGGCCGATCCCCGTGAACGGGAGCGTGTCGGAGGTCGGCGTCGGCGTCGGGCCCGACGACGTCGCGCCCTTGACCTGCACGACAGGCTCCGACTCGGTCGCGAACTCCTCGACGGACTCCTCGACGGTCTCCTCGTGCTCGTACTGGTTCTGCGCAGCCGACTGCGATGCCCGCGCCCGCTCCTTCTTCGCCGGCGCGACGATCTGCTTGACGGTGGTCGCGGTCTTCTCCGCGCCCGCCGCCGCATAGCCGACGCCCCCGAAGGAGGCGAACGTGCCGATCATGAACACGGTCAGGGCGCACGCGAACGCGGTGCGCGACCAGCGACGGACGCTCGGCGCGGACGCCGAGGCGACACGGTCGCCCAGCGCGGCCACGAGCTCGTCCCGCGGCTCCGGACGAGCACCGCGCAGCGCGCCCTCGACAGGATCACGCTGCGATCCCCAGAACTTTCTCACTCGAACCCTCCCTCTCTCACGACGCGCACGAAGCGCCGTCGCCCGGAAATGCTTTCTCGACTCCGAATACCGCCGATGGCCCGAAAACCTTACAGAGCCACCCGTACACGCCTGACACGCTGCTACCCTCACCCCACGTTCGCTCCGCCGATTCTGTCTGCGCGGGCCCGTATCGTGGGATCGTCGCGCGGGGACTGTCCTAACGAGCCGAAGTTCAGCACACTGAGAGCCGGATGACCCCAATCGAACTCACCCACCGCCAGCTCGGGCTGAGCGACTACCTTGCGGTGCTCAACCGCCGCAAGTGGGTCATCGTCCAGACCACGATCATCGTAGCGGTCGTCGCCTACGCCCTCTCCGCCAGACAGGACAAGGTCTTCCAGGCCGGCGCCGAGGTGCTTCTCAGCCGGCAAAACATCTCGAACATCATCACCGGAGTCTCGAACCCGGACGTGTACGTCGCACCCGAGCGATTCGCGGAGACGCAGGCGGGGCTCGCCCGCGCGCCCGATGTCGCAGAACGGGCGATCGCGGCGGCGAAGGTACCCGGCCGCAGCGCGGGCGGCCTGCTCGCGAGCTCGACCGTGAGGCCGAAGAGCAACGCCGACCTGCTTCGCTTCACCGTCGAGGACCCCGATCCCCTCATCGCGCCGAAGCTTGCGAACGCCTACGCGCAGGCCTTTACGACCTACAAGTCCGACCTCGACACGGCGCAGCTCACGAAGGCGCGGCTCGATCTCGAGCAGCGAATCTCCGAGCTGAGACGAGACAAGCAGACGGACACCGACCTGTACCGGGATCTCGTCGACAGCGCACAGCAGCTCCGCACAATGGAGCTCCTGCAGACGAAGAACCTCGTCGTCAAGCCCGCAACCGGCGCCTCGCAGGTGGCGCCGACCCCGAAACGGAACGCCGCCCTCGGCGCCTTCCTCGGTCTCCTGCTCGGACTCGGCATCGCCTTCCTCTGGGAGGCGCTCGACAAGCGCGTGCGCACGGAGGACGAGATCGAGCGGAGGCTCGGGCTGCCGCTACTGTCGCGGCTCCCGGAGCCGCCCCGGCGGCTGCAAAGCGAATCCCGGCTGGCGATGATCGACGACCCGCAGGATGTCCATGCGGAGGCGGTGCGGCGTCTACGCACCAACCTCGAGTTCGCCAACCTCGACCTCGGCGCGCGCGTGATCATGGTCACCAGCGCGATCGAGCGAGAGGGCAAGTCGACGACGATCGCGAACCTCGCCGTCGCCATGGCGCGCTCCGGGCGCAGCGTCACCCTGGTCGACCTCGATCTCCGCCAGCCGATCATCTCTCGCTTCTTCGGTATCGAAGGGCGGCCGGGCATCACGGACGTCGTGCTCGGGCGAGCCGAGCTCGAGGATGCGCTCATTCCCATCCGTCTCCCGGTGCCCGTCTCGATCGCCGCGACCGGCAACGGCACGGGCGGCGCGCTCGGGCGCCTGCGCGTCCTCACGACCGGCCCGCTGCCCGCCAACCCCGGCGAGTTCGTCGGCACCCAGTCGCTGGCGCGTGTGCTCGACCAGCTGCGTCACACGAGCGAGTTCGTGCTCGTCGACGCACCGCCCGTGCTCGCCGTCGGCGACGCGATGACGATGTCGGCCCGTGTCGACGGCGTGCTCGTCGTCACCCGGCTCGGCATGGTCGACCGTCGCACGCTCAGCGACCTCTCCCGCGAGCTCGAAGCGAGCCCCGCCCGTAAGCTCGGGTTCGTCGTCACAGGGGTCGACCTCAAGGGCGGCTACGGCTACGGGTACGGCTACGGCCACAAGGGCTCGCAGAAGAAGGCCGGCCGCCGCCGCGAGCCCGAGCTCGAGCAGCAGTCGGCGACGCTCCGGTAGGCACTCAAGGAGCGGCGGTGACGATGTCACACGACGCCGCGCCGACCCCGCCGGATCGCACGCAGGCGCACCTCGGCTACCCGTGGACGTCCGCGCTCCCCGCCGTGCTGGTTGCGGCCGGAGCCGTCGTCGGGCTCGCGGCCGCGCAAGGCGGCTACTTCCCGACCTCGTGGGGTTGGGCGTCCACAACACTGCTGTGGGTGATCGGCATCTGGCTGGTGTCGAGCGGGCGCACCCAGGCCGGCCGTCTCGACCTCGTCTTCGTTGCCCTGCTGGGCGTCTTCACCGCCTGGATCGCCGTCTCGATCGTCTGGTCGGCGGTTCCCGCGCAAACCGTGCTGGAACTCGAGCGTGCGCTCGTACCGCTGGCCGGAGTCACGGCCTTCCTCGTCTTCGCCCGGCTCGAGCAGGTGCCGGTGCTGACCGGCACGCTGCTCGCCTCGATCACGACCGTGTCCGCCTACGCGCTGGCGACGCGGCTGTTCCCCGACCGGCTGGGCGCGTTCGACTCGATCGCCGTCTACCGCCTGTCCGACCCCGTCGGGTACTGGAACGCACTCGGCATCTTCGCCGTCATCGGCCTGCTCGTCGCCGTGGGGATCGCCGCGGATGGGGCACGCGCCCGGACGCGCTCCGCGGCCGCGGCGTCCACGGTGATCCTCGCTCCGACGCTGTACTTCACGTTCAGCCGCGGCTCGTGGATCGCCCTCGGTATCGGCCTTGCGGCCTTGCTCGCCGTCAGCCCCCGCCGCCTTCACGCGCTGACGTTCAGCGCCGTTGCCGCCACCCCCGCCGCGCTCGCCGTCTGGCTCGCGTCGCAGTCGGACGCGCTCACCCACCAGGAAGCGGCGCTTGCGCCGGCGATCGAGGAGGGCCAACGGCTGGCGCTCGCGCTCCTCGTGCTCGCCGCCGTCGCCGCAGCCCTCGGCTCTGCCCTGTACGTCGCGGAACGCCGCGTATCGATCCCGCACGTCATGCGAATGGCGTCTACGGGCGTGCTCGTGCTCTGCCTCGCTGTCGGCGCCGCGGGCCTCGTCGCGCACTACGGGAGCCCCGTCTCCATGGCCGACAGGGCGTGGACGGCGTTCTCGGCGCCCCCACCGGTTCCCACCTCTGATCTCAACAGCCGGCTGTTCAACCTCTCCGGCAACGGTCGCGTCGACCTCTGGCGCGCCGGCGCCGACCTCGCCGGCGACCACACGGTGACCGGGCAAGGAGGCGGCACGTTCGAGCGGTACTGGCAGAGCCTCCCCGACGCGTCGCTCAAAGTGCGGGACGCCCATGGTCTCTTCATCGAGACCCTCGCCGAGCTCGGACCGGTGGGGCTGGCCCTCCTCGTCGCTGCGCTCTCCGTGCCGGTGGCGGCAGGGCTGATTGCGCGGCGCTCACGCTTCGCACCGTTCCTACTCGGCGCGTACGTCGCCTTCGTCGCGCACGCGTCGGTCGACTGGGACTGGGAGCTCTCCGGCATCGCTCTCACCGCGCTGCTCGCGGGCTCGCTGCTCGTCGTCTCGTCGCGCCGGGGGACAGTCGGCGTGCTTCCGGGAGGCTGGCGCGTCGCCGGTGTCGCTGCCGTCCTGGTGACGGGCACGATCGCGCTGGTCGGCCTGCTCGGCAACAGCGCGCTCGCGGGAGCGCGTGCCGCGGTCGACCAGCGCGATCTACGACGCGCCCTGGAGGAGAGCGACCGCGCGGAGGCGCTGATGCCGTGGTCGCCGTGGCCCTGGATCGCGCGCGGCGAGGCGCAGCTCGTGACAGGACTCCGCGAAGACGCGGCGGTGAGCTTTCGCGAGGCGATCGAGGTGGACGAAGGCGAGTGGCGGGGCTGGTACGGGCTCGCGCTGGCCACGGCCGGAGCCGAGCGGCGCGCTGCGCTGGCTCGAGCACGCGTTCTTTACCCGACGAGCCCTGCCGTCGCCAGAAGCATCGACCGGAACGCGACGTGAACTGCCAGAAAGGCCAGGAGACGCCCCGTGGGAAGCCCCGTACAGTGAGAAGCCCGTGAGAGCGCGCGACCCGCTGGCCAATCCGGAACCGCTCATCGAGCGCGTGTACGCGTACGTCGCCTACCGGATCGGCGGCGGAGCCGACGCAGAGGACGTGACGAGCATGGCGATCGAGCGTGCGCTTCGCTACCGCTCGAGCTACGACCCGAGGAAGGGCGAGCCGATCGCATGGCTCCTCGGTATCGCGCGATCGTGCATCGACGACCATCTCCGTATCCACGGGCGGAGCGTGCCCGCAGAGAACGTGGAGCCGGCCGGCGGCGGCGGAGTCGAGGAGGACACGATCCGCCGTCTCACCGTCGCCACGGCCGTGGCGACTCTCGACGAGCGAGAACGGGAGCTCGTCGCGCTCCGCTACGGAGCCGACCTGAGCACGCGCGAGATCGGGCGACTGCTCGGGATGAAGGCAAACGCCGTCGACGTTGCGCTCCACCGGTGCCGCGAGCGCTTGCGCGGCGAGCTCGAGCGGGCCGGCTACGGCGACGAAGCGCCGCGCATCCCCGTTCGAGGCACGGCAACCGAAGCCTCCGCGTGAAACAGGACGAGGCCGGCCGCCGCCGCGCGTGCGCAAGACCGGAATCCGCTTGCGCACCTCAGATCAAGCCTCCATCGGATGCTGGCCGGAGGTTGAGGCTCAGCCCTGGCCCGACGGGTATTGCCGGTGGGAAGCGTCGCGCGTACAGTGAGTCGGGTTCAAGGGGAGCCTCGGGGGTCAACTCCGGGCGAAGGAGGCAAGGGGGAGCGTGAGTGTGAGTCGGCAAGGGTCGACGTCCGATCGGGACGTGCGCGAATGAGCACGTCGGAACGGCTGCCGGCAGAGGCAGGACGTGTTTCGCGCGACGCGCCGGCGCGGCGGCTCGCGAACGTCCGAAGCCGCCGCGGACCGCTCGTCCGGCGCGCCCTCGTCACGGCCGACGTCGTCGCCTTGCTGGTCGCCTTCACGGTCGCCAAAATCGTCTCCACCGACTCCCGCGACCTCGCCGACCAGCTGCTCGGCCTGATCCTGCTGCTCCCGGTCTGGCTCCTCGGAGCGAAGCTCTACGGCCTCTATGACCGCCACGAGCACCGTGCCGACCACTCGACGGTCGAAGAGGTGACCGCGATCGTCCAGTTCGTCACCATCTTCACCTGGATCGGCCTGGTAGCAGCATGGGTCATCGATCTCGAGTGGACGCTGCCGCCCGTGATCGCCTTCTGGGCCGCGGGCGTCGTCTCCCTCGTGGCCGGCCGCGGCGCCGCGCGCGCCGTCGTCCGGCGCAGGCCGGCGTTCATCCAGAACGCGGTCATCGTCGGCGCGGGCGACGTCGGACAGCTCGTGGGGCGAAAGCTCGTGCACCATCCGGAGCTCGGCATCCGGCTCGTAGGGTTCGTCGACTCCGATCCGAAGTCGATGCGCATAGACCTGGACGGCGTGCCCCTACTCGGCGAGCCATCCGACATCGTCGAGCTCGTCCGAAGCCACGAGGTGCACCGTGTGGTCGTGGCGTTCTCGAACGACCGCCACGACCAGATGCTCGACCTCGTCCGAGCGCTGCGCGGGCTCGACGTTCAGATCGACGTCGTCCCCCGCCTCTTCGAGGCTGTCGGCCCCGCTGTGGGCATGCACGCCGTCGAAGGCCTGCCGCTCGTCGGGCTCCCGCCGGTACGGATCTCGCGCACGGGACGGCTGGCGAAGCGCGTCCTCGACGTCGTGCTCGCGTCACTTACGCTCGTCATCCTGAGCCCGCTGTTCCTGTGGATCGCCTGGCGCATCCGCCGCGACTCCCGCGGGCCGGCGTTCTTCCGTCAGACGCGGCTCGGCGAGCAGATGCGGCCGTTCACGCTGCTCAAGTTCCGCACGATGCGCGTGGCGACGGACGAAGGCCCGCACCGCGAGTACATCGCACAGATCATGGATCCCGGCGTCGCGCCTACCCACACCCACCTGTACAAGCTCGACCGGCCGGATGCGGTGACGAAGGTCGGCGGTTGGTTGCGTCGAACGAGCCTGGACGAGCTACCGCAGCTCTTCAACGTCCTGCGCGGCGAGATGTCACTCGTCGGGCCGCGCCCGTGCATCGACTACGAGACCGATGTGTTCGAGCCCCATCACTTCGACCGCTTCCTCGTCCCGGCCGGCATGACCGGTCTGTGGCAGGTTGCGGCGCGGGCGAACTCGACGTTCCGCGAGGCTCTCGACCTCGACGCCGCCTACGCGCGGAACTGGTCGCTGGGGCTCGACCTGCGGCTGCTGGCACGAACGCCGTTCGTTGTAATCCGCGGCAGGAGGGGAACCTCATGAGACGTCCTGTGTCAACGTCGCGACTCGCGTGCACCATCGGCGCCGGCCGCGTCAGCGGCCGCTTTAGGGGTTGTCGCGATCGCGGATCTGCTTCCGCAGATTCGAGATCTGCGGGGCCGGCATGAGCGCTGGGCTGTCAACCCCGCCATGCACGTCCATTGTCGGCGCCGGCCGCGACAGCGGCCGCTTCAGGGATTGTCGCGAGCCCGGATCTGCCTTCGCAGATCCGAGATCTGCGGGGCTGGCGTGAGCCCTGAACGTCGTCTCCGGGTCGGCATCGTCGGTCTCGGCTACTGGGGCCCGAACGTCGCCCGCAACGTCGTCAACGGCGCCCGGACGGAGCTCTCCTGGGCATGCGACCTGCGCAGCGAGCTCCTCGACGCGTTCGAGGAGCGCTTCCCGGGCACGAAGACGACGACGCGGTACGAGGAGATGCTCGCCGACCCGCAGCTCGAGGCGGTTGCGATCGCGACGCCGGTCTCATCGCACTACCGGATCGCGGTGGCCGCGATCGAGGCGGGGAAGCACGTGTTCGTCGAGAAGCCGCTCACAGCGTCCTCGGACGAGGCGCGCGACCTGATCGCCCGCGCCGAGCGGAAGGGAGTCGTGCTCATGCCGGGGCACACGTTCCTGTACAGCCCGCCGGTGCTGAAGATCAAGGAGCTGATCGACGAGGGCGCGCTCGGGGACATCTACTTCATCTCGATGAGCCGAGTCAACCTCGGCCTGCACCAGCCGGACGTGAGCGTCGTCTGGGACCTGGGGCCGCACGACTTCTCCATCCTCCGCTTCTGGCTGGGGACGCGTCCGTCGGAGGTCAGCGCGCTGACACGGGCCTGCGTCCTGCCGGACACGCCCGACGTCGCCTTCATCAACGCGCGATACGAGACCGGCACGATCGCCCACCTCGAGCTCTCCTGGCTGTCGCCGAGCAAGCTGCGGCGCACGGCGATCGTGGGCTCGGAGAAGATGGTCGTCTACGACGACACGAGCAACGAGCCGGTGCGCATCTTCGACTCCGGCGCGTCCCTTCCCGATCCAGAGACGTACGGCGAGTACCGGCTCTCGTACCGCACGGGAGACATCGTCTCGCCCAAGATCGAGGCCACGGAGCCGCTCACTCTCGAGCTGCTCGACTTCTGCGCCGCCGTCCTCGACGGCTCGCCGCTGCGGTCGACGCCGGCCATCGGCCTCGATGTCGTGCAGACGATCGAGGCGGTTGAGCGCTCGCTGGCGGCAGGCGGGATGCCCACTCCGGTCGACGACACGACAGCGAACCTGGCCGGCGACCTGGTGGCGCGTGCCGCTCACGTTTCCATCCCCGAGCAGCAGAACGGCGACGTTCCCGCTCCCGGCACTCATGCCAAGACGTCGTCCGTCGGCACGGCCGTGCTCGGAGCCGGCCCGGCCGGCCTGACGGCCGCGTACGTGCTCGCCAGCCGCGGGCAGCCGGCTGCCGTGTTCGAGGCGGACGTGCAGGTCGGGGGCATCTCGAAGACCGTCGAGGTGGACGGATACCGGTTCGACCTCGGTGGGCACCGGTTCTTCACCAAGCTGGCGCCGGTCAGCAGAATGTGGGAGGAGGTGCTGGGAGAGGAGCTCATCACCCGTCCGCGCCTGTCGCGGATCTTCTACGACGGCAAGTACTTCGCCTACCCGCTCACCGCGCGGGACGTCGTCGGCCGGCTCGGTGTCTGGGAGTCGACGCGGTGCGCGCTGTCGTACCTGTGGGCGCAGCGTCACCGCGGCCGGGACGCCGACACGTTCGAGGAGTGGGTCACGCAGCGCTTTGGCCGGCGCCTCTACGACGCGTTCTTCCGGACCTACACCGAGAAGGTGTGGGGCATCCCCGGCTCGGAGATCCGATCGCTGTGGGCGGCGCAGCGCATCAAGAACTTCTCCCTCTTCTACGCCATGCTCACCGTGCTGCGGCTGAAGCCGGGGAACGTGACGACGCTGATCGAGGAGTTCCGCTACCCGCGCCTCGGCCCCGGCCAGATGTGGGAGGAGGTCGCCCGGCACGTCGAGGAGAACGACGTCCCCGTGCATCTCCGCCACCGTGTCACCTCGGTCGGCCACCGTGACGGTCGCGTGGAGCACGTCGTTGTCGAGACCTGCGACGGCGAGCGCCGCCTCCAGGTCGACTCCGTGCTGTCGAGCATGGCACTCGCCGACCTGGTGCAGATGATCGAGCCGGCGCCTCCCGCGAACGTGCTCGACGCCGCCTGCGGCCTCCGCTACCGCGACTTCTGCCTCGTGGCGCTGATGACGACCGAGGAAGAGCCCTTCCCCGACAACTGGATCTACCTGCACGACCCGGCGACGAGGGCAGGCCGCGTGCAGAACTACGGCGCCTGGAGCGACGGGCTGGTCAAGCCGGGGACGACCTGCCTCGGGGTCGAATACTTCTGCTTCGAGGGCGACGACATGTGGGAGATGCCCGAAGAAGACGCGATCGAGCTCGCGAAGAGCGAGCTGGCGCGGATCGGGCTGATCGACCCCGACCAGGTGTTCTCCGGCGCCAAGGTGCACGTGCGCAAGGCTTACCCGATGTACGACGCGCATTACGAGGAGAACCTGGAGATCGTGCGCGGCTACCTCGCCGGGTTCTCGAATCTCCGCACGTGCGGGCGCAACGGCCTCCATCGCTACAACAACCAGGATCACTCGATGTGGACGGCCGTGCTCGCGACGCTGAACCTCGTGGACGGGACGAACTACAACGTGTGGGACGTGAACATGGAGGCCGAGTACCACGAGGAGGGCGAGGCGGTCGAGGGCGCGCTCGACTCCCACCACGGCGCCATCGGCCCGGCGCTGCCACACACCGAACCGGGGCGCCCCAAGCGCGCGCTCACGGGCCGGTGAGCCGCGACGGCGAGCGCAACGACGGCGTCGAGCTCCTACGCCGCGTACCGGTAGAGCGCCGCACCGATACCGCGGGCGACGAAGCTGGGCGAGTGGCGGATGACCGCTCGCACCGCCGCGGGCGGACCGCTGTGCGCACGTGCCCGCCCCAGTACCGCCGTCTCGAGCGGCTCTTCGACAGCGCCCCAGCCGGCCTTGAACCGCCGCAACCCGCTGTCGCCTCTGTCCGAACGCCCGAAGTGGAAGATCCGGTCGCCGGCCAGGCACGCCTGCTCGATCGCGGCCGCAAACAGGAGGTTGTTCGGCCGCAGCTGCCAGGTGGCAGGGTCGGAGGCACCGTACTTGTAGATCACTGTGCCGTTCCACCGCAGGAGGACCGCGGCCGCCGCCGGACTGCCGCGGTGCTCGACGACGAGCAGGCGGCCGAGCCCCGCCTCGAGCACGTCGCGCCAGAGGTTCACGAAGAAGCGCCGGGGTTGCGGCGGGAGTCCGAGGTGGCGACGCCTCAGCACCTGCAGGCGATAGAAGACTTCGACGAGATCCTGCTCGTGGTCGCCGACGCGTACGCTCAGCTGATGGTTTCGTGCCGCCCGGACGTTGCGGCGCGCGGTGGGGCTCCACCTTCGCTCGACCGTGGCAGGGTCCGGATCCAGCGCCAGCACGTGGACGACTCGGTCTGTGCCGTCGGAGGCGCAGCCGGCGAGCGGCCCCGACAGCTCGATCAAGTCGACGCCGGCATCGATCCGCGCAGCGTCGAGCGCCTGCGCGAGCGCCTCCTCGTCGTCGGGATCGACGAGCGGCGGGCAGACGTCGGTGAACGGCAGCGACACCCAGCGGCGCGGCCCGAAGGGACGACGCACCTCGATCAGCGGCACGCCCGCGGTCGGCGCCCCATCCGCGCCGACGCGTGCCAGCACGAACGCCGGGAGCCCGTACGTCCGCGAGATGGTCGATGCCCAAGCCGGGTGATGGAACGGAAGCGTGTCAGGGTGTGTGGCTACGAACGCCGCCCACGCCGGGCTGTCGATTGGAAGCCGCATGAGCATGGGCCTGTACCGAGCTTAGTCAGGAGCCGCTGATAGTGCTGCGTGTCGTGGTCGTCGCCCAGGAGTCAGCCGGAATCCAGACGGTTCGCCTGGTGGCCGGCTCCGGTCACCGGCTGGTCTACGTGCTCACGGACCCGGCCCGCGAACCTGCGCCGGCGGCGTCGGTGGCGTCGGTCGCGCGGAAGCTCGGAGTCGACGTCCTCGACCCCGCTCTCGTTCGCGACGCCGACTTCGCGACGACGCTCGAGGAGCAGCGTGTCGACGTGCTGCTCAACGTCCACTCCCTCGACGTGGCGTGCGCCGACGTCGTCGCCGCACCGCTGATCGGCGGCTTCAACCTGCACCCCGGCCCTCTTCCCGGCTACCCCGGGCTCAACGCGCCAAGCTGGGCGATCAGCCGCGGCGAGACACAGCACGGCAGTTCCTTACACTGGATGACAGCTGACGTCGACGCGGGCCCGATCGCCTACGCGGCGACGTTCCCCGTCGGCGAGCGGGATACCGGCCTCACGCTCACAACCCGCTGCGTCCGTGCTGGCCTGCCCCTGCTCGGACTCCTGCTCGGCGAGGCGGCGCGCGGTGGGCGCGCGAGCGTGCCGGCGGAGCCGCAGCGGGGGGAGCCCCTCGTCCACGGCAATGGCCCGCCGCACGGCGGCGCTGTGCCGTGGGAGTTGCCGGCCGACAGCCTCGCGGCCTTCGTCCGCGCCTGCGACTTCCTTCCCTTCCGCTCGCCCTGGGACCATCCGCGTACCTCGCTCGACGGCGTCGAGATCGAGCTACTGAAGGCCGAGGCGGCGGAGGGAGCGGGCGCCGGCCCGCCCGGGCTCGTCGTCGGCACGGACGGCGACGCCGCGTTTGTCGCCACCGGCGCGGGGGTGCTCGGAGTGAGCCGGATCCGGAGGGAAGGCGAGGTCGCAGCCGCGTCGGCGCTGCTCCGGCCCGGCGCGCGGTTGGAGCGGTTGATGTGATGCTGCGGCCGCGTAAGGTATGAGCGGGGGAAGGGGATGAAGACCGTGTCGTCCATCACGCTCTATTCGACGTGCCCGCAATCGAAAGACGCCCAACAGGGCGAGTATGCGGCGCTCGTGAGGGAGATCGCTCGCTGGAGCGAGGCTGCCGGCTGCCACGGCATGCTCGTGTACACGGACAACGGCATCGCCGACCCGTGGCTCGTTGCGCAACACGCGATTGAGGGCACCACGTCCCTACGCCCGCTCGTGGCGGTGCAGCCGGCGTACATGCACCCGTACACGGCGGCGAAGATGATCGCGACGCTCGCCTACCTGCACGGTCGCACGGTCGATCTCAACCTGCTCGCAGGGGGCTTCAGCAACGACCTCGCGGCCCTGGGAGAGCAGGCGGAGCACGACGACCGCTACGCGCGCACGGTCGAGTACGGCACCATCGTGCGCCGGCTCGTGGAGGGCACGGAACCGGTCACCTTCGAGGGGCGCTTCTACCAGGTCGAGTCGTTGCGCCTCACCCCTCCGGTCGAGCCCTCGCTGCACCCGCAGCTGCTCGTGTCGGGCTCGTCTCCGGCAGGTGTCGACGCGGCTCGTGCCCTCGGTGCGGTGGCGGTCAAGTACCCGCTCCCGCCCGGCGAGGAGTACCCCACGGCAGACGTCGACGTGTTGCGCGGGATCAGGGTCGGAATCATCGCGCGGGAGGAAGCAAGTGAGGCGTGGGCTGTGGCGCGCGAGCGGTTCCCGGAGGATCGACGTGGGCAGCTTGCGCACAGCCTCGCGATGAAGGTGAGCGACTCGCACTGGCACCGGTCGTTGTCGCAGAAGGACGAGCCGGAGGACGAGGAATCACAGGTCTACTGGCTACGACCGTTCAAGAACTACAGCACCTTCTGCCCCTACTTCGTCGGCTCGTACGACGACGTCGCAGCCGAGATCGCGCAGTACATAAACCTCGGCTTTCGCACCTTCATCACCGACATCCCGCGCGAGCCGGACGATCTTGACCATGCTTGCATCGTGCTCGGGCGGGCGGCCGCCGCCAGCCGGGCATGATGATGCCGCTGCACGAGCGCGTCGTCGCGGCTGCAGACAAGCGGCCCGGCGCGACCGCTGTCGCGTTCCGAGACCAGTCCTGGACATATGAGGAGCTCGTCAGCCGAGAGTCCCGGCTTGCGCGGGCCATGCACGACGCGGGCTGCCGCAAGGGGGACCGCGTATGCCTCCTGCTGCCGAAGCAGCCGGAGGCGGTCGCGGCCATGCTCGCAGCCCTCCGGCTGGGCTGCGTCTACGTTCCGGTCGATCTGGCGAGCCCGGTGGCGCGGGCCGCCCGGATCGTCGAGACAGCCGATCCTCGACTCGTCCTCGTCGGCCCGGACGGGGCAGATCTCCTCCGGGGCGTGCTGGAGAGCGGTGTGCTGAGCCCGTCCGTTCACATCGGTGCGGTCGACGACGAGGCCGTCACCGACCCGGGCCGCGCACCGGCCTTCACGGGGCGCGACGTCATGCTCGCCGACCCGATCGACGCAGTGTCCGTCGCGGTCGACGACCCGGCGCACATCCTCTTCACCTCCGGCTCGACCGGCGAGCCGAAAGGCGTCGTGGTCACGCACGGGAACGCCGGCTCGTTCCTCGACTGGGCGGTGCCCACGTTCGGGATCGGCCCGGACGACCGGCTGTCGGGGCACCCTCCCCTCCACTTCGACCTCTCCACGTTCGACATCTTCGGTGCGCTCTCCACTGGGGCAGAGCTTCATCTGGTCGACCCGCAGCTCAACGTCTCCGCACGGGCGCTGCAGCGCTTCATCGGCGATGCTCAGCTGACACAGTGGTTCTCGGTACCCACCACGATGGCGTTCATGGCACGGTTCGACGCGGTCCCCGAGGGCGGCTGGCCGACCCTACGACGTGTCCTCGCCTGCGGCGAAGTGTTGCCGACGCCGGTGCTCGCACACTGGATGCGGCGACTCCCACACGTCACCTTCACGAACCTGTACGGCCCTACGGAAGCGACGATCGCGAGCAGCTTCTTCATGGTGCCCGCAGTCCCCGAGGACGAGACGGCACCGGTCCCGATCGGGACGGCGTGCCCCGGCGAGCGGCTGCTGGTACTGGACGAAGAACTACTTCCGGTAGCGAGCGGCGAGACCGGCGACCTGTACATCGGCGGCACCGGCCTCAGCCCCGGGTACTGGCGCGACGAGGCCAAGACACGTGATGCGTTCGTCCGCGATCCGAGCGTCCCGGGCGAGCGGCTCTACCGCACCGGCGACCTCGCCCGGGTCGACGAGGACGGCGTCTTGTACTTCCTCGGCCGGGTCGACGCGCAGATCAAGAGCCGCGGCTACCGCATCGAGCTCGGCGAGGTCGAGGCCGCTGTGAACGCGATCGACTGGATCGCGGAGGCCGCCGTCGTCGGGGTCCCGAGCGACGGCTTCGAAGGCACCCGTATCGCCTGCGCCTACGTCATTGCCGACGGTGCCGCGGTCGCACCGGCCGCGCTCCGCGCGCGGCTCTCCACCGTCCTGCCCGCGTACATGCTGCCGCTGCGCTGGCTCGCGCTCGACGAGCTGCCGAGGAACGCGAACGGAAAGATCGACCGCGTGGTGCTGGGAGACCTCCTCGCGGAGCCGGCAGGGCAGGCGGTACAGGTGCGGTGAAGCCCGACGTCGACCGACTGCAGCAACTCTTTCCCGCGGTGCTGAACGTCGCGCCGCCCGAGCCGACTGCCGACCTCGTCGAGGGCGGCATCCTCGACTCGCTTGGCCTCGTCGAGCTGCTGGCTGCGATCGAGGTGGAGTTCGGCATCCAGATCCCGCTCGACGAGATCGAGATCGACCGCATTCGCACGCTCGAGCGCCTCGCCGAGCTCGTCGCGGACAGCGCCGCGGTCGAGGCCACCGACGCCGCGTGACGACGATCCGTCCCCTCGAGCGCGCGGACCTACCCGAGGTAGCGCGGCTGTACGTGCTCGTCACGCGCGACGGGTCGGCGACGCCGGACCCGGAAGTGGAGAGCTTCTTCGGCCGGACGCTGCTCGACCAGCCGTGGATCGACCCGGCGTTGCCGTCGCTTGTCGCGGTCGACGGCGACAAGATCGTCGGCTTCATCGGCTCGAACGTCCGGCGCATGACCTTCGACGGGCGCCCCGTGCGGATGGTCTGCAGCGCGCATCTCGTGTCGCACCCCCGCGTTCGCAACCGGGCGGTCGGGGCAAAGCTGATGAAGGCGCTGCTCGACGGCCCGCAGGACCTGACGATCACCGACGGCGCCACGGACACCGTGCGCCGCATGTGGGAGGCGTTCGGCGGCCACGTCGTGCACCTCGGCGCGCTCTCCTTCGTGCGCCTCTTCCGGCCGTGGTCGCTCGGCACCGACCTCCTGCTCGAGCGCAGGATCTCCGAACGCCTGCGCCCACCCGTGCGCGGTCTGTCACGCGGCCTCGACCGCGTCACAGAGCTGGCAGCCGCGCGGCGCCTGCGGCCCGAGCGGCCGAGCGTGGCCTCCGAGCCGCTGACCCCTGCCCTTCTCGTCGAGCACGCCGAGTCCGTGGCGGGACCCGCACGGCTCCGCACCGCGTACGACGCCGGATACGTCGCCTGGCTGTTCGACGAACTACGCCGCGTCGAGGTGCGCGGCACGGTATGGGCCCACGGCGTCCCACGCGGGCCCCTGTGGGCGGAGCTCGTCTCGAGCGACGGGCGGGTGGTCGGTTGGTACGTCTGCCACCTGCGCCGCGGAGGCTTCTGCCGCGTGCTCCAGTTCGCCAGCACCGCCCGCGGTGCCGAGACCGTTTTCGCGCAACTCTCGTTCCGGGCCTGGGAGCTTCACGCCGCGGCTCTCTCGGGTCGTCTCGAGCCGCGTCTGGTCGCACCTGTCACAGCCGCCCGCTGCCTGATCCGGCCGAGCGGCGGACGCCTGCTCGTCCATGCGCGGGACGCAGAGATGGCGGGCGCCGTACGGGCGGGCGACGCGTTCCTGACGCAAATGGACGGGGAATGGTGGTAAGGCAAGCCGTTCGCGTCCACAGAGGCGGGCTGAGCCGACTGCTTGCCCCCGACGACGACGGGGGGCCGATGGCCGACGAGTCGACGGATCGGCAGGGCGCCACACTCATGCGGATGGGTGACTGGCGCGTGTTTGCGTCGGCGGTCGCGGTCGACGGACCCGGGCGCCGCCAGGTGGCCGAGTTCATGCTCCCTGACGGGACCGCGCTTCCACTCGTCGAGGACGACAACGGTGTCCCCCGGCCGCCGTTCTCGCTCGAGGAGGCGTACGGGAACTACCTCACCGAGGCGTGGACGGCAGCGAGCACGAACCGCCGTCTGTCCTCGGATCAGCTCCAGTTCTTCTACCGGTACAGGCGGTTCGTCCCGCGGGGCGTCCAGCTGCGGGCGCGCCGGAGGATGATCCGTTGGCAGGGCGCACCGGAGTTCCCGGCCTGGCCGCTCGACGATGGCGTCAACCGCCTCCTGCGTCTCGACGCCGCACGCCGGCTCGCAGCGAGCGGCGAGCGCGAGCTTGCCTTCCGCTGGTTCTGGCCCCGCCCCTACCGAGCAGCGATCGTCCTCAGCCACGACGTCGAGAGCGTCGAAGGGATCCGCCGCGCGGTCGAGCTTGCCGACCTCGAGGAGGGGCTCGGGTTTCGCTCCGCGTTCAACTTCGGCGCCTGGTACGAGATCGATCCGGGCGTGCTCCGCGAGCTCACCTCGCGTGGGTTCGAGATCGGGATGCACGGCATCGCCCACGACCGCTCGCTCTTCTCCTCCCGGGGCGAGTTCGAGCGGCAGCTGCCGCTGCTGCGCGAGCTGGCGTCGCGCCTCGGCGCCGTCGGCTTCCGCTCGCCCGCCACCCATCGCGTGTTCGACTGGCTCGCCGAGCTGCCGGTCGAGTACGACTGCACGATCCCCCACTCCGACCCGTACGAGCCGCAGCCGGGCGGGTGCTGCAGCCTGTGGCCCTTCTTCGTCGGCGACGTTGTAGAGCTGCCGTACACGCTGCCGCAGGACCACACCTTGCTCACGCTTCTTCGCCACCGCTCGGCGGCCCTGTGGATCGACACGGCGAGGGCAATCGAGGATCGATTCGGCCTCGTGCAGTGCCTCACGCACCCCGATCCCGGCTACCTGGGCGACGCGAACAAGCGGGGGATCTACGAGGAGTTCCTGCGCGCGATGGCCGAGCGGGAGCACGTGTGGCGCGCGCTCCCCCGCGAGGTGGCCGCGTGGTGGCGGCACCGGGACGCAGGGGATCCCGACCTCGCCTACGGTCGGGTCGAGGCCGGGCCGTCCACGGTCGAGGCTTCCCTCACGCCGCCGGCGCCGCCGTCACCGGCATGACGTCGAGCTCGCCGTGGGCGAGCAGGTCGCCGAACCGGGGCGCGGTCTTCCCGTCGAAGCCGGCGTAGACGAACCAGAGGTACCGGCCAGGGGCGAGCGTCCTTGCCGCGAGCGCGCCGCCGGCGGGGACGACCAGGCGATTCGCGCGCGGCCACACATCGAGCACCCGTGCGCCGTCCCGCCACAGGACGACGTCGTAGAAGTCGGCTCCGGCCACACGAGGCCAGCGGAGCTCCGTGGCGCGGGCTATTCCCGCGCGGTCGGCAGATCGCTGCTCGCGGACCGGCTCTACCACGGTCGGCGAGGGCTCTGCGAACGAAGGGCCTGCCGAGCTGCGCGGGATGAGATCGACGGCGGGCGAGCCGACGATCACCGCGACGACAAGGGTCGCGAGCACGGCCAACGCCGAGGGCCGGCGACGGCTCGGAGGGGAAGGCGGCTGAGCCGCGACCGGGCCCTCCCATCCACGGCGGGCCAAACAGTCGCCAGGCCCGCGCAGCAGCCTGCGGGCGGCGGCCGCGAGCTCCGGGTCGACGAGGGCAAGTTCGGGGCTGACTAGGTCCATCACGAGCCTTCTCCGGGCAGGCGAGAAGTCCTCAAGACTTCGCCGGAGGCGGAGGGCTCCCTCCCACGCGGTCAGACCGCGACGATGAGAGCGTCGACCGGCCCGATCTCGCGCAGAACACCGGCGACCCGCGCCGTCACGGGCGCCGCAGTCGCGTTGACGACCACGATGCCGCGCTCGTAGCGGCGCCGCCAGACGCCCGGCGCGAGCCGCACCTTCGCACGCACCGGCGTTCCGAGATCCTCGAACGCCCCTGACGGGGGAACCGCCCCGTCCGTCGTCTCGTACACGAACGCGCCACCGGCGCCGTGCCAGTCCAGGAGGAATGAGGCGCGGCCGTAGCGAAGCGCACGCAGGTCGGTCGAAGGGCCGTAGGTGAAGCCGAAGAAGTCGGCGCCGGCACGCTGCGCCACGGCCACGAGCCGCTGCCATCCGGCCCAGCTCTCTTTCCAGCTCGGGCCGACGGCGCGAAGCTGGGCCGGGTCGACAGGGCTCTGCATCCAGTACTCCGTCAGGAGCCCGCTCACCGCAGGAGCGAGCGAGCGCCACCAGCCGACCTCGAGCGTGCCGTCGTTCGATGCCTGGTCGCCGGGAACGAACTTGTGCGCGCTCAGCAGCACGTAGTAGCCGCGCCGCCGGAGCTCTGGCCCGACTGCGTTGACGAACGACAGCATCGCCGCCTCCCAGTCGAGCTGAGTCGGGTAGCGGGCCGGCGCCACCCCGCCGACGCTCCAGGTGCGCGCGTCCGCGATCACGTCGTCGACGTAGACGCCGTCGACCTTCGTCTGACGCAGAAACGCAAGCACGTTGCGGAGCCACTCCCGCTGGTACTCCGCGTTCCCGACGTCGGCGAGGAAGACGCCCGGATAGCCCGCCCGGGCGACGAGCTGCCCTGCTTCGTCACGGGCTAGCCAGTCGCGGGCGAGAGCCCGGTCGTACGAGACACCCGTGTTGAAGCCAATGGAGATGTCGGCGCCCGACATATACGCCAGGGTCCGGCCGGGGAGCCGGGCGGCGCTGCGCGCGTTGTGCCGGCCGACGACAAGGTAGGCGTACCTGCGGTAGGCCTCAGGTGTCCGGTACGTGGAGCCGAGCCGGAACAGGCCGATCCCGGCAAGCGGCTTCGCCTGGCCGCGAACGACCTGGAGGCCGGCGGCCGGCACCGTCCCGACAGGAGACGCCGCACCGGCGTGAACGGCTGCCCCCGCGACCGCGAGCCACACCCCCGCGAGGCCCGCCCATCGTGTCGTCGCCCGCCCCGTCACGGTCCTCCCCTCTCCCATCGGCAGGAGCGCGTGCCGCCGTGAGCCACGTGACTGCTCCCCCTACGACGTAAGGATAAGCGCGTCGGTCGGGCCGATGGTACGGGCGATCCCGTCAACCGTTACGGTCACGGTTGCCAGGGTCGCGTTCACCACGACCGTTCCGCGCTCGTAGCGCCGCTGCCAGACGCCCGTGGCAAGCGACGTCTTCGCAGACGTAGGCCTGCCGATGTCGGTCGTCCACGCGCTGTTCCACGGGTCGGGCCCGTCCGTCGGGAAGTAGATGAACCCGCCGCCTTGGCCGTCCCAGTCGAGCAGGAACGCCGCCTTCCCGTACCGCATCGCCCGCGTGTTCGTGACCGATCCCTTCATATAGCCGAAGAAGTCGGCACCCGTCCCTTGAGCGACCGAAACGAGCCGCTGCCAGCCGTCCCAGCTGTTCCACCATTCGGGCCCGATCGCCCGTAGCTGTGAGATGTTGGTCGCGCTCTGCATCCAGTACTCGCTCTGGAGGCCGCTGACGGAGGGTCCCAGCCGCTGCCACCAGGCCACCTCGAGCGTTCCGTCGTTCGAGAGGACATTCCCCGAGACGAACTTGTGTGCATTGACGAGCACGTAGAAGCCGCGGGCCTTCAGTGCTGGGCCGACGGCGGCCACGAACGCAGCCATCGCGTTCTCCCACGACGCTTGGCTCGGATACTTCGCGGGGTACACGGCGCCGCTCGACCAGGCGGCCACGTCGCCGACGACGTCGTCGATGTAGGTGCCGTCAACGCCGGTGGAGGTGAGATAGGCGGAGACGTTGGCGATCCAGGCCTGCTGGAACGCCGTGCTTCCAACATCGGCGAGGTAGGAGGTCGGGTAGCCCCAGGCCGTGATGAACGATCCGCCAGAGGTCTTGAGCAGCCAGTTGTTGGCCACTGCCTGGCTGTACGGCACGCCGGTGTCGAAGGCGGAGCTGACCGCCATGCCCGAGTGGTACACGAGCGAGGTACCGGGCAGGGCGGCCGCATTCGTAGCATCGCCGCGCCCGACGACCACGTACGAGTATCGGTTGTAGCCCGAGGCCGTCGCGTACGTGCTGCCGAGCCGGTGGATCCCGATCCCGAGAAGCGGACCGCTTGTCGGTGGGGAAACGACGATCGCGCTCGCGTTCGACGTTGCCGTGGCGCTCCCCACCGCGTTCGAAGCAGTCACCGCGCTCCGCACCGTCTTGCCGAGATCCGCGCTCGTCAACGCGTACGACGCCAACGTCGCACCAACGATCGCGACACACGCGCCACCCGCCGTATCACACCGGCGCCACTGATACGCGTACGAGATCGGCGGAGTCCCCGTCCATGCCCCCACCGACGTCGTCAACGTCGAACCGACCTGCGCCAGCCCCGACACCACCGGCAGCGACGTGTTCACCGGCGGCGAAGTGGTTGTGACGACTACCGCGGTCGCGAACGACGTCGCCGTCGCGCTCCCCGCCGTGTTCGACGCCGTCACCGCGACACGCAGCGTCTTCCCCACCTCGGTGCTCGCCGCGACGTACTGCGAGCTGGTCGCACCAACGATCGTGAAACACCCACCGCCGGTGCTGTCACAACGCTGCCACTGGAACGTATACGACGTCGGCGCATTCGACCACGACCCCGTCGAAGCAGACAACGTGCTGCCCTGCTGTGCCGACCCGCTGATCGTCGGCAACGACGTGTTCGCCGGCTTCGAAACGGGCGCCGAGACGACAACCGCGGTCGCGTTCGACGTCGCCGTGGCGCTCCCCACCGCATTCGAAGCAGTCACCGCGCTCCGCACCGTCTTGCCGAGATCCGCGCTCGTCAACCAGTACGACGCCAACGTCGCACCAACGATCGCGACACACGCGCCACCCGCCGTATCACACCGACGCC
>Ga0247727_10006821_pt1 | contig 22179 bp, 15 predicted proteins | sample WisWelCaveWW1625_FD_202498 | JGI IMG/M metagenome (GOLD analysis project Ga0247727, IMG submission 202498) | Biofilm microbial communities from Wishing Well Cave, Virginia, United States - WW16-25 | ecosystem: Environmental > Aquatic > Deep subsurface > Groundwater > Cave microbial mat | place...
GCGCTACGGTCGCAGGGCGCTTTGTTTGTCTTTTCCAGTTTGATTGGCATTGCGCTGTTCGTCGGCATCATCGCCGGCAGCTATCCCGCATTCTTTCTCTCGCGCTTTCAGCCGGTGGCCGTGTTGAGGGGCCAAAAGCTTGGTACGGCACGCTCGCGTTTTCGCAGCGCGCTGGTCGTTTTTCAATTCGCGATTTCGATCATTCTGATCATCGGCATGGGGATTGTTTACAACCAGCTTGAATACTGCCGCACCAAGAATCTCGGCTTGAACAAAGAACACATCGTCGTACTGCCCACCGATCAAGAAATGATCAGGCGATACGCCGATATCAAGAATCAACTCTTGCAACATCCGCGCATTGCAAATGTAGCGGCTTCGAAGCGCGTGCCCTCGGGACGGCTGCTCGACTCTTCGGAAGGCAGCATTCCCGCCCCGCTTCCGTACTTCTGTTAGAATGCGGGGCGGGGACGGCGATAATTATCTGCCGCTGGAATTTCGCATTGCCAACGTGCGCGTCGATCATAGCTTCATCGACACCTACGGCATTCATCTGGCCGCCGGAAGAAATTTTTCCGTGGAGTTTCCAACCGACTCGACCGAGGCTTTTATTCTGAATGAAACTGCCGTGAAAAAAATCGGCTGGCCCAGCGCGGATGCAGCAATCGGCAAAACGTTTCAATACGGCAGTCGCAAGGGGAGAATCATCGGCGTCGTTAAGGACTTCAATTATGAATCTCTGCATCAGCCGGTCACGCCGATCGTGATGTACATCGTGCCGCAAAACTTCAACAGCATTTCCGTCAAGATTCGCCCCGATAGGCCGGAAGACGTCGCTGCGACTTTGGATTTTCTCAAGCAGAAGTGGCAGGAGTTCCGCCCCAATTTTCCGTTTCAATATTCTTTCATCGATGAACGCTACGAAGAGCTTTATCGAAGCGAGCACCGGCTGGGCCAGATTTTTGGCGTGTTCTCATTGCTCGCAGTCTTCATCGCCTGTCTCGGTCTCTTCGGGCTGGCTTCATACATGGCGGAACAACGCACGAAAGAGATCGGCATTCGCAAAGTCTTGGGCGCGTCGATGAGCAACATCGTTCTTCTGTTGTCGAAGGAGTTCACGCGATTGGTGATCGTGGCCACGCTGGCGGCCTGGCCGATTGCCTACTACGCGATGAACAACTGGCTGCAGGAATTTGCCTATCGCATCAACATCAATGATCAGACGGCGACGTTCTTTCTGGCTGCGGCGCTTGCATTTGGAATAGCTTTGTTGACCATAAGCATGCAATCCATCAAAGCGGCGCTGGGAAATCCGATCAAGGCGCTGCGTTATGAATAAAAAAAGTAACCAGTGAACACTGATCAGTATTCAGTAAGCTGACCACTGAAAACTAAACACTGTTTACTGAGCATCGGAGCCAGCGATGTTCAAAATCTATCTCGTCGTTGCCCGGGTTAATTTTCTTAAAATGTTAAGCAATGCGTAACCCGTGTCACCAGAGAGTTTCAAGCATCGAGGCTTTTCTAAGATTGACGTCTGCGGTCACGAGTTGTGCATGCTCGATGACAGAAGTAGCGGAGATGATGCGATCGGCGAGGTCTTTGCTTACAGTTGCAGGAAAAGTAGTTGATAGCTCCGCGATTTCGGGAGTGATCCTTTTCAGGATGTACTTGTTGGAGGCGAGCAATAAATGGATGAACTCAGCGTAGGTCGTGTCGACCACGACTCTCTTCTTGTGGATGAGCATGGCGATTTCCCACAAGGAAATATCGCAAAAAAGAATGCCATCTTCTTGGTTGGCTCGAGCGATGATCTTTTTTGCTTTCTGGGAGAGTCGTTCCGGTTGCAACGCATTCCAGACAATGACGTGCGTATCCAACACGATCATTTTAAGGCCTCCCATTCTTCATCAATGGGAGATAAAACATCCTTTATGATCGCGGTTTGGCGAAGTTTATCGAGCTCCCTTCTGGCTTTTTCCATGGAGTCCTTGGGTGGCGTTAGGCGCGCAATTTCACGGCCACGCGAGGTGATGGCGATCACCGCGCCATGCTCGATTTTCTTTAGGACCTCCATCAAGTTTGCTCGAAGCTCACTTACGGCGATGCTTTTCATTTGTGCTCCTCTATTTTGTACAAAGCAATTGTACAGAAACAATTGCTGAGTGTCAAGAAGGAATTTTTTGCGACTTGCTTACAAATTGAATGGAAAAGCAAGGTTATGAAGAAAGAAGACGGTATCAGTTTTCGGTGACCTGATCACTGAAAACTGTTTACTGAATACTGAACACAGGAGACAATCATGCGAACAGCAATCGTTATTCTTTTCCTCGTCTGCATCATATTCGCGGCCCCGTTGCGTGCTCAGACAGCGGCAGATTCATCGACAATTCGAAAAGCCGCTCTCGATTACGTCGAAGGCTGGTATGAAGGAAATGCGGAGCGCATGGAGAGAGCGCTTCACCCTGAGCTTGCGAAACGTATCGTGCGCACTGATCCCGCCTCCGGAAGAAGTCGGCTCGAACAGATGAGCGCGATGACGCTGGTGCTCGGCGTCAAGCGCGGCGGCGGAAAAGATACGCCTGTCGAGCAGCAACAAAAAGATGTTTTCATCCTCGACATTTTTCAGAACACCGCCAGCGTCAAAGCGATCATGTCGGGTTGGATTGATTACATGCACATGGCGAAGTCGAACGGCGAGTGGAAGATCGTCAACGTCTTGTGGGAGTTGAAACCGCAGAAGAAGTAGGTTAAAAGTAAAAAGTAATCAGTTTTCAGTTTTCAGTATTCAGTCACTGATCACTGAAAACTGAACACTTCATTGGAGTGAAGCGATGTTCAAGAACTATCTCAAAATCGCGCTTCGAACGATCTCGAAGCATAAAGTTTTTTCGGCGATCAATCTCTTTGGGTTGGCCGTGGGCATTGCCGCCTTCACGATCATCATGCTGTTCGTGAAAGATGAGCTGGCGTATGACGGCTTTCATGCGGGCGCCGACCGCATTTATCGCGTCGTCAAAGATTTTGTGAATGACGATGGCTCGACAACGCCCGACGCCACCACGCCGCCGGCGATCATGCCTGCGATGCTTCGTGAGATTCCTGAAATCGAGCACGCCACGCGTATCTTCCCTGCATGGGGATACAAACCCCTGTTGACTTACGGCGAGAAAACTTTTTATGAAGAGAGTTTTCTGCGCGTCGACAGCACATTCTTCGAAGTTTTTTCTTTTCCCTTCGTGGCCGGCGATGCGAAATCCGCATTCGCGATACCGCAGTGCATTTTGTTGACCGAAAGCCTGGCAAAGAAATATTTCAGCGACGAAGACCCGATGGGCAAGTCGCTGATTTTCGATGGTGGGCCGTCTTTGCAAGTCACGGGAATTTTGAAAGACGTCCCGCCGCAATCACATTTCAAATTTGATTTTTTGATTTCTACCCGATCTTTAAATCGCAATTTTGGCAACAACGCACAAATGGATGGCAATTGGGGCTGGTACAATTTTTACACCTACGTCAAGATTCGCCCGAACACGACGATCGCCGCTATCGCGCCGAAGATTCAAGCAGTTTTCAAAACCCATCAACCGGAGAACGGCAACATATTCTATGCGCAGCCTCTCGCCGGTCTCGACGGCATTCATCTCACTTCGCATCTCAAGTGGGAGCTTGACGCCAACAGCGACAGGCTTTATATCTACGCGTTCGTGACCATCGCCATCTTCGTCATCTTCATCGCTGGCATCAATTACGTCAATTTGACCACGGCGAAATCGTCGTTGCGCGCGAAGGAAATCGGCTTGCGCAAAGTCGTCGGCGCGGTGCGCAAAAATCTTGTGCTGCAATTTTTATCGGAATCCGTATTGATGGCGATCTTGGCGGGAGTGATAGCGATGGGGTTGGCGGAAATGGCGTTGCCGTTTTTCAATTCGATTACGCAGAGAAGCCTTTCTCTTTTTTCAACCCAGAGTTCTTCGATTTGGGCGATCATGGCCGGAGTGACGGTCGTGCTGGGTTTGTCGGCAGGCATGTATCCCGCCTTGTATCTCGCATCATTTAAACCGATCTCGGTTTTGAAGAAATTGCGAATGGCCGGTCGAAAACTTTTTGATATGCGCCAGGCGCTGGTGGTGTTTCAGTTCGCGCTCTCGGTGATTCTCATCGTTGGCATGTTTGTGATTCAACGGCAAATAAATTTCATTCAATCGGCCACGTTGGGTTTTGATAAAGATCAGGTAATCGTCATTCGCAATGTCGGCGCGTTGCCCGGCCGTGGTGAGGCAGTGCGCGCTTCGCTGGCGCACATCCCCGGCGTCAAGAGCGTTGCCGAATGCGACGGCATGATCGGCGGGCAAAACTGGACGAACGGCTTGCGCGTGAAAGGTTCCGACAATAGCCACCTGGTCAATTTCCTCAGCGTCGGTTATGATTTCATCGAGACGCTCGGACTTGAGCTGAAAGAAGGCCGCGACTTTTCGCCGGAGTTTCCGGCAGATACGAATGATGCCATCATTTTAAATGAAACTGCGATCAAACAGCTTGGCGTTCCTGACCCGGCGTTGGGACAACTCATCGTTTGGGCGGAAGAAGAGGACACGACGTATTACGCAAAAGTCGTCGGTGTGGTGAAAGACTTTCATTTTGCCTCGCTGCGAAACGAAATCCGCCCGTTCGCCTTTGTCATCACCCCGTCGCGTACATGGTACTTTGCATTGAAGATGTCCGGCGAGAATATGCGGGAGACGCTCGCGCAGATCGAATCGACATGGGCGAGCATGGTTCCCGACCGCCCGTTCGATTATTATTTTCTCGATGAGAGCATCGACAAACTTTATCGTTCAGAGCAAAATTTCCGCACGGTGTTTTCGGCAATGACGGCGTTGAGTCTCGTCATCGCCTGCCTGGGGTTGTTCGGTCTGTCGGCATTTACCGCAGAACAACGAACGAAAGAAATCGGCATCCGCAAAGTTTTGGGCGCGTCGGTGTCGGGTATCGTCGGCTTGCTCTCGAAAGATTTCGTCAAGCTTGTATTGATCGCCAATCTCATCGCCTGGCCGGCGGCGTGGTTCGCGATGAACAGATGGCTGCAGGATTTTGCCTATCGCATCGAGATGAGCTTGTGGGTGTTTGTCCTGGCAGGTGGATTGGCGTTGCTGATCGCACTGCTCACCATCAGCTCACAGGCGATAAAGGCCGCGCTGGCGAATCCTGCTGAGGCGCTTCGCTATGAGTGAAGTAATCAGTAACCAGTGATCAGTAGTCAGTTCACTGATCACTGAAAACTGAACACTGATAACTGGAGTTTGCCATGCTCAAAAACTACCTCAAAATCGCCTTGAGAAATTTTCTCAGGCACCGCGCTTATTCGTTCATCAACATTTCCGGACTTGCCATCGGCATTGCCTGCTGTATTTTGATGCTGCTGTTCGTTCAAGAAGAGCTGAGTTACGACCGCTTTCATGCAAGCGCCGAACGTATCCATCGCGTTATCGTTGATGAAAACAACGAGGGCACGATCAGACATTTGGCCAACACCTACGCGCCGCTGGCCCCGGCGCTGCAAACCGAGTTTCCCGAGATTCCACACATCGTGCGAATTTTTCCGCACAGCGTAACCGTGAACCGCGACGAACAAAGGCGTTTCCAAGAAGAAAGATTTTTCTTTGTTGATTCTACCGTCTTCGAGGTTTTTTCATTTGCATTCCTGCGAGGCGATCCACGCACTGCGCTGCATGAGCCAAACGCCATGGTCATCACCGCCGCTACCGCGCAAAAATATTTCGGCGATGAAAATCCGGTCGGGCACATTCTGACGATTGAAAATAAATTGGACTTAAAAGTCACCGGCGTCCTGCAAAATGTCCCGCGCAATTCTCACGTGGATTTTGATTTTCTGGCAAACCTCAACAGCGTCAAAACAGTCTTGGGGCCTTGGGTATTGACCAGAGGGTGGCATTGGCCGCCGATGTATACGTATATTTTGCTTCCACAGAATTATTCGGCCTCGGCAATCGAGAACCGCATGCCGGAGCTTGTTCGCAAACATGTGCCCGAAAGCCTTGCCTCGCGCCAAGCTTTGCGCTTGCAGCCGCTGACCGATATTCATCTCCACTCCGATCTTGAAAACGAAATCGCGCCGACGAGTAACATCGCCTACGTCTACGTCTTCTCGGCGATTGCCGTGTTCGTGCTGCTCATCGCGTGCTTTAATTTTATGAATCTGGCCACCGCGCGCGCCGCCAAGCGCGCTAAAGAAGTGGGCTTGCGCAAAGTGATCGGCGCGCAAAGAGGACAATTGATCAAACAGTTTCTTGGAGAGTCTTTGTTTTACGCCGTGCTGGCGTTGCTGCTGGCGCTCGTGCTTGTAGAGCTTTTTCTGCCCACGTTCAACGCCCTGCTCGACAAGCAAATCGAAATGAGCTACGCGAACGACTGGAGCGTCGTCTTCGGCTTGCTGGCCTTAACGCTCGTAGTGGGAATTTTGGCGGGAAGTTACCCCGCTTTGTTTCTTGCGCGGGTTCGTCCTGTCCAAGCTCTATATGGAAAAACTCTCTTCGGCGTCGGTGGCCGCTCGCCGCTACGATTGCGCGCGGTTCTCGTCGTCGTTCAATTCGTCATCTCAATTGGCTTGATCGTCGTGACCACGGTGGTCAACGAGCAAGTTCAGTTTATTCAAGACAAGCACCTCGGCTTTGAGAAAGAGCATCTTGTCACGATCTCGATTCGCGATGAAGCCATGCAGCAAAATTTTGCCGCTATCAAGAATGGCCTTTTGTCCAAAACCGGCGTTGCTCAGGTGTCGGCGATTTCGAATTTCCCGTGGGAACAGGGATACTACGACTTCTACATTCGCGCCGAAGGCATGAAACCGGATGAGAAATTCAACATGCCGACGCTGCTTGTCGAGCATGATTTCGTTCGCACCTTCGGCATGGAAATCGTCGCTGGTCGGGAGTTCTTAAAAGAACACACGACCGACGCGCAAGAGGCTTTTATTTTGAACGAAGCAGCAGTGAAAAAGCTCGGCTGGAGTTCTGCTTTGGATAAAAAGATCGAGATGGAGTCGGTTGCCGCCGGCAAGCCGCGAACGGGCAAAGTTATCGGCGTCGTCAAAGATTTTCATCTGCGCTCGCTGCACTACGAAATTGAGCCGCTGGTGCTGCTCATTTCTCCCGAGCCTTATTACCTCGACAATCTGGCCATTCGCCTCGATGCTAAAAATGTTTCTCAAACCATGACGGCGCTGGAACTGAAGTGGCGCGAGCTTGCGCCGAACCGGCCGTTTGAGTATTCCTTTCTCGACCAAGCCTTCGACAAGCTCTATCGCAAGGAACAAAAGCTGGCGCAGGTCTTCCAGTATTTTTCCGCCATCGCGATTTTCGTCGGCTGCCTCGGCTTGTTCGGCCTGGCGTCGTTTATCGCCGAGCAAAAGACCAAAGAGATCGGCATTCGCAAAGTGCTCGGCGCTTCGGTCGCCGGCATCATCGGCTTGCTGTCAAGTGAATTTGCCAAACTCGTTCTCCTCTCGAATTTAATCGCTTGGCCCGTCGCCTACTTTGCCATGAACAAATGGCTGCAACAATTCGCCTATCGCATCGACGTGGTTTGGTGGATATTCGCATTGGCAGGAGGCCTTGCCTTTTTCATCGCTTTGCTCACGGTCGGCGCGCAAGCCATCAAAGCCGCGCTGGCGAATCCGGTCGATGCGTTACGATATGAATGATTACGGATTTACGATTTCGGATTAAACGAGCTACCTGAATAATCGAGAACTGTCAAGCCGAAATCAAAAATCCGCAATCAAATAGCCATGGTCAAAATTCGTAATCGAAAAAGGGAGTAACAAACATGCCTTCCATTTCTATCCAATTGCCCGCGATCGAGGCCGATCAACAGATCGAAGTCGAAGTGAAAATCAACGGCAAGAAAAAGACCTATAATTACCGCGTCGAGATTTTTGCGTGGGAGCAATGCGTCGAACCGGTAGATCGGAAAGCGGAATGCCTGAAGCGAATCATCGAAGGCTACGACAAGAACTGGCAACTGCTACAAATCGGCGCACCGACCGAGAAGACAGTTCCGATCATGTTCAAGCAGCGGAATGCAGCTTAGAGCAAGGGGCAAAAAGCAAAAAGAAAAAAGAAAACAGCAAAAAGCACCACTCAAAATCCGCAATCAGGGAGACGCCATGTTCAAAAACTATCTGACGATTGCTCTGCGTGTATTGCGGCGCAACAAAGTCATTGCGTTTATCAATATCGCCGGACTGGCGGTCGGCATGGTGTGCGCGGCGCTCATCCTGCTGTACGTGCGGCACGAGCTGAGTTATGATCAATATCATCTGAAGAAAAAAAATATCTATCGGCTGGTGACCAGCGTTCAAGGCGCTGCCTATCAAGCCATCGCGAAAGTTCCGGGGCCGTGGGGAATTGCCGCCGAACGCGATTTACCCGAGGTGCGGAGCGCTGCGCGATTCGTCTTCTTCAATGAAACGTTGGTGAGCCGCGGCGAGAAACGCTTTTACGAGGCCGGCGGCTTTTATGCAGACTCGACCGTGTTCGAGGTTTTCAGTTTTCTGCTGATTAGGGGAAATTCGAAAACGGCTTTGACGCGGCCCAACGCCATCGTCGTCACCGAAGATTTTGCCAAGAAATATTTCGCCGAAGAAGACCCGCTCGGCCAAACGTTCACGTTCGACAATCAAAATGAATATCAAGTTACGGCGGTTTTATCCAACGTTCCAACCAACTCGCATTTCACTTTTGATTTTCTAGTGTCGATGGCGACTTACGCGAACCCCCGGCGCGATGATTGGCAGTGGAATCAGTATTACACCTACTTGCTGCTGAACGACGGCGCTTCGCCCGGCGCGGTCGCTGCGAAATTTTCCGCCCTGTTGCGCACCTATATGGATGAAAAACTCGCTGCGGGTTATGTGCAGTCGTTGCAGCCTTTGACTGGCATTCATTTGCACTCGAACCTCTTCAGGGAAATGCAGGCAAATTCGGACATTACTTATGTCTACATGATTTCCGCGGTTGGCTTTTTTATTCTCCTGATTGCTTGCATCAATTTTATGAATTTGACGACGGCGCGCGCAACCACTCGCGCCAAGGAAGTCGGCGTTCGCAAGGTGAGCGGCGCCGGGCGCTTGCATTTGATCAAGCAGTTTCTGAGCGAGTCCGTACTCACAAGTTTTGCAGCGGCGATCATCGCCGTTGTCGGGATCGATCTCCTGCTGCCGGTTTTCAATTCACTCACCGGCAGGCAATTGAGCTTTGATTATCTGAACGAAAAAATATTTCTGCTCGGCTTCTTCGGCCTCGCGGCTATAATCGGCATCATCTCCGGCAGCTATCCGGCTTTTGTGCTTTCATCTTTCGATCCCTCGAGCGCGCTGAAAGGAAAATCAGGCGGGGCGCGCGGCGTGTGGCTGCGCAAAACGCTCGTCGTCGGTCAATTTGCCATCTCGGCATTATTGATGATTGCCACCGCCATCATTTATAACCAGCTCGAGTTTATTCAAAACAAGAAGCTCGGCTTTAATGATGAACAATTGGTCGTTATCCCGATTCGCGATGATGCGATGCGGGAAAAATTTGAAACCGTGAAGCGGGAATTGCAGCAGCACCCGGATATCGTGAGCGTTGCGGCGTCGGGAAATTTGCCCGGCGGAGGAGATTGGGGCATACCTTATGAGCCGGAGGGAATTCCGCAAGATCGCATTCCGCCGATGCGCATGCTGGTGGTCGATCACGATTTTATTCAAACCTTCGAGATGGAGTTGGCTGCGGGAAGAACTTTTTCGCGCGATCACCCCACCGATGCAACCGCGGCGTATTTGATCAATGAAGAGGCGGCGCGCCAGCTCGGCTGGAGCGATCCTATCGGCAAAATGATTTCCATGCCCAATATTCAAAGAGAGAAAGCGCCGGTGATTGGCGTGCTGAAAGATTTTCATTTTCGCTCGATGCGTGAAAAAATCAGCCCGATCATGTTTTTCATTCCGCCGCCGGGTTGGGTTACTGTCTTCTCGGTGCGCATCCGCCCGGAAAATATTTCGCAAACGATGGCATTTATTGAAGGCAAGTGGAATGAGCTTGACCCCACACATCCATTTGCATACACGTTTTTCGACGAGCAATTCGGCCAATTGCACCACGCCGAAAAGCAAATGGGCGAACTGATCGGCGCTGTTGCGTTGCTGGCTGTTCTTATCGCGTGCATGGGATTGTTTGGGCTTGCAGCGTTCACAGCGGAGCAACGCACCAAAGAGATCGGCGTGCGAAAAGTCTTGGGCGCTTCCGTGGGCAGCATCGTCGCGCTGCTTTCCAAAGATTTCACCAGATTGGTGCTTGTTGGTTTTGTCGCTGCATCCCCTCTCGCTTATTACGCGATGAATCGTTGGCTTGAAAATTTTGCTTATCGTGTTGAAATCGGCGCTGGCGTGTTTATCGGGGTGGGGGTACTGGCGCTGATTATCGCCTGGGCGACGGTGAGCTTTCAGTCGATCAAAGCGGCGGTCGCGAATCCCGTGGACTCATTGAGATACGAATGATGATAGTTGAACCTTACCGTTTTACCTGAATGAAGCCAATGATGCCTTCTTCCGTGAGAAAAATCCAAAGCCAGGAATAATCCGTAATGCGTAATTCGTAAATCTTAATTACGAATTACGCATTACGCATCATCCATCCAATCAAAAATCAAACCCCTTCTGCGCCAGATGTCCCTTCTGATAGGGATGTTTGATCTCACGCATCTCGGTCACCAAATCCGCGCGGTCGATGACTTCTTGCGGCGCGCCGCGGCCGGTGAGAATGAGATGGCAGCTCGGCGGTTTGGCATCGATGATCTCCAAAACTTTCGCCGCCGGCAGCAGCCCGGTCATCACCGCCACGTTGATTTCATCGAGAATGACGATGTCGTATTCGCAGCTCTTAAGCACTTCCATCGCCCGATCTGCGGCAGCCATCGCCGCCTCGCGATGTTCCTCTTCAGGCAGGGTGTCGTCAATGATCTTATAAAACCCCTTCCCCATCGGTTCTATAGTGAAATGCGGCTTCAACAGTTCTGCCCCATCCAGCTCGCCATAATGCCATGACCCTTTGATGAATTGCAGCATGTACACCTTGAGGCCGTAGCCGATTGCCCGCACAACGGCGCCGAGCGCGGCAGTTGTCTTGCCTTTGCCGTTGCCCGTGTACACCGCAATGAGACCGTTTCTGATTTGTATCTTCTTTTCGATCATGTTTCTCGTCCGTTTTGGTTCGATGAAAGGATTTCTTCGCCACGGAAAGATCTGGAATGCTGAATTGAGAGTCAAGCCAAAGATTTTTCGTTTCAGATTGAAACCGGGCAGGCCGATTTTTGCACGGCTACAATCTCGATAGTTCTTCCATAATAAAATCGATCCGCTTTCCGCACTCCGAAATCACTGCGGCTATACACACCACGTCGAAAAACTCATCCACATTTACACGTGCTCCGGCAATTCATTTCACGATTCAATAAGGACGCCTAACTCTGGCTAGTTATCATCATTGATGTCCAAACATTTATATGAAGCGCGATGATAACCGAGGCCGAGGCAAAGCTGTTTGATCGGGAGAACAAAAATGAAATTTTCAGGTCGTTTTGCAGTTGACGTTGCCCGGGTCACGCTGCTCCCTCGGCGCATAAAAGCTGCTGTCGCCGGCACGATCACCTTTTTGGCTTTGATTTCCGGCCCGCTGCATTCTGACGGGCATGCTTTCGATATTCACGCCGATCAAATCAACCCCCAACAAGATACGCTACAGAGCGAAAAAAGCGGCGAGCAGGCTATCGACGCGCTGTATACGCAGGCGCAGAAACACGCGGCCGAGGGCAGCTTGGAGATGGCGATAGCAACGTATGATGAGCTGCTCAAATTATCGCCGAATTACAAAGATGCAAAGGCCCGGCTGCAAGTGGTGCGAGAGCAATTGGAAGAAAGACAGCTTGCCGACAGGTTGGAAAGCGAATACGCCATCGGCTTGGCGCTGCTGAAAGCGCATGACTGGACTCGCGCGGTGATCACTTTTGAAAACGTATTGGAAATGGATCGCAACTTTCGCGATGCGCGGCGGCGGCTGGCTGAAGCCAAGCGCGGCCTCGAAAGGGAAGGCGCTGAAATTACCACGGCCAGATACTATGCCGACGGCATCGCCTCGATGAACCAAAACGACCTGGGGCGCGCGTTGGCGGCTTTTGAGAAAGTCAAATCGATCAACCCTAATTATCGAAACGTCGCCGGCTTGATCGAAGAGATCGAATCCACCGTGGGGCAAAGGGCGCGGGCGATGACTCTTGCGGACGTGGATTCTCTTTATCGTATCGGAATGGCGGCGCAAGAGAAGAAAGATTGGCTCCCCGCAGTCGTTGCCTTTGAAAAAGTGCAGGTTTTGCAGGCGAATTACCGGGATGTTGGCGAGCGGCTGTCGCAGCTTCGCATTCAACTCGATCAGCCAAGCGCTTATCGGACCGTCTCGGCCAATCGTCTGTGGTCTTCACCGCTATCCGTTGGGGCCGCGATGGTCGGCCTCGTGGTAATTCCATTGTTGGGGCTTGTTGTTTTATCGCCCAGCGCGCGGGCGCGCTATCATTTGTTGAGAGGAAGATACGGCGACGCTGTGAATATCTATGAGCGCTTGCTTGCCCGCAAACCGGATCGGGTAAAACTCTATCCGGCGCTGGCCAACCTTTATCTTTTGATGGGCAGGCATGACGAGCGCGCCATGAGGGTCTACAAGATGGTTTTGCAATTAAACCTTGCCACCACGAATCGCGAAGAAATCAATGCCAACGTTGCGCAGCACTACTTGAGTGAGGGAAGAACCGATTCCGACGCCATCGAAGTGTTGGAAAATTTATTGAAGGCTGAACAACGCAAGCAAACGAGGATGGAATCCAAGGTGGGTTGAAATACGTGAAGCGAAGGTCGCTTGCTTTGCTTTATCGAAACAAATGACGACGTGACGGAAACGCGCCTTTTGAATGAAGTATCGACTGTTATGCTAGGGTGAGGGGTGCGTCTTTTAGAAAATGTCGTAATTGGTGAAATGTGAGGACAAACAGCACCGGAGGCGCACCATGGTCAGCAACTTTCGAACGTCAGCAGGCATGTGGGTGTGGTTTTTTCTTTCGCTTGCGCCGATACAAATCTACGCGCAATCAAAGGATCCCCGCGCGTTGAATCTGTTCGGCCAGGCGGCAAAGGAGAGCGATATCAACAAAAAAATTGTCGTCTATAAACAGGTTATCGATATCGATCCGTTATTTGTCGAAGCCTTGTTCAATCTCGGCGTGTTGTACAAGCAACAGCAAGATTTCAAATTTGCCGAGCAGTACTTGGTGCAAGCGTCGCGGTTGAGCCCGGGCCGCACCCAGTACGAGCTGCGCGGCAGGATATTCTACGAGCTGGCGAGCGTGCATAAGAAATCCGGCAAGCTCAAGGAATCCGAGGAGAGCCTGCGCACCGCAAAGACGTTTTCGAGCGACAAAGAGCTGCGCTCGATGATTTCGTTCGATCTCGGCAGGTTGTTGTTCGAGCAACAACGTTTTGAAGAGGCCTTTGCCGAGCTGAGGGATGGACAGAAGCTCAGCGCCACGAACAAGACGTTTTTCACCAACTTTTTGCAAGCCGCAGAACGGGGGCTCGAGCTGCAAAAGTTGTATGATGCGGCGCAGCAGGCTGAGGCCAACGGAAGGCTAAGCGACGCCAAAGCCATTTATGCGAATATTCTCGACAAAAGCCCAGGGTACGAAGACGTCGAAGCGCGGCTGGCGAATGTCGACTCCCTGCTCAACCCCGAGACGCAGCGTAAGCAGGCTATCGCTGCGAAGTATGAGCAGGCCGGCAAGCACGTGAGCGAGGGAAATTTAGAACTTGCCATAGGCGTTTACGAAAGCATCTTGCAGGAGGCCGGCGAGTACAAAGACGTGAACGCCCTGCTCGAACAGACAAGGCAGCAACTGGCCGCACGACAGCGCCAGGCCGGCCTCGAGAGCGAGTATGCGGCGGGTTCGGCGGCGCTTCGCGCACAGAACTGGACGCGCGCCATCGTCACCTTCGAGCGCATTTTGGGAATGGACGAAAATTATCGCGATGCCCGCCAGTTGCTCGAACAAGCGCAGAGCAGCCTGCAGCGCGAAAGCACGGAGAGCATCTGCGTTCGTTATTACGCCGACGGCGTGGCGGCGATGAACCAGAACGATTTGGGCGGCGCGCTTGCCGCTTTCGAAAAAGTGAAGCGCCTCAATCCGAATTATCGCGACCTGCCCACGCTGCTTGGCGTCGTTGAACGCGAGTTGCAAAATCAAAGCAATGCCGCAACGGCAAATTTCAACCCCGCGGCCATGAGCGCTTCAAACCCCAACGGGCCGGCAAATCCTCTGAACGCCGAAAGCGCCTCAAATCCTGCGGCCGCCGGCAGCGGCGGCTCGGACCTGCGCGTTTTTTATTTGGCGGGAGCTTTTGCCGCAGTGATCGTATTGCCGCTGCTCGGGGTCATGGTTTTTTCATCGACCGGACGCGCGCGGCTTTATCTTTTTCTCGGCAATTATGCCGCCACCATGCGCATTTACGAAAACATGTTGACCCGACATCCGGAGCGCGCGCGGTTGAATCCCACCGTTATCAATACGCTGGCAACTTATTATTTGCTGGAGCGGCGGATGGACGAGCGGGCATTGGACGTTTATCAGCAAGTTCAACGCTTGAACCTGCCCACAACGCATCGCGACGAAATCAACGCGATTCTTCAGCAACAATACCTGACGGCCGGCCGGAATGCGACCGGCGCCGCAGAGAGGTTGGAACAATTGCTCAAAACCAAAACCTCAAGGATCGAATCTTCAAAATAGTTAGGGATGAATAGCCATGTCGGCTCTGACAGCTTTGACCTCCGCACCGCCGCAAGCCGGCGCTCAAGACCGGCCTTTCGAGGCCGCCGCTCCGGCGGATCGATTGCAGCATATTTTGTACACCCTCGGCAAGGCGTATTTACAACGCCATCAATATGCCGAAGCTTTCGAAAAGTATCGGGAGCTGTTGCAAGCCGGCGGCGACCGGGCGGATTTCGTTTCGGAAGCGGCAACCGCCGCGCTCGGCATGAAGAATTCCTCGGATGAGGCCCTCGCGCTCTATGAGAAAGCCCTTGCCCAAAATCCCGATTCCACTTTTCTAAAACTCGGACTCCCCGCGCTCTTTATCGAAAGAAACGTCACTTCTGCATTCGCTATCGACCTGTGCGAAAGGGTTGCCGAGCTTTCCCCGGAGAACGAGCCGGCTATTCGTTTGCACCTCAAGAAGCATTATGAAACCAACGGCTTTTTTGAAAAAGCCCTGGAAGAAGAGCAAAAAGCGGTTTTTAGCAATCGCGACGACAAGGCCATTCGCGAATACCTCGAAAGGCTGTGGTGGGAGGACAAATTCTCCAAAGCGAATGCCGCGCTGAATACGGCAGGGAGGCGAAACGGCGACGGGTCGAATTTCGCCCGCGAGCTGGCATTGAACTTTGCTTATGAACACTTGGCAAACGGCGTCATCGGCGACGACGCCCATGCGCTCGGCGCGACGCTTTCTGCGCTGGCGCTTCTGAACCCGGCGCAAACGCTGCTGGATTTTTCCGATCATCTGATCTTGCGTTCGGTGCTTCCCGATGGTGACTTGTCTCAATATTTCTCGAATTCCGAAATTGACCTCAAGCGAATTTCTTTTGATGCGCCCTCGCTGGCAGCAATTTTCAAAGCCACCTCCGCCCCGCTACCATATGAACGTAAGGAAGCGGACTCCGCCCCGCTGCCATACAAATTTACGGATGCGGAGCGGGGGCGGGGCGGCAAAAACCAACAGCACGCCAAGTACGTCGCCGGTCCTTTCGACGTGCAGCGGGAAATCATCGACCTGTTGAAGCGGCCGGAGGAAGATAAAGAAGAGCGGAGTCTTTCGCATGCCGAGTGCGAAGGTGTCTTGATGGTCAGGGCTATCAACCAGCAAGGCATCGAAGTTCCGGAAAAAGTCTTGCATCTGCTCACCAAGCATCTTCTGCAATTGCCGGATTCTGCCTTGCGTCTGTCGGAGACCACGTTCGTCAGCCTGGCGAAAGATCCGCTTCTGCAAATTCGCGCGATGATCGATTTCATGCAGAGTTTGGAAGAGTACAATGCCGTTGCCGCGGCGACGGAGCGATTCAGCCTGGCCGGCTGCCTGCAGCTTACGCGCCCTCTGAGCAAGTCCGACCATCGCGCTAATCTGACGGCGTTCATCGAATGCCTGCATCTCTTGCGTCATGCGCAGCGCTCGATGACACAAGAGGCCGGCGCCGGCATGCTGCTTTTGCACGCCGACGAAGCACGACTCCTGAAGCTGAAATCAAACGGCATCAACCTTATTTTCATGGATCGCGTCAGGCTCCTGCCGGGAAAGGATGCTGCCTGCGCCGAGCTGATCTGGCGCAATCCGCTGGCGCAGCTTAAAGAAGGTCAAGTCTATGAGTTCGGCAGATATGCGATTCACAAGCGTCTTCTGAAACACAGCAGCTACGGTACATACCTGGCGACGGATGTCGAGCTTGATCGCCCGGCGGCAATGAAAATCGTCACGACCCAGGATGTCGCCGCGTTTCGCCAGAAAGACGATTTGCGCGGTAGGATTTTCGAGCGCATCCGCGCCATCGCCCGGCTCAGCCATCCGTACCTTGCCTACATTCAGGACATGGGCGAGCGCGACGGCATTCTTTATGTCGCCCGCGAGTACATCGAAGGCAAGGATTTATCGGAAGTCACGTTTCATGAAGAGCATCGCGACGGCGAAATTCTCGTCTTGCTGCAAAAGATCGTTCGCGCGCTGATCTATGCGGAAAGCAAGGGTGTAGTGCATTTGAATTTGAAGCCCGGCAACATCTGGCTCAGCGATGCCCAGGACCTGCGGATGACCGACTTTCGCATTCCCGGTTTCACCGAAGATACGACAACCGCTCACGTGCTCGTTCCGGCGCACTGGCGTTACGTCGCCCCGGAGATTCTGCTGGGGAATGCCGGCGATTCGCGCAGCGACATTTATTCCCTGGGCATTATTGCTTACGAGCTGATCGCCGGATGGCATCCTTATAGCGCGGCAAAGAGCATCCAATCGCCTCATGATCTGCTCAAGCTGAAGATCGCGCCGTTAGCGGAGTGTGAAAAGCCACACCACAAAGGCTGGAACGACTTCGTGATGCGGGCGATTCAACGCCAAGCCGAGAAAAGATTTCAAAACCTTGCGGAAATGGACGACGCCTTGCGCGCGATCCAGATGGAGATGTTGCAACGCGATTTAAACGGACGCTGAGCAAGAGTGGATTTTTGTACATGGCGCAGGCCGGAGGCGCAGAGAAGTTTATCTGCATCTCCGGCCTTTTGTCGTTATATCTTGGTTGTTAGTTTGTAAACCAGCTTTTTAACAAGCTGAAAACCGATATATTGCGTAAGCCTACATCCCCACAGATTGAAGAATCCCACCGATGAAAAGCTTTATCAGTGGGATTCTTCAATCTGTGGGGTCAGAAACTTTCAGAAGATGTTTCTCAGTTTTCGTGCCTTATAGCTTAACAGACCAAGTGTTCTAAACCAGATTGCAACAATTGTTAATCATGCTGCTGGCGGTCATCGTCGTTGGATTGGGAATTATGACCGGCTTGCAGCGAGCCGAAGAAGGCCACCAGGAGGCCGAGAAGGACGCCTTGATGCAGGAGCTGCTCGTGGTGGTGGGACGCGCGCAAGCGTGGTATCGCGCCCCCGGCCAGTTGGGTGGCGGCGGTGGCTCGTTTAGCCGGCTCACGCTGAACGCGGTCAATTTCGACTCCACGCGGTTTATCGGCAACTACGTTTTGGCGGATGTACAAGCTCAAAGCTTTCGCGTGATCGGCGTCGGCAAGAACTATCAAGGGTTGTTGATGATCACGCTCGAAGCTTTTCCGGATTCCGTGGCGGTCGTGAAAATCGTACAATAAGTGACTTAACGAATCGAACTCAGACGAAAATTTTGAAAGTTTCTCCCTCACGGATTGAAGAAACCCACCGATGAAAAACTTTATCAGTGGGATTCTTCAATCGTGGGTAAAAATCCAAGGTCAGGTTGACAACTCTTTTTCACTTTCGGGGGCTACAAGGAATGTAAAACAGCTATTGATGACTCGAACAAATATAGGTGAAGTTGATGAGCAACGAACTCACCCAGAGTGGCATCTCGGTTCTTGACGCCCTGTCGCGCATCAGCTCGGCGATTAACACTCTGCAGGAGCTTGACGTGCTCCTCGACAAGATCATGGACATCGCGGTCGAGGCCATCGGCGCCGAGCGCGGCTTCGTCCTTTTGAACAACGACAACGGCTTTCCCACCATCCGCTCGGCGCGCAACATGCCGGCCACCAACGAGCAAGACCTGGCGACGATTTCCAACAGCGTTGTGCGCAAGGTTCTCCAAACCGGCCAGCCGGTGCTCTCCTACGACATTCCAAGCGACGAAAATCTGCGCGACATGCAAAGCATCATCATGTTTCAGATCAAATCCGTCGCCTGCGTTCCCTTGAAAATCAAAGAGCGCCCCATCGGCGCGATTTATTTGGACAGCATCAATCACCGCGGCGGCTTTACCGAAGCGAGCATGCCGTTTTTGACCACCTTCGCCAATCAGGCGGCCATCGCCGTCGAGAACTCCCAGCTCTATCAGCAGATTCGCGAGGAGAACCGCCAGTTGCGCAAAGAGGCGCAGCGCGCCTGCGACTTTGCCGAGATCATCGGCCACAGCCCGAAGATGCGCCAGGTGTTCGACACTATCAACAGCGTGCTGGATTCCGACGCCACCGTGCTCATTCAGGGCGAGAGCGGTACAGGAAAAGAGTTGGTGGCGCGCGCTATTCACTATCACGGTTTGCGCCGCGAGCGGGCTTTTGTCGCTTTGTTCTTCGGCTCGTTGCCCGAATCGCTTTTGGAAAGCGAATTGTTCGGCCACAAGCGCGGCTCGTTTACCGGCGCGATGAACGACAAGAAAGGCCTCTTCGAAACCGCCGATCACGGCACGTTCTTTTTGGACGAGATCGGCGACATTACCGGAAAAATACAAACCCAGCTCTTGCGCGTTTTGCAGGAGAGCGAGATCAAACGCGTCGGCGAAAACCACGTGCGCAAGGTGGACGTTCGCATCATCGCCGCCACCAACAAAAATCTCCAGGAAAAAATCAAAGACGGCTCGTTCCGCGAGGATTTGTACTATCGCTTGAACGTGATCAATATCAACCTTCCTCCGTTGCGCGAGCGCCGCGACGACATTCCCCTGCTGGCGCAGCACTTTTTGATGAAGTATTCCTCGAAGTATAAAAAGAATATTCACGGCCTGGCGACGGAAACCGCTGATCTTCTCATGCGCTATCACTGGCCGGGCAACGTCCGCGAGCTGGAGAACACCATCAACCGCGCCGTGGTTTTAGCCAAGGGCGCGTTGATCGGCCCGCAGGATTTGAAATTGAACGAAGCTCCGAGCAGTCTCACGCTCCCATCGGGTATGACGTTGGAAAATCTGGCAAGAAAGCTTTTGGAACAAACGTTGAGCGAAACCGGCGGCAATGTTTCTCATGCGGCGGCGCGTTTGGGCGTTTCGCGCCGCTGGGTGCAATATAAACAGAAGCAGTGGCAAAATGCGCAGAATTGACGGATTCGAAATCTTTGCCGAGCTGCAGCGCGGGCCGGGAACGACGATTTTCAAAGCGTTGGACCACCGGCACAACCGCGTCGTGCTCATCAAGCTTCTGGAAGCCGGCGCCGTTTCCGAGGATCTCTGGCGCTTGCAGCTTTTGCGCGAGAGCCGCCTGAGCGCGCGCCTCTCGCATCCCAACTTGCGCCGCATCTTTCAATCCGGTCTCGGAAATGAAGAGCCGTTTTTGGTTCTCGAATACGTCGAAGGCCCGACCCTCGCCGAATTGATCACCCGGCACAAGAAGATGCCGATCGATGTGTGCATTTACATCGCCAAAGAGCTGGCCAAGGCGATTTCCGCCATTCATCGCAATCGCGTGCTGCATCGCGACATCAAGCCGCCCAATATTTTTCTGTCGCTCGAAGGCAACGTGAAGCTCGGCGATCTCGGCATGGCGCAGGACCTTTCCGACGTCGAGACTCTGATCGCCGGCACGCCGGCGTACATGTCGCCGGAGCAGGTGTTGGGTCAGGAAGTCAGCGAGGCCAGCGATTTGTTCTCTTTTGGCGCCGTGCTTTACGAGATGCTCACCGGCGAGTCGGCCTTCGGCACGCGTTCGATCACCGCGACCCTGCATCACTTGGTCAATTGGGAGCCGGTGTCGATTTCCAAAGTGCGCCCGGAGACGCCGCGCGAGTTGGTGGAGATTTGCCAAAAGCTGCTCACCAAAAATTCGCGCGAGCGCTATCCGAACGCCGAAACGGTTTTTGATTTCTTGGTTTGGCTGGAGCGCGGCTACGGCCTGTGCACCACCAGCGCGCATCTCGCCGAGTTTCTCGAATCGCCGGAATCGTATCGCCAGACCGTCTTGACGCCGGTCGATTTTGCCACGCTCGACAAGACGCCCAAGGTGCGCAAGCATCGGTATGTAAGCTGGGGCATCACCGCGGTGCTCAATGCGACGATGTTTCTTGCCGGTGTGTTGTTCATCAAAGGCGTCAAAACGTATTTTGAGCGCCGGGACGAGGCCGCCGTGTCCAAAGTGGCAACCTCGGTCTATCGCCCAGCCTCTACCGAGCGCGCCGGCTTCCTCGATTTGCAAGTGACGCCGAGCAGCTCCGGCAGCATGGTTCAGGTTGAAGATGACTCAACCGGGATAGCGCCGCTCACCACGCCGCTTTCGATGACACCGGGTTGGCACGAGATTAGCATTACTCATCCCCAACTGGGTGTGAAGAAGGTCGGTGTTAGCATCACGGCGGGGGACACGCTGCGCAAAACAGTGGATTTTTCAAGCCAATAATGCCATTCCACTTCCAGCGCGGGCCGTCATGCCGGTAAGAGGGATCCCGCCGCTGCGAAAAATCCCGCACCCCTGCGCAAGATTTTCGCAGCCAACTCTCAAGGATGAGTCCAAATCTTCTTCGGTAGTTCTTTTGAGGTCTTCAATCTTAAAATTAGCGATGATGTTGTAGGGACGAGTTTTCAAGCAACTCATCCCCCCCGTCCCCCTTCTCTTAGGAAGAGAAGGGGGAGAGCTGGTTCGTAGCTTTAAAAGCCCCCTTCTCTTCTTAAGAGAAGGGGATTTAGGGGATGAGTTGACAAAGAAATCTTCATTACGATTTCATCATACACTGTGTCAACATCAAACGCTTTTCAGCGCCGCCGAGCCGTTCTTTGAGTTGTCTCTCGGTTTGTAAAGGTGCTGATAAAGTTGGAGTTGTGAGGAGTGCCGGATATTCGAATTTAGAGCCAAGCAACCCCGTTTCGATGGCATAGCCTTTGTTAAAGAGGGCGTGTGCTTTAACGAAATTTTGTGAAGTCGGACTTGGACGTAACGGCTTTTAGATTATTCTCAAATCTTCATGTCCAAGTCCGACTTCGCCAAGTTCATCAAGGGAAGGATGAATCACCCGCCACCGGAGGGCATTTTGTTTGTGATGCGGCATTAGTTTGGGACATGTGAAGTCCGACTTCGCCTGCACTACGACAATAAACAACTAACGCAATCACAAAAAAAACGATGTGGCACGAGGAGGTGAGCGCAGGAGCGACATGCTTTTGTTTTTGTATTCCACGATCCAGAAATAAGAAAACAACTGTGGAGGAAGCGCCGGGGATTGAGATTCTTCTTGTGATGTACCGGAGCCGGATGCCCCAAAGGCACTCCGCCATGCAAATGAAAATCAACATTCAACAGCAACAACATAACAACAAAGGACAAACACCATGGGTCAACAACAACTTCTGCTGCTGATTCTTTCAGCAGTCATCGTCGGGGTGGCAATTGTGATGGGAATTAACATGTTCGCGGAAAACGCCGGGCAGGCAAATCAAGATGCAGTGATGCAAGATGTATTGACGATTGCTTCACGCGCACAAGCGTGGTATAGACGCCCCGTGGAATTGGGCGGCGGCGGCCGTACTTATGTCGGTATGACGCTCATTGATCTCAATTTTGATACGCCCAATGACAATGGCGC